>OGIR01000394.1_pt1 | contig 38305 bp, 33 predicted proteins | sample 1571831 | NCBI WGS metagenome assembly OGIR01 (sample SAMEA2582124, study PRJEB24529) | metagenome | biome: Human gut stool | place: China | collected 2011 | reverse complement strand
GGTGTCGTTCTTCATACTGTGTCCCATAATCAATTTGATACATACGTCATTTGCTTCGGCACTGTCCATGAGTGAAGCAAAGGTGTGTCTGCCATCGTGGGGCAGGTGTTTCATTTTGAGTTTTCCCATGCACGTGTTAAAATTGCCATTCATGTAGGTCCCGTAGGTGTAATGATTTCCAAACTTGTTATTGATCAGGTATTTCTTGTTTGGGTCGTAGCGGTTCTTGACGAGAGGGATAATCTTATCGTTCAGTGGGATAATTCTGTCTTTCCCGGCTTCGGTTTTCATGCCACCTACCATGTACTTTTCGTCTAAATGGACATTTTCCGTCTGGATTTCCAACAGCTCGGTTGGTCGCAAGCCGGTGTAAATCATTATAAGGATGATATCTACATTGTTTATTTCATATAGCTTCGACCAGAGTGTTTTGATTTCTTCATCGGAATATCTGTCGTGTATCTGCTCCGTAGAGTTTGTCCATTCATAAACCAGACCTTCTGTTAAATCCCGGTCTATGTATTCATTCAATTTAGCATATTGATACATAGCCTTCAGGACGGCTCGCATGGAAGAAATCGTGGTCTGTGATTTGTGATTGTAGGCATTTAAGCATTGCTGCAGATCATTTGTCCTGATGGAAATAAATTTGCGGTCATGCAGCTCGCTGAAATGATTAAAAGCAATCTCATAATTTCGCCATGTGGAATCACTAATCTGGTTCTTAAGTGATTTTCGGTATTTCTTCCATTTCTCGTACATCTCTGCAAAGGTGGGAGAGTCCGAGTACTTCATATGCTCCGGAACAACGGCTCCGCTATTGTATTCAGCAAGATAGGTATAAGCCATTTCCGGTTTGGCGAAGTAAGCCAGGTAGGTGTATTTTCGCTTGACCTTCCCGGTATCATCTTCCACAAGTTTTGAGATACGGACAGCGTAGGGCTTTCGGCGTTTGCCACCAAGCTTGATTACGCTGCCGTAAGAGTTTGGTAACTTCATACATTAACCTTCTTTCTGCATTTGTTCTAATTGTATAAGGCAATACTCTGCATATTCCTTGTAGCGTTTTACTCTTGCTATTTCATTCGGAATATCAAAAGCATAAATGGACTTCGGAAGCAGTTCAGAACGTTTGGTAGGATTAGCCACTTTGTACGCAGAGAGCTTATACTCAACAAAATCTTTCACTTCTTTTTCCAGTTCTGCCAGCTTGGTTAATGGTATCTGGGCAACGTCTTTTCCAGTTTCATTTGAATAAACATGGATTACACCATCTTCAGCAATTTCTTTTAAATCAACAGATCCGGTTGCAGTATCGAAGGAATCCTGTAAATGGGCTTCCTGAAGAAGTTCATATTCAACCGTATAGCCGATATCATGCAGATAGGAGAGAACACCGTAATAAGGTTGTTCATATTCATCAATGTAGTATTTGCGTATTTCAAAGGAATTGAAATAGTCATTGATGATCGCATTCACAAAATCATTGGTGCATTCGCAATATTGAATCAAATCTCCATTCTCATTAGGAATAAACGCTTCCATAGGTATCTTGTAACCGCTGGCTAGTACTTTGAGAAAGCTCTCTGTTACAGGTTTCTTACCGTTTTCTACGTTACAGTAATGCGTTCTGGAAATTCCAAAGTCTTTTGCTAGTTGGTTCTGTGATAACCCCCTTTCTTTTCGGATTTGAATGATCCGTTCCCGGATTTCATCTTGATTTGTCAGCATTTTTCATGTACTCCTTTCATTTACACATCATATTTGCTCGTACCATATAAAAAACAGAATTGTTTATATGTACTATATAGTACATAATTAGTATAGACAACAACAGCAACAATGTCAACAAGAATATGGAGGAGAAACAAGTGAAAAAAGAAGAAGTAAAACTGCTGATGAAGCAAAATCAGGTAAAGCAGTGGGAAGTGGCGGAAGCAATGGGAATTTCCGAATTTACGCTTTGCAGATGGCTAAGGAAGGACTTGAAGGGGAAACAGCTTGAACGGCTGAATTCGGCGATTAAGAAGGTCAGAAGCGGCAAAGAGGAGATACATGGAGAGGAGGAGCGCTAATGGAACGAGTTACGACAAAAGAGGCTGCAAAACTGCTTAATATGGATGTTGTGACCTTACAGTTTTTGATGAGACAGGAGCGGCTGCCAATCGGCTATGCCATTAAGAAGGATGGAAAGAGCCGCTATCATTACATCATTTACAGAAGTATGCTGGATGCTTTTATTCAGGGCGGAGGGAAAAGCTAAATGGCAGGGAAACGATATTATTGGTTGAAATTGCAGGTTGGCTTCTTTCAGGAACTGATCATCAAACAACTGCGAACTTTGCCGGAGGGAGATAGTATCGTCCTGCTTTATCTGAAACTGTTATTAAAGGCAATTAATACAGAAGGGATTATTTACTATCAACATATTTTGCCGACCTTAGATGAGGAAATAGCATTGGATACGGGAGAAAAGTCGGCACTTGTGAAACTGACGATTTCTGCTTTGTGCCAATATCATGCGGCTGTGTTCTTGGATGACCAATCATTACAGTTATTGTACTTGGAGGACATGGTTGGCAGTGAGAGCGCTTCAGCAGCCAGAGTCAGAAATTACAGGGCGAATCAAAAGTTCATAAAGGAAAAAGAGCAGGTAGCGTTACAATATAATGCAACTGTAACGGAAGGTAACACTACAGAAATTTCTTGTAGCACAGAGATAGAGAATAGTGAAAAGGAAGAGATAAAGCCAAAGGAAGAGGGAGAACCAGAGATAGAGGAAATTCCTTCTTACTTTGCTGATACAGTTCTGAATAGTATGTTTCTTTCTTACCTGGAATACCGAAAAGAAAATGGCAAGGAAGTGAAGGGGAAAGCAATCGGTTATTGCATTGATAAGCTGGAAAGTTTATCAAATTCTCCTGCCGAACAAGTGGCAATTATTAAGCAGACAATTCAGAATGGATGGACGGATTTCTTTCCGTTGAAAGGGAAAAAGGAAAAGGTAAGCGGAAGCAATGTAAGCTCATGGTTGGAGCATGAAAAGATGCAAAGTACGGGAGGTGTTTTCGGTGACTAAACAGGAATTTGCAACATTGGTTGTAGCTATGCAGGAAATGTATGGAGAAAATTTTATTGGAACGGGAGAAGCGTTGGATGTGTGGTACGCCCTAATGCATGATCTGGATTATCAGATTTTATCCAAGGCACTCCAACAATATATGCTGACAAATAAATTCAAGCCGACCGTTGCGGAACTGCGGGAGATTTATACAGAGCTGGTAAGTCCAACGATTTCTGATTGGAGCGAAGGATGGGAGAAAGTCAGTAAAGCAATCGGGCACTATGGAATGTATCAGGAGGAAGCGGCAATGGAAAGCTTTGATGAAGTTACCAGAGAAGTCGTAAAGCGCCTGGGCTTTCAGAATATCTGCCTGTCAGAAAATATCGTTGCTGACCGGGCTAGATTTGCAGAAATCTACCAAGCCATTCAAAGGCGGAAAAGAACAGAAGTGAACGTAGGCAGTGCACTGCCAAATCTACGGGAAATGGTGCAGAATCGCTTGGCTGAACTGGAACAGAAAGGGCGAAAGTCAATAGAACAGGAAAAGGATAAAAACTAACTTAGCTAACTTAGCAAGCACTGCCTGTGTTCCCTCACAGGCGATAAAATGAGCAATTTCTCCTACAGAAGAAATACTCAAATTTATCCATTTAGGGAGAATTCCCTAACCCTTAAAATCATTTGAAAGGATGGAGCGATATGGCAAAGGATAGGGCAAACAGAACGAGGAAAAATGAGCTGAAGATTTATTTGAGTGATAATGAGAAATATATCTTGGACAGGAAGGTGGAACTGTCTAAGCGGAAGAGTGCTTCGGATTATATCAGGACGTTGATACTTTTTGGATTTGTTTATGATGTAGATTATTCTTATCTAAGGCAATACAATGAAACACTTGGAAAAATCAGCGGAAATCTGAATCAGATTACTAAGAGAATTAACAGCACCGGGAATGTTTATGAAGAGGATATAGCAGAAGTGAAAGCGATTATGGACGAGGTGTGGAGGATGCAGAAGGCGATGCTGAAGAAGCAGCCGTTGATACATAAGTAAAGAAAAAGGCTAAGGATTTCAAAAGACAAACGATAATAGAAGAATAGGATACGGCTCTGTGTAAATTTGGTGAGATAGACGGTATATGGAAAATTAGTCAATGGTGTTGGGAGATAGTCTTTTCTATATTGACAATTTAGAGACACTACAATATAATACTACTATATATATAAAGTAGTGTTAAATTGTAGCAATAAGGAGGTATTTAAGTGCTTTCAAAATCAGCAACCATGATGTTAGGACTAATAAATCAACAACCACAAAATGCCTATGAAATTATTAAGAATCTGGAAATTATGAATGTTAAGTGGTGGTACAACATAGCAGACTCAACAGTATATGCAACACTTCGGACATTGGACAAAAAAGGATTTATTGTTGGTGTATCTGAAAAAAACGGAAATATGCCACTTCGAACAGTCTATTCGATAAGCAATAAGGGAAAAGAAGCGCTAAGGGATACATTATCAAAATCAATATTATCTTTTGATTATGATACTAATGTGTTTTCGCTAGCGGCCTTTTTCCTTGATTTTTTTGAACCTAGTGAACAAATCTCTCTCTTAGAAAAAAGAGTAGAATTACTTAAAAAATATATTGAGGGAATCGAAAAATGGATTTTACAGCAAGCGGACGAATCAATTCCGCTTCATCATGTTGCAACAGTCACGCGAATGTTAGATCTTGCAAAAGCGGAACTTTCTGGAACGAACAGATTGCTTGAAATGTTCGAAAATAATTAGGGGGAAACAGGTAATATGAAAAAAACAAAACTAATTCTTTTTTGCGTTTTTATAGAAGTTATGTTAATTGCTTGTGTTGCATTAGCTAATTTCAAGCCGACACCTATCCGCTATTTTTTCTTTTACAATCTCATGTATGGATTAGCATTTAGTTTTTTATGCCCTCTTTTCTTCTTATGTAAACAAAAAGGAACATTGTCATCTTTGGGAATAAAAAAGGTGGGTACACGGCAAATTGTTATTCTAATTGTATTTGTTGCCTTTTCGATTGGTGGGCAACTTATTCCAATGATAGTTGCAGGGGAAGAAATTCCATGGTATCTATTACCTATGGGGATTGTGCCGTTACTTATGACTACGTTTTTTGAAGAATTTTTGTTTCGAGGATTTGTGCAAAGCAGAGTGGAACAGCAATTTGGCTGGTTTCCTGCAATTTTAGTTTCAGGAATCATGTTTTCACTTTATCATTTAGGATATCCCGGTTTCCGTACTTTTGGTGATATTCTTTTGCTTTTTACAGTAGGACTTGGATTTGCGATTGCGTATAAGCTTTCAGACAACAATTTGATTGTTTCATACTTTGTAAATCTCCCAAATGCTTTTGTTACATATATGCTAAAATATGAACAATTTCCGGTTATGAAATTAAGTGCTACAGTTGCGGGTGTTATTACCTTGATTTTAATTATGCTGATTTTCTATAGAGTGTGGACAACTTATGAACATTAAAAATAGAATAAGTAGTTTTATATATAGTAATGCAATCGGATTAAGAATAAGGTAGAAGGTGTTATTGTAGAGAGAAACTCCAAGTTTACAAAGAAAATGAAAGTACGATAGAGGGTGGTTACATGGGAAAATATTGCTTCTAACATTTGATGATGGTGAGGACAATGTATTAAAGCGTGTTTTAGACATGGTAGGTTCGGTATCATTTCAGGAGATATATCCGGAGAAATGCGTATTGAAATTCCAAGGACTGGAAATAGATGAGCTTCGTCGCACAATCTTTTGTAATGAGGGAGAAGTAGAACTTACCTATACTGAATTTGAAATTTTAAAGTTGTTAGCAAGTAATCCGGGAATTGTATTCAGCAAGGAACAGATTTATGATTTGGTATGGAAGGAACCATATTTCGGTAATTATAATATTGTGATGAGCCATATTCGGAATATCAGAGAGAAGATAGAGGACAATCCGAGCAAGCCTGTTTATATACAGACGGTATGGGGTGTTGGCTATCGGTTCAATAAGAATATGTTATAAAATATAGCCACATTGATTTCAATAAAAATCATGTGGCTATTTTCGTGAAAAATGTTTCTAAAGTGATAAAAGGGATGACAAAAAATAGGCAAAATGTATAGAAAAAGAGAGGGGAGTGTGTTATAGTAAATATACTGGGTGGACTTTATGTATAACATATTCGAAGGTGGTTTATACAATGACAGGTATATCAAAAGTACTGGAAACAGAATTGAATGGTTTGAAGGTTAATCTTTTTGAATTTGATATTGAAAATGAAGAAAGATTCAATGAGATAAAAGCATATTTAGTTAATAAAGTAAAAATATCTAAAGTACATAATATAGAAGAATATGATTTGACGTATTATGGAACAAAAAATTTGAATCCAGATTTTGTGACCAGATTTAATGAGCAGGTTGCAAAAATCAATATTCCAAAAAAAACGAAAATACCACAATTTGATGTTCGCAGAGAACGCGTAACAGAATGGATGGCACAGTATTTGCTAGAACATGAATATGGTTGTAAGTTTTATGATGAAGCTGATAAAAGAGTAAATTTGAAAACCGTTGAAATTGATAAACATACTGACGGGATAGATGTGCCTGGTATTTGGATAGATAATGATAGAATTCGATTTGTTGTATGTGAGGTCAAGGCATCTGAAGCAAATCAAATACCATGTGATTCTGTGCAATCTTTACAACAGGATATTCAGAAAGCTATTGATGATGTAGATAATCGAGTTTCTCACGAAATTTTGGAATATATGCATGGTATAAGAAATGTTAAAATGCAGGATGATATATTAGAAAAAATAGTAGACTTTTTAGCGAAATTAATTGCTGGAGAAAAGGAAGACTTAGCAGATAATATAATGTTCTTCCCATTTTTGCTTAGAAATAACGAGAAAATTGTTCCAGAGATGAACATAGACGATTATAAAAATTTTTCTTTACAGGGAGTTAAAAGAGAAAATGTCGAGAATATAATCTTATCATTTAGAAAGAAATTTTCTGAATTTAGCAATGAAGTCTATGAAGAGGCAATAGGTGAATAGCAATGGAATATATTAAGAGCATAATAAATTCAATAGAGAAAGTATTTGATGTAAGCGAAGAAAATATTTCTTCGCTTACTGTTATGCTCGCAGATATTGAAACTAGTCATTTATATAATAAGTTTTCTGCAGAAGAACAAAGTAAGAAATATTTGAATAGTGATTTACTTTCTAAGGCGAATTTGTTGAATGCATTATTGGAAATTGTTTTAGAAAATCCAAATATGGATTTAATTGAGAGCGACAAACGAAAAGAGTTACTTGTAGGATTATGTGGAACAGTAGCATCCCTGTATGAACAAGTTCTAGATCAGATTAATGATAATGAGTGTTGGGAAAATATGTCATACTTGGTTATGTATAGTATGTTATCTTATATGGCAGATAGACAGACAATGTCTGATTTGGTTATTAAGGAATATAATGCTAAATTGACCCAAATGATGAGTTTATACAATGAATTCCCAACAATGCAGAAATTAGAATATGATACATACTATCTAATTGTATTATTGATGAGTAATATTAAAAATTATGATGGATTGACACGGTTAAATTCCTTTATCAAAAGAGCAAATGATAGTTTGGATGAGGCTCAAAGGGAAGAACTTGCAAAAGCTGAGTTAGATATACTGGTTAGTCTAAAGATTGCTTCTTATGGAAATATTATTTATTTGACGACGGTTTTAAAAGAATATCTTTTTAGTGGTAAGATTGATAGCTCGGAAAATCAAGATATATATAGTGTTATCGATATGTATTCATATAATGCATTTCATTTGCTGGATAATGAAAGTATTGACTTGAAACTTATTGGGCATTTGTTGCGATATGCATATGAAAGAGTAGCGGAAAATTCAATATGGAACATTGCAGAAAAGTCACCATTAATAAGAAAGTTTATCGAAGAAAACCTTTCCAATGGTAATAGATACATATATTCTTTATTGCCATCTCAAAGAGAGGTTATTTCGGATGTGTTAACGCCTAAAAAGAGTATTGTTGTTGGAATGCCGACTAGTGCAGGAAAGTCGTTGCTGGCAGAGATGCAGATATTATTTAGTATTCATAACTATAGAACAGCCGATTTTAATCCTACAGTTTGTTATATTGTTCCAACTAATGCACTTATTGATCAAGTTAAAATTGATTTGCAAAGTGATTTTAAGGAATTTAATTTTAATATAGAAACAGCATTACCATATTATGATGTTGATGAGATAGAAAATGAAATTTTGACGCGAGAGCATATTGATATATTAATTAGTACACCTGAAAAATTAGAGGCACTTGTAAGACAAAATCATCCGGCAATACAAAACACTCGTTTAGTTATTATGGATGAAGCACATAATTTAGGAGATAAATCACGGGGCTCTAAATTTGAACTGGTCTTATCATCTATAAAGCAAAATATGAAAGAGGCAAATTTTCTTTTATTAAGCCCCTTTATTAGTAATGCTCAGGAAATTAGTGAGTGGTTAGCCGACTCACCAAGAAATGCAGATACTATTTCCATAGAGTGGGCACCAACAAAACAATATATTGGTTGTAATTTACTTGATAGTAAGAAAACAAAATCTGTTCTACAATTTTACAAATCACCAAGAAACCAATTGGGGACAGAAGATGTTGAAATTTCCTTGAACTTGAACCCGCAGGATGTGAAAGAAGAGCTTGGATTAGATAGTATTGATAATACGGTTCGACTTTGTGTGGTTCTGAATGATTTTATTGAACAGGAAGGGAATATTTTAGTTTTGTGTGGTGGCAGAGGTACCACTTTGAAATTGGCATCTTATACGAAAATGTATTTTGAAGAAAAAGGTATGCTGCCTGATATGAGCTGTGACGAAGAAATTCAACGTGCTATAGAAATTGTAAAGTTAGAAAATGGAGAAAATGATCCTTTAATCGAATGTTTGAAATTTGGTATTTGTTATCATAATTCTGGCTTATCAAGTCTGGTCAAGGAAACTATCGAGGAATTAGTTCGAAACAATAGGATAAAACTCATATTTGCAACAACAACATTGGCGCAAGGAATGAATTTCCCGATTAATACGGTTATTTTTGATACAGTTAAATTGCGTAATAAAGGTGATTTATCAAACGCTGAGTTTTGGAATATAGCAGGGCGTGCTGGTAGAGCATACAAGGATAAAGAGGGATATATTATTCTTTCTTATTCTAATTCCCAGAAAGAAACCAAGGCAACGGTGAAAAGATATATTGAATCAGATTTAAAAGAAGTAATATCTTCACTGAATGCTTATTTTACGGGAAATAATATTATAAGTCTCGACTACAATGTGTTAAAAGATTCAAATAATGCACCAATATTAAATTTGTTGCAATATATAAATCATATATTGAACATTAGTTATGATTATGACATTAGCCCAAAAGATATTGCTAAAATTAGGGGAATATTAACAGATTCGTATTTGTATCATAGTTTGAGTAAACAGGAAGGTTTTATTAATGCACAAAGAAAATTAAATACTTTTGTAACACAATATATTCGACATGTTAACAAAAATAAAAAGGAGGATATGGCGAAGGCTGATGAATTAGGTATTAGTGATATAAGTTACACAAAGGTTAAATCTATAATAGGTGCGTTTATCTATGGACTGAAAGAAAAAGGAGATCATGAGTATAAGGCTTCAGAAATTATTCTTCGAACTAGGAATATTGAGCGTTTGACAGAGATTATTAATATTATTGCAAAAATTCCTGAAATAAAAATTGATATGTTAGGGCAAGGGAAGCTGGATCCAGAAAATATAGCTAAGTTACTTATGGGCTGGGTAAATGGCGATAAGGTGAGAGATATTGCGAAAGAAATTAAACGACCAGGGCAAAGCGATGAAGATGCAATTTCTTTATGCAATCGTTATCTTAATAGCCAGATGAAGTCTTACATGCCATGGGGAATAAATATATATCAGGCCGTGAGCTTTGATTTGCAGACAGAAAATGCACAAATGTTACCTTCTTATATTTATTATGGGGTATCAAGCAAGGAAGCAGTAATTGTATCGAAGTTGGGGGTGCCAAGATTTGCTGTTGATAATGTGTTGAGGGTTCTTAAAGAGAAGAATACTGAATTACCAATTAGTATAGAATATATGGAACAATTGAAGTCAGTAATAAGAGCAATTGAGCCGTCTGATTATCAAGTTGAAAATGCATCTGGTAAGATAATGAAGGAAATTGTTGATAAGCGGATAAAGTAGATAAAAGCATGAGAAGGAGAAAGTAGCAATGGCGATTGATGATGCAACGAAAAAGAAAATCACAAAATTGTTTTGCGAAGCGATTACTTCATACAATGAAGTTGTTGAACTGAGGAAGTCAGATAAGGAAGCATTAGTAGAAGAGTTTAATTCTAATTTGCAATTTTATTCTTCCATAGAGTGTGCCTTTAGGAGCGTTATTGAGCAGATTATAGGAAAGAGCTGTCCGCACAATTTACATGAAATGATTGAAATGATGGTGGAGGAGCTTACACCTAATCCTTTAGAAAGGGGAATTGATCTGTTTTATATTTTAAGATATAAAGATACAAGAAATCAAACTGTTCATAATATTAATATTTGTGAAGTTAATGCTTATCCCAAGCTTTTCTTGAATGGTTATCGTTTTATAAAAGAATATGTTGATAAAGATATAGAGGTTGAACCATGGAAGGAAGAGTGTGAGGAGTTTGATTATGCATTATTTAATCAGACATTTCGACAATCAATGTATGACAATATTCGGATTTTAGTTTTGCCGCCGTTGTATGATTCTAAAGAAAAATTAGAAATTTTAACAAGATATCATTGGAATGTAATTTTAGATTTTGATCCATATTCTGGTGTATGCGGATCTTTTAGTAAATTGAATGTAAAAAATAAAAAGCTTGTTCAGTTATCGCAAATAGAAAAATATAGTTCAACTCAATTCTCTGTTGAAGACGTTACATGGATTATGTGTGATGGGGACAAATTGTTGAATATAAAGAGTTTTAAGCCATTAAAGAAACAAGATGTAACCAAAGGATTATTTATTCCTTCTATGCTTGATGGACAGGATAATTGGTCTAGTTGTTATAATTCATCAGAAACGATGCTATCGACAAAGAAGCTTTTAAATTTATTTTTTGAGAAATATTTTGAAAAAATACAGTACAATGTTCAGCTATTTTTTGTTATGGACTATGCAGCAAGAGTGAATGAAGTTGTTTACGATGCTGTATCAGATAACTTAAATAAATTTATGTATAAGTTAAATGTTCATTTACTAAATGAGTCTTTATCGGAACAGTTATTTTTAGATGCAAATAATTTTGAAGAATGGAATATATATAATTCTACATTCGATAGTTTTTTGTGCAAAGTAGAAAAAAATACTATAAATGACGATGAGGAAGAACACATATATTTATTGCCATGTATCTTTCCTAGTGATGGAAAATTGTCAGAAAAAGCTTATAATCATATAAGTCAAGATTTTTATGTTTTACATAAAGGCTTTCCTTGTGCACAGGATGATATAAATAAGGATCATACCGTTCAACAAGATGCTCAAAATTTTTTGCGTGGAGAGGAAGCTAGCTGGCGATTAATAAAGAGTAGAATGATTCCCAAGTTGGATGTCGGGAAGAGTGTAGAAAGGCAGATAAAAAGAGCTATAGATGCTGGAAGAAAATATTTTAATCTATATCATGCTGCTGGCTTTGGTGGGAGTACAATTGCTAAACAGATAGCATATTGTTTGAGCGCAGAATATCCTGTGCTATTTATGAAAAAGTATGTTAAAGAGGAATTGGGAAGCAGAATAGCTCAAATATATAATATAGCCCATAAGAGAATAGTTGTTTTTGTAGAAGAAGAGCTATTTGATAACGTTGGTGTACAAAAAAATGAATGTTTAAAAATAGCAGATGCCACTAGTGCACAGGTAACATTTGTCTTTATTGCAAGAAGACCTCAAATGTATGATAGAATGTCGGCAAAAGAAGGTTTTTTTATTTGTAGATATGCAAGTGATGATGTTGAAAGAATAATAGAATTTAATAAAAATTTGTTGGCAGATAATAATAAAAAAATACTTTCTTATGATGGTCAAACCTTTATTAGGAAATTGGGAGAGGATAATTTGTGCCCTTTTTTAATTAATTTATCTATTTATAAAGACGAGTTTATAAAGATTGAAGAATATATTCGTCCATATGTAAATGAGATAAATGTTAGACCTGATTTGAAAAAAGTATTTGTTTATGTATGTATTTTTACTATATTTATAAACAAAGGGATTCCAATAGCCTTTTTTTGCAAAAAATTATCTGTAGATGAGGAAAAAGAGTGGTCTGTTATAAGAGATAAGTATGATCCAATTATCTATAAAAGATATAATATTGAATTCTATATTTCAGAAGTTGTGATAAGAGCCCCATATATGGCTGAACGTCTTTTGAGAAGCCTCATAGGTGATGGCGAAGAGGGAATTTTATATAGAAAACAGTTGAGTGAATATTTGGTTGATTTAATTGTGGATCTTAAGTTGTTTTATACAAATAATGGGTATTCTGAAAAGTGTTTAAGACAGCTATTTATTGATAAAGAAACAAATGAATATGTAGAGGATGAATTTTCGGATGTTATTGTTGATAAAGACTTAACTATAATAAAGAAGTATTTTGCTCCTGTCATTGCAAAGTTGTGGGATAAAGATGATATTAATTTGGCAGGGGATATATTTGAAGCATTGATTAATAACTATCCAAAAGATTCTTATTTTTATGCACATGCAGCAAGATATTATGCTTATACGGGAAGAGATTATACCAAAGCAGAAACTTACTATAACCGAGCAATTAAACTTTTGGATGAAAAAGATAATTTGCAGTCGTCCCAAGCGGATATTTATCACGTAAAAGGAATGTGCATAAGAGAAGAGTTGTTTAAAAATTTAGAAGGATTACCGGAAGATAGGGATTTATTGTCAACGATAGATAAAGAACCTTTAAAAGAACTTTATTATAGAGCTGAGTCAGCATTTGAAACTACTTATCATATTGCATTGAGTACAGATTCAAAAACATTAGAATATGCTTATACAGCATGGCTGACACTGATAGTTAGAACATTAACAAATAATAGAATTAAACTATTAAATGACCTTGAGATTGAGGAAGAGATTGAAAAGGGATTAACTATAATTTCTAGTTTGGAAGATATTTATTATTTAGAGGAAAATGCTAATGAAAGTGATATTCAAAGACAATTAGCAGATATACAACGAAAAAAGGAAACACTTCTTTCATTGCAAAAGGAATTTAAAGAAGCAGTAAGCCATTGGAATAACTATTATGATATTCACAAAAACGGAGGAAATTATTCTAACTGTTTATATTCTTGCAAACAGAGATATTATTTGCTAGAAAAAGAAACTCAGGATTTTAAAAAAATAACAGAACAAAATAGAAAAAGAATGGAGAAATTAGCTGATGATTATTATGAAGCAATTCTGCATGTGAATTATGAAGAACTTAAATTAGGAGATTTAAATACTTTTTTAAGTGTTTCAATTGTGACAAATTACAAAGTAGATAAAGTTATGTCCAAGTTAAGTGGATTTTATCAGCAGGAAAGAAAAAATCATATACTATTGTATTATAGGTATGTTCTAAAGTTTATTAAAGCATATGAGGGTGATAAACTTGCATTACAAGAGTGTATTTCATATATGCGAGAATGCTGTGAATTTTCAGAACGCAAACCTGGAAAAGCTAATATTATAGATTATTTTGCAGTAGGGGAACAGATGGGACAAATACTCAGCAAAAAAAGGCTTTTCAGGATGAATACAATGTATAGAACACAGGCATATACGGCAAAAGAACTTAGATTTATTTATGGGGTATTGAAGCAGCAAGGAAGTGAGACAACCATAATTCCATACGATACAAATGGAGTATTAATGACAGGTATTGAAATACATGCTAATTTGAAATATAATCCAGATGTAGAAGCAAGTGACAGTGGACAAATGGTTAAATTACGTTTTGGTTTCTCCTATGATGGGCTTAAAGCAGAGAATATGAGTATAAGATATGCTGATGAGAATGAGGAAAAAAATGAAATAACACAAGAACGATTAAAAGTAGGTGATTATACAGAGTTTTGCTATAAGCATATATTAACAAGTAGTAAAACGGGGAAGCCATATGGAATAGTGGGGTATGTAGATGCTAATGAAAATTGTATATTGCGTATTGGTGAAATTACAAATAGGAGAATAAATCAAGAAGAATTTGCAAAAGTCATAGAACTGTGCCAGAAAAAGAATATAAAGGTTCAGTTAATTGACCATACGGAGAAGGGGTGGGTGGCAAGCTTAAAAAGCCAAAAACTCGATTTCGAAAATATCAATAGTTGATTTTGCCATGAAAAAATATGAATTCTAATAAGAATATATAATTTATGGCAATACACCGTGGTAAATGTTTTCATTTGGTATTCGATTTTATATTTATAGTAATTAATCGAAATTCTCCGACAATCACTTTATACACGTGATATACAACCGACCTCAAAATTCTGGTAAATCTGCGGACACCTTAGAAGCTGCTATGTTAGCTCAGGGTGTATGCTAATCGCGAATTTCTAAGATAATATAAGATATTGATAAGTCCTGTAAACAAATCAAATCTTCGATTTGACTGGTGTTTATGGGACTTTTCTTTATGCATATATAAGACATGTGAATGGTGAGAATATTGATAAATGGAATGGATGTTATTAAAAAAATTTGAAGCTGTAGAATTTTACGTTGAATTTTACAGCTTAATTTCGTATAATATATATAAATAAAGAAACGATATCCAGGAAAGGAAGTTGATTTTATGCCGAATATATTACCTGTATCAGACTTAAGAAATTATAATGAAGTGTTGAAAAATTGCCAAGTCGGAGAACCTGTGTTTTTGACCAAAAATGGCAGAGGAAAGTTTGTGGTTATGGATATTGAGGACTATGAACGTGAAAAGGCAGAAAAGAAACTGCTCATGAAGCTGCAGGAAGCAGAAGAAGCAGTTAAGGATGAAAGTGCCTGGATGAGTTTGGATGAACTTAAGAAATCTGTAGGGATATAGCTTATGATGAAATTACGGATTAACCCTATTGTGTCAGAGGACTTAAAGAAAATGAAAGAGTATATTGCCGAAGACAATGAAGAAATGGCTGTAAAAACCATTCGGGAGATATATGCCCGATTTGAGAATATACAGCAATTTCCGTATATGGGAGCTGATCTTGCCAAGAGAGTCAGCTTCCGGACGGATTATAAGTATGTGATTTGCGGGAATTATGTTGTGCTGTATAAGATTGGAAAAGAATATGTGGAGATTTACCGGGTTGTGAACCGGTATCAGGACATTACGAAGATATTTTAAATTAAACTGAAGAAAATGATGGAATAACAAGCAAAAGTAAAAATAAAAATAAAAATAAAAATAAAAATAAAAATGCCTACCTTCGTACCTGACTGGTGGAAGGTAGGCATTTAATTACCATAGTAATTATGCGTAATATACAAAACGCTATGAAAGCTTTATTTTTAGGTGGTTCTTCTACCCTTACGCCATCTCTTTTTCCCCGATCTTATTCACGATCGTCCTAAAAATCCGGAACATGAAGAGGATCGTCATGATAATGGAGATCAGCTCTGCGATCGGGAATGCCCACCAGATCAGGTTGACATTGCCGAACTGCGCCAGAAAATAAGCAACCGGCAGCAGTGCAACCAGCTGTCTTGCGATCGAGACAAACATACTGTAGACTGCTTTGCCGAGCGCCTGGAAAATGCTGCTGCAGGAGATGCCGAATCCTGCGAGGATAAAGCTTAAGCTGATAATCCGGAGCGCCGGGACGCCGAGAGAAAGCATGGTGTCGGAAGCGCTGAACATTTTAAGCAGCTGCGTCGGGAAGAGCTGGAAGATCAGAAGCCCGACCGCCATGATGCAGACGGCATAGGTGACCGTGTGGCGTAAGGTCTTGACCACGCGCTCGCGGCTGCCGGCACCGTAGTTGTATGCCATGACTGGGATGACACCGTTGTTCAGACCAAACGCAGGCATAAACACGAAGCTCTGTAATTTAAAGTAAACGCCGAACACTGCCGTTGCCGTGGAGGAGAAACTGATTAGAATACGGTTCATACCGTAATTCATGACCGAACCGATCGCCTGCATGACAATGGAAGGCACGCCGATGGCATAGATCTGACCGATGATGGGGCCGTCCGGGCGAAAGCCTTTTAAACTCAGCTGAATCTCCTTATTTCTGGTCTGGTTGATGACGACAGCGAGAACCGCAGCGATCATCTGACCGATGACGGTGGCTGCTGCAGCACCGGTGATGCCCATTTTCGGAAAACCAAACAGACCAAAGATCAGGATCGGATCTAAGATGATGTTGATGACCGCTCCAGTGGTCTGGGTAATCATGGTGTAGACGGTTTTTCCGGTTGCCTGCAGCATACGCTCGAACATCAGCTGGGTAAAGCAGCCGAAGGACAGGCAGCAGCATACGGTGAGATACTGCTTTCCGTAGAGAACAATTTCCTCAATATCCGTCTGGCTGCGGAAAAACGGTTCCGCGAAAAACAGACCGATGATAAGGAACAGCAGATAGCTGAGCAATACCAGAAAAACAGCGTTTTCCGCAATCTTGTTGACTTTGTCGAAATCCCTCTCTCCGAGTGAGCGGGCGAGGAGTGCATTGACGCCGACCGCAGTACCTACACCTACGGCAATCATTAGATTCTGGATCGGGAAAGCCATGGATACGGCAGTAAGTGCGTTTTCACTGATCTGAGCCACGAAAATACTGTCCACGATATTATAGAGAGCCTGTACCAGCATGGAGATCATGATTGGCAGAGACATGGATATGATCAATTTATCGATAGGCATTGTGCCCATTTTATTTTCCTGCATGGGAAACCTCCTTTGTTGAATGGTATAACGTTAAAACGACCTTTCTATACTACCATTTTGCGGTAGCGATTACAAGGCATGGTGCAAGGATTGGGGAATCTTTTGTGAAACGGTGGCACTGTGCCGCAATTTTTGGTAAAATAGATGAGAAAAAAAGAACAACAGGAGATTATACAGATCATGAATATATTATTTTTTCTGACCCCGAAGGAAGACGTGGCGCATGTGGATGAGGACGATACCATGCGTCAGGTTCTGGAGAAGATGGAGCATCACGGCTATACGGCAATCCCGCTGCTTAGCCGCGAGGGAAAATATATCGGAACGATCACGGAGGGCGATCTGCTCTGGTTTTTAAAGGACCGCAATTTTCCGGATTTGAAGTTGCTTGAGGATATGCCGATTACCTCCATCCAGCGCCGCAGGGACAATGAGGCAGTCAAGATTGACGAGTCGATGGAAGACCTCTTCGGCAAGGTGATGAACCAGAACTTCGTTCCCGTCGTGGACGACAAGCGTGTGTTTATCGGTATTGTGACGAGAAAAGATATTCTGGCATACCTTGGGAAGAAGGCCGCCGCGCAGGAGAATGGCGTGCGGGGCATGGATCAGGCATAGTGATGGTAAGCCATACGGGTTATGTGACAGCGCTTTCTGTCAGAATTATCAGCAAATAAGTGAGACAGAACAAAAGAATTTCTTAAATTTGTTATTTTTTTCACAAAACAGAATGGTAATCCGCTATAATATGAAGGAGAGACAAGGCATAACATTTATACAAAAGAAAGGGGAATTTACAAATGAATTCAATTTTATCAGCGACAGTATTGATTCCACTGATTGTGATCGTGCTGCTCATCGTACTGCTGTGCGTCGGATACGTGAAAGCACCACCGGATATGGCGTACATTATTTCCGGTGTCAAGAAGAAGTCCAAGGTGGTCATCGGAAAAGCGAGCATCCGCATTCCGTTTTTTGAGCGTCTGGATAAGCTGAACCTGCGGCTGATTCCGATCGACGTCAAGACGAGCAATGCCGTGCCGACAGCGGATTACATCAATATTAATGTTGATGCGACCGTCAACATCAAGATCAGCAACGATCCGGAGAAGCTGCGGCTTGCGGCAGAGAACTTCTTAAATAAAAACACCGAGTATATTGCCGGGGTGGCAAGAGAGGTTCTCGAGGGTAATGTGCGTGAGATCGTCGGTAAGATGAAGCTCGAGGAGATGGTATCCGACCGCCAGAAGTTTGCCAACCTGGTCAAGGAAAATGCGGAGCCGGATCTTGCGGCGATGGGACTCGACATTATCAGCTTTAATGTCCAGAATTTCGTGGACGGCAATGAGGTCATTGAAAATCTGGGTATTGACAACATTGTAAAGATCAAGAAGAGTGCGGCGATTGCCCGTGCCGAGAGTGAGAGGGACATCAAGGTCGCACAGGCAGCGGCGGACAAAGAGTCCAATGATGCAGCGGTTGCGGCGCAGACGGAGATCGCGAAGAAGCAGAATGAGCTTGCCATCAAGAAGTCCGAACTTCAGATGGAGGCGGACACGAAGAAGGCTATGGCCGATGCGGCTTACGAGATCCAGAAAGAGGAGCAGCGTAAGACGATCGAGGTGACAACCGCTAACGCGGATATTGCAAAGCAGGAGCGTGAGATTGAGCTGAAGCAGAAAGAGGTTGCAGTCAAGGAGCAGTCTCTGGAGGCGGAGATCAAGAAACAGGCGGAAGCGGATAAGTATGCGGCGCAGCAGCGCGCGGAGGCAGAACTTTACCAGCGTCAGAAGGACGCGGAGGCGAGACAGTTCGAGGCACAGCGCGAGGCGGAGGCGAGAAAAGCGCAGGCAGAGGCAGAGCGTTACGCCAAGGAACAGGAGGCTGCCGGTATTCGTGCGGTCGGTGAGGCAGAGGCGTCTGCGATCCAGGCCAAAGGTATTGCAGAGGCGGAAGCGATGGAGAAGAAAGCGGAGGCGTACGCAAAGTACAATAAAGCGGCAGTGGCAGAGATGATGATCAAGGTACTTCCGGACATCGCAGCCAAAGTGGCAGAGCCGCTTGGTCAGATCGACAAGATCACGATTATCGGCGGCGGAGAAGGTGGAAACGGTGTGGATCAGGTTGCCGGCAATGTGCCGGTTGTCATGGCAAAAGTATTTGAGAGCATGAAAGAGGCGACCGGTATTGATCTGGCAGACATCATCAACGCAGAGTCCTACGATGCGCAGGTGAACCGCAACATCAATGTGTCGGGACTGGATTCTGTCAATCTTGTGGTAAAAGATGAAAAGAAAGGCGCAGAACAGCCGGATGCGCAGGACGGGGCAACGACAGAGTGATGACGGTGGAAGTTGGCGTCAACCGCAGAGCGGGAACGGGACAGTCTGTTACGGCGGCAGTTTTTATCGTGATGGCGGCAGGATCGATAGCGGTGATCCCGCTGCTTGTAGCAAACCTTGACCGTAGAGCACTCGGGCTTGCGGCGTGTGTTCTCACATTAGTTTTCTGGGTCGGGTTTATCGGGGCAATCTGCTGCGTGGGGGAGATTGTAAATACGCCGACCAGGGCGTTCCTTCTCACCAGTGATTGGCAGTTGTATTATGTTCATTTTGCAGCCCGCGACTACGGACCTGCACCGGTGACAAAAGCCGGGGAGATCGTACATAATTACAAGGTGCTCTCCGAGGAGAAAAAGGGACGGAAATGGCGCCGGGAGTATCTGGGCAGCGAGGAGTTCCGCAGCATGGTACAGCAGTACCTCGAGGGAGTGCGGACGGATACGATGGGGTGCGTGATCGAGCATCTTCAGACGCCCTCTATCCGTTCCGAAGGCATCGACGGAAGTGTGCTGCGCTACTGGGATGACGCCCGGAAAAAATGGGCAACGATCCGGCTCTTAAGAACAAATACCGGATATGAGAAAATCTGCCGTACGGTAAAGCTCCGACAGGAGCTCGGACGCTAAGAATATCTATAAAAAAACGGGGCTGACGCATTTAGCGGACAGCTCCGTTTTTTATGGAAGATAAAAGATTACTGTGTATTTTTCTGCAGTTCATTGGCATTTTCCTGAAGCTGCTGCATGATCAGGGCAATGTCGTCCACGCTTTGCAGATTGGTGCGGCAGTCGGCAAGGGTCGCACCAGCGCTTGCGGTAACTTCCTGTGTCAGGGCGGATACATTTTCGATGCTCTGGATGATCTGGCTGTTGGAATCAGATACCGCATCCACACCCTGCTTTAACTCGGACATGCCGGAGGTAATGCTTGCGGTATTTTTCTCAATGAGATCAAAATATCCGGCAGCGGAAGTAATGTATTCACTCTGGTGCCTGTTGCTGTCGAACAGTTCAGTGACGGAGTCGGTAACGGAGGAAATGGACTGCGAGATGTGCTCAATCAACTGATTGATGTCTCCCGTAGCACCATTGGTCTGACCGGCAAGGCTGGAAATCTCCTCGGCGACAACGGCAAAACCGCGTCCGGCTTCACCGGCGCGTGCTGCCTCAATGCTGGCATTAAGCGCTAAAAGGCTTGTCTGGGAAGCAACACTGCTGATTAAGGCAACGATGCTCTGCATTTTGTCAGCATATTCCTTCAGCTCTTCCATAGAATCCGCGACGCGTGTACTGGAAGCCTCTGAGACCTGTACCTGCTGCACAAGATTCTTCATAACATCTTTGCTTGCCGTCAGATTGGCTGAGGTCTCTGCGGTGGAGGAGAGAAGTTCGGCAGTGACGGATGATACATTCTGTACCTGCTGGTCAATGTTTTCTGTCTGCTGTTGCTGCACCTGGATAGCAGCGGCGGTTTCGGAAGTGCCGCTGGTAAGATCCTCCATTGCGGTCTGTGTGCCGGCGATGGAATCACGAAGCTGTGAGGTGCTGTGTGAAACCTGATCGATATTTCCTGCCATATCTCCGGCTACCTTTAAGGTCAGCTTGAGAAGATCATCGGACTGGGTGCGGTCGGAGTCCGCCTTTTTGATGTTGGCATCGTTGATCTGCGCAATCTTTGTGACAGACATCAATACAAAAATATAGGAAAGGATAATGCAGGCGATTATAATCTCGGCATTGGTAATCTGGGCAGCGGTGAAACCCTGTGTAACGGCACGAAAGACCAGAACAAGGATATTGATCACCAGTGCATAAGTACACAGCAGGGAAACGAGCTTTTTATCTGCATACACCAGAAGAATTAACAGCATTACGATTACATAGCAGAACGTCAGATCTGTTGATGAGGTAAACATCACATAGGCATACAGAAGGGCAAAGCCGCCGCCGCAGAGATAGCGCACACTAGAGGTATCCTTTTGCTTTGTGTAGGCAAGAATGGATGTGACACAGGGCAGCAGACAGAGCAGAAGAAAAATCAGATACGACGGAAGACTGCGCACGCCTTTTAAGACTTCTGCGATGTAGGCCGCCGCAAGTACCGTATTCATTGTGCAGGTGCCGGCAATGGCTGTCTTATTGCGGCTTTGTGCTGCAACTGCCGGATGGGAAAGATCGGTCAAACGATTATCCATAGAAAGAATCCTACTTTGTAAATACCGTATTACTCTAAATGTAAAAAAGGCACCGGTGCATCTTGTGCACCGATGCCTTTTTCCTGCTATTATTGTAGCAGTTTGGCGGATGTTCATCAAGCAGATGTAAGAGGAACAGGACTATTTTGCCAGATTTTCTGCATAATCCAGAGCTTCTACGATATTTGCATGGAAATTTTCGGCTCCGACGTACTCGGTAAAGCCGTCTTTGGTCATCACGGACATCGGCTGTTCGTTGACGTGGGAGAAAATCAGTGTAATCTTTTTCTTCTTTGCACGGTCGGCCAGCTCACGCAGTGATTTCATGGCACTGGCGTCGATGGCAGGAACGCTGCGCATGCGGATGACGATGACGCGGGTAGCCTTATCACTGCTGATCTGTAAGATCTGGTCGGCAGCAGCGAAAAACAGTGGACCACTGATCTCGAAGACACGGATCGTGTGCGGAATATCGCGCAGCTTTTCTGCTTCTCCCGGGGTTACATCCGGCTCATCCGGGTATTTCCATGCGGTCACATCGGCGGTTTCTGCCATACGCTTCATGAAAAGCATGGCGGCGAGCACAACGCCGACTTCAATCGCGATCACGAGATCGAAAAATACGGTGAGCAGGAAGGTTGCCACCAGCACAATGACATCGCTCTTTGGCGCTGTTTTGCAGAGGCGGAAAAAGGAAGTCCAGTCCGCCATGTTGGCAGCCACGATCAGAAGAACAGCGGCAAGTGTTGTCATCGGGATCAAAGCGGCAAGCGGCATGAGCACCAGAAGGATAATGGTTAAGGTGATACAGTGCACGATGCCGGCGATCGGGGTGCGGCCGCCGTTGCGGACGTTGGCTGCGGTACGGGCAATCGCACCGGTTGCCGGGATGCCACCGAAGATGCCGGAAAAAATATTCCCGAGTCCCTGACCGATCAGCTCGGCGTTGGATTTGTGGGTATCACCGATCATTCCGTCCGAGACGACAGCGGACAGCAGGGATTCGATGCCTGCCAGCAACGCGATGGTAAAGGCCGGTGAGAGCATCTCCTGCACCAGTTTCATGGACAGCGCCGGAACATGCGGTGTCGGGAAGGAGGAAGAAAGCTCTCCGTAGACACTGCCGATGGTATTGACCGGAAGTTTTGCAAAGTAGACAACGGCGGTCGTGACGATAATCGCAATCAGAGATCCCGGAATCTTGTCGGTGACTTTCGGCCAGAGCAGCATGATGACAATGGCTGCGGCGCCTACAGCGGTGGCAGTCCAGTTGATGGTGGAAATATTTGTGGCGTAGGCAATCACTTTATCCACGAACCCGGACGGCACGGATGTGATGGAGAGTCCGAAGAAATCCTTGAGCTGGCCGACAAACAGGGTCACAGCGATACCGCAGGTAAAACCGGTTGTGATGGTATAAGGAATATATTTAATGAGAGAACCAAAGTGGCAGATTCCCATTACGATCAGAAAAATGCCGGCAAGAATGGTTGCGACAGTAAGACCTGCCGTACCGTAATCCGCGACAATGCCATAGATGATGACTACAAAGGCTGCCGTAGGACCACCGATCTGCACACGGCTGCCGCCGAAAAACGAGATAAAAAATCCAGCGATGATGGCAGTGTAGAGACCCTGCTCCGGCCCGACGCCGGATGCGATGGCAAGCGCGATCGACAGTGGCAGGGCAATGATGGCAACGATGATACCGGAGATCACGTCGCGCATGGCCTGTTCTTTGCTGTAGTCCTTTAAGACGTCAAATAGTTTTGGTTTCAATTCATTCATTTTCATTTCCTCAGTCTGTAATTATTAAATTTTTATAAACACAAGTCAGAATTTTAACACTTTACAAACGCGAACGCAAGAACGCTCGGGAAAAAATACAAGCACATGGAAAGGTGAGCAAAACTGGGAAAAATGGAAGACATTTTACAGGAAAAAGAAGATGTGAAAAGCCGGATTGTATGCTAAGATAGATGATAATAAATGATATAGGAAGGAAGGCGGCAATCATGGCGGAGTCGGGCAATTCTTATCAGAAGATCTATGAAATCGTAAAGCAGATTCCAAAGGGATGTGTGGCATCTTACGGACAGGTGGCGGCGCTTGCAGGGAATCCCAGATGGGCAAGAGTGGTTGGCTACGCGCTTCACGTGAACCCGGATCCAGCGCATATTCCCTGTTACCGTGTGGTGAACCGGGAAGGCAGACTTTCGGATGCCTTTGCATTCGGCGGTGTGAATGAGCAGAAGCTGCTGCTGGAGGCGGAGGGCGTCGAAGTAACTGACGGCTATGTGGATATGGAACTGTATCAGTGGAAGAAGCTCCGGATCTGAGAGACGGAAACGGAACCAATACAGGAAGAGAAAGCAGAGACAGAAAGCAAAGACAGAAACGGAAAAACGAGATAGAAACGGAAAGCAGAGATGGAAACGGAACCGATACAGGAACGGAGGAGAAATATGCAAAAAAAGGAACTGGCACTTCAGGTGATAGAGCGCTTGAAAAAGGAGTATCCGGACACGGGATGCTCGCTGGATTATGACGATGCATGGAAGCTTCTGGTCAGTGTGAGACTGGCAGCACAGTGCACGGATGCGAGAGTCAATGTGGTCGTGCAGGATCTGTACCGGGAATTCCCGGATGTGGATGCACTTGCGGATGCAGATGTGGAGGAGATTGAGCGCATTGTAAAACCGTGCGGGCTGGGACATAGCAAGGCGCGCGACATCTCCGCCTGCATGAAGATGTTGAAGGAAAAGTACCAGGGAAAGGTACCGGAAGATTTTGATGCACTGTTAGAACTTCCGGGAGTCGGCAGAAAAAGCGCCAATCTGGTGATGGGGGATGTCTTTGGACAGCCGGCAATCGTCACTGATACGCACTGTATCCGCCTGGTGAACCGCATCGGGCTTGTGGACGGGATCAGGGAACCAAAGAAAGTGGAGATGGCACTCTGGAAGCTGATTCCGCCGGAGGAGAGCAATGATTTCTGCCACAGGCTCGTGGATCACGGGCGCGCGGTCTGTACCGCACGGACAGCACCGTACTGCGACCGCTGCTGTCTCAATGACATCTGCAAAAAGGCCGGAATTTAGAAAAAGATAAAATAAATCAATATATTTGATTAAAAACGCACCTTGCGGAAGCATAAGGGGTATGATAGTATATACGAAATGAATAACAGAAATCAACTTTCTTGAATTATTTTGTATGGAGGAAAGACATGAATATTGCAGCAAAATACGGAAAATCATACTTTATGCCGCCGGAGGTGACATATGACTGGGTGAAGAAGGACAGCATTGAGAAGCCGCCCATCTGGTGCAGCGTGGATCTGCGGGATGGCAACCAGGCGCTGATTGAGCCGATGGGACTGGAGGAAAAGCTTGAATTTTTCCGGATGCTGGTCGACATCGGATTTAAGGAGATCGAGGTCGGATTCCCGGCAGCTTCGGACACGGAATACAACTTCATGCGTGCGTTAATCGAGCGCGACATGATCCCGAAGGATGTGACGGTGCAGGTTTTAACCCAGGCAAGAGAACATATTATAAGGAAGACATTTGAGGCGGTCAAGGGAGCGCCTCACGCAGTCATTCATCTGTACAATTCCACTTCGGTGGCACAGCGGGAACAGGTGTTTAAGAAGAGCAAGGAAGAAGTCAAGAAGCTGGCAGTGGACGGGGCAGAATTGTTAAAGACACTCGCGGCGGAGACGGACGGCAATTTTACGTTTGAGTACAGTCCGGAAAGCTTCCCGGGCACAGAGGTGGACTATGCGGTGGAAGTCTGCAATGCAGTGCTCGATGTCTGGAAGCCGGATGCAGAGCACAAGGCAATCATCAATATTCCGACCACAGTGCAGATTGCGATGCCGCATGTATTTGCCTGCCAGATCGAGTATATTCACAAGCATTTGAAATACAGGGATAATGTGGTGTTGAGCGTTCACCCGCACAATGACAGAGGATGCGGCATCAGCGATGCGGAGTTCGGTATCCTTGCCGGTGCGGACCGCGTGGAGGGCACTCTTTTCGGAAACGGAGAGCGCACCGGAAACGTTGATATTGTGACGCTGGCGATGAATATGGTGTGCCACGGTGTCGATCCGAAGCTTGATTTTTCCAAGATCAGCGAGATCCGCGAGAAATACGAGCGCTTTACCGGTATGCGGGTTTACGAGCGTACACCGTATGCCGGAGATCTGGTATTTACCGCATTTTCCGGTTCCCATCAGGATGCCATCTCCAAGGGTATGGCGTGGAGAGAAGCGGGCAAGAGCGGCGACCGCTGGGATGTGCCGTACCTGCCGCTGGATCCGAAGGATGTCGGAAGGGAATACGAGTCGGATGTCATCCGCATCAACAGCCAGTCCGGCAAGGGCGGAGTCGCATTCGTATTAAAGCAGAACTTCGGTATGGATCTGCCGGATAAGATGAAGGAAGAAGTCGGTTATCTGGTCAAGGGTGTATCGGATAGCAGACATCAGGAACTCTCGCCGGAAGCAATTTACCGGATTTTTGAAGAACATTATGTCAACCTGTGCGATGTTTTTCAGATTTCAGAGTGTCATTTCGAGCAGAAGGACGGCATCACATCACGCCTGGTGATCGAGCACAACAAGGAGCGCCGCACGATTGAGACGACAGGAAACGGCCGCCTGGACGCCGTGAGCAACGCAATCAAGATGTATTTTGGCATCAGCTACGAGCTTGCTGTATACGAGGAGCACGCCATTTCAGAAGGATCCTCCTCCAAGGCTGCGGCGTATGTGGAGATTATCTGCAAGGGAAAGAATTACTGGGGCGTCGGAATTGACGAGGATATTATCACCAGCTCGATCGCGGCATTGGTATCCGCTGCCAACAAGATGTTAAAGAGTGAGAACATCGTGGAGGGACGCGAGGAGCGGATTGTCGACATCATGAATTACATACAGAATCACTATGCGGATGTGACGCTGGATGTGCTGGCAGATCAGTTTAATCTCTCCAAACCGTACCTTTCCAAATACATTAAGGAAAAGTCCGGGATGACCTTCCAGGATGCGGTGAAGAAAGCACGCATGAAAAAAGCACGCACTATGTTAAAGGAGACGAACCAGACCGTAGAGTCGATTGCCGCCTACGTGGGTTACGAGAATGTGGAGCATTTTAACCGGCTGTTCAAAAAAGCGTATGAGATGACGCCGGTGCAGTTTCGCAGAAAATATCAGTAATTCTCAAAGAATAGAATGACAACTGGGAACAGGGAAAAAGTATTGTGGTACTTTTTCCCTGCTTTTTTACTGACAGACAGAAACAATAATGGTATAATAGGAGAATCTTAGGTAAGGAGGGTGCATGATGGAATGGTTTAAACAGCTTGGAATCTACCTGTTTCCTATAGTGATGCTCCTTACCATCGGAATGAATAACTGGAAGCGGGAGGAACGGACGCAGGGGGACAGGGTCTTTGGGTTTCTTCCGTTTCTGATTATCTGCATGATGGGCAGCGATGTGGCGTACCATGCACTGCAGCTTTATGTACATCGGTTTACGGTGCTGTATGCCGGGTATCTGGTGTACTGCTTCTTTTTGACAGCAGTACCGCATGCCTGGCTTTTGTATGTGAACGGAAAGCTTTCTGCGCGGCATAACCGGCGGTGGACGGCTGCGGTATGCCATGTTATGGCGGGAATTGCTATCGCTGCGGTGCTGCTTACAGTGATCATTCCCTGGAGCTTGAGCACGGAGGGATGGGGTGCGCATGCGGTATCCTATAGCTTAAATCACGGCAGTCTGCCGGCAAAGCTGGTAAGTATCGTGCTGTATCTGATGGGGCTTATTCTGGCGGCGACGGCGTATCCGAAGGAGGTTACCAAGGAAGGTCAGAAAGAGACGCGCTATTTGCTTGAGGCAGGCGTGTTCAGCCTTGTGGGCGGGATGGTGCAGAGCTTTGCGGAGGACTGGCACACGGGAGGTCCTTTTGTGGCACTGGCAGTGCTGTTTATTTATCTGAATGCGCAGAACCGGCAGATCACGACAGACGGACTGACCGGACTGAATAATCGCAGGGAGTTTGATGCACATCTGCAGCGGAAGATCGAACTGTGCCCGGAGCACGAGTGGGGACTTCTGATGATTGATGTGGATGATTTCAAGCGGATCAACGATGAACTGGGACATGCGGTGGGCGATGAGGCGCTCTGGCATACAGCGGATATTCTGCGGGGGGTGTTCGGCAAAGATCCGGTATTTCTCGCACGCTATGGAGGGGATGAGTTTGCGGTGCTCGGAGACTGGTTTGGGCAGGAACAGATTGAGGAAGCGATCGCGCGGATCCAGGAAGGTATCGACCGGTTTAACAAAGAGGGACAGCTTCCGCTGCAGCTGTCCATGAGTATCGGCTACGCGTTCTGGCATGAAGCCGGAAGGCGCGGGGAGAACCTGATACAGCAGGCGGATGAGCGGATGTATGAGGAGAAACAGAAAAAGAAACGCATGCGCGCATAGAGCGCGGTGCATGGGGAGGCGGACTGCGTGAGTACGGCAGCATTTTTACAGATCAATTTCATACCGGCGATTGCGCTGCTCATGATGCGCCATAATACCAGGCAGACGCTGTCTTTTTCATGGAGGACACGCGTGCTGCGCACGGAGATGCTGCTGTTTGTACTGCTTTTACTGTGCCGCACAGCGATTTTGTGCAATCTCGGAAAAGGCGGATTTGGTCCAAGGATTTTGTTAAAGGGGCTGGGGGTGTGGTATGCGTTCGGCCTTCTGGCATGCGCCTACCTGTGCTTTTTGTATGTGCTGGATGTGGCGCAGGACGGGAACGGACAGAGAGGGATAAAATGCTGGATTCTGGCGATACCGGCACTGATCGGCAGTGCTGTGCTGCTCTCAAACCCGTGGACGAAGGCGGTCTATTTTATCAATATGGTGAATTACTATAAAAAGGGACCGGCGGCATATCTGATACCTGCTGTGGGCATGTTATACCTTGTGGTGGCATTTCTTCTTGCCGCGTTTGGTGCGCTCCGTGCCGGAAGTGCGCAGCGCAGGGGAGAACTGGGGAAGCTTGCCGCCGCGTTTTTGTTTCCGGCTGCGGGAATTCTGGTAGAAAAAATATTTTCCATGGATGCCGTGTGGGCGTTCACGGTTGCTGCATTGCTGTGGGTGTATCTTGGTATTCAGAAAGGACAGGTGACGCAGGATGGTCTGACCGGTCTTAACAACAGACGCAGACTGGATCAGTACATGTGGGAGCTTGACGAGCGCAGCGGAGAGCGGGAGACTTGCTGCTATCTGCTGATGGATGTGAACAAGTTCAAGAACGTAAACGATACCTACGGTCATGTGGTCGGCGACGAGGTGCTCAGGCTGGTGGCGGAGCAGTTAAAGCGCACCTTTGGCAATATGCAGGCATTTCTGGCACGTTACGGCGGAGATGAATTCGTTGTGATTGTAAAAGGCAAGACGCAGGACGAGATGGATGCGATTATTCATCAGACACAGGAGAATGTAAATGCAATTGCCTGGGGAGCGGATACCCCGTGGCAGCTGTCGATCAGTATCGGCTGCGCGATGCGGGGAGAGCAGGGAAAGCAAAAAAGCCATGAACTGCTGGCGCTTGCGGATGAGCGCATGTACCGCCAGAAAAAAGGTATACAGGACAGATAATCCGGGCATACTCTCTTCATACGTTCCGATGGGAGCAGAAGACGGAGGGTTAGTGCAATGAAGGATGGAGAAGTGAGAGACTTTGGCAGGCGGGATAAGATTGGCTACATGTTCGGTGACTTTGGCAACGATTTTACCTTTATTTTTGCCAGCTCGTTTCTGATGGTATTCTATACCAAGGTGCTCGGTATCAGCGGCGGAATGGTGGGGACACTGTTTCTGGTCGCACGATTTGTGGATGCATTCACGGATGTGACGATGGGACGCATCGTCGACGCAGCGCCGCCGGCGCGGGATGGAAAGTTCCGATGCTGGATCCGCAGGATGTGCGGACCGGTGGCGTTGTCGAGTTTTTTGATGTACCAGACTGCCATGGCGCAGGCATCTATGCCGTGGAAGATTGTCTACATGTATGTTACTTATCTTTTGTGGGGAAGTATTTTTTATACATCGATCAACATTCCGTATGGTTCGATGGCATCTGCGATCACGACGGAGGCATCGGAGCGGACGGCGTTATCTACCTCCCGGTCGATTGGGGCGACACTGGCGGGGCTTGTGATCGGCATCGTGACGCCGCTTTTTCTGTACACGACCGATGCAGACGGCAATCAGGTCGTGCGTGGCGGCGGAACATTTACGGTGGTTGCGGGCATTTTCTCGATTCTCGCGTTGATCTGCTATCTGGTCTGTTACCGCATGACTACGGAGCGGGTGGCGGTGGAGCGTGAAGTGGACGCGGAATCTGTGAGTTTTGCGGCAACGCTTGGTGCGATTGTGAAGAGCCGCGCACTTCTCGGGATGATCGGAGCTGCGGTATTTCTGCTGCTTTCCCAGCTTTTAATCAGCACGATGAACAATTATATCTATCCGGATTACTTTGGGGACGCCCGTGGCATTTCACTGTTCACGCTGCTGTCCACACTGGTGATTCTGCTGGTGGCAGCACCGCTCGGTGTGCCTGTTTCCAGACGATTTGGGAAAAAGGAGGCGTCCGTGGCGGGGATGCTGTTCTCCGGTGTTGTATTTGCAGTCATGTATGTGCTGAAATTACAGAATATGTGGCTGTTTCTGTGGCTCGGGGCAATCGGATATCTCGGGCTTGGCTTTTTTAATACGGTGATCTGGGCGAATATCACGGACGTCATCGATGATCAGGAAGTGCAGACCGGGCACCGGGATGATGGAACTGTCTATGCGGTATATTCGTTTGCCAGAAAGGTCGGACAGGCGCTGGCAGGAGGCATCGGAGGATGGGCGCTGCAGGTGATCGGGTATGAGCCGGCTGCGGCGGCGCAGACGGATGCCGTGCGGCGTGGATTGTACACCACAGCAACGCTGGTGCCTGCGATCGGATTTTTTGTTGTGGCAGCGATTCTGTGGTTTGTGTACCCGCTGGATAAGCGGCGCGTGGAGAAAAACGTGGAGGAACTCAAGAAAAAACATCTGCCCGCTGAGCACTGACTGGTGCGGCGGGCAGATGTTTTTTCTGTTTGGTGTTACTCGATTTCGATGACGCTCACCGGGCAGCCGTCAGCGGCTTCCTGCGTGGCATCTTCCTGTTCCGGCGTCGGCTGATGATAGACCTCCGATACATTTTCATCGTTCATCCGGAAGACCTCCGGACATACACTGGCACACAGCCCGCAGCTGATACAGCCTTCGATCACATTTGCTTTCATAGGGCATCCTTTCTGTGAACCTCCCGGGGGAGGTGAATGATGGTTACCTGTTTAGGGTTGCCGGTGTAAACGCGTCATATACGAAAAAACCGTTAAGAAACCGCTAAGAAATTAAGAAAAAGATGATTTTACAAATACAAGTTTGATATAAAAAGAATATATGTTACAATAATTAGTAAATACGGAAAGGATGGTGGGAGAAATGGCAAACAGCAAAAGACATAAGTTGGTATGCTGTCTGATGGCGATGGTTCTCCTGCTGTCTTTTTTTTATGTGGTACCGGATCCGGCGGGCAGGGCGGAGCGCGGAAACGCTGCAGTCTGCTCTGACGGGCAGTCTGCTCTGACGGGAGAGATGCAGCACGAAGGTTCCTGGCAGAATATGATGTCTGCACAGACGCTGCTGGAAGCAAGGGACGCAAAGCCGGATGCCTGCACAGATACGTTCACGATGATTCATTCCGTGCTGGATGAAGTCGTCATGCGGGAGCAGGCGGGCATGCGCAGCCTGCTGTCCAAACTGCTGGCGGTGGTTATGTGGGTGATGCTTCTGGTATGCGTTGTCTGCCGGATTCTAAGCCGCCGTTACGGATGCCGCATGATTTACCATTGGGAGAATATCTACTATATACACCAGACAGATGGAAAGAAAGGAGATTGCCTTCTGAATTACTTACATATATAGAAAAACGTAATGACAGGAGGCAGTTTCAGTGAACTATAAAAACCAAATAAGTGACAGAGTAAAGATTTTGCTGATTGATGAGGATGAAAGTATTTTTTATCTGATCCGCAGGGTGCTGCAGCGGGAGAATTATAGGCTTTATACTTCCACCAGCGGGCGCTCCGGCATGGAGATGAGCACCAGTATCTGCCCGGATCTGATTCTGATGGATACCCAGCTTTCCGATATGGACGGGATCGGTCTGATCCAGTGGTTCAGAGAGTGGACGGATTGTCCGATTCTCGTCGTATCCGGGCAGACGGGATATATGGATAAGGTCAACGCCCTGTATGCGGGAGCGGACGACTATATTGTCAAGCCGTTTCATGAGCAGGAGCTTGCGGCGAGAATTTACACTGCGCTGCGCAGAAGGATTCCGGGAGGACAGGGAAGCTTTTATCAGGCAGGAGATCTGAAGATTGATTTTTCAAGACGACAGGTAAGCCTTGCCGGGGAGGAGATTCATTTTTCGCCGGTGGAATACCGGATTCTGGAGTGTCTTGCCCTCAATTCGGGAACTGTGGTGACGTATCAGATGTTGTTAGAGAAGATATGGGGACCGTATGCAAGCAGCGGCAGCCGTATTCTGCGGGTCAATATGACAAATATCCGCAAGAAGATAGAGAAGATCCCGATGGATCCGACGTACATTACCACGATCCCGCGTGTGGGCTACCGCATGCTTGAGAGTCAGACGGCATCGGTTGTCTGAGCTGAGGTTGAAGCGGAAGCTTTGGATGATGAAGTGCCTTTGCCTTCAAAATAGGAATCATAGATTCCGTAGATAAAACCTCCGATAATGATAAGAATACCGATCACAGAAAAAATGTGTTCAAAGATTGTCATATAAAATCCTCCCTTTGGTTTCAGTTGTCATCAAGTATAACAGCCAGGAAAACGGAGGGGGATTTTGCCGCTTTTTTTTAATTTTTTCATAGTGTACCAGGAAGAGACTTAACACTTTTTTAGCAGCGGGAGCCAGGCAGAGGCAATATTGTATGCTTTTTGAACAAAATGGCTATATTTTGTTAAATAAAGCACTTTTTCGTAGAAATATATGGCAATATTTGTGTTTTTTGCTATAATAAGGGTAATATGTTAAGAAACAGGGAGAAGGTTATCAATATGAAAAAGGGGAAGAAGCAGGCAAAGCGAAGAAACGCGAATGTTACGATGGCATTTGGAATCCGGGAGAAGATCGTGCTGTGTTTTCTTGTGCCGGTTCTGTTTATGATTGTGCTTGGAATTATTTCCTACCGCAAGGCGGCGGACGGAATGAGCAGTTCCTATCGCGATTCCACGCAGCAGACGATCGAGATGGCGTTGCAGAATATCGATACGAGCAACTCGTTCATCAGTGCAGAGGCATTAAAATACGTGGTGGATTCGGATCTTGGAAAGTATTTTGTGGGGATTTACGACAATGATCCAACGTCCAAGCGGGCGTTGATTGACCAGGTGAAGACAAGAATTCTTGCTTCCCAGGTCGGCAACTCTTATATCAGCAACATCTATATTATTCCTTCCGGCGATCTGCAGATGATATCGACGAAGAACAAGGCGCAGAAGGGCATTTACCAGGAGTACATGGATGAGATGGCGGTTGATGGCAAGCTGGGACAGTGGGATGACCATCACAATGCGCTGGATGAGTATCTGAGCATCGACCCGTCCAGATACATTATGGTATATCAGGCAACCGCGCAGAACGGTAAGGCGGTTATCGTAATCGACATCAAGGCGGAGGCAGTCACAGAGTTCATGCAGGGACTGAATCTGGGAGACGGAAGCATTGTGGGATTCGTGACGGCAGGCGGCAGAGAGCTTGCAGTGAAGCGCAATGCGGGAGACGAACAGGGAACGCCGGTCGAGGGAGAGACGATTTTTGCAGACAAGGATTTTTATCTGCAGGCGAGTGAGACGGACGGCGTAAGACAGGTGCAGTACAACGGAACAGATTATCTGTTTTTCCACAGCAAGAGTGAGGATACCGGGGCAACGATGTGTGCGCTGGTGCCGTTGAAGGTCATTACCGGACAGGCAGAGTCCATTAAGCAGATCACGATAGCGGGAGTTCTGATCTCCAGTATCATTGCACTTTTGATCGGAACTGCAGTGACAAGCGGAATCCGCAAGAATATGAAGCGTATTTCCGGAAGCCTTGAGGTTGTGGCGGAAGGTAATCTGGCAACGACCGTGTCCGTGAAGGGACGCGACGAGTTCCGCGGACTTGCTGCTGCGGCAAATGACATGATCGCACACAACAAGCAGCTGGTGCAGAAGGTCAGCCAGGCGACGGATAAGCTGGCGGCATCTGCCGGTGAAGTGACGAATGCATCCGGTATTATTCAGGAGTATTCGCAGGATATAGCAAACGCGATCGGTGAGATCAACGAGGGCATGGAACGGCAGTCCACACATGCGCAGGAGTGCGTGAGCAAGACGGGAACGCTTTCCGAGGAGATTCAGGAAGTCAACCGTGTGGCGCGCGAGGTAGAGACGCTTGTGTCTGAGGCGGAGGAGATGATCCGCAAAGGTATGGACCGGATCGAACAGCTGGGACAGCGCGCGAATGAGACGACAGCTGTGACTGCGAAGGTGGAAGAAAGCATCGAAGACTTGAAGCGCGAATCGGAGACGATCAATCAGTTTGTTTCTGTCATTACAGATATTTCGGAGCAGACGAACCTGTTATCGCTCAATGCATCGATTGAGGCGGCAAGAGCCGGAGAGGCAGGACGCGGATTTGCGGTTGTAGCCGAGGAGATCCGTAAGCTTGCAGACAATTCGGCGGAGGCTGCCGGAGAGATCCGCAATAATGTGGAGAATATCAGTGCGCAGACCGGCGTGAGCGTCGAGAGCGCAAAGCAGGCGGGCGAGATGGTTGCACAGCAGACCGAAGCAGTGCGTGAGGTTATCGGTGTATTCCAGGATATGAGCGACGCCATGGATAAGCTGTTTGACGGATTAAAGGAGATTCTTGCCGGAACGGAGCGCGCCGATAAGGAGCGCGAGGATACGCTTGAGGCAGTACATAATATTTCTTCTATCATTGAAGAGACGGCAGCAAGCGCTGAAGTGGTGAAGAAGGTTGCAGCAAGTCTGGAGCAGAATGTAGAGAATTTAAACGGCACGGCGGAGAGCCTGGGAGATAATATGACAGGTCTTAAGACCGAGATCGCCGTATTTAAGACAGAATAGGCGAAGAACATTTAGAGAATATAATAGAAGATAAAAAAGCGGCAGCCAGTCGATCATGAGATCGGCTGGCTGCCGCTTCTTGAACGCAGAGAGAACTGCATTTTATAAAGCAAAATTTGCAGGGGTCACACTGCATCAGAACGCGCAATCAGAGGTTCAGGCAGGAAAGATTAAGCAGAAACTGCCGGTGCAGCAGCTCTCTGGAGAGTACAGCAGACTGAAAGGAGTCAAGCGCAAGCTGATAGACATTCGCATACTGTACATAGTGCCAGTGAAGTTCCGTCTGCCAGTTGTCGAGTGTGATCAGGCGGTCTTCATCCAGATGAAAATCAAACAGATGGCTGCGCAGCTCGTAAAGGGCGGCATAGCGGAACAGGTTGGCGAGCATATGGCATGCCTTATCTGTGTCAGCGATGGCAGGCAGACGCACGCTGCCATAGCGCTTAAGCCCTGCAAACCGGGAGCCGGTTCCGGAAAGGTTCTGGGCGATCTCGGTCTCGAGAAGTGTGCCAAAATCGGTGTTGTAGTAGTTTAAGGTGGCAGCGACCAGGGTATCCGTCAACTGGACAAAGGACGGATGGTGCAGACAGTCATGCTGCTCAAAATACTCGTCCATAAAGTCATAGAGAACAAAAGACTCGCAGCTGAAGTGATATTCCGGACGGTATGCATTTAAAAACTGCGGCAGCAAAGCAGCCAGTGCGTCCGTGTGATGCATCAGGCACAGGCAGAGTGCTGCGTAGAAGTTCCGGCAGTCCACGAGCAGGGCATCCAGCGGCAGATTGCCGTCTGCGTAAGGCAGGCTGGCAGCCTCTGGCGCATGATCTTCTATCAGAGAGTCGATAACCGGTGTGGTGGTGCCGAAAGGAACCCCTGCAGTTAGCACAATGGCGGCATACAGATAAAACGGTTCAAAGCCGTCCGCTGCGATGGAAGGCGAGAAATAGTCGTCTGAAGAGAGATAATCCTCCAGTATCTCAAAGCTGTCCTCGGCCGACGGGCAGGAAACCTGATCTGCGAGGAATTGTGCGAGATCCGGATGCTCTTCTGCCACGCAGGATAGAAAACGAAAGAGCGAGTAGGTGAGAACACGCTGTCTGCCGGCAGGCTCCTTCGTGTAGTTTACAAGAAATGCGGGGGGAAATAATTGATCGTTATAAGTTTCCATGAAGAACTCCTTTTCCAAAAGTAATCCGTATGTGTGTGCGGACGGATGCCCGCAGCGCATACCGACATCATAGCACATTTTAGAATTAGATGCCATCATGCGTTTTCATTTTCCGTCAGGTGTGTTACAATAACAAGCAGACATAGAAAGCAGACAGAGGGAAAAAGATGCCAAAACAGAATCAACCAAAGGAAGAGAAAAGAGAAAAGGGGACAGCACAAGCGGTCATCCGTGAGATTTTAAGCTGGGTGATACCGTTTGTAATCGCGCTTGCCGTTGCGATGTTTTTGAAAAATTATATTATCATCAATGCCGATGTGCCGACCGGGTCGATGGAGAACACCATCATGCCGGGGGATCGTCTGATCGGAAACCGTCTGGCATACCGGAGCAAGTCGCCGGAGCGCGGTGATATTGTCATTTTCCGTTATCCGGACAACGAGGAAGAACTGTATGTGAAGCGTGTGATCGGGCTTCCGGGCGAGACCGTGGATATCCGGGACGGATACATTTATATTGACGGAGCGGATACGCCGCTGGACGAGGATTATCTCAAAGAGGATTGGACGGTGGCGACGGGGAATTATCATTTTGAGGTGCCGGAAGACTCTTATCTGATGCTGGGGGATAATCGGAACGATTCGTGGGACGCACGATACTGGACGAATCCGTATGTGAGGGAGGATAAGATTCTGGGCAAGGCGGCAGTGATCTACTGGCCGGTGCATGATATTGGAAAGCTTGAGTAGGGGAGAAGCGATCGAGGGGGTAGTTTTATGGTTACATTATTGGCGAAGATATTCATTCAGGAGAAGAACGATCAGGCGAAGATTCGTGAAGAATATGGTGTGCTGTGCGGTGTGGTAGGTATTCTGTTCAATGTACTGCTCTTTGCGGGAAAATTTCTTGCGGGTACCATCAGCCATTCCATTGCCATCACGGCAGATGCGGTCAACAACCTGTCGGATGCAGGCTCTTCGATCGTGACGCTGGCAGGCTTCAAGCTGGCAGGCACAAAGCCGGATACGGAGCATCCGTTTGGGCATGGCAGGATCGAGTATATCTCAGGACTGGTGGTGGCAGCAGCGATTCTTCTGATGGCGTATGAATTGATCCGGGATTCGGTGGGAAAGATCGTACATCCGGAGGAGACAGAGTTCTCCGGACTGATTGTCGTGATTCTGGTGTTATCGATTCTGGTGAAGCTGTATATGTATTTTTACAATCACAGGATCGGGAAAAAACTTGATTCCGCGGCAATGCAGGCAACGGCGATCGACAGCCTGAGTGATACCTGCGCGACAACGGCAGTTCTTGCGGCAACACTGATCGGACATTTTACCGGACTTCACATCGACGGATGGTGCGGTGTGCTGGTTGGTGTATTCATTCTGTATGCGGGGATCAGCGCGGCGAAGGAGACACTCAATCCGCTGTTGGGACAGCCGCCGGCAGAGGATTTTGTCATGCAGATCGACCGGATTGTCATGTCGCATCCGGAGATTTGCGGGATCCATGATCTGATCGTGCACGATTACGGTCCGGGGCGCAAGATGGTGACGCTGCATGCGGAAGTGCCGGCAGACGGCGATATTCTGGAAGTACATGATGTGATTGATAATGTGGAGAATGAACTGCGGGAGAAGCTGGGGTGTGAGGCGACGATACATATGGACCCGATTGTGACCTCCGATGAGCACGTCAGTGAACTGAAAGCCGCTGTCGTATCGATCACAAAGGGAATAGATGATGTGATTACGATCCATGATTTCAGGGTAGTCAGCGGTCCGACCCATTCCAACCTGATCTTCGATGTGCTGGTGCCGTTCCAGTTCAAGATGAGCGATGAGGAGCTGGTTGCGGCGATCTGCGGAAGAGTGACGGAATGCCTGGGGGATAATTACTACCCGAAGATTAAGGTTGACCATGCCTATGTAAAATAAAACGAAGAAGATTGCGGATGTAAAGGAATTGCCGCAATAAGCAGAGTCCTCTTTGGGGGATAAGTAATATTATGAGAAGCCTGCCCCTGCGATTTCGGGTGGAATGCCTATGGAACATTCTGTTCAAAAAATGCGGCATTTCTAACCAGCCGGTGACTGCATCTGCGATGATCCGTGTCTTTCCAAGTTTGGAGCACTCTACGGACTGTGTCCGCAAGCCA
>OGIR01000392.1_pt1 | contig 38352 bp, 26 predicted proteins | sample 1571831 | NCBI WGS metagenome assembly OGIR01 (sample SAMEA2582124, study PRJEB24529) | metagenome | biome: Human gut stool | place: China | collected 2011 | reverse complement strand
CTGGACACCCTGATTAAGAGTCAGGTGCTCTACCAACTGAGCTAGCGGTGCATTTATGCCGATTTCTCAACCGAACAATGGATAATATATCATATGGAAAAAAGAATGTCAATACTTTTTCTGAAAAAGTTACAATCGGAGGATCCGTATGAAGTTGTATAAAATAAATATTCAAGTTCATGGGGGAATATGGTAAAATAAATATTATTGTGAGAAAGATCAATCCGGTATACAGTATCGTAAGTAATGATATTGTATACCGCCTCAGACTGCAGGTAAGGAGATGCATAGGAATAATGTCTAAGATGATGTATGCAGTATTATCCTGTATGGGAGTACTGGTATTGATTATATGTGATATACAATGCATAAAACGCAGAACGGAATTAGGCAGGCGTGTTGCAGAATTATTATCAATAGGTGCGTTATCAGTAGCAGGATATACGATCATATTTTTATCTTCTGATTATAAATGGATGTCAGCCGGCAACTGCATCTTCTTTGCCGGAATGGACTGGTTATGCTATGCCATGTTCCTGTATACGATTGAGTATACGAAATATAAGGGTAAGGCATTGTTTGACCTGAAACCCTGGATGAAGCTTGTAACGGTTATCATACTTACGATTGATTCGGTTTCCATGCTATGCAATATAGTTTTGGAACATGCTATGAAGTTTCAGGTGATATACTACAGAAAAGAACGTTATTTAAGGTTCATTCCCCAGCCACTGTTTTATCTCCATCTTATTTTGTGCTATATTCCATTTGCGGTTTCTTTTTGTATCTTTCTGTATAAGGTATATACCGCACCACACATTTATAAAAGAAAATTCGGTTTTGTCATCCTGACATTAGCAGGTGTCATGGCTGCGAACGCAATGTTCCTGATCATGAAGCCACCGGTAGATATTTCCATCTATACGTATGCTGCTGCAGCGGTTTTACTGGATTACTTTACGTTTTATTATGTTCCCAGACAGCTTGAACATATTATGCAGAGACTGGGACAGAATAAGCAGAAGGATCTTCTGATCATGTTTGACGAAGAGGATAACTGCATTTATATGAACAGAAGTATGTTTCTTTTTCTGAAAGGATGTAAGGTTGACAGGGAAGCTTTTGAGAATGCATGGGATTATGAGAATCCGGGCAGGAGAACTGCCATACAGATAGATAATAATATCAGGAAGATATACGCCAAGGAATATGAGAAGCTTTTGGATGATAAAGGCAGATATATGGGATGTTTCTATATTATGCACGATATTACAAAAGAAAGGGAACAGCGTGAAAAATACAGATATATGGCAACCCATGATTCTCTGACAGGGCTATATAACAGATTGTGCTTCTTTGAAGAAGCAGAACTGTTCATGAAAAATAACCCACAGGAGCAGTATTATATTATCTGTTCGGATATTCGTCAGTTTAAGGTGATTAATGATATATTTGGTCCGGAAGCCGGGGACAGGATCCTGCGTACGATTGCAGACAGTATCAGGGATGCGGATGATCATAACCGTGTATATGGCAGAATTTCGGGAGACAGTTTTGCAATCTGTATGCCTGCACGCAATTTTAGTGAGGATAGTTATTTTATGCGTAGCGGGAGTACGCTTCGGATTAAAGGGATTAATTATCCTATTGTAAATCATATAGGGATTTATGAGGTGGATGATCTGAGTCTGCCGGTGTCATCTATGTGTGACAGGGCAATGCTGGCTATCGGTTCCATGAAAAACAATGTCCAACAGCAGATCATATATTATGATGAACATATGCGTAAGGAAATCCTGCAGGAACAGGAGATATTAAAGGATCTGACTCCTGCATTTGAAGAAAAGCAGTTTACCATATATATTCAGCCACAGTTCAACCACAGAACAGGCGAAATCGCAGGTGGTGAGACGCTGGTACGCTGGAAGCATCCAAAGAAAGGTTTATTGAAGCCACAGGTATTTACTTCTATGATGGAAGATAAGGGGCTGATCAGTAAGCTGGATCGGTATGTATGGAGAATGGCATGTGAATTCCTCAAAAAACTTGAGAATCAGGGGAAAAAGATATCACTTTCTGTTAATATTTCACCCAAGGATTTCTATTATCTGGATCTGTACAGAGAATTTATGGGGCTGGTGAAAGAGTATGATATCAGTCCGGCAGGCTTGAAATTAGAAATCACAGAAAGTGCTGTGATCATGGACGTTCCCAAGCAGGCTGCCCTGATAGAGAAGCTGCAGGCAGAAGGTTTTGTTGTGGAAATGGATGATTTTGGAAGTGGTTATTCTTCATTAAATACGTTAAAAGACATTCCTGTAGATATTCTGAAGCTGGATATGAAGTTTATGGAAAAATCCAAAAACACAAAGAGAAGTGCAGATATAGTACAGATGGTAGTTGCCATGGCAGATAAGCTGGGAATGCCTGTTATTGCCGAAGGGGTTGAAACGAAGGAACAGGCAGATTTTCTCGGACGGATAGGGTGTGATATCATTCAGGGATATTATTATGCAAAGCCTATGTCCATGGAAGAATTTGAACAACTTTTAAATAAATATCCATATAGGGATATAGTACAGAAAGGAATAGGCAATGATATTTGAGAGCCATGCCCATTATGATGATGAAGCATTTGATGAAGATAGAGAACAGTTATTATCTTCCATGCAGGAGCATGGAATAGAATATATAGTCAATGTGGGAGCGAGTCTTAAAAGTACTGAAACGACAGTAGCTTTGACCAGGCAATATCCTTTTATCTATGGAGCAGCGGGGGTTCATCCCAGTGAAACAACAGAATTAAATGAGGAGAATTTCAAATGGCTGACAGCACAATGTGCAGAGCCTAAGGTAGTTGCAGTGGGTGAGATCGGACTGGATTATTACTGGGAGGAACCGGATCATGAGATACAGAAGAAATGGTTCATCCGACAGCTGGAATTGGCAAGAAGCTGTCATAAACCTGTTATTATTCATTCCAGAGATGCAGCCAAAGACACCTATGACATTATGACTGCGCAGAAAGCACAGGAGATTGGTGGTGTAATCCATTGCTATTCTTATAGTGCAGAGATGGCACTTGATTATGTAAAAATGGGCTTTTATATAGGAATTGGCGGTGTTGTTACTTTTAAAAATGGCAAAAAAATGAAAGAAGTAGCACAAGCTGTTCCCATTGACAGGATTCTGTTGGAGACGGACAGTCCTTATCTGGCGCCGGAACCCAATCGTGGGAAAAGGAATTCTTCACTTAATATTCCCTATATTGCAGCACAGATTGCACAGATCAAGGAAATGGAGTATGAGGAGGTAGTAAATATTACCAATCAGAATGCCAGACGATTATTCCATATAAATGAACAGTAAGAAAGGACAGAATATATGGCTACACTTGGAAATCCAACCAATACCATAGAGGTACTTCAAAAATATAATTTTAATTTTCAAAAAAAATTCGGACAGAACTTCCTGATTGACTCCAATATACTGGAACATATTGTGGATGCAGCTGATGTTACAGAGGATGATTGTGTCCTGGAGATTGGACCAGGTATCGGAACCATGACGCAGTATCTGTGTGAAAGAGCAAGAGAAGTAGTTGCAGTAGAGATTGATAAGAATCTGATACCGATTCTTGCAGACACGCTTTCTTCCTATCAGAATGTTACTGTGATCAATGAGGATATTTTGAAGGTAGATATCAACAAAATTGCACAGGAAAAGAATCAGGGAAGACCAATCAAGGTTGTTGCGAACTTACCTTATTATATTACAACACCGATTATTATGGGGCTCTTTGAGAGCCATGTACCATTAGACAGTATTACGATTATGGTACAGAAGGAAGTAGCTGACCGTATGCAGGTAGGACCGGGAACGAAAGATTATGGTGCTCTGTCCCTTGCTGTTCAATATTATGCAAAGCCGGAGATTATGCTGACAGTACCTGCTTCATGTTTCATGCCAAGACCTAATGTAGACAGTGCAGTAATTCGACTTACCAGATACCAGGAACCACCTGTGTGTGCACAGAATGAGAAGTTCATGTTTGATATTATCAGGGCATCTTTCAATCAGAGACGTAAGACTCTGGTAAATGGATTGTCTAATGCACCGGGATTAAGGGTGTCAAAGGAACAGGTTGTTGAAGCTTTGGAAGAGATGGAATTGTCTGCTACAATACGTGGCGAAGCGCTTACGCTGGAACAATTTGCCGATCTTTCAGATATTCTTGGAAAAACGCGATAATTATCGTAAACTCTATATGTAGTAGCGTTGACATAAGAAAATCGTTATGCTAAACTTTATATAATAAAGTTGTCTGTCAACAAGATATATTTTTCAAATTGTCAGATAATAATAGGCTGAAGTTGAGATAATATCAGCGTCTTTTTATGGGTAGAGCGAAAGTGCCAAAAGGGGAAATGGCTTATAGAGGTGATTTTACTTGGATAAATATGAATATAAACTTCGTTCGGATGAAATAGTAAAGCTGATTGAAGAAGAAAAATATGTGGAAGCCGCTAATATAGCGGATATGATAGACTGGCGAAGAGTAAAGAGCATTACGATGTTGTTGAAGGTATCAGCTCTTTACAGAGTCAACAGACGAAATGAGGACAGTAAGGCAGTATTACAGATTGCATACGAACGTTATCCTGCGAACCGGGCGGTTTTGTACTCTTTGTGTGAAGTGTCGGTTGAGCTGGATGATGTAGTTGCAGCGATAGAATATTATAAGGAATTTGTGAAACTGGCACCACGGGATAATGGTGTCTTTACGTTGCGTTATCGTATTCTGGAAGCACAGGAAGCAAGTCTGGAAGAAAGAATAGAGCTTCTGGAAGAATTGAAGAAGAGAGATTATCAGGAAGAGTGGGCATATGAGCTGGCATATCTTTATCACAGGGTCGGACTGGCTACAAAATGTGTAGAAGAATGTGATGATCTGATTCTGTGGTTCGGGGATGGCCCATATGTAATGAAGGCAATGGAGCTTAAAATGCTTCATGCACCTTTAACGCCAATTCAGCAGAAGAAATATGATATGGCAAAGACCAGACAGTCACAGGAAGACTACGCAGCAGGAGATACTTATTCTGAAGAGAATTACAGTGAAGAAGAATCATATGCAGAAGATGGCTATGGGGCAGAGGCTGCTTATCCCGAAGAGAATTACAGTGGAGAAGAGTCATATCCGGAAGATGGCTATGGGGCAGAGGATGTCTATCCTGAAGAGAATTACAGTGAAGAAGAATCATATGCGGAAGATGGTTATGGAGTAGAGGATGCCTACCCCGAAGAGAACTATAATGAGGAACCATATCCAGAAGATGATTATCGTACAGAGGAGATCTACACAGAGGATACGTACCTGGCAGATAATGCAGAAGTAGATAATATAGACAATTATGCAGTAGAAGAGAATCAGTCTGTAAGCAGTGCTTATCGTGATACGGGTTCTATTGATATGAGTCAATATAATACAATTAATCTGCAGAAGGTTGTTGCAGAGAGTATGAAAGAACTTTTTGCAGATGATGAAGATATTTTCGCAGAAGAAAGAGCGGATATTGTGCAGCCTGAGGACATTCATCAGGAGAATGCGACAGAGGTAAGTAATCCATCTGCGGAAGATAATACAGAAGATAATACGTTGATACAGGAAGACCATGAGGAGCTGTCGCAATCAGAGCCGGAAACAACTGAGAAAGAGCAGCCGGTTCCTGTACATACAAGTCGTGTTGCACAAATGGTGACAGGCGTGTCAGAAATAGCACCGGAACCTCATACAGGAGCTATCAGCAAAGTATTTGTACCCGGTGAGGATGCCCGAGTGATCAGACAGGATACAGATATGGACATGCTTCGGGATATTACAGAGGAATCTGTACAGGAAGAACATGACCGTCTGGAAGAAAACGGCGAGAATGTATTTGACGAGCAGCCTACTTTACAGGAAGAGATTGCTTCTATTCCTATTCCTGTTCCTGAAGAAGAAGTTGCAGATGCAGTCCAGGAAGAAGAGCAGGATACGCAGGAAGAAGTATTCCATCCTATGACTGGACAGATGAATCTGGATGAAGTGCTGGGTGAATGGGAGAGAATGAAGCAGGAGAATGCTGCCAAGCACAAGGAAGAAGTACGTAAGCTGGTATTACAGCAGACTGGTAAGATATTCGAGAACTTCGATAATTCTGTTAAGAATGGAATATTTGGAGAATTAGAGAAGGAAGATGAGGGCGAAGTAGAAGAACTGACTGAGATTGAAGATACGCCAGATATGGAAGAGACAGAGCTTCAGGAAAAAATCACAGAGTCCCAGGCGTGGATGGATGAAGAAAACGAGACAGAATCTGTAGAATTATCCGATGCAGAAGAATCCATGGAAGAGTCTGTAAAAGAGTCGTATGAAGAACAGTCATTTGTACAGGAAGAAGATGCCGGGCAGGAATATTCTGAGGAAGAATATGAGCAGGAATATGCAGAATCTGAGGAAGAGATAGAGGAAGCAGCACCTGAACAGGAAGAATATCCAGAAGAGGAATATGTGGATGATAACGCAGAAGAAGATTCTGGAGAGATTCTTGAAACGCAGGAAATCAATTTGGATACTGCAGAGATCGGAGACCTGCCAGATAAGATCATTGAGACTACAGATAAAGAAACCAAGGGTGTAAGAAAAGAAGAAATCCGTGATTTCACCCCGGAAGAGCAGGAACTCTTTGAGAATTTTGCTGTAACAAAGAAGATTCGTAAGCAGATTATCTATGCTCTGGATAAGATGAGTCTGGCTGCCTATACAGGTAATGTCATCATTACCGGAGAAGCAGGACTTGGTACAGTTCGTCTGGCTAAGAATCTGATTCGTGAATATCAGGCACTGGATGCTAATTTCTCTGGTAAAGTAGCAAAGATCACAGGTGAAAAATTAAATCTCAGGAATCTGAGTGAAGTATTTGCTAAGCTGGGAAATGGTGCACTTATTATAGAAAAAGCCAATGGAATCACACAGGATAAGCTCTATGAAATGGCAAATCTGTTAAATCAGGATAATCTGGGACTGGTTGTCATTATGGAGGATACCCGTAAGGAAATTACCCATTTGTTAGAGAAGCAGGCATTTATTTCTGATTATTTCAATATCAGAATAGATTTGATGGAGATGGATAATAATGCGCTTGTGGACTATGCAAAGAATTATGCACTGGCGCTGGAATATTCCATTGATGAACTGGGAACGCTGGCGTTATATACCAGAATTGCCAACAGTCAGAGCGGTAATCATGTAGTAACGAAGGACGAAGTCAGAGACATCATAGATGAAGCAATCTGGAAATCCAAGAAATTCAATCTCAAGAACTTCGTAGATGTGTTACTGGCGAAGCGTTATGATAAAGAAGATATGATCGTATTAAGGGAAAGAGATTTTATGTAAATAAAAGAAGATGGGATGAATTCCTAATTCAAATGGAATGGGGTATGTGCATGAGCAAAGTAGAAAAGCAGACAGAGGAAGTGTTTATTTCCGAGGCAGATCAGTATGTATTTGGACAGGGAACGCATTATGAGATCTATAAGAAACTTGGAGCACATCTGTGCACGCACGATGGGAAAAAAGGTGCCTTTTTCGCTGTATGGGCGCCGAATGCACAGGATATTTATGTGATTGGTGAATTCAACGACTGGAATGAAACTGCCGACAAAATGGAGCGAATCGGTGAAGGTGGCATCTATACTACATTTATTGATGGCGTACAGGAAGGACAGATGTACAAATATCTGATAGAGCTTGCAGATGGAAGAAAGCTCTATAAGGCAGATCCTTATGCAAATTATGCAGAGTTAAGACCTGGAACAGCTTCCCGTGTATATGATCTGAACCATTTTGAATGGAATGATGAGAAATGGCTGACAGCCAGAGCCAAAAAGGATATGAACAAGGAACCACTTTCTATCTATGAGTGCCATATCGGTTCCTGGATGAAGCATCCGGATGGAACAGAGGATGGGTTCTATACATATCGTCAGTTCGCAGACAGAGTGGTGGAATATCTGAAAGAAATGCCATATACGCATGTAGAATTAATGGGTATTGCAGAGTACCCGTTTGATGGTTCGTGGGGATATCAGGTAACAGGATATTATGCACCTACATCCCGTTATGGAACACCTGACGACTTCCGTTATCTGATTGACCTTTTCCATAAGCATAATATTGGTGTTATTCTTGACTGGGTTCCGGCGCATTTCCCAAGAGATGCACATGGTCTGTGCGAATTTGATGGTACATGTCTGTATGAACACCCTGATAAAAGAATGGGTGAACATCCAGACTGGGGAACTAAGATATTTAACTATGGCAAGAATGAGGTACGTAATTTCCTGATTGCCAATGCCTTATACTGGATTCGTGAATTCCATGTAGATGGTCTTAGAGTAGATGCTGTTGCAAGTATGCTTTACCTGGATTATGGTAAAAAAGACGGAGAATGGCTGCCCAACAAATACGGTGGAAATGAGAACTTGGATGCAATAGAATTTTTCAAACATCTCAACTCCGTGATTCATGGTTCCTATCCGGGAGTTATGACGATTGCAGAGGAATCTACGGCATGGCCAAAGGTAACAGGTGAACCTAAAGATGGTGGACTTGGATTTTCATTCAAATGGAATATGGGATGGATGCATGATTTCTGCGAATATATGAAGCTGGACCCATATTTTAGAAAAGACAACCATTACAAGATGACTTTTGCCATGACATATAATGACAGCGAGAATTATATTTTGCCGCTGTCGCATGATGAAGTAGTGCATTTAAAGTGCTCCATGGTCAATAAGATGCCGGGATACGAGGTAGATAAATATGCCAACCTGAGAGTAGGCTATACCTATATGTTAGGACATGAAGGTAAGAAGCTGCTGTTCATGGGACAGGATTTCGCACAGGAGCGTGAGTGGAGCGAGGCAAGAGAGCTTGACTGGTACATGCTTCAGAATCCATTGAACCGTGGTATGCATGATTTTGTGGGTGAGCTGCTTAAAACCTATCGTAAGTATCCGTGTTTATATGAAATTGATAATGACTGGCTTGGATTTGAATGGATGAATGCAGATGATAAAGACAGAAGCATATACAGCTTTGTAAGAAGAACCAGAGATGGCAGGCAGCATATGTTGTTTGTACTTAATATGACTCCTGTAGAATATCCTAATTACAAGGTTGGTGTACCTATGAATACGAAATATAAGCTTCTGATCAATTCAGATGAAGAGAGATATGGAGGAGCAGGCCACAGAGTTCCAAAGGAAATCAAGGCACGCAAGGGAAAATGTGATAACCGGAACCAATATGTTGTGATTCCTCTTCCACCACTGACAGGAGTTGTATATCTATTTTAAACACAGATCCGATGTATTGGATTGCCAATACATCGGATTATTAAATAAAAGGAGACAGGAAATGGAAAAAGAGACAAAATGTATACAGGCAGGTTATGTACCAAAAAACGGTGAACCCAGAATGATACCCATTATTCAGAGTACTACATTCAAGTATGACACCAGTGAAGATATGGGTAAACTGTTTGATCTGGAGGCGGAGGGATATTTTTATTCCAGATTACAGAATCCTACAAATGATTATGTGGCAGCCAAGATCTGTGCACTGGAAGGTGGATCAGCTGCAATGCTTACCTCTTCAGGACAGGCAGCTACTTTCTTTGCAATTTTCAACATCTGTGGTGCAGGAGATCATGTAGTAGCTTCTTCTACCATTTATGGAGGCAGTTATAATCTGTTGGCAGTTACAATGAAGCGTATGGGAATTGAGACTACATTTATTGATCCTGATTGTTCAGATGAAGAACTGGAAGCAGCATTCCAGCCAAATACCAAAGCGGTATTTGGTGAGACAATAGCCAATCCGGCACTGGTAGTATTTGATATCGAGAGATTTGCCAAGGCGGCACATGCCCATGGAGTACCACTTATCGTAGATAATACATTTGCAACACCTATTAATTGCCGGCCTTTTGAGTGGGGAGCAGATATTGTGACTCATTCAACAACGAAATATATGGATGGGCATGATGCGTCCCTGGGTGGATGTATTGTAGATTCCGGTAAGTTTGACTGGTTTGCCCATGCAGATAAGTTCCCGGGACTGACAACTCCTGATGAATCCTATCATGGTGTGACTTATGCAGAAAAATTCGGTCTGGGTGGAGCTTTTATCACCAAAGCGACAGCGCAGCTTATGAGAGATCTGGGTGCAATACAGTCTCCTATGAATGCGTATTTCCTGAATCTTGGATTGGAGTCCTTGCATGTGCGTATGCCAAGACACTGTGAAAATGCACAGAAAGTAGCGGAATTCTTACAGGCAGATGAGAATGTATCCTGGGTAAATTATCCGGGACTTCCAGGAAATAAATACTATGAAAGGGCAAAGAAGTACATGCCGGATGGCACCTGTGGCGTTGTAGCTTTTGGTGTAAAAGGTGGAAGAAGCGCAGCAGAGAAGTTCATGGCACATTTAAAAGTAGCCATGATTGCAACCCATGTGGCAGACGCACATACCTGTGTCCTGCACCCTGCATCAGCAACGCATAGGCAGATGAATGATGAAGAGCTGGTAGCAGCGGGTGTAAGCCCTGATCTTGTAAGATTATCTGTTGGTATTGAGAATGTAAATGACATTATTGCAGATTTAAAACAGGCGCTGGAAGCAGCTAAAACAGAATAGAAAATTTATAACAGGGGCAGAAAAAGGGTTACTTTTTCTGCTCCTGTTAAGTTTTTGCCCATATTTGTCGAGATATAAGGTAAGACGATTAAGTACCACATGGAAGAAAGGCTTAGGTTAACAGGATGAATATTACTTTGGATGCAAAATTATCTTCATCTCCTGTAGCCGATACCGACAGAACAACTACATATAAGACGACTGCTGACTCCCTTCAGGTCGGGAACAGCGGATATTCATTAGACATTACAGATAATAAAGTTATGGATGACAAGGCGTATCAGGGTCACGGATTGACCGCACAGGATATTATGTCGAAGGCCGGGAACACAAATGTTAAGGCCCAAAAAGACTTTATGATTGTGATGTCTAATTCTGTTTCCGGGGAAGACTTGGAGAAAATGCAGGAAGAAGGCTTTCAGCCGGGAAGTACAGATGTAGAGACATATGTCAGTATTGTAGACAGGATCAAAGTAACGCTTGCAAAAGCGGGAGTGGAAATAGCAGGATATAATGACGATTTAGATACAGCAACTGTGGAAGAGATTACAGGCAGCCGCATTGATGCCAATGAACTGGTGGACAAGATGCAACAGGCGGATATTCCTGTTACAGAAGACAATATCACAGCGCTTGTAAAGACTATTGCACAGGGTATGGAGATAGGAGAGCTGTCAGAAGACGCTTTAAAATATCTGTTGCTCAATCAGAAGGCTCCTACGGTAGATAATGTATATGTAGCCCAGTTCTCCAGCACGGATTCTCTCCAGCAGGCAAAGGGCTATTACAGTGATTATGCAAAGGGGTACTATGCGAAGAAGGCAGATACAATTAATTGGGATGCATTGCAGAGTGGAATTGATTCTGTAATCCGACAATCTGGACTGGAGAACACTGAAGATGTTCAGAAAAATGCCAGATGGCTGGTAGAATCAGGTATTGAACTGACACCACAGAATCTTTCTTATCTGTCAGATTTAAGTCAGTTGCAATTTCCAATGGATGCACAACAGCTTCTGGATATGACAGTGACGGCTATGAGCAATGGCAAACAGCCGGGAAAAGCATTGATGACAGGGGAACAACCTGTCTGGCAGCAGGCAAAAGAGCTTGTAGAGCAGGCTGATTCCATCAGTGATGAAGCAATTCACGACACCATAGAAGCCGGAGAAACACTGAATTTCAAAAATTTAAGTGCTGCGCAGAAAGAAATTGATGCCAGAGAGGGTAGTGAGGCAGCTGCTGTAAATACTGAGGAGGTCTCTTTGCGGGAGATAGAAGCCAGACGCCAGATGGAAGAGATCCGACTGGTCATGACGCAGGAAGCCAACAGACAGTTACTAAAGAGTGGTTATCAGATAGACACAACAGAGCTGTCACAGCTTGTAGAGGCGTTAAAAGCCACAGAAGCCAATATAAAAGCATCTCTGTTCCAGGGTGAGACTGAGCAGGTCAATGAGCAGCGGGCAGTGTGGTATGAGGATACACTTACACTGACAAAAGAGCTTGCAGCTATGCCGGCAGCCCTGTCAGGTAAGATATCTGCAAGTAAGACTCCCTTTACACTGGAAACACTTCATCAGGAAGGAAGTATATTACAAAGTAAATATGACAAAGCAGGAGAATCCTATGAAGCCTTGATGACAGCACCACGTAAGGATATGGGTGACAGTATTCAGAAGGCGTTCCGAAATGTAGATGATATTCTGGAAGATCTGGGGTTTGAGACAAATGACAGTAATCGAAGGGCTGTGAGAATCCTTGGATATAACAATATGGAGATCACACAGGATAGCATACAGTCAGTGAAAGAAGCAGACATGCAGGTAACGGGTGTGATTCGTCGAATGACTCCTGCTACTACATTACAGATGATCAGAGAGCAGATCAATCCATTGGATATGAATCTGGATGAACTGGAAGAATATCTGAATGAACAGGATAAGGACACAGGGTCAGATGCGGAGAAATTCTCTACCTATCTGCATAAGCTCGATCAGAGCCATGCAATTACAGAGGATGAAAGAGAAGCATATATTGGTATCTACCGTCTTTTCCGCCAGATAGAGAAAACAGATGGTGCGGCAATCGGAAGTGTAGTCGCTTCTGGGGCAGAAATGAATTTCAAGAATATGCTTTCAGCAGTGCGTACAAGCCGTCATAAAAATATGGATATATCCATAGATGATGGATTCGGTGGATTGGAGAAACTGATTGCCAAAGGGCAGGCAATTGACGAACAGATCATGGCAGGCTATCAGGACAGCCCATCCCAGGAGTATCAGCATCAGATGCAGTATTATGCTGCATTGTCCGGGGAAATCAAAGATGAACTGGTTCAGAAAACAGATGTAGATACATTGAAGGAAATGGACATTCAAGCCGATACTACAATAGAGCAGTTTGCGCAGGAACTGAAACAGGCGTCTGAAGTAGACCAGTCGTCCAGACAGGATATGGAACAGGAGAGAGTACATAATTTCCGGGATTCCATGCAGTCTGCACAACAGGTTGAGGATAGTGTTATCCAGTCATTGATTGATTATGAACAGCCTGTCAGTGTGAACAATATCCAGGCAGCAGAATTATTACTTATGGAGAGAGGTTCCCTCTATAAGCAGATATTTGGAAGAAGCGGTGCTGCCAGCGTAGAAAATGACACGAGTGTCAATGATGCTTTTGATTCTGTCGGAGATATAGAACATGATACTCTATGGCAGAAGGCAGAGGATGCAGCCAATAACCTGACAGATAAGAGCAGTGCAGTCAGTGCATATCAGGAGCTGATTGGAGAAGCAGTCAGTGCAGTTGAAAATATGGTTCATACCTCTGATAATATCGTTGATGTGAAAGCTGCACAGATGTTGTATAAGGGCTTGTCTCTTGCAGGCAATCTTGCCAGGGAAGAAAATTATGAGCTTCCTGTTAATATCAAGGGTGAGCTGACATCCATTAACCTGAAAATATATCATAACAGCAGTCAGATGGGTAAAGTCACTGTTACGATGGATACAGATACACTTGGCAAAGTGGCAGCGGATTTTGATATCAGTGAAGAGAAGATTTCAGGTATGATCGCCTATGATAAGAAAACATCCGGACAGGATATAAAAATATTACAGGACAATCTTCAAGGACAATTCTCCAAAGCACAGCAGGAGAGTGGTCAGAACAAAAAGATATCCATTAGTCTGGCTGAAACAAAGACACTTGATCTGAACAGATTCGGACAGGATAGGGACGTAGAAGAGTCTGAAAAATTATCTACCAGGGAATTGTATCAGACAGCAAAAGCCTTTATTACAGCTTTAAAGAGTCTGGATCAACAGTACGAAGCCTGACAGAATAACATTGCATAAAAGATAGGAGAGAAAGAACATGAGAATTAATTACAATATATCATCCATCATTGCAAGAAATTGCCTGAACAACAATGATACCCGTTTATCAGACTCTATCAAGAGATTATCAAGCGGCTACAAGATCAACAGTGCGGCAGATGATGCAGCAGGTCTGGCTATCTCCTTGAAGATGAGTGCACAGCTCCGATGCCTGAAACAGGCAAATAATAATGCCAATGATGGTGTATCTGTTGTAAATACAGCAGATGGTGCAATGACAGAGATGCATGAAATTCTACAGAGAATGAACGAACTGGCAATTCAGGCAGCCAATGGTACCAATGCGGATTCTGACCGTGAACAGATCCAGCTGGAGATTGACCAGCTGGTACAGGAGTTGGACAGAATTGCAGAAACAACACAGTTCAATGCACAGAATCTGCTGGATGGCAGCTTTGCATATAAAGGATATACCAATACAGAGAATGTAAAAGTAATGTCCTATAGTGATGGCGTAACAAGTGGTACTTATATGATCAAGGGACTGGAATATTATCATGATGAAGATACCATTAAAGACTTTGATGCTTATATTAAACAGGATGCAAATGGTGAAGTAACACACGAAGACAGATATTCTGCAACAAGCGCAGATAAGGTACGCAATGCACTTGTAACAACAACAACGATCAATTCAGGTCTGAAGGCATTTCCGGATGGTTCCAGAGTTATTCTTGAAGATGAGAATATTGTAATCAAGGGTGAGAATGATTTCGAAGTGAAGCTTACCCTGAACGATCGCACCGCAGTGAAAGGCAGTGGTGTAACCACTACAAGTACAGTGAAATATTTCTCTACAGACAGCTTTAGAAATGTAACAGTACAGAGTCCTGACGGTACTGTAAAATACAATATCAGCGAAGTAAATTTTGTAAAGGAAACAGACAAGAACGGCAAACAGCTTCCAAACACGACAACCACGATCAATTCCGGTGCAACACAGAATCCATACAGTGGCTTGTCAGAGGACTTTGCGAATGCCTTTACAGATGAATTCGGCAATAAGGCGATTAAAGTCACGGACTGCAAGTTTGATAAGGCAACCGGTGAATTCATAGTCACAGCTGCAGCAACCGATGATCTGAAGACGACAAAGGAGAAGAAATTTAAGGTAGTCATAGAGAATCCGAATGGCTGGGACGAAACCAAGAGTGGCAAGTATGTGGATACACTGCCTACGACAGTTCAGGCTAATTATCTGAACAACTATCTGTATACGCACACAGATACGACAAGGACCACATACAATGTAGGAAATGAAGCAGATGATAAGAACAGTATTCTTCTGAATCTGACAGGTAAGGGAGCTATGCGTCTCCAGGTAGGAGCCAACGAAGGACAGGTGATTCAGGTAGAAATTCCGGCTCTGCAGGCGTTGTATCTTGGGGTAAAGGATCTGGATATTACAACGGAGGATAAGGCAACAGCGGCAATTGATATCGTAGGAGATGCAATCAACCAGTTGTCCGGTATCCGTGCCAAGATAGGTGCATATGCAAACCGAATCGAACACACAATTACGAATCTTGACAACACAGAAGAGAATATGACGGCGGCTTATTCCCGTATTATGGATGTGGACATGGCAACAGAAATGACAGAGTATTCTACAGTACAGGTACTGGTGCAGTCTTCTACAGCCATGCTTGCACAGGCAAATGAAAGACCACAGTCCGTATTACAGCTGTTGCAGTAAAAATTGGGGATTTGTGTGTGTCTGTACATACTTGACATAAATTCAATATGCGCAAATAACATGCACAGAAATGAGGATTAGTATGACAACAGAGAAAAAGCAGATGTTCACAAGAAGGATTACACAGGCGAACAAAACACAGCTGACAGTAATTGTTTACGAAATGCTGTTAGCATATCTGGAAGATGCCAGGGCAGCACATGATGCCGGACAAACAGAAGAGCTTGTCCAGAATATAGATCTTGCCAGAGCATGTATCGGGCAGCTGCGCAGCAGCCTTGACTTCCAGTATGAACTGGCGGGCAACCTGTTCTCACTGTACTGTTATGCAGACAGAGAGCTGGCACGGGATATGTTCAGCCTGAAAGTAGACAATCTGGATACGATTGAGATGATCTTTACAAAGCTTAGAGATGCCTATCAGCAGATCAGCAGTCAGGATCAGTCCGGTCCATTGATGGAGAATATCCAGTCTGTGTATGCAGGACTTACCTATGGCAGAACAGATCTCAATGAAAGTCTTGTTAATTATGATGCAAAGAGAGGCTTCCTCGTATAGAGGGAGCTTTTTCTATTTGTTCCTCTTCTAAAAACAATTCCATCCGCTGTGCCTGATTCAACAGGAAACGATATCTCTTTAAAGCGGAATTCACCTCATAAATATAGCAGTCAATCAGATCAGGGTCTGTTGCGTAATCAAAACCACAATAGGCAACCTCCAATGCATGCTGTGTCTTGGCAATATCAGCAAGAAGCTTATCCCTTGCAGAAGGTATTTCAGGATTGGCAGGAGCCGGAGGATAATTATTCAGGATACTTTTCAGGCTAAAATAGGTTTTCATGAACATCTACATCCTTTCAGTGAAGTTATTATAGTATAGGCACCATTATTCTAATCTATGCAAAATACTGGAAATTAGTACGAGTTTTTACATTTGAAACGAGTTTTTACATTTCGGGTAGACAAAAAATTGTTGTCTGTTATAATCGAACCCTGTCAGGAAGACCGGTCAAAGAATCTGACGGGAAGGTATGAAATCAAAATGGAACTATTAATTGGAATACTGATTGTAGCGGCATTCATGGATATGCGGCACTATAAAATTCCAAACTGGTGCATTGCACCGGGAATGGCAGCCGGACTGTTTCTTAGCTGGCAGCAGGGTGCAGAAGTATTGCTTGTAGTTCTGGTACAGACAGCACTGATCTTTGCAGTGTTCTATCCCTTTTATCTCATGGGAGGAATCGGTGCAGGAGATGTGAAGCTCTTTATGCTGCTTGGCTGTTATCTTGAGCAGCATAAGCTTATGGTCTGTATTGGCATAGCAATGATGTTGGCAGGAGCTGCTGCACTGGTAAGGATCATCTGCTCAAAAGAATGCAGGCAGCATGTAAAAGAAGTGTTGTGTTATGTTTATAAAATGTTACGGACGGGCGCCATGACTGATGACATGCCCCTTAAATCCAGAGCTGCTGTAATCCGTCTGGCAGTCCCCGTTCTATGCAGCACATTGCTTTGTATGGGAGGTGTGTTGTAATGCGGGAGAAGCTGCTTGCAGTATGTGATAAAGATGAGAGATATCTACAGGGAATGCAGGAGTATTTTCAACGAAAGGGGACAGCGGATTTTCAGATTGTGACTTTTACAGCCTTGGAACAGGTCATCAGTTATAGTCAGAATAAACCGATAGAAATCCTCCTGATCGGAGAGAATGCTTATGCTGAGGAAGCCGAAAATGTACGGGCAGGTAAAATCTATCTTTTGTCAGAAAATGGTCACAATGTAAATGCAGAATATCCAGCCATAACCAAATTTCAATCCATGGCAGGAATCTTTGCACAGATCATGGAAGAATATGCGCAGGACCTTTCTTGTAGTGGAGCAAATGTACGTAACAGGAAAAGAACGAAGCTGGTCAGCTTCTATTCTCCAGACCGGGCAGATGCACAGACAGCAACAGCTCTGGCAGCGGGACAAATGCTATCCAATGCAGGAAGTAAGACATTATATCTGAATCTGAGAGCCTTTGCCGGCTTTGAAGAATTATTGCATACAGAATTTGAAGCAGATGTGACGGATTATTTCTACTTTGTGCTGCAATATGCAGATAAGGCACTGTACAAGCTGGAAAGCATGAGAAAGACGCTTGGTGAATTACATTATCTTCCACCGGCTCTGGATTATGCGGATCTGCTGCAGATTACAGAACAGCAATGGGAGCAGGCGATTGATGTATTGTTGGATAGTGGGCATTATGAAGTGATTCTGCTGGATCTGTCTGAGATCTGTCAGGGATTTTATTCCCTGTTGGCAAGAAGTGACAAGATTGTTTTCCTACAGGGAGATTCTAGGCAGTCACAGGCAATGAAAATGCAGTATCAGAAATTATTGGAAGCAAGAGGAGCAGTTAAAATAACAGACAAGACATGCTATAGCACTTTGCCGGAGAATTGGGAGAAGGAATGCTGCAATTATGAACGGCTGGCTGCGACCAGGATGGGGGAACTTATGAAACGTGAATTATGGGATATCAGGGACAGGGGAGCAGTCAATGGAGAGATATGAGCAGTGCAGACAGACTGTAGAAGAAGGATTGCGGCAGAAGATTGACCTGTCCAGGGAAGTATCTGATGAAGAAGTCAGGGAAATGATTGATGAGATGGTCATTCACTGTTCCAGACAGTATGCTCTTTCCCTAAAGGACAGACAGCAGCTGGGGCGTGAGATCTTTGATGCCATTAGACGTATGGATATTCTACAGGAGCTTGTGGAAGAGGAAGAAGTGACCGAGATCATGATCAACGGTACGCAGGGAATTTTCATAGAACGGAAAGGCAGACTCTTCCAATGGGATAAGAACTTTGCATCAAAAGAGAAGCTGGAAGATGTCATACAGCAGATTGTTGCAAAATGCAATAGGGCAGTGAATGAGGCATCCCCTATCGTAGATGCAAGACTGGAAAATGGAGCCCGCGTGAACATTGTACTGGCGCCGGTAGCTTTGAATGGACCAATCGTAACCATACGAAGGTTTCCGTCCCATCCAATCGGCATGACGGATCTGCTTGCATATGGTTCTCTTACGCAGGAAGCAGCGCAGGACCTGGAGAAATGGGTCAGGGCAGGCTACAACATCATAATCAGTGGTGGGACTGGATCTGGTAAAACGACATTTTTAAATGCCCTTTCCCAGTATATCCCGTCCACAGACAGAGTGATAACCATAGAAGATTCAGCAGAATTACAGCTTCAGGGAATTCCCAATCTGGTGAGACTGGAGACAAGAGACAGTAAAGGAGAAGGCACAACAGCAATTACCATACGAGATCTGATTAGAAGTTCTCTGCGTATGCGTCCTGACAGGATCATCGTTGGAGAGGTCAGAGGCAGTGAAGCAATTGATATGCTTCAGGCACTTAACACCGGGCACGATGGCTCTCTTAGCACCGGTCATGCCAATTCTGCAACAGATATGCTCATGCGTCTGGAGACGATGGTGCTTATGGGAATGGAGCTTCCGTTAAATGCAGTGAGAAGACAGATAGCATCAGGAGTGGACATTATCGTGCAGCTTGGAAGACTTCGTGACAAATCCCGTAAGGTTCTGGAAATAGTGGAGATTACAGGTTATGAGGATGGTGAGATCGTGACCAGACCATTGTATCAGTTTCTGGAGACGGGGACAGATGAGGAGGGACACGTTATGGGACAACTACAGATGAGTAATACTCTGACGCATACAGATAAGCTTTTGGCAGCCGGATTATAGTTACTGTTATTTTATTTTTTGATTTTGATACTAACAAAAATTATGAGATTAACAATAAATAATAAACTAACAAAAAATATTTTTGTAACAAAAGAAAAAAGCGGACAGGGAACAGAAATCAATTATGAAGAGTATTTCTTTTCCACAAGAGAACTGATAATCAATGTATTGCTGGGTATAGCAGGAATTGCGGTAATCAGTCGGATGTTTTTTGACAGTATGATTGCATTTATCCTTTTAATGCCCGCTGTATATCTTTTCCTGATAAAAAGACGGGATAAGCTGTGCAGGAACAGAAAGCAGAAGCTGGAAAAGGAGTTCCGGGATGTTATTTTATCAGTATCTGCAAATCTTGGGGCAGGGTATTCTGTAGAAAATGCGTTTAGGGAATCCTATCAGGATATCAGTATGCTATATGGAGAGAACAGCCTTATGGCCGGGGAATTATATCTGATGATGCGGAGACTTCGCAATAACGACCAGCTGGAAGATATTCTGCTGAGTCTTGGCATACGCAGTGATGTGAAAGATATCCGGGATTTTGCAGAGATATTCCGGATTGCGAAACGTAACGGAGGCAGTCTGTCAGGCATGATTGGTAATACCGCCAGAATGATCGAAGGGAAAAGCGAGGTACGCAGAGAAATTGATACGATCATGAGTGAGAAAAGGCTGGAACAGAGGATTATGGAGCTGATGCCTTTTGGCATGATGTTGTATGTATCCCTTACTTCACCGGGATTCTTCAACAGTCTGTATCACAACCTGACAGGGGTATTGCTGATGAGCGTCTGTCTGATTCTGTACGTGGTGGCTTGTCTGATGGCTGAGAAAATATTAAAGATAGAGGTATAGGCAAAGGAATGGGAGAAAAGATAGCACAGAAACTGTATCAATGGCTGGAACAGCTGCCCCATAAACCGGACTGGCTTCTCTGTAACGGTAACGTGCGGGAAGATATTCTTGCGCTGGAGCCGACAGCGGATGTGACACGCAGGCAGAGACAATATGTCATAGAGAAACTGTCCTTGTGCTGCCTGATTATGGCAGCTGGTGTATTTCTATCCCTTGTTGTGTGGATAAAAGGCAACCAGGACACACAGATTGTGGATAACCGTTTATACAGAGAAGATTATGATGGAAGCAGTCAGAGTCTGAAACTGACAGCAGATAATGGAGAGACAAAAGCACAGTTTGATCTGGAGCTGATGCCAAGGGAACTGTCCGAACAGGAGATGGACAGATTGTATGAAGAGTTTATTTCTCAATTGGAAGAGCAGATTCTGGGATTAAATGAAACGCTGGACCGTATTGAATATGATATGAACCTGATAACCTCGATGGATGGATATCCTTTTCAGGTAGAGTGGACAGTGCCGGACCAGTATATGGATATGAAGGGAAAGCTATTACAGGAAGAAATGGTGCAGCCAGTTGTAGAGGAGCTTGGTGCGAGGATCAGTTATGGTTCTTTTGTTATGAACTATACCCTTGCCTGTTGTATCTATCAGAGGGCAGAGCCTTTTACCCTGAAGGAGAAGATAGCAGCACAACTGTTGAGTCTGGAAGAGGCAGACCGTAAGAAAGAATATATTACGCTTCCAACGGATTATGGTGATACAGAACTAAAATGGAGCGGGACAAAAAACTATACAGGGCTGTTGATTCTCTTTCTGACGCCTATATTGACGGTTATGATCTATATGATGAAAGACAAGGATCTGCATAAAGAAGTGGAGCGCCGGGGTGAACAGATGCAGGAAGATTATGCTGATATTGTCAGCAAGATATCGTTGCTGATCAGTGCCGGAATGACCGTTCAGGGAGCGTGGGGCAGAGTAGCAGGAGATTACCGTAGAGAACGGGAACAGACAGGAAGGAAGCGATATGCCTATGAAGAGATGCTTCTGACGATACATGGGATAGAGAATGGAACTTCAGCCAGAAACGCATTAGAGCAATTTGGGCGCAGATGCAGACTGCCCGGTTACACGAGACTGGCAACGTTACTGGCACAGAACCTGTCAAAGGGCAGTGCAAATCTGACATCCATGTTACAGGCAGAGGCAGCGGATGCCTTTGAAGAACGGAAACACACAGCCAGGAAGCTGGGAGAAAAGGCGGGAACGAAAATGTTGGTTCCTATGATGATGTTATTGGGTATTGTCATGGTAATTATCACAGTACCTGCACTGACATCTTATTAAAAATAAAAGAATGGAGAATAAGAAAATGAGAAATTTAAGAACATTTATGAAGGAAGAAGACGGAATGGGAACAGTAGAGGTTATTCTGATCATTGTAGTTTTGATCAGTCTGGTTGCCTTATTTAAGAAGGACATTACAAGTATTGTGACTGATATTATGAAGAAGATCAAATCCAATGCGAACAGTATCTAAGCCCAAGGGCTATCTGACGGTATATCTGTCGCTTGTGTTCGCAATTGTGCTCTCCCTGCTGCTTACCCTTATTGAGGGAGCAGCAGTAGGAGCCACCAGACTGCAGGCGGAGCTGACAGCAGATCTTGGACTGGATTCAGTGTTTGCAGAATATCATAGGGAATTGCTCAGGCAATACGGTGTATTTTACATAGACGATTCCTATGGCAATGAAAAAGGCGGCATCAGCAGAGTAGAACAGCATCTGGAGAGTTATCTGCGATATAACTGTAATCCCAATACGGATGGAAAGCTTCCTGTCGGACATAGTCTGATCAGGCTTACCAATCCGTATCTGGAGATTGAACAGGCTGCTTTTGCAACAGATGGATACGGACAGGTTTGGAAGGCACAGGCGATTGAGTGCATGAAAGAAAAATATGGGATCAGTTATATCAATGATATCAGGAATTATCTGAATATCATTGAAGCCCATGGTCTGGTCAATAGAGATATCATGTCGGAAATTGATCAGAAGAAGCAGGAATTCGAGAGAGAATTAGAGCAGGAAGAGATAACGGAAACAGATGTCAGTACAGATGGAGGCTATTCTTATGGGCAGATTAACGGCTGGCTTAGTGTATTGCATAGAATTGGCGTAACACAGCTGATCGCAGAGGACATGTCCAGTCAGCAGATTCAGGCAGGACAGTATATCAGCGCCAGGGCAAAAGCCGGAAATATGAATCAGGGCTGTGGACTGACTGAAGGTATAGAGACTCCTGATGGAATAGATGATGAACTGTTCTATGGCCAGTATCTGCTGGATCGATATGGTAATTACACCAATCAGAAAGAACAGAGCCTTTTGAAATACCAGGTAGAGTATATCCTGTATGGAAGTGACAGTGATGCGGTAAATCTGCAGTCTATGGTCAGAAGATTGCTGGCAATGAGAGCAGTGTCCAATTTTATTTATCTGAATGCGACAGACCATGCCAAAAAAGATGAGGTCAGAATTATCTGTGAAATACTTTGTACATTGCTTCTGGTGCCGGAGGCCAGCGAAGTATTAGCCTATGTTGTCTTAGGAATATGGTCATATATTGAGGCAGTAGCCGATGTGAAAGGCCTTTTGCAGGGATACCGTATACCGTTGTTAAAAGACCGGGGACAGTGGAGTACTAATCTATGGGATATGTTAAAAGGTACCATGTCAGTGGAATCCATATCGCCCAATACAACCAATGCAGGCCTTTCCTATGAAGACCATCTGAGAGTATTTCTGATGCTTATGAACAGACAGGATAAGGTTATGCGAAGCCTTGACATTGTGGAAATGGATATCAGGCAGACCCCGGGAAATGAGCATTTCAGAATTGACCAGTGCATTTCTTATCTGAAGGTAGGCTTCGGATTCTCTGATGCAGGAAAAAGAGAGTACGTATTTGACCGTGCCATGGGGTATCAATAAAGGAAAGGAGCAGACAGATATTTTCTTACAGGAATTAAGTATGAATCAAATCAATAATAAGAAAGGAAGAACAAAGAATTTCCGGACGAAGTACAGACAAACGCTTTTGGCATATGTAACAGTTCTCTGCAAGAAGATATCTGTCTGCGTCCTTTCCGGATATAAACGTAAGGCAGCAAAAGGCAGTATGACAGTAGAAGCTGCATTTGTACTTCCCTTTTGCCTGTATGCCATGGTAAATCTCATGTCTATTATGGAATTATACAGACTACAGGGCAATTTAAGTGCAGCTATGCATAACACGGCTAAGGATATGGCGGTCTATGCACATTCCATTGAGAATAATTCTACAGCATTGAATGCTACGTATGCCGGAATTAAGACGGAGTCTGAGCTGGGGGAGAAATATCTGGATCATTCACCTGTAACAGGAGGTGCGATGGGTATACTATGGCTGCAGTCCAGATTTCTACAGGAAGATGAATGTATTGATCTGGTGGCTTCTTATCATGTGGGACCGACCTTTCGATTGATGGGGTATTCCGGCTTTGTCATGTATAACCGGACACGAACAAGAGCCTGGACAGGGTATGATAATGCAGGGGCAGAAGGGAACGGCAGGAACGAGGAACAGCTTGTATACATTACGCCTAGTGGAAGTGCTTATCATTTGTCAAAGAACTGTTCTTATCTGAAGCTGTCCATACAGGGTGTGGATAAGGATATAGTGGGCGAGCTTCGTAATAAGGATGGAAGTATTTATTATGCCTGTGATGATTGTGGCAATCGGGACAGCAGCAGGGTATTTGTGACAGATTATGGAAACCGCTATCATACGACGTTACAGTGCAGCGGTCTTAAAAGGACAATTTATCTGGTTCCGATATCTCAGGCACAAGGGCGTACACCTTGTAGTAAATGTAATTGAAATTGAAATGAGGATGAATATGAAAATAATATACGCAATAACAATAGGAGTTATGTTTCTGCTGGCAGCAGAGGATGTTCGAACAAAAGAGATGGACTGGTGGAAGCTGGGTATGCTGGCATGCATCTGTCTGATTGGGTGTATCTGTATGCCGCAGAAGAATCTCTGGAGTATGGCAGGTGGTGGAATGATTGGATTGTGCATGATAGGGATTTCTTTTCTTAGTAAAGAACAGATCGGTATTGGGGACGGAATTGTGACAGGTTTGCTCGGATGTCTGCTTGGGGCAAGGGGATGTCTGGTTATGCTGTGTATCGCTTCCTGTCTTATGGCTGTTATATCCATAGGTATTTTAATCTTGAAAAAGGGCAGTCGAAGGACAACACTGCCTTTTGCACCGGCATTACTGGGAGGATATATTGCAGCGCTGGCGGTGCTTGGATGATAAAGAGAAGAATGGGTGGATATTTTACAGTTGAGGCAGCGCTGATTTTACCAATGGTAATACTGTTCATGACAACTATGCTTTTTGTAGGGTTCTATGTATATGACAGATGCATGCTGGAGCATTGTGCCTATGAGGCAGCGGTGAGAGGAAGCAGCAGCCTGTACCGCAGTAATGAGGAGGCTTATGAAGCTACACTGGACGCAGTGAATCTCATGGTAAAGGATAAAATATTTGCAGCCAGGAATCTGGAATATTATATAACAGTGACCGGCCCGGATATTGAAGTGGTGTACGAATGTGATGTAAATGTACCTTTACTGAATTGGTTAAGCCAATACACGAAGGAAGTGAACTTTCATGTGTATGCAAAAGGCAGGGCGCCAAGAGGGCGGCAGGTGAAGCTGATCCGTATCATGGATCGGATTATTAATTGAAAGAGCGAACCACGTAAATTTGTTAGAAAGAAGAGATGATAGAGAATGAAAACGGATAGTTTGCCACAGAAGAGTTTTGAGAGAAATATGAATCATAATTATATGATTTTGAATCAGCCAAACTTCTTTCATGAGCAGGAGGAAGAGCAGGACTACAGGGTAAGGATGTTATTGGATAACAAAATAGAGGGGCTGTTACCCGTATCTGGCCGTACAGTGAACGGTGAAAGTAAATATTATTATGAGATAAATTCCTTGCAGTCCATGGACAGGGTATATGCAAAAGAGGAGCTGGACTATCAACAGCTATGTACATTGCTGCAGGGGTGCATTCATCTGTATGACAGTCTGGAGGAATACCTGTTAGATGGTTCTCAGGTTATTCTGAAACCGGAATACATTTATTTGAATATGGATAGTTTGGAGCCGTATTTTGTATATTTTCCGGAGTATGAGAGCAATGCAAGAGACAGCTTCGCATCCTTTATTGAGGAACTGCTCCGAAAGGTGGATCATACGGATGAACAGGCGGTGATGCTGGCATACCAGGTATACCGTTATACGAGGAATACCAATTATGTATTGCGTGAGATCACACAGATGATGGAACAGACAAAAGAGGGCATACCACCGCAACAACAGATGCCTTATGAATCAGAGGATTCTTATAGGCAGGAGCCGCACTATGATGACTGGGACAGTATATCCTATACATCCCCATCACCTGTGGAGGAACAGGAAGAACCAAAATCAGAGAATCATACTGCAAATGTAAATACAGAGAAAAGAGATTTGAAAAAAGCAGTCATGTGCTTTATCCTGACAGGTATTGCGGCAGCATTACTGGCCGGATGCAAGGTGGCAGGGCTTTATCTGCTGGATGAAAAACAGATTCTGTATCTGTATGGAGCAGTCAGTATGTCTGTTATGGCAGGAGTTATCTTTCTGGCATGTTATTTTAAAAAGAAAAACCGCATGAAAGAGATTCAGGAGCTACAGGAAGATAGTCCATTAGAGAAGCATGAGCTTGTAGAATATCCTTCTTACCGTCCGGAGAAGAGGACATATGAAGAAGCTCATTCCTGGGAGAAAGAGCCTGTAGCACAACAGGCGTATACCTATGGAGATACTATTTGTCTACAGCAGCTTCCGGACAGGGAGCCTTATCTGTCAGGGAGAGTAAATGGAGAGGATATCATGATACGGCTGGATAATCTGCCATTGACGATTGGCAAAATGACAGGCAGAGTGGATTATGTCATTTCTGACAGTACTGTCAGTAAGATCCATGCCAGAATTGAAGAACGGAATGGGGCTATTTACGTAGAAGACCTCAATTCCACAAACGGAACACTCCGGAATGGAAGCATGATCGGTATGAATGAACCGGTATTATTACAGGTAGGGGATGAACTCACAATAGGCAGAGTGAACCTGAGAGTATGTGCATAAATTGTTGCTGGAACGAGGTACGAGTGAACAGTAACGATATGTTCGGAAACCTGTTAAAACAGGTACGGAATGGATTGACTGTAGATAAGGTTTAGAGTATACTTAACTTAATGAAATAGTGTAATGCATGAGATTTGGAGTCAAGCATAAGGATACCTGTGGAGGGTTCTTTTTGCTTGGCTTTTTTGCGCATGTGGTTCTGAATAGTTAATAGTTACTCAATTAAGAAGAGGAGGATATAGATATGTATGATGTAATCGTTATTGGTGCCGGTGTAACAGGATGCAGCATCGCCAGAGAGCTTGCCAGGAAGGAGAGGCAGATTCTTGTACTGGAAGCGTCCAGTGATATCTGTGAGGGAACGAGCAAGGCGAACAGTGGTATTGTTCATGCGGGACATGATGCCATGCCGGGAAGTCTGAAGGCGAGGTTAAATGTAAGAGGTAATCAGATGATGGGTGAGCTGGCACAGAAGCTGCAATTTCCTTATCGCCAGAATGGCTCACTGATATTGTGCTTTGAAGAAGAGAATAAAGGAAAACTGCAGGAATTGTATGAAAGAGGTATACAGAATGGTGTGCAGGGCCTTCAGATATTAACACAGAAGGAACTTCGGAAGATGGAACCTAATCTGACAGACAATGCAGTGGCTGCGCTCTACGCACCTACAGGTGGTATTGTATGTCCTTTTGGTCTGACAATTGCTATGGCAGAGAATGCAGCAGAGAATGGTGTCCTTTTCCAGAGAAATCAGAGAGTGACAGCCATTGAGGTAATGGAGAAAGGGTATCGTGTGCATACAGCAGATGAGAATGTCTATGAGGCAGCTATCATAATCAATGCAGCTGGTGTTCACGCAGATGAGATTCACAACATGCTGCCCATAAAAGAGGGACATGAAGAAATGCACCTGATTGCCAGAAAGGGTGAGTATTGTCTCTATGATAAGAAAGCAGGAGCTTTGGTGGATAAGACTATATTCCAGTTACCAGGCAAATATGGCAAGGGCATTCTGGTCACACCTACTGTACATGGCAATCTGCTGATTGGTCCGACTGCTGTGGATATTCCGGATAAGAACGGCGTCAATACGACAGGAGAAGGATTAGAGACGGTCATGGAGAAGGCTTCTGTCAGTGTAAAGAAATTGCCGCCGGCTAAGCAGATCATAACGTCTTTTGCTGGAATCAGAGCACATCATGAGAGTGATGATTTTGTGATAGAAGAGTCAAAAGGCTATGCAGGCTTTATTGATGTGGCAGGTATCGAATCTCCGGGACTTACCAGTGCACCGGCAATTGGAGAGTACGTTGCACAGCTGGTAAATGAGATACAGAATCTGCCGGATAAGAAAGATTTTAAGGAAACCAGACAGGGAATCGTGCATATGGAGCAAGCTGATTTTGAGGAGAAACAGAAATTGATTGCACAAAATCCTGCTTATGCCAATATGATATGCCGTTGTGAGAGCATTTCAGAGGGAGAGATACTGGATGCCATTCACCGTCCTGTGGGAGCTACGACAGTAGATGGAGTAAAACGCAGGACGAGAGCCGGTATGGGACGCTGTCAGGGAGGTTTCTGTTCTCCTAAGGTAGTGACAATCCTTTCCAGAGAACTGGGTGTTCCAATGGAAGAGATACGTAAATCCGACCAGGATAGTGTGATGCTTTATGGAGATACGAAGTAGAAGTTACTGATAGTCTGAAGGTTATGGAAAGGCAAGGTTTCATTATGAATATAGAAAAAGAAATAGTAATCATTGGCGGAGGTCCTGCGGGCATGGCAGCAGCTCTTGGGGCACTGGAGCAGGGAGCAGCACCTGAAGATATCCTGATATTAGAGAGGGATGCACAGCTTGGAGGCATTCTGAACCAGTGTATTCATAACGGTTTTGGATTGCATACTTTTAAAGAAGAGCTTACAGGGCCGGAGTATGCAGGGCGTTATCGCAGACAGATAGAGGAGAAGCAGATTCCATACAAGCTGCATACGATGGTCATGAGCCTTAGAAGTACTGACAGGCAGAATGGTTTTAATAAAGAAATCATAGCAATGAATAAGGAAGATGGTATGCTGCTAATTCAGGCTAAGGCAGTAATTCTTGCTATGGGATGCAGGGAAAGACCAAGGGGAGCACTGAATATTCCGGGATATCGTCCGGCGGGAATCTATTCAGCCGGAACAGCCCAGTACTATGTCAATATAGAGGGTAAAATGCCGGGTAAAGAAGTGGTAATACTGGGAAGTGGTGATATAGGTCTGATCATGGCAAGACGTATGACGCTGGAAGGCGCACATGTACAGGCAGTGGCAGAGCTGATGCCTTATTCCGGCGGATTGAAGAGAAATATCGTGCAGTGTCTGCAGGATTATGATATTCCTTTGCTGTTAAGTCATACTGTAGTAGATATTCAGGGTAAAGACAGAGTGGAAGGTGTTACGATCGCCAAGGTAGATACAAAAGGCAAGCCAATACCGGGTACAGAAATTACGTATCCATGTGATACACTGCTGTTATCCTGCGGCTTAATACCGGAAAATGAATTGTCAGCAGGATGTGGTGTGGAATTAAGTACTGTTACAGGGGGACCGGTGGTAAATGAGAGTCTGGAGACTAATGTAGAAGGTATTTTTGCCTGTGGCAATGTCCTGCATGTGCATGACCTGGTGGATTATGTATCAGGTGAGGCAAAGGAGGCAGGCGCAAGGGCTGCCCAATATTTAAAAGGTGGTAAAACAGACTCTCTAAAAGAGAATATAGTACAGATTATCCCTGAAAATGGTGTACGATATACTGTTCCATCCACAATCCGTCTATCTCATATGAAGAATACCCAGACAGTACGTTTCCGTGTAGGACGGGAATACAGAAACGTAAAGGTCTGCATCTATGCAGATGACCAGTTGTTACGTTCCCTGCCGAAAAAGACAATGGCTCCCGGTGAGATGGAAAATATCATCCTTATGGATAAAGACATGGTAAAAAAAGATGGAACAGATGTAGCAAGAATCAGAATCGCAGTTGAAGAATAAAAGGAGATGTGACACATATGTCAGAAATAGAGACCAGAGAATTAATCTGTATAGGCTGTCCATTGGGCTGTCTACTTACAGTAGAAATGAAAGGCACAGAAGTAGTATCTGTGACTGGAAACACCTGTCCAAATGGCGACCGCTATGCCAGGAAGGAAGTAACAGATCCAAAGCGGACAGTGACCAGTACTGTAAGAGTGCTGGGCGGTAGCTTGCCTGTGGTATCTGTAAAGACCGCACAGGATATCCCGAAGAATAAAATATTTGACTGTATGCAGGAATTGGCTACAATAAGAGTTAAGGCACCTGTGCAGGAAGGGGATGTCATTGTAAGCAATATTGCCAATACGGGGGTGTCGGTCATTGCAACAAAGGAGATTCCGACAGAATAATCTGGTGACACAGGTATGAAATAACGGAGGGTTAAGGGTATGGAGAAAAAACAATATATTATGGCATTGGATCAGGGGACGACCAGCTCACGCTGCATCCTTTTTGATAAAAAAGGCAATATCATCAGCATGGCACAGAAGGAGTTTGAACAGATCTATCCAAAAGCGGGCTGGGTGGAACATAATCCCATGGAAATCTGGTCATCTCAGCTTGCGGTAGCGACAGAAGCTATGGCGAAGGTGGGGGCAGATGCTTCTGATATAGCAGCACTTGGAATTACCAATCAGCGTGAAACAACCATTGTGTGGGATAAGAACACAGGATTGCCGGTATATAATGCAATCTGCTGGCAGTGCCACAGAACAGCAGATATGGTAGAGGAACTGGTCAGGGATGGATTTGGGGATGTAATCAGAGCCAAGACCGGACTTGTACCGGATGCGTATTTCAGTGGAACGAAGCTGGCATGGATTCTGGATAATGTGGAAGGCGCCAGAGAACGTGCAGAGGCAGGTGAATTACTCTTTGGAACCGTGGATACCTGGCTTATCTGGAATCTTACAAAGGGCAGGATCTTTGTAACAGATTATACCAATGCTTCCAGAACGATGCTTTTTAACATTCATGAGAAATGCTGGGATGAGGAATTATTGCAGAAGCTGCGGATTCCCCATAGTATGCTGGCTCAGGTGAAGCCTTCCAGCTGCATGTATGGTATGACAGATGATGGTCTTCTGGGCGGAGAGATTAAGATTGCCGGAGCAGCAGGGGATCAACAGGCAGCTTTATTTGGACAATGCTGTTTTGATGAAGGTGATGTAAAGAATACATATGGAACAGGCTGTTTTCTGCTTATGAATACAGGACACAGGGCAATTACATCTGAGCACGGTCTTCTGACAACGATTGCAGCCAGTGACAAGGATGAACTGGAATATGCGCTGGAGGGCAGCGTATTTGTGGCAGGGGCAGCAATTCAATGGCTGCGTGATGAGATGCGTATGTTAAAGAGCTCTTCCCAGTCAGAGGAATATGCAGAAGCTGTGGAAGATACCAATGGCGTATATGTTGTGCCGGCTTTTACTGGCTTGGGAGCACCTTACTGGAATCAGTATTGCAGAGGTATGGTAGTGGGAATCACCAGAGGATGTAGTAAAGAGCATTTTATCAGGGCAACTCTGGAATCTATTGCATACCAGACACACAGTGTACTCCGTGCTATGGAACATGACACATGTGTCACAATTAAGAAGCTGCAGGTAGATGGTGGAGCCAGTGCCAATGACTTTCTGATGCAGTTCCAGGCAGATATTTTAAAAGGCGATGTACTAAGGCCCTGCTGTATTGAGACGACAGCACTTGGGGCAGCCTATCTGGCAGGACTTGCGGTAGGGTATTGGAAAGATAGGGATGAAATCCGTGAGAACTGGCAGTTATCCAGACGATTTGTGCCATCCATGGAGGAAGAGAGCCGTAAAAAGCGCCTTCACGGCTGGGATAAAGCTGTGAAATGCGCTTTGATGTGGCAAGAGGATTAATGTAACGTTTTGGTATTCTGTAACCGATACTGCTTGGGTGTGATGTTCTTATACTTGCGGAAGGTCTTGATCATATGGCTGCAATCAGAGAATCCCGTTTCCTGACTGATATAGGTCAGGTCGTAATCTGAGAACAGCAGCAGATCTTCCGCTTTTGTCACGCGGATATATTCAATATATTCCTTACAGGAACGACCGTAGAGCTGGCGGAACTTTTTGGCAAAGAAGGAATAGCTCATGTTGCATAGAGATGCCAGATCTTCTACTTTAAGCGGCTGATTGGAATGAGCATCAATATATTCTGTAATGGTTTCAATAGAGTCGTCCTCTGGCTGCGTAGCCATCATGGGCGGTGTATAGCCATTGTCTTTCCATATGCGCACCATAGCAAGCAGAAGACATGTCAGGGAAGCATGCATGGCAAGATTGTAGCCGTAATTTTTGTATTCAAATTCATGGCAGCAGGAATACAGATAGGATTCAATGGGATATCCTACCATACTGTCTATCGGAAAATGTATGAATGCTTTCGGGTCAGTGGCTGCCTGCAGAATAGATGATTTCAGCTGAGGCATGATACCCGAGGTATCATGAAAACGATTTAAGTCAAATTTTAAGACAAAATACCGTTTGCGCTCCGGTGTGGAACCACCAATGGAGTGAAGCTTCTTAGGTAATAGTGCAATCATATCTCCGGGATTGAGGTGATAGACTTCTCTGTCGCAGGTCACTTCTGTAGATCCTTCTAACATATATAATACTTCCATATAATGATGCCAGTGCTGATGCACAGGGAAGTCATGAATGACTGTATCAAAAACAAAAGCCTCATAGGGCGAATTCAAAATATCCCCATATTCAAATAAATTATGCATAGTCTTCCTCCCAATACCGCCTATTTTATCATAGCTGACTCAGGTTATCCAGTATAGAAGTAAAAAACAGATTCTAAAAATACTGAAAATCATTTACCAAAATGACGAAAAAAGGTATCATATGAATGTGAAAACATTTGTGAGTGAAAGGGGCTATTATGGAAAAACAGGAAAAGGGAATTGTCTGGGAACAGGAAGAGCAGGATTTTCTGGATAATTTCAAAAGAAACAGTGGCAGCAGTATTAAGACTCTGCTTGGTTTGTATAAGGGGCATTATGCTTCATTATTTTTCTCGGTGCTGTTCTTCTTCATTAAACATTCACCGGTATGGATTCTGCCTATTGTAACATCCAATATCATTAATATTGCTACGAACCCGGATGAGAACGTTGTAAGGGATATTGCGCTCAATGTGGCATTTATGTGTGTAATGATCATACAGAATGTCTTTTCCAATTATGTGCATGTCTATCTATATTCCAAGACAATCCGCAACATGGAATGCAATCTGAGAGGTTCACTGGTGCGCAAGCTCCAGCAGTTGTCCATATCCTATCATAATGCGATGCAGTCAGGACGACTGCAGTCCAAGATCATGAGGGATGTGGAACAGATTGAGACGCTTTCAAGACAGATATTTATCTCTGTGTTGAGTATTATTATGAATATTGCAGTTGCTTTGGGTATCGTTGTGAGCAAAAGCCTGACTGTGTTTGTATTTTTCGTATTAACAGTTCCGGTTGCAGTCATCATCATGGTGGTATTTAAGAATAAGATCAAGCTGCATAACAGACAGTTCCGTAAGGACATGGAAGAAACCTCCGTGCGTGTCATGGAAATGGTGGAACTGATTCCTGTCACCAGGGCACATGCACTGGAGAGCACAGAAACCATGCGTATGCAGGAACAGCTGGAGAATGTCGCCAAGAGTGGATTGAAGCTGGATATTATCCAGTCTTATTTCTCTTCTATCAGCTGGGTGGCATTTCAGGTATTTCAGGTGTTGTGTCTGGGATTTACAGGTTATCTGGCGGCGCAGGGTGAGATTACGGTAGGTGAAGTCGTTATGTATCAGACTTACTTCTCCAGCATTGTTGCACAGGTATCCAGTATTATTACCCTGCTCCCTACGATTGCAAAAGGTCTGGAATCTGTAGATTCTGTGGGTGATATCCTGCTGAGCCATGATGTAGAAGATAACGACCGGAAAAAGAAAATGAAAGAAGTACATGGCAACATTACCTTTGATGATGTCACCTTCTGTTATCCGGACAGTGAAGAACCGGTGCTGTCACATTTCAACCTGTCTATTAAAGAGGGTGAGACGATAGCCTTTGTAGGCGGTTCCGGTGCAGGTAAGACGACAGTGCTTAATCTGGTAATCGGATTCATTAAGACGACAGGGGGCAGAATCCTGATAGATGGCCAGGATATGAATGAGCTGAATCTTAAAAGCTTCAGACAGCATATTGCAGTCGTTCCACAGACGTCCATTCTTTTTACAGGAACGATACGCGATAATATTACATATGGTAAAGACGATATCAGTGATGAGGAATTGCAGAAGGTCATTGATGCCGCCAATCTGCGTGAATTTATTGATTCTCTGCCGGAGGGGCTGGATTCCAGGATTACGGAGCATGGCAGCAACCTGAGTGGTGGACAGAGACAGAGGATCTCCATTGCCAGAGCCTTCGTGCGTGATCCAAGCATCCTGATACTGGATGAAGCGACATCTGCTCTGGACAGTATCTCCGAGAAACAGATCCAGACAGCCATCAACAACCTGGTAAAAGACAGAACGACTCTGATCGTGGCACACAGACTCTCTACCATACGTGATGCAGACAAAATTGCGGTTATTGGACACGGGGGACTGGAAGAGTTCGGAACCTATGAAGAGCTGATGGCAAAGAAGGGCAAGTTCTATGAACTGAAAGAATTGCAGATGTAAATGTACATGAATAGTTTTCATTTGACAATGTCTTTTGCATATGCTAGGATATAACAAATATTAGGGAGTAGTTCGCATCGGTCAACCGATGTTGTGCTGGTCGTCATCACGTTATCAGAAGCTGTATAGGCGGCAAGATAACCGGGCAGTACACTTCTATGGAAATGGAACGAGACTTTTATTGTACGTTTGTCGTGCAATAAGAGTCTTTTTGTATTTATGCGGCAAATGTAAAGCAACCGGTTTTATAAGGAGGATTTGTGTATGGCGCAGAAAAACATTTGGAACATTTCTACAGAAGAGCTGATGATGCAGCATCAGGTGACGAAAGAAGGACTGACCTCACAGCAGGTCGATAAGATCCGTCAGGAGAAAGGTGAGAATATCCTGCAGGAGGGTAAAAAGAAAAGTATTTTTCAGGTATTTATCAGTCAGTTCGCAGATCTTTTGGTAGTAATACTGATTGTGGCAGCAGTAATCTCTATGTTCTCAGGAAATGTGGAAAGTACCATTGTAATCCTGCTGGTACTCGTGATGAACGCAGTTCTTGGTACGATACAGCATGTAAAGGCACAGCGTTCCTTGGAAAGCCTGAAACAGCTGTCTTCTCCCTGTGCAAAGGTCATCAGGGATGGTGTGAAGCAGGAAGTACCATCCAGGGAGATTGTACCCGGTGATATCGTGATGTTGGAAGCTGGGGATATGATTGTTGCAGATGGCCGCATTCTTCACAACTTTTCTTTACAGGTAAATGAAAGTTCTCTTACGGGAGAATCCACCAATGTAGAGAAATCGGATGCCGTGCTTGAAGGTGATGCTGCGCTGGCAGATCGAGTGAACATGGTGTATTCAGGAAGCCTTGTCACATATGGCCGTGCAGAAGTTCTGGTTACAGCCACTGGCATGGAGACGGAGCTTGGCAAGATTGCAGGACTGATGAATGCAGCAAAGGAACGTAAGACTCCGCTGCAGGAGAATCTGGATCAGTTCAGTGGCAGACTGGCAATGCTCATTATGATTATATGTGCAGTTGTGTTTGTATTGTGTATGTATCGTCAGATGCCGCTTCTGGATTCCATGATGTTTGCGGTAGCGCTTGCAGTAGCGGCAATACCGGAGGCATTAAGCTCTATCGTGACAATCGTGCAGGCCTTTGGTACGCAGAAAATGGCAAAGGAAAATGCCATCATCAAAGACTTGAAAGCAGTAGAAAGCCTGGGATGTGTATCTGTAATCTGTTCTGATAAGACAGGGACACTTACACAGAATAAAATGACAGTCCAGCAGATTTATATGAATCATAAGGTGTATGAACCCCGTGAATTCAATATCTCCGACCAGACACAGCGTTATCTGCTCTATGATGCTGTACTGAACAATGATTCAAGTATTGTGGATGGAAAAGGAATCGGAGATCCGACAGAATATGCACTACTGGAGATGCTTCGTAATATTTATGTAGATGCCGGTACATTCTTTGATGAGACAGAAATCCATGAAGATGTATTGCGCCGCAACATGGAACGGCTTGAAGAAGTGCCTTTTGATTCTGACAGGAAGCTGATGAGTAGTAAATATCTGCTTCATGGAGTACCTACCATTCTGACTAAAGGGGCAGTAGATGTCCTGTTGGATCGCTGTACACATGTACGTTCCTGTAATGTGATACATCCCATGACAGAGCAGGAAAAGGACAAAATACGCAGACAGAATGAGATATTCTCCCAAAACGGACTAAGAGTACTGGCTTTTGCATACAAGGAATCGGATGAAGTATTAAGTCCAGATACAGAATATGGATTTATTTTCCTGGGAATGGTATCTATGGTGGACCCACCAAGACCAGAATCCATGGAAGCAGTGGCAAGTGCCAAAAGAGCAGGTATCAGACCGGTTATGATTACCGGCGATCATAAGATTACTGCGGTAGCGATTGCCAGACAAATCGGTATTTACGAAGAGGGGGATCTTGCTCTGACCGGCGCTGAACTGGATGCACTTACGGACAAGGAACTGGATGACAAGGTCAGCAGAATATCCGTGTATGCCAGAGTATCTCCAGAAAATAAGATACGTATCGTAGAAGCCTGGCAGAGAAAAGGCAATATTGTATCCATGACAGGTGATGGTGTTAATGATGCTCCGGCACTGAAAAAGGCAGACATTGGTGTAGCCATGGGCATCACAGGAACGGAAGTATCCAAGGATGCGGCGTCAATGATACTTTCGGATGATAACTTTGCCACAATTATAAAAGCAGTAGCCAATGGTCGTAATGTATATCGAAATATCAAAAATGCCATTCTGTTCCTGTTATCTGGAAATACAGCGGGGATTCTGTCGGTGCTTTATACATCCATTATGGGTTTACCAGTGCCATTTGCGCCAGTACATCTGTTATTTATCAATCTGCTGACTGATTCTCTGCCGGCGCTGGCGATAGGTATGGAACCGGCAGATGCAGAATTGTTAAACGAGAAGCCGCGAGATCCCAAGACAGGAATTATGACAAAAGATTTTGTTGTGACAATGCTGTCAGAAGGTATTCTGATAGCAATTGCTGCGATGAGCGCATATCATATTGGTATTGCCACCAGTGCTGCCATGGCATCCACTATGGCGTTTGCCACATTGACATTGGCGCGTCTGTTCCATGGATTTAACTGTAGGGGCAGAGAATCCATATTCAGATTAGGATTACGGTCCAATAAGTACAGCCTTTATGCCTTTGGCGCAGGCGTAGGACTGCTTGCATTGGTCATATTTGTACCTGTACTGCATGGTGTATTCAGTATAGAAAGCTTGTCAATTCAGGCAATAGGACAGATTGTAGTCCTGAGTTTTGTGCCAACGCTGATTATCCAGTTTGTAAAAATAATAAAAACAGATAAGAAACAGAAAAAATAAGATTTAGAGGTATATGAAAATAAACTTGACACATTGTCGGAAGTATTGTAAAATACAGCTTGTCATTGACGATGTGTCAATGCCCAGATAGCTCAGTCGGTAGAGCAGAGGACTGAAAATCCTCGTGTCACTGGTTCGATTCCGGTTCTGGGCACTTTGCGGGTGTAGTTCAATGGTAGAACACCAGCCTTCCAAGCTGGATACGTGGGTTCGATTCCCATCACCCGCTTTGGTTATCAGCAGAAAGCAACATATTTTGTACATGTAAAAAAACAAAAATAATGTTGACAAAGTATGTGAAATCATGTATGATAATCAAGTCGGTTGAGTCAGTACGACATATGCGATAGTGGCGTAGTTGGTAACGCGCGACCTTGCCAAGGTCGAGACCGCGGGTTCGAGCCCCGTCTATCGCTCTCAGAGACATTTTAATATTGATGACAGAGTACAGTCGATAAACAAGCATTAAGGCAATACTTAATGAACAAATTAAACTAGGTTATGTCGCAGCGGGTTTAACTCGCTATTCGCTCTCTCAATAACGCCCGCAGGTTTATGGAAACATGGATTTGCGGGTCTCTTTTTGTCTCACCAGTTCAGCCATATAGCCGGGCAAATGCGATTGTGCTCGCACAAATGAGCATTTGCCCGGCTATATGGACTGAGCGCCACGTTCATGAGCAATCCGCCTGCGAAGCAGGCTTTGGAGCGCGGAGCGCGAGATTGCGAATGGCGCGCCTGAACGGCACTTGCCCCCACCTAAAGTCGGGCGAGCCTAGATGGCGTCAGCCCATCGGGCACGTCCCCCCTCTTTCTTTTCAAGGAGAGGACTCTAAGCAATCAAATTTGTTGACTAATGTAAAAAGTGGAACAAATTATTAGATGAAGTGATGGAACAAAAAATCAAAACTAT
>OGIR01000389.1_pt1 | contig 38560 bp, 30 predicted proteins | sample 1571831 | NCBI WGS metagenome assembly OGIR01 (sample SAMEA2582124, study PRJEB24529) | metagenome | biome: Human gut stool | place: China | collected 2011 | reverse complement strand
GGCTGCGGGAACTTTAACTGTGAAAGTTTTCTTTGTGTTTTGTAGTTTTCTTTTTCGTTTTGCCATAAATGATTCCTCCTGAGATCGGCGGGGCAGTTGGAAAACTGTCCAGGCAGGAGAAAACTATATTTCTGATATTCGTCTCCTGCTTTTAAATTAGTTAATGGGTAATTAAAAGCATAGATACGAATGAAGTACGGAGATTATCAGGGATAATCAGCCGTTTCCAGAATATAGATGGCAAATGCACCATAAAGATTTTGTAAAATATGCTTTCTGTCATTGTAACATGAGAGATAATTGCAGACAAGAAGAATTTTACAACTTTTTTATGAAGGTTTTGATGATTTTAAACGAACTTTATCTGAAAAATCAGGAGTAAAGTTTGAGACAAAAAAGTATTAGAGAATAAGAAAAACACTGAGACAGGAGAGGTATGCGAGTGCAGTGGAAAGATTGGGAAGGATGGTTGCATAGATTCGCAGGACTACACATAGTTCACCTTGAAAAGAAAAACGGCAAATTGTATAATTGCCATAGGAATCATTATCAGTTCCGATTTTTGCATGATTGGAACTGATATAAGAGTCGAAAACTGCAAAGAACTGCTTGGTCAGCAGACACTAACTACGAACAGCGTCAGGACGTTATCGCTTGATATATGAAGGGTGAGGTGCAGTATTATGAGAAACTTGAGAAGAATCACAGTAATTATGGTCATGGTATGTCTTATGATAGGACAAAGTGGGGGTGCTGGAATTTTTGATTCAACAAAAAGCGAGGTTCGCATTGCGAAAAAAGTATTAAAGGAAAAATACAATGAAGACTTTGAAATCATTTCACTGGGAGGACGTGGGGGAACACTGACGAATGATACCTTTACTATAAAATGTTATCCGGTATCTGATCCTGACTGCATCTTTAAAGCTGAGATATAAAAAGAGGGGAGTTTTTATCCGATTGTTGGAAGAGATACAACAATTGGGTATGAGAGTATCTATTATTTAACACAAGAGCAGTATGATGATGCGGTAATAGGTGGAAAAGTAAGGATAAGTTTAAAAGGCAAATAATGAAAAATAGCAATTGCGTGCAGGTAAGATGAAACTCAAATCGAATTTGCAAATGAGAAATTTGTGTTTTATGAATAATAAAATAGAAAGTGAAAGAGATGGAATGAAAAAGGGTATCAATATAAAAAATGTAATTGTCAGTCTTGTTTTTTTAATCATTGGGATAGGGATGTTACTATTTGTATTATTTGTGGTTCTTCCGGCAATGACACATAATGCAGAAGTATGTACTTTAGAAGTTGAGGCGGTTGTTATAGAGAATGAGCCTTATTGGACAACTACTGGGGATGGAGAGTCTGTACGCAGGTATAGACAAATTGGTGAATATACTGTTGATAATAAAAAAATTACATTGACAATAACAGACCAAAAGACAGATCCAGTGCCGGAAGGTACAAAAATAACACTTTGGGTTAACCCTGATAATCCGTACAATTTTATAAATAGCAGAGAGATAAACTTGATTGATATTGTTGTTCCGATTGCAATACCAATTGGTATTATGTTATTTGGAGTATTAGATTTGGTTTTTAATTTGAAAAAAGAACAATAAAGGAAAAGGAATAACGACATCATGGAAAATGGAGCAAGCATATTAAAAAAGCTGGGTATTATATTTTTATGTATAGGAACTTTGGGTGTTTCAGGTAGTCTGATTTTGTGTTTCATAGTCCCATCTTTGTGGTTGTTTTCAATTATCTTTGGCAGTGTTCTGGCAGTTTTTTTAATCGTTGGAATAATTTGCATGATAATTTATTCTACGAAAAAAGGAAAAAAAAGAAAAATTAATTGCAACTGGAAAATATATTTATGCGGATATTGTCGATATTGATGTAAATGTATATCAAAAGGTACAGATAGACCGTATTTCAATGAATCCCTATTTTATTGTATGTAAATATGTGGAAGCAAATGGGAAAGAACATCTGTTTAAAAGCAAATCGCTTTTATATAATCCATCAGCTTTGATTACAGAGAAGCAATTGAAGGTTTATGTAGATTTGAAAAATCCAAAGAAGTATTATGTAGATACAAGTTCTATTTTGCCGGACTCAGCAGTTTTACATAAGTTTAAGTTTGATAGTAGAGGAAAAGAACGTGCTTTACTGAAAGAAGAAAATTATGTAAATGCGGTAACCTGTGGAGTGGAACTTGTGGGAAGAATAAAGGTTAACAGTATTGTAAAGCCAATGTTTTTGAAAGTTACAGATAGTTTAAGTGAGCAGTTTAAAACTCCGGTTGATGAAAAAAACAGAGCATTTATGGGGTATACAGTGTTATGCCGATATGATGCACCGGATGGGAAAATACATATTTTTGCATCCAGAGGGCAGTGGGGGGAACCTCAAAGAGATTATCAGGGAGAAAATGTCAGAGTATATTATAGTGGAAAAAATTATGAATCTTATCATGTAGATCTTAATTCTATTGGTCTATAAAAATTAGCCTGAATTATTCATGGAACAATAGTTTAAGCTGTCAAGGTTTGTTACAATTCTCTTTCAGCTGAATATTGGGTATAGGACTAACAGCGGTAACGGATATTTATGATAATATTTATAATGAGGACATTGGAGAGTGGGTTTTTACTCCGCAAACGATAACAGGTACATTAACAGATTTTACAATAGATTTATCGTTTGGCGCAGCAGGTGTAGCAGCGGATTATGTAATAAATAATGTTGGCATATTTGATTGTGATGGAGATGGAAAAAAAGATAGTGCGGTTGATGTGGCAAAAAAGAGTGTTGATAGTGTATTGAAGGATATGTTTAATTGGTAGCTGCAATGAAAGAGAAGAAAGTAAAACTTTTTTGGGAAGAATTGAAAAATGGTGGTCCATTCAGAAAATTATTTTTGGTGGGAGCAGAGTATCTGTTGATATACGGTGTAGTAAAAGAGATGTATGAAAAAATTGTCTTACATGAAGATGTGGCAATACAATTAATAATATTTAATACTCTTTGGGTGTTGGCAGTAGGATATGGAACAAAAGAATATTTGAAATGCCGATGCCGTTGTCTGCCGGTATCAAGGTGGCTGAATGTTTCGGAATTAAAAAAAAGTCTTGAAAAGGAGACTTTTCAGAAGGTGGCTCCTAAAACATGGTCGTCCGAAAAATGGCTGTGTGTGGATGGACATTATTATCCAAAGAATATCATTGTATACATGGGAGGATGGAATCACCCTACAGAAAGAAGTGGGACAAATCTTAAAATTCGTACAATTTTAGGAGAGGACATTATCGAGTATGGTTATTTTCCAATATATAAACCGACTTTTGGACCAAACAGAGGAAAGTGGGTAGACAATTATCCGATGCTCGATGCATTAATTCCTTTAACAGAAATGATTCCAGACAGGATCCAGAAACGGCATGCATATGATTCCGTGGAGCCGAGTATGAAAAAAATGTATGAGGAATATATGAAAACCCACAGTGTAACGGAATTGATAGAGACAACAGAACTTCTGGACGCATATGTAGCTGAATTTATGAGGTGGGAAGATCTTAGACATTGGAAAAAATCTAAAAAAAAATAGAGGAGAAAGAAAATGAATTTACAGCGAAAACCGTTAGAATTTTATAATCTGATCAAGAAAAAAGTAAACGATGAAGAGGTATTTCATAGTTTTTCGATGGATGATAAAAATGGAAATTGCAACACCATTTTATCATATAGTAGATAGGCATCAACGATACATAAAGGTTATATTGGGTTATCGTTTGTTATAATACATATGAATTTGTATAAAAATAAGGAGCATATAAAAAATGTTAGACGAAAAAGAAATTGAACAGTATTTGAATGAAAAAGGAGTTGGTTTTAGAGATGAATCTTCAATCGTAGGAGTTATCATGCCAAACAAAATAACGTATTTTGCAGGAGAGAATGCGCCTCTTGCAGCTGCAATGTGCACACAATATTATGCTATCAATATTAGCAGTCAGGGAGTTGCAGTTATTGGCATTGATAATGTAACAGGAAAGCTACGTCCGGAAGCATTTTTATATATTTCAAGGGATAAAATTCAAAAAGTACAATTCGCAAAAAATTTTCTGAGTTATCAAATGGAAATAATTACAGCAAATGGTTCGATAGGTTTTAGGGTAAATAAAACAATGGTTGGTGCCCCATGGCATAAGAAAAACCTTGGAAAGATAATCTCAGCAGGAGGGGGAAGAACAGCTTAAAATATTAGTTAAAACTCTTTGAAAGGATTTTAAACTAAAATATGTATAGAGGATTTTCAAAGAGTAATTATTCAGAACCAGCTTTGGGATACTCCCATCATAACAGACAAGTGGATGATAACCATTGCTTTGACAGTGAAAGTTAAAGGCTCTGCCTTCCTGTCTGCCGTATGCATCAAGAAGAGTGGAATCCAGATCCAGAATAACAGCCTGTGGCATCTGAATACTGTAAATTCTCATCCGAAGTACTCTGGTAATCGCAAGGAACTGGTTTAAAGTGTCTTCATCCATACGGTTAAAGAATCTTGATACCGTAGGCTGTGATGCAAGCGCATCTTTTTCAAGTACAGACTTGAATACAGGATCATTTGTCAGTTCATCAGAGGCATCATCCTCGAAATAATCGCCAATAATCATATATATCATTTGGAGCAGGAAATCAGATATGAGTAAATAATCAAAATTTTTTGGGAATACTAATAATTGAACATGTACTTTTGAACTTCAAAATGATAAAATTGAAGTCAAATAGTACAAATTGGAGGTGATGGTATGACCGACTATGAAAAGATTGAAGAAATAGCAAGAAAAAACAATAATGTTTTTAAAACACAAATGGTTATAGAAGCCGGCATTAGAAAAGAGAAAATTCGAGAAATGTTGGAGAGTGGTCTGATTGAGAAATTAGGACATGGTCTTTATTCTCTTAGCAAGGAAGACGTAGATGAATATTATGAGTTCCAGCAGAGATGTCCGAAAGGAATTTTTTCTTACGGAACATCTGCATATTTTTGGAATCTTTCTGATAGAGTACCTAATGTGCTAAGTTGCACAGTGCCGAGAGGATACAATACATCCAGACTAAAGATTGATACGAAAGTAAAATATCATTATTTACCGAAGGATTTGTATGGCATTGGCATCGTAGAGGTTATATCACCGCAGGGAGCAAAGATTCGTGTGTATGATAGAGAGAGAACCATATGTGACTTGATAAGGGATAGAAAAAAAGTGGATATGCAGCTCTACAGTAATGCATTAAATGTATATTTTAAGAGTCGGGAAAAGAACATACGAAAATTGATGAAGTATGGAAAGGCATTTCGTATAACTGAAGAATTAGAAAAATACATGGAGGTATTACAATGAAAAGTGCAGAACAGATAAAAGGTGCTGTTAAAAACATAGCAAAGAAAATGAATTTGAAACCACAAGAAGTTTTACAAATATTTATGTTCGAAAGACTAGTGGAACGTTTGTCTATATCGAAATATAAAGAGAATTTCATATTAAAGGGCGGGTTACTGATTGCATCCATGATTGGTATTGCAGAAAGAACCACAATGGATATGGATACAACCATTCAAGGTCTCCCTATGACAGAGGAAGAGATAGAAAAAATAATAAAAGAGATTCTTGCTCTTGATGTGGAAGACGGAATTCACTTTGAATATCAGGGAATGCAGCCAATAAGAGAAGACGATGAATATAATAATTTCTGCGTATCTATTTGTGCCATGTATGGGAAAATGAAAATCCCAATGAAAATAGATATTACAACCGGAGATAAGATTACTCCAAGACAAATTGATTATGGTTATAAATTTATGTTTGAGGATAAGAGTGTGCTGGTAAAGGCTTACACTTTAGAGACAATTATTGCGGAAAAATATGAAACGGTTATTAGAAGAAATATAGGTAATACAAGAGCCAGAGATTTCTATGATTTGTTTGTGTTGGTAAAAATCAAGAAGGATGAAATCCGCTGGAACGTTTTAAAAGAGGCGGTTCAGGCAACAGCAATCAAAAGAGACTCTTTAGAAGAACTGACAGAATATAAGGAGATAATCGAAGACATGCAGGAAAGTCAGTTTTTAGAGCGTATATGGGAGAAGTACAAGGAAGAAAATACATACAGCGAAGGAATCGCATTTGCTGATACATTAGATATTGTATCGTGGATCGGCAGGGAACTGGAAAAGTATTGATGGGATAAAGAGGTAGCGTATGAACTGGAAGAATATCAGAGTATACAATAATTCGCAGAATATGTATTTGATATAGATGGAGTAATTGCTGAAGCGGATAAATCATATAGTAATGCTTTAAAAAGTCATGCAACTATGTGTAAATTTGTAATAGCAATTCCTCTTGATTTACCAGACCCTAATTATGTAAAAAAGGCAAGCCAGTTAAAAGTTGTAGATAAAAAGCTTCCGATAGAAGCAGAAAGCAAAGATGCAGGAGCATCTGATGATTCATGCATGATATATCATTATCCGGTGGAAGGAAGAGACAGTACATCGGGATATGCAAGTATTTTTTATATAGGAAAAGAAAAATATGAAAATGCTGAAGTCGGGGAAAAGATCAGGATTACCCCATGTTAATATGATAGAGATAAAGGGACATTTTGGGACAGAGTTAACTCGAAATAAAACGTCTGTAATGTACAATGAAAATCGTGAAAAGGAAATGACAATATCATAGTTCACCTTGAAAAGAAAAACGGCAAATTGTATAATTGACATACGAATCATTGAAAGACACGGAAATAGACAATACAGAGGGAGCATGACACATGGGACGATTTCTTAATCCTGATTACAGTGCATTTGAGACAGCGTTAAATTCAGAAATTTATATTGATAAAACAGGTTTGCTTGCGTATACCAATAAAGTGATCAATACAAAGCAGGCGTTTATCTGCAACAGCAGACCGCGTCGTTTTGGAAAGTCTGTCACAGCGGATATGCTTACAGCTTATTACAGCAAAGGCTGCGATTCAGCAGATATATTTGCAGATTATGAAATTAGCCATGCAGGGGATTTTAGACAGCATCTGAACAAATATGATGTCATACATCTTGATATTCAGTGGTGCCTTGCTCCAGCGAAGGGAGCAGCAGGAGTTGTTTCTTATATTGAAAAAAGTGTCATAGCAGAATTAAAAGAAAAATATCCGGATATTATTTCGGAAGAAACGGTATCTTTGCCGGAAGCAATGTCAGAAATCTATACTGTGACCGGAAATAAATTCATTGTAATCATTGATGAATGGGATATTCTGATTCGTGACGAGGCAAATAACAGGGACGAGCAGGAAAATTACATTAATTTTCTGCGTGGAATGTTCAAGGGAACAGAACCTACCAGATTTATCAGTCTGGCGTATCTGACAGGAATTTTGCCAATCAAGAAAATGAAAACGCAATCTGCACTCAACAATTTTGATGAATTTACAATGTTAGATGCCGGGGCACTGGCTTCTTATATTGGGTTTACGGAGCTGGAAGTTGAAAAACTCTGTGATAAATATCATAAGGATTTTGCAGAGGTAAAAAGATGGTATGATGGATACGTGCTGGAAAATCAGCAGGTTTATAATCCGAAGGCAGTTGTCAGTGTCATGCTGCGCGGAAATTTCCAAAGCTACTGGTCGCAGACCGGAACATATGAGGTTGTGGTTCCACTGATCAACATGGATTTTGATGGGTTAAAACAGGCGATCATAGAGATGGTTTCAGGTTCGACAGTAGAAGTAGATACCGGAACATTTCAAAACGATACGGTAAGCTTTTCTAGCAGGGATGATGTGATAACTTACCTGATCCACCTTGGATATCTGGCATATGACCAGAGAAAACAGTGCGCATTTATTCCAAATGAGGAGATACGGCAGGAACTTTTAGCGGCAACAAAGAAAACGAAATGGAATGAACTGCAGGAGTTTGAATATCAATCCGAGCAGTTGTTAGAGGCTACTCTTGATAGAGAGGAAACGCTGGTTGCAGATTATATCGAACAGATTCATATGGAGTATGCGTCAGCAATTCAATATCATAATGAAAATTCATTGAGCAGTGTTTTGACAATTGCGTACTTAAGCGCCATGAAATATTATTTTAAACCAATTCGGGAATTACCGACAGGGAGAGGGTTTTCAGATTTTGTATTTATACCGAAAGAGGAATACAGAGTAGATTATCCTGCACTCGTAGTTGAATTAAAATGGAATAAAAGTGCACATACAGCATTACAACAGATAAAGGACAAAAAGTATCCTGAATCATTGTTGCAGTACACTGGAAATATACTTTTAGTGGGCATTAATTATGATAAGAAAAGTAAAGCACATGAATGTGTGATAGAAGAATATAAGAGATAAGAGAGTTGTTATTTTAGAAAGGACACCATTTAGAGAATGGTGTCTTTTTTGCGTGTAGAAAAAATGTAAATATTGTACCCAAATTACATCAGATTATATGGTGTGAATTGTAAGAGAATAATATAATGAAAAGAATAATTGTAAAGAAAAACAGGGGGAAAAAGTTGAAGAAATTTTATATTGCATATGATACAGACGTTGGGATAAAAAAGAAGACCAATCAGGACAGTCTGTTATTAAAAGGATGTTCTGAGGAACATGGAGAGACACTTCTGATCGCAATTTGTGATGGCATGGGTGGCATGGAAAAAGGGGAGCTTGCCAGTGCAACGGTCGTCAGGGCTTTTTCAGACTGGTTTGAACAGGTTTACATAAAGAACGAAATGCATGTTGGGGATGAAGGAATAAGACAACAGTGGCAGAGTCTTTTGGAAGAAATAAATGGCAGACTGATCAGGTATGGAAAAGAAAACCAGATTCAGCTTGGAACAACAATAAGTGCGGTTTTATTAAACAGTGATGGACAATATATGCTTTGTCATGTTGGAGACACCAGAATTTATACATTATCGGATACGTTGCAGCAGCTGACCGAGGATCATACATTCATTGCGCGAGAAATAAAACGTGGGAATATGACAATAGAGGAAGCTAAAAAGGATAATCGCAGAAACGTGCTTCTTCAGTGTATCGGTGTGAATGAATTTTTTGAACCACAATATGAGAATGGAAGGCTGGCGCATGGCACAGCCCTTTTGTTATGCTCAGATGGATTCCGTCATATGTTATCAGAAGACGAAATTTCTGAGTCACTGAATCCGCATAAAAATCTTGATGAAGCGCAGATAAAAGAAAAATTGAGAGAAATGATCGAATGGAATAAACAACGGATGGAAACGGATAACATTTCTGCAATTTATATCAAACTCAAATAAGGCAAAAGAGGAAATGAAAGTTGGCTGAGAGAGGAACAATTATTGAGGGAAAATACGAGGTTTTAAAGCTGATCGGAAAAGGTGGAATGTCAAAAGTTTACCTGGCGATGGACAAAAACCTGAATAAGCAGTGGGCAATCAAAGAAATCGAGAGAAAAGCTTATGATAAGAACAATGAAGTTGTAGTTGCAAGTGCAATGGCGGAAGCAAACATGATGAAAAAACTGGATTATCCGTCACTGCCAAGAATTGTAGACATTATCGAAAAAGAAAATGTAATCTATGTTGTCATGGATTACATTGAGGGAGAAACCTTAAGCAGTGTATTGAGTAAAGAAGGTGCACAGCCACAGGAAGTTGTAATTGAGTGGGCAAAGGAACTATGCAGGGTATTGGATTATTTGCATACGCAGAATCCGCCAATTATCTACCGGGATATGAAACCGGCAAACATTATGCTGCAGCCGAATGGAAATATCAAGTTAATTGATTTTGGTATTGCGAGGGAATACAAAGAACAGAATCTGGCAGATACAGTCAGTCTTGGAACAAAAGGATATGCTGCGCCGGAGCAGTTTGGAGGAAAAGGTCAGACGGATGCCAGAACAGACGTATATTGTCTTGGCGTGACGCTATACCATTTACTCACAGGACAGAATCCATGTGAACCTCCTTATGAGATATATCCAATCCGATATTGGAATCCGCAGTTGTCCAGTGGATTAGAAGCAATCATTCAAAAATGTACCCAGTTAAACCCGGAAGACCGTTATCAATCATGTGCAGAATTGTTATATGCGTTGGATCATTATGATGAGATGGACGAGGGGTATCGAAAGAAACAGAAAAATAAGCTGAAAGTTTTTTTTATTACAGCAGGTTCAGCTGTATTTTTTCTGATTGCAGGGTGTGTATGCACAGGAATGAGGGTTCATGTGAACAACAGCGATTATGATAATAACATCAAGCAGGCAGAATTATCTGCGACAGATGAGGAAAAAATCGATTATTATGCCAAAGCAATAGATATTCTGCCGGGCAATTCGGAAGCGTATTTTGGAATAATCGAGGCATTTAAGGATGACGCGGTCTTTTCATTGGAAGAAGAGGAATTATTCAAAAAGAAAATAAACAGTAATCTGACTGTTTTGCAGCAGAATAGCGATTATGGGGATCTTGCTTTTGAGATAGGAAAATTATACTGGTATTACTACGATTATGGAAAAACAGAAAATTCAGACAATCAGATAACCAGAATGAAAAGTGCGATTCAGTGGTTTGAGGCGGCATGTACTTATGGCGGTGAAGACAGCAGTTATTATACGATGGCTGAAATGTACCGTGATATAGGACAGTTTAACCGCGATATCACACTGAATGTGCAGGAAGCATCTGATAAAGGAACCTATCTTCCATATTGGGAGAATATAACAAAACTCGTAGCAACCGTATCTGAGAGTCAGGATGAGAATGAAATTGTAAATCTGGAAGTATACAAACTGGCAATGAATGCTGTGGAAACTTATGCAAGAAAATTTAAGGCAGATGACGTAGCACAGGAAGATATGAAAGCGTTGCTGGAACAGGTAAAAGCTGGTACGGAGCAGGTTGATACGACAACAGACAAAACAGAAGAAATGAAAAATGATATTCTAAAGCGTTTACAGGATGCAGAGGCAGCAGTGGAAAATGCATATGCAAAAGATACGGAGGTGAAAGCATCATGAATGCAGGTACTTTACAACTCATATCCATCATTGCATTTTCATTAGCAGGAGTTTTAACACTGATATCCATTTATCTTTTTTTTAAAATGGATGTACGGGGAATCATAGATGATCTTAGTGGTAAATCGGCAGAACGTCAGATTATGGCAATGCGGGAGGAGAATAACAGACAGAAAAATCCATTGTCTAAAAGAAGTGCCAAATCATCTGAAACAAGGAAAAGCAGTCTGATGGAACGCACAACAGTGGAATTGAAAAATGATGAAAAAACGGAGGTTCTTCCGAAAAAAGATGAGGAAAAGACAGCATTGCTGCGGGAAGAAGCCACTATGCCGCTTCAGATGGTTGAGGAGGAAACAACTGTTTTAGAAGAAACTACAACTGTATTACAGGAAGATGAAACAGTTGTGCTGGATGAAAATATAAAAAACACAGATAAAAGGTATGAACTGGTTTTGAATGAAATCATCATACATACGCAGGAGATAATTTAGAAAATGGAAATGTTTTGGAGAACAAAAGGAAAAAGAATTGCAGCATGGTTAATGATTGCGTTAATTATGGCAACAACGATACCATTTGGAAGTATCAGTGCATCAGCAGATGATACTACAACAGATGAAAGTGATGCAGTCACAATCACAGGACAGGTGATGGTTCCAGGTAATGATGATGAAAACACAGATACGAATAATGGAACTCCATATGCAGGTGCAAAGGTGACGGTAACATACCCACAAAGCGGTTCGACTCCTGTAACGAATGAAGCGACTACAACAGACGATGGAAAATTTAATATTTCTATTGGTAATTGGACATTAAATACGGATAATAAGTATACGGTTAAAGTTGAGCCAGCAGATGTGGATAAAGGTACATATGACAGTTATTCCAGTGAAGAGAAAACTGTCACAGAAGATCAGGTAAAAACAAAAAAGATTGAGTTAGGTACAATTACACTTAAAGAAAAGTCTGTTCCATATTCAGTTACTGCAAATGTAGAAACTTCTGATAATTCAGCAACAAGTGATGCAGGAAATGTAGCAGTAAAAAATAATGTAGTAACAGCAACACCAAAGCAAGGTTATGAAATCACTGCTGTAACAGTGAAAAAAGAAACTGTAGATTGGAAACCGGATGGAGAAACCAACGATAATTGGTGGAAAAATTATAAAGATGAAAACAGTGCATTTAAATTTGAAGGTCTTAAGGATGTAGCATTAGATGCAAATTATGCATTTACAATCACATTCGCAAAGAAACAGTTCACAATCACCTATAAAATTAGTCAGAATGGAAAGCTAATTTTAAATAGTGATGCACAAAATGATAAAGTTGAAATCACAACCGAGAGTGGAGAAGACGGTAGCCGGAATGTTCCATATACAGATTCTGAGTACAAAATAAAAGCAGCTGTTACAGACAACAAGTATCATCTTACAAGTTTTAGAGTGGACAATGATGAAAAGCTTAATGAAAACGAAATAAATAACAGCTTAAAAGAGAAAGAATATATATTTTCAGAAGGAATAAAACAGGCACATAGTATAGAAGTGACAGCAGAAATTGATACGTACACAGTTTCTGTTACAACTGATGATGGAGGAATTGTTGAGGTTAATGGTTCCAGTGAAAAAAATATTATTGTAGATTCTGGAGCAGAAGTTGCAATCATTGTAAAACCAAATGAAGGTAAAACAGTAAAAATATTTTCGATCAATGGTACGCCGATACAGGAAAATAATTTAACAGAGGATGAAGATGGAACAGCAGTCTATAAGATTGAAAACGTAAATGGTGACCAGAATGTAACTGCTGAATTTGAAGATATTCAAAATGAAAATGAAGATTCGTTGGCTCATGCAGGTCTGAATCTGTTAGATAGTGGAGATAATCAAATAAAAGCGGATGAGGATGGAAACTATTATTCATCATCAGCCATTTTAAAATTTAAGGATGGAGCTAAAATCAGTCTTTCGCAATGGGGATTGGGCAAAACGGAACTCAACTTAACGAAAACAACTATCATTTCATCAGTGTATAAAGGTGGAATTATTGGCAGAAAACAAATAAGTCTCAATCCGTCTGTGAAAATTGTGATTGATACAACAAAACCCAAAATTGAACTGAGTGACGATGAGAAAACAATTTGGAAAACTGAAGCAGACACAACAGTGGATATCACAGGTACAGCCGTGGATGAAAATTTGAAAAAGGTTGTCTGGTCAGAAACAGAACTTACACCGGATGATGTGTTGAATGGGGCACAGGAAGCAGCATTAAATGAAAATGGAAAGTTTGAAATAAGTGGCATTCAATTAGCAAAAAATCAGAACATTGATAAAATCTATATTTATGCCATTGACAAAGCAAAACAGTGTTCAGAAGCCGGAGTTATTACTGTATATCGGGACAGTGCAGCCCCTGAAATTAAGGAAGTGTCTCTGATTCCTGCTGATACAATAAAAAAATACGATTTTGGTAATTATTACAATACAAACATTAGAGTAAGCGTTACTGCGAAAGATGTGAATGTAAAAGACGGCAAAGCGGATTATCCGGCAGTTGGTGTGAAAGAAATTCGCGTATACAGTGATGATGATACAAAAGTGTATACCGGAACTGTAAGTACACAAGTAAGTGGAACAAGTGATGCAACGATAGAAGTTACGGTTCCATTGGAAGAAGCTGGTACATTTGCAAGCCTGAAAAAGGTTCATATCAAAGCAGTGGATGCATTAGGCAATGAGAGTAAGGCATATAAATTAACAGAAATTAAGAATCATAATGATATTTTATCGGATGATTTAATGCTGGAAAAAGATGCACCTGTAGTAAAGGTGACACCACAGGCAGATGGCAAATATGAAAATGCAAAAGATGGAAAGACAGAGTATTGGTACAAAGAGATCCCAGCGATTGCATGCGGGGTTACAGATCAAAAAGATCAGACTAACGGAAGTGGTCTTGCGGCGAGAACTTTGACCGTAAACGGAAATGAACTTACTTCGAAGAGAAAGAGCTTTGTGGAAAGAATTACAAGTAGTGATCAGATTGTGCAGGAGGATTCTCTTACACTTTCAGCAAACGATTTGAAGAATGTGCGGGAAGGCGAAAATACAGTTGTCACCACCTATACAGACATCGCAGGAAATAAAACAATTGACACAAAAACAATCTGTCTTGATACACATAAGCCGGATGTTACAAGATTTAACATTGAAAAGAAAGATGCATTAAAAATTTTAAATATTTTTACCTTTGGTAACTATGGAAATGGTGTGATCAAAGTTACTGTAACAGCAGATGATTTACACAGTGACGATGGTTCAGAAGTACCGTCAGCCGGACTGAACGAAATTACATTATATGTAGGTGAAGAAGCTTATCAGACAAAGGCAGTCGGAAGCGATAATACAGCGGTATTTGAACTCCCGGCAGAGACTGTTTTAAATGAACAGAAAGTATATTTAGATAAAAAAATTAGTGCAACAGTTACGGATAACGTTGGCAACCAGTCTGAAAAGACACTTGTGACGACAGCAAATTCGAATGTGAAAAACAGCAATTTAATGATTGAAACAGTGAAACCGACCATTACATCTGTTTTATCTGCAGAAGGATATGTTGGAAAAAATGGAATCATCTATAACAACAGTGATACTGGAGTCAGAATTAAAGTAGAAGATAAAGATTCTGGAATTTATAATGTGAAAGTCTCCGTTAATAACAAGGAGTTAGTGAACGTTTCTTATCCGGATCAGAAAACGGTTACGGAAAGCTATGAGATCAACACGAAGGATGCTGTCATTAATGCAGATACCAACAGCTATGATATGGTAATTACAGCCATTGACAATGCTGGAAATGAATATTTCAAAACACAGCGTGTCTACAAGGATATTACAGCTCCGGAAATTTTAAGCATTGATATGGAAGCAGCAGGAAATAAAGAAGCAGATGGAAGTGTTTCTTATACAGAGACGGATTATGGTTATTATTTTGTGGAAAATACAAAGGTGACTGTAACGGCTACGGACGGCTCCAAAGAAGGGGATTCCGGTGTAAAGGAAATCCACTATTATACGGTAGATGCCAATGGAACAAAAGGCAGTGAACAGATTGTACAGGCAGATGCAGAAGGAAAAGTGACATTTGTGGTTCAGGCAGGATTTAAAGGACAGATTTATGCCTGCGCTTACGATATGTTAAATAATCACGAAGAAAGATATGTGACACCGAGCAGTCTGATCATTGAAACAGCCGAGCAGCATGCCCGTGAGAAACATATTGATTTTAACAAGGCGGCAGCTGCAAGCAAGGATGCAAAGGGAAATGAACTGTATGAAAAAGATGTAACGGTAGATGTTACAGTGACAGATACATTTTCGGGAATCCGTTCTGTGGAATGGACAGTGGAATCGCCTTATGATAAAGAAAACAATCAGTCAGGAAATGTGGAGATCAGTAATCAGGGTGCATTTTCCAGTGGAAATGCGGATGGCTGGAGTCAGACAAAGAAAGACAAAAACCTTGTTACAGAACTGAAAAAGTCATTCACTGTAAAAAATAACAGCAATGAGATAAAAATGCATATCAAAATGACAGACCGTGCAGGAAATACATCAGAAGACGAACTGATATTCAGTATTGATAAGACAAAACCGGAAATCAAAATTGCATTTGATAATGAGACACCGGATGCTGAAAATACAACCATGTTCAAAGAGAACAGAGTTGCTACCATTACAGTTACAGAACGTAACTTTGAGGCGACAGATTTTAAGGCAGATATTACCAATACAGATGGTGTGATTCCGGAGTTGTCAGCATGGCAGACAACCGAAAATACGGAAAACCCAGATCAGAGTGTAAGTACTGCAACCATTACATTTGCTGAAGATGGTGATTATACGCTTTCGGTCAGTGGAAAGGATAAGGCAGCAAATCAGGCAGAGACAGTAAAAGCAGATGATTTTACTATCGATAAAACCCGTCCGGTGATTACGGTTACTTATGATAACAATAATGCAGTAAATGGCAATTATTATGCAGCAGCGCGTACAGCGACGATTCAGATTGAAGAACATAATTTCTCTGAAAACAGAGTGAAAATCACTGGAACAGCAACTGATAACGGAGCAGGAATCTCATTCCCGCAGTCTGGCGGATTTACCGGAAATGGAGATGTTCATACCGCAACCATTACATGTGGTACAGATGGTTTATACAATTTTAATGTGGAGTACACGGACATGGCAGGAAACATAGCTGAAACCTATACAGGGGAAGAATACTATGTGGATCTCACTGAACCAGAAATTGAAATTGTTGGTGTCGAAGATTATTCGGCAAATAATGGAGATGTTATTCCACAGATCGTAATGTCAGATACAAACTTTGATACCAATGGTGTGAACATTGAACTGGTTGGTGCAAATCAGGGAAGTGTGGCACCGGAAGGCTCTTATACGAATCAGGGAAATGGAGAGACATTTACCTTCCAGAACTTCCCGAAAGAGCAAAACTATGACGACATCTATACGATAAATGCCACATTGACCGATATGGCTGGAAATGAGAGCAATGCAACAGTTACGTTCTCCGTAAATCGCTTTGGATCGGTTTACGTGTTTGATCAGACCTTAAAGGATATTGAAGGAACTTATATTCAGAACGAGATTGATGTCAAGTTAAAAGAAGTGAACGTAGACAGTCTGGAACATGACAAAATCAAAGTAGTAGTAGATACAAATGGAACACCGAGAACATTAGAAGAAGGTATCGATTATCAGGTACAGGAATCCGGTGGAAACGGACAATGGTATCAGTATGATTACACCATCGACAAGTCTCTTTTTGCCGGGGATGGACGCTACATTGTGACACTGTATTCAGAGGATATTGCAGGAAATGTCAATGAGAACATTGATGAATCCAAAGAAGCAGAGATTTCATTCGGTGTTGATAAAACAGCTCCTGTCGTTATTCCAATTGATGTTGAGAGCAATGCCCAGTATCCTGTGGATACGAAAGCAGCGAATGTGACAGTCAACGACAACCTGGTATTAGATAGTGTTGAGATTTATATTGGTGATAAAAAATGTGATTATACAGTGGATGGTGAAAACTATCAGTTCAATATCCCAAACAATACGAAAAAACAGGATGTCACGATTATGGCTGTGGATGCAGCTGGCAATAAAACAAACTATGTCTTAAATGGAATTCTTGTAACAACCAACACATTCATCCGTTGGTATAACAATAAGCCATTGTTTGCAGGTTCTATTGCGGGTGCAGCAGTAGTAACAGGCGGTGGCGTCGGTGCAGCGATCGCACTGCGAAGCGGACGTATCAAAATAAGACGTAAGAGAAAATAAAAAAAGGACTGAGAGATATGGCAAAGTATCGCATAGTTTCAAAGGGAAATATAGTTACGATTAAAAGTAAGTTATCATTTGGGGAACAGATTAATGAGCGGGAAATCAATATTTTTGAACAACAGATTTTCCGCGGCTGTTTCAGACCGAGACAGGAAGGAAAAAAGACGATTATCTACACAGCACCAGATGTGGTACCTCTTATATCATATCTGAAAAAGGGTGTGGATGAAGAAACGTTTTTTCTGCTTGCGGCGCAGACAATTGAGATGACTAAAAAAATTGAAATGAATGGGTTGTATCTGCATAATCTCATGTTACAGCCGGAAATGGTGTTTGTATGTGAAAGAACCAGGGAAGTGTTCTTTGTATATCAGCCGATCAATAGCAGAATTACGAGTGGAAATGTTTATGCGTTTCTTGCAGATACCGTACAGTATGCAGGCAGATATGGCAAAGAGCCAGAGCAGTTTCTGAAGGAATTCCAGGTATTCCTCAATGATACAAAGAATTATAAAATAGAGGACATTGAGAGATATATCCGCGAAAAATGTCCACAGGCATTCCGGAAAATCGTAAAAGCAGAGACGGGAAAAAGCGGTTACATCACAAATGACCGTTCATCCTATGAAAGACATTATCACAGTGACAGTAACGATGAAGGTGGAACGACATTACTGATGGAGGAGGATGAAAGTGGTACAACCCTTTTGACACAGCAGGAGGATGACGAGGGAGACACAACTCTTTTGCAGCAGGAGGAAAGATATCCAATTTTAGAGAGAATCAGCACAGGGGAGAGCGTGACTGTCAGAAAAAATATTTTTAATATCGGTAAGGAAAAAGAAAATGATTTTACAATAATAAATAATAAGGCGGTCAGCCGCAGACATGCGGTAATTGAGCGGATAAATGGAACTTATTATCTTATGGATAAAAGTTCAACGAACCATACATATCTGAATGGAGAAATGCTGGATGCTGAAAATTCTTATGTGCTTTCGGATCATGACAGTATTCAGATTGCAGATGAAGAATTTACATTTTATTTTGATTAGGAAGTGAAAAAATGGACGAGTACTTTGCAGATAAATTGACAGAAATTCAAGACACGGAAGACACTGCCTACTTATTGGAAAATAATGAGATCTTTTATGATGTTGGCTATAAAGTGATGCAGAATCAGGAAAATGCCAACCTGTTAAGGTGTCATAGAATCAAATATAATGGAAAAATAAAACTAATTTATTTCACAAGAGAATATACATCACTGGAGGATTACATTGCATCTTCGGATATGGATACGATCTTAAATGCGATTCACAGTTTGCTCGAAGCTTTAATTCAGATTGAAAATCTTGGATTTTTAAATATGGCATGTATTGATAATCGCCTTAGCCATATATATGTAGAGTCTGGCACGAATAATGTGAAGATCATTTATTTGCCTGTAAATATAACGGGTGTTCATAAAAATAAAAATGAATTTGACAATGAAATAAAGGCTCAGCTGGTGCAGAAAATAGAACGGATAGGAATGATGGATCATCCGAAAATGCGTCAGGTGATAGATGCGTTGGAGGATGGAACATTAAAACTTCATGACATTAGTACACGTATACAGGCGGAAAAACCTGTAATGCATAGAAATACAAAAAATACTTCTGCAGATCCCAATATTGGGCAGAAAAAGATAGTGGATATGCCGGACATGAATCAGATATCAATACAATCCATAGATGGGCAGTTTCACTTTGTTGTTTGTGAAAATGAATTCCTGATAGGAAAAAGCAGAGAAAGAGTTCAGGGTGTGATAACAGGAAATAATGCGGTCAGCAGAGTTCATTGCAAAATCGTAAGGCAGAATGGCAGCTATTTTGTAGTGGATATGGGAAGCTCCAATGGTACTTATGTTAATGGAAAAAGAATACAGCCAAATGTGCCAGAGCCTATTTCAGACAGAAGTCAGCTGAGAATTGCAAATGCAGAATTTATAGTACGAGGATAAAAAAATGAGTAAGCCATTAATCATTATTGCAGATACAGATGAGCTGTATCTGCAGAATCTGGAAAGAAAATTTTTGGAAGAATTTGATGACCAGATAGAGTTAGAAATTATATCTGATCCGGTCTATTTTGAACAACGTTTTGAGACACCTGTCTCAGTAGAAATTCTGGCTGTCTCAGAGGCGTTATATTCAGCAGGACTTCAAAGACATAACATTTCCAATCTGTGTGTGCTGGCAGAAGAACATGAGAGTGGGAGTACGGAGGATTTGTCTGTAAACAGAGTGTATAAATATCTGGGAATCAGGGAACTTTTCAATGAACTGACTTATCAGAGCAGGGATCGGCTGACGGAATCACAGACACAGGAACATAAGACACAGATCATTTCTTTTTATTCTGCAATCGGGGGAACAGGAAAGACAGCATTATCTGTCGGACTTGCACGGTGTCTGTCAGAAAAACATAAGAGAGTTTTCTACGTAAATACAGAATCTGTGCAGGATTTTTCTTATTATCTTGAAAACAAAACCGGTATGCCGAATGAAGGATATCGTGTCATGAAAAATGAACAGGAACATATGTATCAGAATGTTCGTTTTACATTAAGAAAAGAAGGATTTACATATCTGCCTCCATTTAAATCAACGCTCGATGCAAGAAATCTTGATTTTACAATCTATCGAAAATTAATACAGTCAGCGAAAGACAGTGGAGATTATGACTTTATTATTGTGGATGTGGAAGCAGGATATAGCAGATGGAGAATACAGTTACTGCAGGATTCTGATAAAGTGATGCTTATTACGTTACAGGATGATGTCTCAACGAACAAAATGCGCTATATCACAGAGTGCCTTGATTTCGGAGATCATGAAAAATACATGGTCATTTGTAACAAATACAGTGAAACAAGAGACAACCAATATGTTCAGTCGGGATTACAGTCAGAGTTTTCCATCAGGGAATATATTGATGAAGTGAGTACCCCATTGTTAACTGCAAGACAACTTGCACAGTTAAATGGGATAGAAAAAGTGTCATACATGTTTATTTAGATAAAGCAATATGGGGAGGAAAGAGATGTTTAGAGATTTTTCGGACGAAGCAAAACAAAAACTTTTAAAGTATGTTGACGAAGTGACGGCAGACGGTACCTGGGACAGGGTAAAAGACTGGTTTGGAGATGCCGGACTGACCATACAAAGCTGGCTCGGACAGCTCAGCATCCAGAACTATGTCAATGACGTAGACACCTACCATAAAAAAGTACTCGATAAAAATAACACCACAGCAAAGCAGATCGGGGAGATCTTTTCGAACGTGCAGGCAGTGGATACCAGATACCTCAGCATCGCAGGAAGTGAGGCAGCCTGTGGGGATGACATCATAAAACTGATCAGAGACCTTGCCAGTGCCATTGACCCGAATGGAGGGAACATGGACATGGGAAGGATGAAGGGTGTTCTGGATGCAGATGTCGAGAACATACGCAATGCCAGGGCGACGGCTGAGAGGGCAGTCGAGGAAAAAATGCTCGGAACTGAGGCAGAGGGCTGCATGAACAGCGAAGACCCGGTCAACCTGAGCACCGGAAACTTCATCTATGAGCATGAAGACTTAAAAGTGGGAGGGGAGATACCGTTATCGTTCCACCGTTATTATAATTCCAAGGACCGCCGCAGCGGTGTGCTTGGAGACTGCTTTTTGCATAATTACCAGACAGCCATCGAAAAAGAAGAGAACGGAGCCGTCAGGGTGCGCCAGGCAGACGGACAGGTCAACCATTATGACAGGACAGTTTCAGAAAACGGCAGGGAGGAACTGACAGGAAGAAATACAGCACTCGAATCCTTAAAAGAAACGGAAACAGGATACGTGCTCGAACATCCGGGCACGGAGATCATATCGTTTGACCGGGACGGAAAGATGCTCCGGAAAGAAGACCGGAACGGAAGGGGCATATCTTTTTCCTATCTCGAAGATGGAAAACTTGAAAAAGCGGAGGCAGACAATGGGAGCAGCCTGACCTACTCTTATAATAAAGAAGGACAGCTTGAAAAAGTGACCGACCATACCGGACGGATCGTGCAGCTTGCATACAGGGAAGGAAAACTCGAAAAGGTGACAACGGCATCCGGTGCAGAATACCGCTATGCCTATGGGGAAAATGGAAGAATCACGGAAGTGGAAAATGCCCGTCATGTCACATCTGTTAAGAATACCTATGACAGAAGATTTCGTATTATTCATCAGCAATTTCCAGATGGTGGAATGATGGAGTTTGCTTATGATGATAAAAACCGACGTGTCACACTCACGGAGCGCAATGGAAGTAAAATCATTCATGTGCATGATGAACGATACCGTAACACAGAGACTATTTATGAGGATGGGACAAAAGAGCATTATCTCTATAATGAAAAAAACCAGTGTATCAGCATGACAGACAGGCTTGGCAGAACGACGAGAATGGCGTATGATAACCGTGGGAACCTCACACAGACCGTGGATGCCCTAAAACGCAGGGTCAACTATACCTATGATGCAGATTGTCATCTTATCAGTGTAAGTATTAACGGAAAAGAACGTCTGAAAAACCATTATGATGGGAAAGGTAATCTGATCGGCACGGAAAATCTGTACGGAAACAGAATTACCGTGATAAATAATGGGGCAGGAAGACCGGAAACAATCACTTATGCAGATGGAAGCGTTTGGGAGATTGGATATGATGAAAGCGGAAACATCGTACAGTTAAAGGATGTAACCGGAAATGTGACAACTTATGGCTATGATGCCTTAAATCGTGTGATTGAGACAGTAGATGCAAATAGGAACGTGACACGTTATACCTATGATGCAGCAGACCGTGTCACAACAGTAACCGATGCTATGGGTAATCAGAGAGCATACACTTATAACGCAGGTGGAAAAATCACGGCAATCCGGGATTTTGATGGTAATACGGCAGAGTTTATCTATAATCCACTTGGAAAAGTGGAAACATACACAGACAAAGAGGGACAGCAGGTACATTTCACTTATGACAAAATGTGGAACATCTGTTCGGTCACAGCGCCGGATCATGGAAAGCAGGAATATTTTTATGACAGTGACAATCATCTTGTAAAACAGATACTCCCGATGGGAGGAGTAGTGAAATATGCCTACGATGCGGCTGGAAACCGCACAGAAATGACGGATCCGGAAGGAAATACAACCCGTTACTTTTATGATGCCGTAAACCGCCTGACAGAAGTACTGGAACCGGATGGAGCCAGGACTGTGTATGAATATGACAGAGAGGGAAATCTTGTCAGAGAGACGAATGCATCCGGACAGACGACCAGTTACACTTATGATGATTTAGGAAGAAGAACAAGTGTTACAAATGCGGCTGGTGCAACGACAAGTGTATTCTACAATGAACTTGGAAAAGCAGAGCGTATCTGCTATCCGAATGGAAGCAGTACTGTTTATGAATACGAAAAAGGTGGAAGATTAAAGAGTGTTCGTTACCCGGATGGTGCAGGAGAACACTACGGATATGATGCCAGGGGAAACCTCACAGAGCGTACCACTACGGCGGGAGAATGTTACCATTATAGTTATGACTGTCTTGCCCGTATCACATCCATTGAAAATCCGGCAGGAGGTGTGGCATATTTTACCTATGATGCACTTGGACGTGTAACGAAGGCAGAAGATGAAAAGGGAAATATTACCTGTTATGAATACACTCCAAATGGCAATCTTGCAAAAGTGACAGATGCGTTGGGAAATGAAACATTTTATCAGTATGATGCAATGGGACAGCTGGTACAGACAAGCTGTACAGGAGCCAATGGGGAAGAACCACAGAATACAGTCTATACCTGGGATAAAGAAGGTCATGTTACCACCGTGACAGACCCTTTAGGGGATATAGAACGCTATACTTATGACCCGGCAGGAAAAATGAGGGCAAAAGTAGACAAAGATGGTTATGAGACTGCCTTCCATTATGGCACAAATGGTCAGGTGGAGGAAATCTGTTATGCGGATGGAAGAAAAGTATCCTTAACCTATAATGCCATAAGGCAGCTTGAGGAAGTAAAAGACTGGCTCGGCACGACAAAAATCGCTATGGATGAGGCAGGACGTATTGCCTCTGTCACAGATCCATATGGAAAAACCGTGGGATATGAATGGGGAAGCATGGGTGAGAGAACGGCAGTTCTTTATCCAGATGGAAAAAAGACCGTATATGAATACAATGAAGCCATGCAGATGTCAGCCATGAAAATCTTTTCCGGGGAAATGCGGGAGAATACAATTCGTTACAGTTATGATGAATTCGGAAGACTGATTGGAAAGCAGCTGCCGGGTGGAAATTATACAGATTACCGATACAATGCGGCAGGAAAACTTGAAGACATCTTACATAAAGGAGCAGATTTTACAGAGCGCTGTCACTATTCCTATGATGTCATGGGAAATAAGGTCATGGCAGAAAAGGAAAGACCGGGATTGCCGGAGGACAGTGGAAGTTTTTCTTATTGTTATGATGCATTAAACCGTTTGACCACCGTAGCACAGAATGGACAGACATTAAGAACATACAGCTATGATGCATTCGGAAACCGAAGCAGTAAAACTGAATATCAGACAGCAGGAGAGCTGGTGACAACTTACCATTATAACGCCAGAAATCAGCTGTTGCAGGAAACAAATGCAAACGGAACGAAAGATTATGCGTATGACCACAGAGGAAATCTGTTATCCGTAACAAGCGGTGAAGAGGTTTTGAGAGCATATGGGTTCGATGCGGCTAACCAGATGAACAGCTCTATGGGAATGACAGATGGACAAATCAAAAAGGCAGTATATCAGTATAACGGATTAGGACATAGAATGGAGCAAAGCATTGCAGCAGGGGATGCAGCCCCGGAACAGACCATTCGCTATACACTTGATCTTACCCGCCAGTATCATAATCTTTTACAGAAAACAGAAAATAATGTGGAGCAGACCTACTTCTGGGATGGTAATGTCACGGGAATGGAAGAAGAAGGAAGGGAGCACTTTTATTTTCAGGATGATCTGGGAAGTCCGATGCGGCTTGCAGATGAAGCAGGAAGAAGTGAGGAAACCTATGGATTTGATGAATTTGGTAATGATATCCGAACGGCAAAAGATATCTTTAAGGATTCCTTACAGAGCTTTGGTTTTACAGGGTATCAGATGGATAGTGCAGGAGGGCTGTATTTTGCACAGGCAAGAAGATATGATGCCGGAGCAGGCCGTTTCATAAGCGAGGACTTGATAAAAGGACACATCGAAGTGCCATACACGATGAACCATTACAGCTACTGTTTTAACAGACCGATGGATATGGTGGACCTGAATGGCATGTGGCCAACGGCAGTTGTGACAAGTGATTTGGTGGGAATGGATACAAAATCAGAAGAACTGGATGAGTCTGATCCAGTGCATATAGCTTCAGATTGGTATACCAATATTGGAAATATGAAGGATATTAAAGAAGGCGGTGAGATTTCATATCAATGGCTAAACCAGTATAAAAAAAATAAGAATTTGGCAAAAAGTATTATTGATAATCCAACTACCAAAATCAATGCCGCAGAAGCTGGTGTAAGTGTAGGAAATTTCAGAAGAACCACAAGAGGAAAAATAAAAAATGGTTTGGCGGAAATGGGAAATATTGGAAATAAAGCAAAAGCAGCAGGCAAGTTTGAAGTACCATATGTAGATGTAATTATTGATGTTGGAGTAGGAATCTATGATAATTGTCAATCAGGAGCATCTGCTAGAGAGTTTATAAGTGATGCGGTGGTAGATGTTGTATTGACGACAGGAGAGACGGTAGCTACATCAGCTATAACAGCTGGTGCGACTACGATTACAACTATTGCAATTGCCGGACTTACAGGTGGAAGTGTTGTACCAGGAGTTGGAAATGTAATTGGCTTGGCAGCAGGAATACTTGTAGGAATTGTAGTAGCGAATTTAGACAGTTCAGATTTCGATGGAAATGGAAAATCATTAAGGGATGATATTAAGGACTTTGTATTTGGATTGATTGATGGAGGAAATGGTGATGGGAAAGAGTAAGGAAATTTTAAAATGTTTTATGATAGTAATTTATATGGATATATTTTTCTTGGGTGCAGAGTTAATGGCTGCTTATATTGAAAGTAAACCAATAAAAATTATTTTATGCATAAATATAAGCTGTTTTAGTATATTATTGATACTTACAATTATAAAATTGGTAAGAAAAGATGATGAATTATCAATGTATTCATCATTACTATTATTTGGTTGTTCTATTTCATGGATGATGCCAATGTTACTTTATGGTTCTTTATTTGGAAAAAATACAGGAATAGTTACAGGAATTCTTTATGCTATAAGTATTGGAATTGGAATATTAATTCCAATCGTACAGGGAAAAGTTAATAAAAATAAACCATTTTGGATTGCGATAAGAAAAATTGCCGCTATATTTACAACATGTAGCATTTCTGTACTAATTGTTTTAGGACGAGTTTTCAGAGGAGGACATGGCGGAAGACTCATGCAGAAAACAATGTCAACTGCGTCAAGAGGAAAGCTTATGTGGGGAATAGTATTAGTTATGTCAATGATTTTAGGAGGATTTTCAGTTTTTTGTATAATTGGAAATTCACAAAATCCTAATTCAGAGTTTAATAAAAAAAGGAGAAGGAGTGGGCAATAAATATGCATTAAGAACAATAATGAAAAAAGACTTCCTGTTTATGATATAGAAACGAGTAATGAAATGGAAACAGGTTGAAATCCTACAGTTATGGATTCGATTGACCAATAGATATGAATGATATGGTATCGGCAGTAGACTGCGCAAAAAAAAGAATGTTGAGAAATCAGCATTCTTTTTTTGCATTTTTTCGCAGCAGGCAATCATTTTAGCAAAATTACATCAGATTATATGGTGCAAATTTCGGGAAAATAATACAATTAAAAATAATTGTAAAAAATAAAGAAATGAAATTGACGATAAAAAAACAGCATTTCCACTAATACCGGGAATGTTTTTGTAGTTTATCGGAGCAGGGGTTAATTTTTATACGAATTATTTCATGTGGAGATAAAGGAGAGGGAATGGAAGAAAAAGTTGTGGTTGAATTTATCAATGATATGAAACAGACACATGTGGATCTGGAAATTCCATTGGAAATAACAGCAAATGATCTTGTGCTTGCACTGAATGAGGCATATGGATTGGAAATGGATACAGAGAATATTTTCAGCTGTTATCTTGTTGCTGAGAATCCGATTGCTTTTTTAAGAGGAAATAAAACATTAAAAGAATTTGGTATCAGAAACGGTTCTTATATTATTTACCGGAGGGCGTAAATATGGATTATCAGTATAAAATAATCGTCAGCAACAGAACAGTATATAAGGAATTTGAAATTGCAGCAGGGGTAGAGAATGTGAGACTTGGAACAACCTCATCCTGTGAATTTCGATTGAATCCGGAAACTTTTTTTTCAGAGATCGAGATTGAGTTTTCGGTACATAGCAATAAATGGAATATGGACTGTGCGGATCAATTGTATTTTAGCAGAGGTGACATGCGGAAAATATATTCCATGGAGATCAACCATGGAGATATGATATCAGTCTGTTATTCGAATACAGGGAACGAAGCGTTTGAAATGCGCTTTATGATTGACTTTGAGGCGAAAGTACCAAACTACAACTGGTACATTGAACTTCCAGAGCGGATAGAGATATCTTCGGAACCGGGAGCAGCAGTTGTTTTAAGGAGCCAGTTTGAAAAAAATATCCAGCTCGTAATACAAAAAAGAGGAAAAAGTTATTTTCTGCAGAAAGTGCAGTCAGCTTTCGGCGTGTTGAGAAATGGACAACAGATAGAGCAAAGTGTGGAACTTCATGATTGTGATTTCTTTTCGGTGGATGAGTACCAATTTTATTTTAAGGAAGGAAAAATTTATTTTGATCAGACTGGATTGCGGATAAACAAGATACCGGTGCATGAAATCAGACATTGTGTCAACGAACTGGAATATCCGTTATTTAACCGGAATACGAGAATCATAAAACAGCTTCCAGATGATAAAATAGAAATTTTGGATGCACCGGAGATTCCGAAAAAACCGGAAAACAATATCGTTATGAATCTGATGCCCTCTATTACAATGATTGGGCTTGTTGTTGTGTTCCGTGGAATTATGAACACTTCCGGTTCATCCGGCTCGTATGTGATTTTGAGTGTATGCTCCATGGCACTTGGGGTGGTGACTACCATATTAGGGTTTCTGTCGGGAAATAAAAAATATAAAAAGGACTGCGAGGAACGTATTACAAAATACAACAGCTATATTGACAAGAAGAAACACGAAATCGAAATAAAACGTGAGGAAGAAGAGGAAAGTTTAAGAGATACATACTGTGATGTGGCGAGTGATGTTGACACAGCAATGAATTTTGATCGCCGATTATTTGAAAGAACAAGAGAGGATGCTGATTTCCTGTGTGTATATCTTGGAAAGGGAAGCGTGGAATCCGAGCGGCAGATTGATTATAGGAAGCAGGAACGGATGGAAGTAGGCGATGAACTTACAGATCTGCCTGAAAAAATCTGTGATATGTATGCAAAGATTGATCATGCCCCTGTTTATGCAGATTTGAAAAATGCAAATGCAGTTGGAGTTGTCGGAGAAAAAAAGGCATTGTATGCAATGTTCAAAAATATTGCGATTGATATCTCAGTCAGACATTATTACGGTGATGTCAGACTTTTTCTGCTGGTGGATGATGAAAAGCAATATGAGTGGGTCCGTATGCTTCCGCATCTTGGAAATGAGAAGGGAACACGTAATATCGTATGCAATAATGAGAGCAAAAATAATCTTTTTGAAAATTTGTTCCGTGAATTAAATTATAGGGAGCAGACAAAAAATATTCCCTATTACTGTGTCATTCTTGTTGAAAATGAATTTGGTATCAAAAATCATCCAATTTCAAGATACATCGAGAGGGCAGCAGAACTTGGAATGGTTTTTGTATTTTTCGAGACAAGTGCAGAAAAACTGCCATTGCATTGCAACCAAATAGTTACACTGACTTCCGGGCATGAGGGAAATATCTGTCTTTCTGAAAATGGCAATAAGGTGCAGGAATTTGAGTATCAGGCAATATCAGACATGCAGGCAGGAGCAGTGGTACAAATGCTGGCACCTGTTTATTGTGAAGAAATCGGACTTGAAAATTCTCTCAGAAAAAATATTACGTTATTTGAATTACTTCATATATTTGCAGCAGAAGATCTGAACCTTGGAAAAAGATGGGGTGAGTCACAGATTTACAAGACAATGGCAGTACCTCTTGGAGTAAATGCAAAAGATGAAGTAGTTACTTTAAACCTGCATGAGAAGTTTCACGGACCACATGGACTGGTAGCGGGAACAACGGGATCGGGCAAGAGTGAGATACTGCAAAGTTACATATTATCGGCTGCAACGATATTTCATCCTTATGAAATTGGATTTGTAATTATCGATTTCAAGGGCGGAGGAATGGTAAACCAGTTTCGGAATCTGCCACATCTGATCGGTGCAATCACCAATATTGACGGAAATGAGGTACAGAGATCATTAAAGTCAATAAAGGCAGAATTGATGAAGCGTCAGAATCTTTTCGCGCAGGCTGGTGTGAACCATATTGATAAATATATTGAACTTTATAAAGAGAAAAAAGTGCAGACAGCATTACCACATCTGGTAATTATTGTAGATGAATTTGCAGAGCTGAAGGCAGAACAGCCAGATTTTATGAAAGAGCTGATATCTGCAGCTCGTATTGGACGAAGTCTTGGAGTACATCTGATTCTTGCAACACAGAAACCAAGCGGTGTGGTAGATGGGCAGATCTGGTCAAATTCAAAATTTAAACTTTGTCTGAAAGTACAGTCTAAAGAGGACAGTAATGAAGTTTTAAAAACACCGCTTGCAGCGGAGATTAAAGAACCCGGACGGGCATATCTGCAGGTTGGTAACAATGAGATATTTGAATTGTTTCAGTCGGCATTCAGCGGGGCACCTGCAACGCTTGATGAGAGTGAGGGAAATAAAGAATTTAGTGTTTCCGAACTGAATTTTGCTGGAATAAAAAAAGTGGTTTACCAGAAAAAGAAAATAAAAAAGAAGGATTCCCATACGAAGAACCAGCTGGAGGCAATTGTAGATTATATAGCAGAATATTGCGAAGAAAAAGGAATCAGAAGACTTTCGAATATTTGCATGCCGCCATTGCCGGAATTATTAACCTATGAGAATGGGGAGAGGCTGGATTCAGAAGAAATTTATGCATATATAGGTCTTCTGGATGATCCGGACAGACAAAGTCAGGAAAAACTGAAAATTAACATTACGGCACAGAACTATATACTGATCGGTTCTGCACAGTGCGGAAAGACAAATGTATTACAGACGATTATCCGAAGTCTTGCAGAAAACTATACACCGGAGGAGGTAAATCTTTACATTATCGATTTTGGCTCCATGATTTTGCGCAATTTTGCAGAGCTTCATCATTGTGGTGGTGTCGTGTGCGTATCAGATGATGAAAAATTAAAAAATCTGTTTAAATTGCTGCAAACAGAGATGGTAAAACGAAAAGAAATACTGGCACAGTCTGGGGTAAGTTCTTTTGTTGCCTATAAAGAAGCCGGGTACCGTGACCTGCCACAGATTGTTGTAGTGATTGATAATCTGACGGCATTGAAAGAAATGTATCTGCAGGATCAGGATTATCTGCTGCCATTGTGCAGAGATGGAATAGCAGTTGGTATTTCATTTGTTGTGGCAAATGTTCAGACTTCCGGTATTGGCTATCGCTATCTGAATAATTTTGAAGGACGAATTGCATTGTTTTGTAATGAAACATCAGAGTATGGAATGTTGTTTGAGGGCTGCAGAATGAAGCTGCCAAATATTCCGGGAAGATGTTTGATCCAGTTGAACAAGCACACTTATGAAAGCCAGATGTATTTGTCATTTGAAGGCGAAAAAGAATTCGAACGTGTACAGAAGATACAGGATTTTGTGAAGAAACAGAATGAAAAATACACCGGAATGAAAGCTGCGATAATACCGGAAATTCCAAAAGAACTGACACTATCCTACATCCAGAAAACTTACCCGGATTATTTAGAGGAAGGAAAAGTAATGCTGGGACTTGATTATAATACGGTTTCTCCAATGATGTTAGAAATTGCGCAGGGAGGAATGTTTACGATTTCAGGTAAAAAGGAAAAAGGAAAAGATATCTTTGTAAAATACCTGCTTGAAGCAATGCTGCTTCCGGCATTTGGAGGTACAGACCTGTACATTCTGGATGATATGACACGGAGATGGGCTGATTATGAATTTCATCCGGACACAGCTGTATATGACAATACAACAGGATCTATCCGGACCATTTTTGATGAGGTCGATCAGCGGGTGCAGAGCAGATATGAAGATTTTGCACAGAGACAGGAAGCTGCATTGGATGATGAGAACTGGATCGTAGTTGTCATTGAAAGCTCGGACGCAATTGCAGAGATAAGCGCAGACAAAAAAATAATTGGAACTATAAAAGGAATGCTCGGCAAATACCGCATGATGAAAGTGCTCATACTTATGACCAATGTGGAAAATGCGGCAATTCCATTCAGTGCACCAGATTTAATGAAAATTGTAAAAGATAACCGGAGATATATTATTTTTGATGATATATCCAATATTAAACTGTGTGATCTGTCAGTGAGCATTGCAAAAAAATATGCAAAACCAATAGAATTTTGCGATGCATTCTATGTGAATGAGAATGAGCTGACAAAAATTAAAACAGTAAAATTATCATGATGGAATTCTGTATATGCAGATTTACCATATAATAAAAATTTTAAGGAGGAACAAAAAGATGGCAGTAAACAAAGTGGATTATGAGGTGCTTACAAGTGGAGTGAGCGTGTACTCAAATCAGGCAGGAGCACTTGACGATGTGATCAATTCTTTAGTGCAGATGAATGGTCAGTTGCAGGATGGCTGGACAAACCAGACTGCAGACGCATTCATTGAACGTTTTGAGAATGAATACAAACCGGCACTTGAGAATGCAAGGGATGCAATCCAGAGTATTTCTGATTTCATTCAGAATTACATGCAGAACAGACAGGATGATGATGCACAGGGTGCTGCGGCTGTAAGAGGCTAATCTTTTATCCATGCGGATTCTTGAAAAACAGGAACCCGCATGGATAATCCTGAAAAATGAGAAAAATAATTGAACATAAACATGAAAGTGTTTAAGATAAAAAGTGATATACAGTGGAGGAGAAGGCATGACGAAGTCGCAGTGTTATGCAGAGATTGCGCAAAAACAGAGTGAGATTGCGAATTATAATACAAAAATTGAAAAGCTTAACAGTGAAATTTTGGAATTGAATCAAGTGAAAAGCAGTATCAGTTCGCTTCAGGGATCTTTTTCGGAGTGTAAAAATTCCGGTACATCTAAATTGGAGAATACAGGTGCAGTTCAGAAAATTAACAGTAAATTTACTTCTAAATTTTATGAAGGAATGCATGATTTATATAATGGTGCAGCTTTTTGGAATGCTTCCAGCGGACTGGATAAAGCGATTGAGCGTGTTGCATTGGAGATTACAAGAAAACAGGATGAAATAGCAGGGTGTAATCAGGCGATACAGGATTGTAACAACAGAATCGCTCAGCTCAATGCAGAAATAGCCAGAATTGAGAGAGCAGAACAGGAAGCGAGAGAGGCAGCGGCGAGAGAAGCAGCAGCCCGTGAGGCGGCAGCAAGAGCAGCGTCGGCAAATACATCAAACAAGAAATAACCAGATCAATTCAAAGGAAGGAAGTACAACATGGCAGGAACGGCACTTAAAATAGATGATGATTATGTTTTAGATATGGGAACAACTCTTTCAGATAATGAGACGGAGTTACAGTCAGGTGTAGACAAGTATTTGGAAATTATGAAAAAAATCAGGGAAGATGCTATTAAGGAAGGGGAAACCGCACAGGCATTGGATACCTTTATTACTTATGCTGGGGAATTAAAAAATGTGATCACAGAACATGGTGTGAATGTAAATAAAACGTGTCAAAAATTTAAAGCTGAAATAGATGAAAATGATCAGTATTTATTCTAGGAGGGGCAGATGATGACAAATGTTATAGATACAGAGAAATTAGGCAGTTATATTGTGGAGTTAAAAAATCTGCATACAGAGTGGGCAGCAAAGAACATTGTTATGCCGGATGTCGGAGAATGTGGAGGCAGTACGATTATTCAGATTGAGGAAATGGGAAAACAGTATCAGAAAATGCAGGAGGCATTTGTTTTATTGTTGGAAAATACGATTTCCTACATGGAACAGAGAAAAAGCTCGGTTGAGACGAAAGAAAAGACACATTCAGAAACATTTTCTTCATAGGAAGAAAAAGAAAGCATGGGGATAAGAAAATGTTCAGGGATTTTTCACAGGAAGCAAAAGAAAAGCTGATAAGTTATGTGAATGATACATCTTCCGATGGTATCTGGCAGATTATAAAGAATAGTATTGATTACATGGATGTAAAAATTAAAAACTGGCTGCATACGTTAGACAGTTATGCTTATTTATCTCAAATGGATGGTTATTACCAGACTGTTCTAAATAAGCATGATACAACCATTGAACAGATCGAACAGATTTTTACAGCCGTAGAACATGTAGATACAGCCTATCTCAAGCACGGAGCAGAGATGAATACATGTGCAGAAAAAATCATTAAGTTAATGAATACTCTGGCACAGACGATAGATCCTGCCGGAGGTAACCTTGATATGGCTTCACAAAAAGGTGTTCTCGATGCCGCAGTTGCAGATTTGAAAGATGCTCAGGCAACGGTAGAAAAAGAAATTCAGGAAGAATTGCTGGGAACAGATGCTGCTGGCACAAATTATTGTGGTGATCCTGTGAATATGACAACCGGGAATTTTGTGTATGATAGGGAAGATCTGGTTGTAGGAGGAGAAATAAATCTTTCATTTCATAGGTATTACAATTCAAAAGATGATACAACAGGAACAATTGGAAAAAGTTTTAGACATAACTATGAAATTTCTTTAGAAAAGAAAACGGAAATAAGCGCTTGCATTCATATGTATGATGGACAATGCTTATATTTTGAAAAAGAAAATGATGGAAGTTATAAGGGAACAGGAACTGCTTTAGAAATACTGTTTGAGAATGAAGAAGGGTATAGATTGTGTCGTGCAGGACTAGATAGCATGCAGTTTGATAAAATGGGAAAATTGGTGCGTGCGGAAGATATAAACGGCAGAGGAATAACATTCTCATATAATGAAAGTGGTTTATTGGAAACAGCTTGTGCAGATAATGGAAATATCTTTTCTTATTATTATAATGAAAAAAATCTTTTGGTAAGAGTTGAAGATCAGTCAGGAAGAAAGATATTACTTACATATAAAGAAAATTTGTTGGAAACAGTCACACTTCCAGATGGTGGAGTCTATCAGTATCAATATGGTGTTGACGGAAGAATCTCACATGTTGAGAATGCCGGTGGAGTTACTACCATATGTAACGATTATGATAATAAACATCGTATTACGCGTCAGAAATTTCCAGATGGTGGAGTGATGGAATTTTTGTATGATGATGTAAAAAAGAGAGTTATTTGTACGGAGCGTAATGGCCAAAAAATAATATATGTGCATGATAATTTATATCGTCATACGGAAACTCTCTATGAGGATGGAACAAGGGAAGAATATATTTATAATGATAAAAATCAATGTGTCTGCGTAACGGATCGTAATAAAAATAGAAGACGTATGGCATATGATAACAGAGGAAATCTGACGCAGGTAACAGATGAAGCAAAACGCAGAATCAATATGACATATGATGCAAATAACCATTTATTAAATGTGAGTATAAATGGTAAAGCAAGATTAAAGCATTATTATGATGCACATGGAAATTTGATCTGTACAGAAAATGCGGATGGAGCTATTGTCAAAATTGAGAATGATAAGGCAGGAAGACCAACTACAGTAGTGCAGCCGGATGGCAGTGAAGTTGCTTTTACATATGATGATCGGGGAAACATTATTTGTATAAAAAAAGCAACCGGCGGTGTAGAAAAATATCAGTATGATAATTTGAACCGTGTCATTAAGACAGTGGATGGAAATGGAAATGAGACTTCATATCAGTATGATGTGGCAGATAGAATTGTAAGTGTAAAAAATGCTAATGGAGATACACGTACATACCAGTATAATAAAAATGGAAATTTAACAGAAATTTGTGATTATGATGGATATACTTTAAAAGCAAAATATAATGGCATAGGACAGCTGGAATATTTAATAGATAAAGAAGGCGCAGCAACTAAATATTTATATGATAAAATGTGGAATATTTCTAGTATTATAATGCCGGATAAGGCTGTATACAATTATATTTATAATAAGGAAAACCAGCTGAAGGAAGAAGTTTTACCTTATGGGAGCACGATAAAGTATAACTATGACGCTCTCGGAAACTGTATTGCAGTTACGGATGCGGAAGGAAACGTTACATCGTATACCTATGATTGTGCAAATCGGATAATAGAAGTGTTAGATTCAGATGGAGAAAGGACATCCTTTACTTACGATAAGGATGGAAATTTGATTACAATTGTAAATGCATTAGGTGACATTACATCTTATACATATGATGAAATGGGCAGACGGAACAGTGTAACGGATGTAGAAGGAAATACAACGAGTGTCTATTACAATAAAATGGATCAGGTACAGAGGATTTGTTATCCAAATGGCAGCAGTACAGAATATTTGTATGAGAAAGGTGGACGGTTACATAAGATTCAATATCCAGATGGGGCAGTCGAAATTTATACATATGATAATGAAGATAATCTGATCCAGCGGACAAATGCATTAGGTGAATGTGTTCAGATGAAGTATGACAGACTTAATCGCTTGACAGATTTAATAAATCCAGCAGGTGGAGTACAGCATTATTCATATGATGCAGTTGGCAATGTGGTAGAGATGATTGATGAAAATGGAAATCGAACATCTTACGAATACTCTCCAAATGGCGATTTGACGTGTGTGACAGATGCTTTAAACAACAGGACATATTACACATATGATAAGGTTGGAAATCTTTTACAGATAAAACGTACCGGGGAACAAGGGGAGAGCGACTCTGTTACTGATTATAAATGGGATCTGCAAGGAAATGTGATCCAGATCAAAGATCCATTGGGTGCAGTCGAATATTTTTCTTACGATAAAAATGGAAGAATGGCAGCCAAAACAGATCGTGATGGTTGTGTCACAAACTACAAATATAATCCAACTGGACAGATAAGTGAGATAGTGTATGCAGATGGTCAGAAAGTAAAACTTTCTTATAATGCACTTCGACAATTAGAAGAAATGAAAGATTGGATAGGAAGTACCAGAATCCGTCTGGACAAAATGGGAAGACCGCTTTCTGTTACAGATGCAGATGGTCAAAAAGTTTCTTATGAGTGGAACAATATGGGAGAGAAAACGAAAATAGTTTACCCGGATGGAAACGAGGTGCATTATACCTACAATATAGCCAATCAGCTTATACAACTAGAAAATGAAACTGGTGTGATTACATATGACTATGATGAAATGGGGCGTTTTAAAACAAAACATCTTCCTAATGATGTAGTCACATCGTATTCGTATAATAATATTGGAAGAATAGCAAAAATCACGCATCATGATCAGGAAAAAATAATCGATTCTTATGACTATACCTATGACAATGCGGGAAATAAAATAACAGTTGATCAAAAGCGGAGTGGAACAGGAATACAGAATGTAAGCTATACCTATGGTTATGATGCGGTAAATCGGCTGATACATGTCAGCAGAGAAAAAGAGAGGCTTAGAGAATATACATATGACGCCTTTGGGAATCGCATAGAGAAAAAAGATTTTGAAAATGAATCAATAATACGTTATTCTTACAATGCGAATAATCAGCTTATCAGTGAGACGGGCAATTTACTTGAAAAGACTTATCAATATGATCAGCGAGGTAACATTCGAAAAATCTGTGAAGATGGTAAAGTATTAAAAGAATTTACATTTGACTGTACAAATAGGTTAAAAAAGGTTCAAAAATTTGAAAATGGAATTACTGATATAGCAGAATATGCATATAACGGTCTCGGACAGCGAGTCAGACAACAAATATCTGGAAAAAAAGATATACACTACACGCTGGATCTGACAAGAAAATATCATAATCTTTTACAAAGCAATGAACAACATTCTGGAAGAAGACAGCAGTTTTTCTGGGATGGAAAAGCAGCTGGAATGCTTGAAAATGGAAAAAGCGCATATTATTTGCAGGATGATCATGGAAGCACGATGTGTATGGTAGATATGCAAAGAGAGATAGATGCTTTGTATGCATATGATGAATTTGGTATGCCTGTGTATAAGAATGAGAAGTATACGCAGCCATTTGGTTACACCGGATATCAGATGGATGAAATCAGTGAGTTGTATTTTGCGCAGGCAAGACGTTATGATTCCAGAACAGGGCGGTTTGTAAGTGAGGATCTGATCAAAGGATTCCCGGAAATGCCGTTTACATTAAATCCATATATTTATTGTTGGGATAGACCGGAAGATTTTGAAGATAATGATGGGGAATTACCAACAGTTGTAATTGGGGCACTTGTAGGCGGTATTGTAAGTGGCGTTATTGAAACAGGAAGTCAAATGGTAGGTGCTATACAGAATGGAGAAAAAATTGATGTTGATTGGGGAAAAGTGGGATTAGAGGCTGCAAAAGGAGCAGTCAAAGGGGCAATTGCAGGAACAGGAGCTGGACTTTTGGTTACTGCGGCTAGTAATGGATTGATTGATAGCACCGGTAATGCAATTGAACAGAAATTTATAGAAGGAAAACAGAATATTGATGTTGGAGAAGTGGTAGAAACAGGCGTGTGGAGTGCAGGTACAACATTGGTGTTTGGCGGTCTGGATAAAGCGGTTGATAAGGTTAAGAGTGGTATTGGCTGGGATAAAGCGGTAAAGCAGTTGAGAGATGAGAAGGGAATTTCTGCGTGGATGGAGAAACGACGTATAAGCACTGAGAAGATAAAACTGCGGGAAAAGCGATCGTTAAGCGATATTATTCATGGAAGAAACCAGCCACATAAAAAGGAGTATACGAAAATACTGAATGATTTAAATGTGCGGGTTGGAGTTCTGAAATCAAAAATCGATTTGGATGACATAAGGGGGAATGTATGCCGAAATGCCAGAAAGAGAGCCACTGAACATCTTGGAAGAAAGAAAGCATTAAAATACATGATTATCAATTATTCCGGACAAAAATTAGTAGGTGGCGTGAAGGACAAGATAAAGAATTCTATAAGGAATAACCTGTATCTTAGTAATCTGAAGGATGCCGTGGATATTGATGGACATGTAAATCAATTTATATGCGCATTTACATAAGAAATTGGAGGAGAAAAACATGTTAGCATTTCTTGTAACGTTAATAAAAGTAATAGCTCCGTGGGTGGCAGCAGCGGTAGTGATTCATTATCTGAATGTGTATAATGAGAAAAAACATCCAGAGTTTTATAATTCGGATAACGAAAACAATCCCAAAAGTTTATTTGAGAATTTGGAAATAGGGTATCCGTTTGAACTGGCTTTCATAATGTATGTAGGTTTGTTGTTTTTTTTGATATGTCTTATTGGAGCTTATGTAGATGATCAGTTGAACTGGTTTACAGGAGGTATTTTTGGATTTTTTGAATTATTGTCTATATATGCGGTTTTAGGCACGCACGTCTGGAAAATCTGGGTAAAAGGCGAAAAAATCATTTATCGCAGTTACACAGGCATAAAACATTATTATACATTTGCAGACATTACCAGAGTGTCAGAACGATT
>OGIR01000387.1_pt1 | contig 38569 bp, 36 predicted proteins | sample 1571831 | NCBI WGS metagenome assembly OGIR01 (sample SAMEA2582124, study PRJEB24529) | metagenome | biome: Human gut stool | place: China | collected 2011 | reverse complement strand
ATTAAGAAGCATTTCAATCAGTTCACCATGTCACTTTTATTTTGTGTTATACTGTCTTATAGATTTTTCTTGCCCTTGTATTTGCCCTTATCAGAGTGCATAAACACTGATGGGACGATATAACACAAGGGAAATAATAAGGGAAAGCTCACCTGCGACAAATCCAGTGTTTTCAAGGGGTTGCGAAGAATTTAATAATAAAATATAACAGTTATTAAATTTCTTAAAACAGGTGAAATCTCAATCGGAATTTATAAAGGAGAATATTGATGAAATTATTTTTATGTTCGCACTTTTCAAGTGTAGGAAGTCTGATAAAGGAAGAAATTGAAAATAAGAAAGTCGCATTTATTCCAACAGCTTCACTGTGTGAAGGCTACACCGGTTATGTCGGCTCGGCTAGAAAATTATTCAAAAAGTTGGGAGCGATCGTAACTGAAATTGATATTTCAACGGAGGCTTATTCAACGATACAGTCTGTTTTTGAAGAAGCAGATGTGATATATTTTACCGGCGGAAATTCTTTCTTTCTTATGGACCAGCTCCGTAAAACGGGAACTGATGGACTGCTGAAAAAGGAATTGGCAAATGGAAAATTGATGATCGGCGAGTCGGCAGGCGCAATTATATGCGCTCCAAGCATCCAATATATCGAGCAAATGGATGAAAAGCCGGAGGACTACTCACAAGAAGATGATGCAGGGATTGATTTGATTGATTTCTATGTTCTTCCGCATTATCTTACAGCACCATTTAAGAAAGTTACCGAGAAAATAATGACTGAGTTTTCGGATTTGAATCTATGCCCAATTAACAACCGTCAGGGAATTGTAATTGATGGTGAAGATTCAAAGGTTATTTGCAAAGACTAATTTGAAAATTCCAGTCTGTCAATTACAAGTGACATTGAAAGAGTCAGCCCATTCAAGGTGCTGGCTCTTTCAAAAATTCCATTCTAATAAATTGCATGATAACTTAGAGTAAAAATGAATACCCATTAGCCGGAAATGAATAGAAAATGAATAAAAGTGTGGTGTTTCGTATAATTATGAGTTAGTATGCATCAGACACACTTTTGTAAAAAGGGAGTTATTAAAAAACGATTACGGGGTGGAACTGTCGCAATAAGCATACCGTGCTTTTGAGTGATAAGTAATATTATCAGAACATCACACCGTGGGATTTCAGATGAAAATGCAATCCCCAAGTATGTTTTTTCTAAGTATTACTTATCACCCTTCTGCTTTCAACTCCTATTTGATAAATCCCACCTGTTTGCTGATCTTCTCGATCTGCTCGTCCTTGCGCTTGTTGAACTCAATCTTGTTTTTCTCAAAAAGATTATTGCCCTTTGTATCGATGGACACGATCAGCGGACCAAACTCTTTGACACGGCAGTTCCAGAGTGTTTCCGGCATTCCGAGATCTCTCCACTCGGCCGCCACAATCTCCTCGACCTCCGTTGCAGCCACGACTGCATTTCCTGCCGGGAAAACACAGTGGATGGCACCGAATTCCTTGCAGGCACGCTCCGTATTTTCCTTCATTCCGCCCTTGCCGATGATGACACGCACGCCGGTATCCTGGCAGCTCGGACGATTCAGCTTTACCGCAAGTTCCTGATTCTGGAACATGGTATCGTAGATCGTCTTGGACAGCGGGCTGTCCTCCTGTGCTCTCAGCTCTGTTAATTTTGCAATGACATCATCCGGCAGCTTCTTTGCCACATGTGCAATAAATTTTGCCATGTAATCGGTAAGCTGCTCAACCTGTGCTTCTTTTGACATTTTTTTGTCCTCCTTTTATCTATAACTATCCAGTACACCGCAGCTGTGCGGCAAAAACTGATTTTACGGGAAAAACGGATACAATACCGGAAGCAGGATCATGCTGACAACGGTTGCCACCAGAATCAGCGGAATTCCCGCTTTTGCGTAATCTTTAAAGGTATAACCTCCGGCAGTAACGACCATGGTGTTCGCTGGCATACCGATCGGTGTCGCATAGGCACATGAACCGCCGATCACACAAGCCATCAGAACAGCACTTGGATCAGCTCCCATACGGTTCGCAATGGATACACAGATCGGAACCATAAGTGCAGTCGTTGCCGTGTTCGACATAAAGTTGGTCAGTACACAGCAGAGCATGAATACCACGAAGGTCAAAAGATACGGTGACGGGTTCGCTCCCAGAAGACCAATGACCTTGTCCGCAATCATCTCACCTGCGCCTGTCTCCTCAAGCGCTGACGCCAGGGAAAGCGTACCTCCGAAGAGGAAGATTGTCTTTAAGTCGATGGACTTTAAGGCATCTTTCTCACTGATGACACCGGTTAAGATCAATGCCAGTGCGCCGACCGCACCAATCACACAGAGCTTGATGCCGATCTGTTTTTCAAAAATCATTCCGATCAATGTCAGTACCAGTATGATGAGGGAAAGATTCTGCTTCCACTTCGGTACATAGCCGAAATCCTTTGTCTCATCGTAGATTCCATCCTCTCCGCCCTTGTGCTCCGGCAGAAGCTTGTAGCCAAACAGCGCAAAGAAAGGTGATGATCATAATGGCAATAATCAGCTGTTTCTCTGATTTGGCGAAGTGTGTGACCACGCCTCCGATTTTATTTGCCATCCCTGTCTCAAACAGCGCACCCCCGACAATGAACATCGCCACAAACAGGATGACATTGCTGTCCACAAATCCTGCAAACGCCACGTAAAAACCTTTCCCACCATGGCTCATTGAATTTTCTTCCTTGTTGCTTATTTGATATTTGATATTGTATCCAATTTCCGAGTTTAGAATATAAAAAAAGGCCGAAAATGTCAATATCCTTTTGACACTTTCGGCACTTGTGTTCAATTTATCTTTTTGTTTTTGTGCAATACCTACAATTACACTTCCACATAAGGATTCTCTTTGAAATATTCCAGAATGAGTTCCACCATCTCCGTATTGATTTCACGGACAAGTTCACATTCCGTATATACTTCATATCCGCCCGCTCCGCTGTAACGGTAATTGTTAAGGCACAGCGTAAAAGAATCTGTCTCCGTTACCGTCTTTCCCTGGTAAGTCAGATTTTTAATCCTGTTTCCGACCGGTGCAGCCGGGTCAATCTCATATGCTGCCCCCATATAGTAGTCATAGTTATAGTGCTCCACCTTCGGCACAAGGAAGCTTTCCGCAACCTGCACCGTTCCATCCGTGGCGACGGCAAAATACTCCGCGCTCCGCTCCATCACCTGCTTTAACTGTTTTCCACTGATCCTGCATACGATGAGCGTATTCGGATACGGATAGGTTGCTATAATGTCGCGGACACTCACCTCGCTGCGAAATCCGGCGATCTCATTGGCAAGACCGACCGCTGACAGCTGTGCGCCGGAAAAATGTAACTGTATCCGGTTTAAAAAATCGGCAATCGGCGAACCGTGCAGCGCCATTTCCGCTTTTTCTCCGGGAAGAAGCGCCCGGCTTAAGTGCCCGATCGGCTGATCCAGCCAGCTCTGTACCCGCTCTTCGTCTGCGGCATACTTTTCGCATAATGCACCGACAGCATTTGCTCCGTCGGCGACACGCTTCTCGGAGCGGACAACAAGTCCGTCTTTTGTCCGCTCCGCTTCCAGATAGTGATACTCTTTTGCATTCTCAAGCGGCTGTACCACGTAAGTTCCGTGCACATACTGCCCGTCGACGGACATATGCTGGTGCCCGGTCAGCAGAATGTCAAAATCCAGTTCCTTACAGATGCGGTATCCGACATTCTCCGTTGTCTTCTGCAGGCGCTCTCCGGTCTTTAAATCGCACTCAAATCCGCCGTGGTAGATGCAAAGCGTAATGTCCACCTCTTTTTTCAGACGCAAAAACGCCTCTTTTGCCGCCTCAAATGGATCTGTAATGCAAATTCCCGCGAGATTTTCCTTCCGCTCCCACACATTCACATAGTCTGTCACAATACCGACAATCCCGACCCGGAGTCCGTTTCCAAGCGTGTGGATCACATACGGATGGCATGCTCTTCCCGCCTCATCTACAACATTCTGGCAGACACACGCGCCGTGATGAGCCTCTATGTAAGCGTTCTGATAGTCCATCCCATAATTAAAATCATGGTTGCCGAGCGTATAATAATCGTAGCCGCAGTCGTTCATGATATCCGCAATGGCCTGCGGCGATCCTGACTTCTGCCTGCAATAGTAGGCAAAGGCGGAGCCCTGCAGTATATCTCCGCCATCGATTACCAGTGTATTCTCATCTTTTTTGAAATCCCGGGCAAACGAGAACAGCCCCAGATCTTTTCGTTTCAAATCCCCGTAAGTCGTTGGGTAAAAATACCCGTGAACATCCGAGGTAAAATATATCTTTAACGTTTGTTCCATCTTATCCCTCAGTCGTATTATAGTTATCCCCGCGTCAGCTTCACACGGATCTTTGTGGAGATTACCTCCACAATCAGAATCAGCACGATCAGTCCTGCAAGGATTGCACCCACCTGATTCCATTTGTACGCGCTCATTGCAAAAATAAGCGGCGCACCAATACCGCCGGCACCTACCAGACCAAGCACAGTCGCATCACGAAGATTCATGTCAAAACGATAGATTAACGTTGACATAAAGTCCGGGAATAACTGTGACAGAATGCCATAACGGATCTTCTGGAACATCGTGCATCCCGCTGCATCAAGCGATTCCAGTATCTTGGTGTCAAGGTCTTCGATACTCTCGATAAACATCTTGCTGATCATACCGATCGAGCACAGGGACATCGTCAGAAGTCCCGCAAATGGTCCCGGTCCCGTCACACGGATGAACATCAGTCCATATACAAATGCCGGTATTGTGCGGATCGCCATGATAAACACACGGAAAATCAGTGCAATCGGCTTCGGAACAAGGTTGGCTGCAGCCAGAAAAGACAGCGGGATCGAGAGCACTGCTCCCACAATCGTACCCAGAAATGCGATACACATTGTCTCCAGCAGCAGATACGCCACGCCGGAGGTTGTAAAATTAAATAAGAGCGCTGTGTCCGGATGAAAAATGCCGCTGATAATCTTTCCCGCTACCGTAAGCCCATCGCCGCCTGTTGTTCCGCTTTGCACCGTGGACATCGACCATGCCAGAAGTGCTGCAACGATGAGTGCCACAAGAATCTTCGCGTACCACGTCTTCGGCTCCTGCTCATACATTTTATCTATTTCTTTTTTCATTCTGCCTTGTCCCCTCCTAGGTAAGCTTCTTACGAATATAATGGCTGAGTGCCTCGATCAGGAGCACCGTTCCGAATAATACCACGAGGATCATGCCCACGCTGTCGTACTCTCTCCAACCGATCTTCTCGTTTAAGATCAGACCGAGTCCTCCGGCACCTACATATCCCAGGATTGCCGCATAGCGGACATTTCCCTCAAAACAGAACAGGCAGACGGAAAGATATGCCGGAAGCACCTGCGGCTGGATCGCTGCCAGAAATGCCTGTGCCCTGCCAGCTCCCATCGCTTCCATTGCTTCGTAAGCTCCCATGTCAACCGTCTCAATCAGCTCGTAAAGCTGCTTGCCGACATAAGCAAATGTAAAGACGGCAATTGCCACAGTTCCTGCCATTGTTCCAAGTCCCCAGATATAAGTCGCAATCAGTGCTGCCACCAGGGTCGGAATCGTACGCACGATACTTAAGAAGATACGCACCACGCCCAGAACGACCTTATTTTTGACCAGATTGCTGGATGCCAGGATGGCAAATGGAATTGCCAGAACCCCACCGATGAAGGAGCCGAGCAGCGACATCTTGATCGTATCTAAAAGCGGTCCCCAGATACTGCTTAAATATCCCGTCTTTGGCGGAAACATCTGTCCTAATATGACAAAAAACTGATTTCCGCGTGTGAGAATCGTATTGAGCGAAAAACCGGTAATCCGGACGGATATGATGGTCGCAATCAGAAGCAGAAGAAGTACAAGCGGTGTGCGCGTGCGTTTTTCCTCCACTACTTTTCCGTCGGATAACACCAGTTTCTTCGGCTTGAAAATTTTATCATATATTCCCATCAGGCTTCCTCCACCTCATCCGGTATCTTTCCGGCATAGATCATGTTTAACACATCCTCTGTCACATCCGCGGAAGGTCCGTCATAGACGATCTTTCCGGCGCGGATACCGATAATCCGGTCCGCATAGGCGAGTGCCAGTTCTACATGATGAATATTGATCAATATGGTAATATTCATTTCCTGATTGATTTTCTTAAAATCGCTCATTACCTGCTTTGCCGTTACCGGATCAAGCGCCGCCACCGGCTCATCCGCAAGAATAATCTTCGGATTCTGTGCGAGCGTGCGGGCGAGCGCCACACGCTGCTGCTGTCCGCCGGAGAGCTGATCCGCACGGATATATGCCTTATCTAAAATGCCCACTTTGTCGAGTGCCTCCAAAGCGTTCAACTTGTCTTCTTTTTTAAATATACCGAGTAATACACGCCAGAACGGCATCTCCGGCACTTTTGCCATCAATACGTTACGGATAACCGTGGTGCGTGTCACAAGATTAAAGGACTGAAAAATCATTCCGATATTGCGGCGGAATTTCCGCAGTTGTTTTCCTTTGAGGTTCTTAACCTCCTGTCCGTCCACTGTAAGCGTACCGGAAGTAATGTCATGCATACGGTTGATCGTGCGAAGCAGTGTCGATTTTCCTGCTCCCGAAAGACCGATGATTCCCACAAACTCGCCCTGCTCAATCGTAAGATTGACATCGTCGAGTCCAACCACGCCGTTGGGATATACCTTGGATACGTTTGAAAACTCTATCATAAATGCTCCTTCCACATTGCCTTAAAAAATGTGCAGCACAGCGGAGTGATGTCTCTTTCCAAGATCACTCCGCTGACACTGCACCCTTTGTCTGCCCGTTTCTGATTAGTTGGCTGCGTTCAGTTCCTGAATCAGCTTCTGTGCTTCTCTTTCCTTATCGTAGTCAGAAGACTGTGCCGGCTCATATCCGTTGTGGCTGTAGATTGCGATAACCGCCTTGCCCTCTTCGGTATTGCCGATGTTGATCAGTGCTGTCTGAATGGCTGTCTTTAAGTTCTCATCCATGTACGGAGAGGTCTTGCTCACACAGACGGTATCGTTGTAGATCGGATCTGTCACACCGATGACGTTCGTCTCCTCCCAGATGGAAGCAGAGCGTCCATACTCGCTGGTCCAGTTTTCCTCGTAGTCACGTCTTGCGTCTGCGTAGGTTACCAATACATCTACCTGTCCGGATGCAAGTCTTGCGAATGCACTTGCATAGGAATCAGACTGTACTGCATTGGAAAGATCTGTGATGCCCTTGCCGTAACGATCCTGCATCCATAATGCCGGGTAAATGTAGCCTGCCGGTGAAGAAGAAGACATCACGCTCCAGTTTGCGCTATCCAGATCATCCCAGGTAAGCTCCTCTCCGGAATTTACCTTGTCTGCAAGCTCCTGTCCTTTCTCAGAAGGACCTGCGATGAACAGAGCACGGTAAGATACTGCCTGCTTGTCAGATGCCTCTGTCGGCTGTCCGTCATTCCAGTCCGCCGGATTGTCGGAGTCCTTGTTCAGACCATCTCTGGTTGCGGTCAGGATCACATCACATCCGTCATCATAGAGCACGTAAGTACCGCCCGGAATAAATCCAACATCCGCTGTTCCGGCGGAAAGTGCCTCGCCTACTGCCTCGTATGTCGTACCTACGGAAATATTTACACTGTCTACATCATATCCCAGCCCCGCAAGCTCGTTCTTTAACAGATCGCTCAACGGCTCTGTTGCAGTTACGATCTCTTCCGGATCTCTGGACGGTACAAAATATACGTTTAACGCATCCAGATGCACATTCTCAGCGGAAGCCGTCTGGCTCTCCGTAGTAGCAGCTGCTGTCTCGCCTGCTGCTGCACCTGCATTGCTGTTATCTGTTGTCTCTTCTGTGTTACTTCCACAGCCTGCAAATGTACCCATGCACATTGCTGCTGCCAGTAAAGTAGCTGTCAATCTCTTCATAATTGCAAATTTCTCCTCTCTGCAGTGAAACAATTATTCATGCACTGTCGCCCAGTTCCAATTTTGTCGGCAGGTAAACCTTCATACTGTCCACACGCTTGTCGATGATTCGTTCCAGCAAAAGCTTTATTGCTGTTGACCATACAATATCCGGCAGCATCCGAAGGCTGGTATATGTCGGATATTTCGTCTGCAGCGTCTCAATATCACGGTAAATGACAACCGCAACATCCTTCGGAATCCGGTATTTTAATTCTTTTACCGCTTCCAGGGCGCCTTCTGCCACCTCATCATTTCCAAGCACCAGAACTTCCGGTACATCATCTGTCTCCAGAAGTTCTCTGGTCAGACGGTAGCCGCTCTCTCTGCTGATTTCACCCACACAGAAATAGTGCTCCTTATAGCACCCTCTCTGCGCAAGGATCTCCGTCAGTCCCATTAAGCGGTGGGTACCGATCCGTACACCATCCTTCTCATAGATACCGCCGATATAACCGATACTCCGGTATTCCTTGACATCCAGAAGATAGTGTACCATATCCTTTAAGCCCTGCTCATAGTCCATGATAATCCGGTCAAACTCATAATCTTTCTGGTCCGAATTGACAAACAGGATCGCATCACTCTGTTTTCGCAGGAAATTTATCTCTTCCTCCGAAAAAGATCCAAATGCGAGAATCCCGTCGACATCTGCATCTTCCCTGCAGGCAATCCGTAAAAAGCTGACGTCCGCTTTCTGCGGCATCGCCGCTGCAATGTGGTCTAACGATGCGAGTCGTATATCATGCCGGTCCCCTCTTACCAGATGCCAGTCTGCCACACCGATCGTAACATGGGTCTTATTCTGCGCATGACGCATCTTAGGCGGAATATAGTTTAATTCGTGGGCAATCTTTAAAATCTGGTTCCTGACTTCTGCGGTGACGGTCAATGTTTCATCCTGATTCAGTACCCTCGATACAGTCGCCGGTGATACCTTTGCTAACTCTGCAATTTCTTTGATTGTTGCCATATAATCACGCCTTTCTTCTGCATTATATTTCACGATTTTTTAAATTTCAATAGCGTCGGTAAACTTTTACTAAATTTTTACCGGATTTTACACGACCTATACATTAGGCTTATAAATCGACGGTTTTTGACTTATAAAAAAGACCGGAAATGCCATATTCTGACATCTCCGGTCCGTCCGCCTGTTTCTTCTCAACGGTAATTTGTCAGCATATCGTCCCTGCTTCGCATGATATGACGATACATTTCTTCCTTTGCAGCCGCTCCGTTTCTCTCACGAATCGCCTTCATGATGCGCTCATGCTCCTCGATCGACACCTTTGCATAATCCGCTTCCGTAATCATGCTGCCCATCGACAACCCGTTCCACAATTCAGCAATCATATTTTCCATACGGCTATTACCCGCCGCACTCCAGATCTCACTGTGGAATTCACGGTTCTGATCCGCGTACGCCGCGAAGTCGTTGTTCTGAATGGACTCTGCGGCACACTCGTAGGACTCCTCAATCCGGGTAATATCCACCTCCGGCGCACAGCACATCTCTGCCGCAGCACTCTCTAAGATCGCGCGCAGCTGGTAATGCTCTCTGATATATGTCTCGTTAATCCCTAAAACGACCGCTCCCTTGTTGCGCTGAAGCTTAATCAGTCCGTCACGCGCAAGAATCTGGAACGCCTCACGCACCGGCATGACCGACACCTCCAGCTGATTCGCCACACTCTCTAACGTGACAGCCTCCCCTTCCTGCAGCTGGCGGGAGAGAATCGCCTTCCGAAGTTCCGCTGCCACCTTTTCTTTTGCCGACGGCATCTTAATCGGATGTAATCCATTCATTGATGTTTTCCTCTCTCTGTTACCACTCGTGCGGCAAGTTCCTCATAATACGGCTCCATCTGCGCTGCCGCCCCGCGCAGTTCGTCTGCACTGAGCTGTCTGCTTTTTACTTCCCATTTCTGCCAGAAGCCGTCCTGCCATTCCGTTCCTTTGCGGTACTCTGCATCTGCGCTTCCCGTCTCCTGCCGCGGCAGGCTGATCGCAAAGCGCACATAGCACTCCACCGCATTCTTCAGAATATTCCGCACATAAGCATTGTCTGTCATCCCGTAGATTCTGCGGTGAAATTCCAGTTCCGTCAGCGTCTCCTCCACAAAAATACCGGGATTCTCTCCCTGCTGCTCCGATGCTGCAAGATCGCAGAGCACACGGCGTTCAATATCGCCGATGATACCGTAAATCTCCCGGATATGTGCATCTGAAAAATCTGCCGTCACCACATGTCTGGTCGCAAGGCGCACGGCAAGTCCCTGATGTTCAATGATCTGCAATGCCTCGCGCACAGGGATTCTCGATGCGCCAAGAAGCCCCGAGAGTTCCTCCTGCTTCAATGGCGTACCGCCCCGGATCGCTCCCGACAAGATCTGATCCGCCAGCTGATCTGCGATATAATCTGCTGTTCTCTTGTTCATCTGTATCTCCATACTGCAGCCGTACTCCTCTATCCTCTTAACAGAAGTTCTTTTTCCACAACTTTGCCGCTTCTGATATATATGCGCGGCACACGTTTACTCACCGCACAGGTGAGCTCGTAAGGAATCGTCCCGGCAAGTGCCGCAAGGTCATTGATGGAGTTCTGTTTTCCAAATACCTCGACCTCGCTTCCGACATCCACACCCATCTTTCCTGTCAGATCGATCATACACATGTCCATGCAGATCTTTCCCCGCTGCGGAGCCGGTCCCTCTTTTGTCATCAGCGCACAGCGGTTGGAAAGGCAGCGGAAAAAGCCATCCGCGTAGCCATAGGGAACCACACCGATCCGCGTGGTGTGCTCTGTCTTAAAAATGCCGCCGTAGCTGATCGCCGTCCCTGCCGGATAGATCTTGATGGTGCTGACCGTCGTCTTTAACGTCATGACCGGCAAAAGCCCCAGCTCGTCCGCAAATTCCCCGTAGCCGTACAGAAGCAGCCCCGGACGCACCATATCCAGAAAAGTCTCCGGATATCTTGCAACCGCGCCGGTGTTCGCGCAGTGGCGGAGCGCAAATTTTCTTCCCAGACGCTTTTCGACTTCCTCAATCACGCGCATAAACAGTTCAAACTGATGCTCCGTGTACTTCTTACAGTCCTCGCCCGGCTCATCCGATACCGCAAAATGCGTAAAGATGCCCTCCGCATCCAGTCCGGGCAGAGAGCAGCCGTGGCAGATTCCCGCAACCCCCGTCTCAAAATGATCTCCGTCGCACAGATACCCCAGACGCGACATTCCGGTATCCACCTTGATGTGAATCTTTAGGGTGCCGCCGCATTTGACCGCCTCTTCGCTGTACTCAAGCGCTTTCGCCTCGCAGCTGACCGCCTGTGTAATGTGATATTCGATCAGCCTTGACACCTGCTCCTTCGGCGTATGTCCAAGAATTAAAATCGGCATCGTAACGTCATTTAAACGCAGCTCGACCGCCTCATCAATACTGCTGACCGCCAGATAGTCCGCACCAAGCTCCTGCAGCAGATGTGATACCTGTACGGAACCGTGTCCGTAGGCATCCGCCTTCACAACCCCCAGGAACTTTACATCCGCACCGATTCTCTCTCTCAATTTATGATAATTGTGTGCCAGGGCATCCAGATCAATCTCCGCCCAGGTACGTCTCAATGTCGACTCCATGCCGCACTGCCTCCTGATGATTTCTTCTATATTTATACGAATACTATAATCCACGCGCCACATTTATGCAAACAAAAAGTTCCCTTCTGTCCTTTGGAGAAAGAAAAGAACGAAAAGTGTCGCAATAGGCATAGACCTCTTTGGGGGATAAGTAATACTATGAGAAATAGATACTTAAAAGTTCCAGATAACCATGCGGCGGCAAATTCTGATCGCAAAATCCGGTATTTCTAACCATGCCGCAGCTGGCATCCGTGATGATCCGTGTCTTTCCAAGTTTGGAGCACTCTACGGACTGTGTACGCAAGCCAGCAGACAATTTTAGGACTTTTTTGTGTGTCCCTTGCGGCACCAGACAACAGGTGGCATAAATGCCACCCTTATGTCGAACAAAACATAACCGCACGAACCGAAACTCGTTGCCATCTGCCATATTTTTAATAGCAGATGGCAACGAGTTTCGGTTCGCGCGGTTTTATATTGTCTGTGAAGAGGTGCCATTAGGGACACCAGAAAGTCCGCCCATTGTCTGCGGCTTGTCGGACACACTCCGTGAGTGTCCAAACGTGGCCAAGACACGGAACGGGATGCCAGCCACGGCATGGAAGAAATACGTGAATTTTGCTTCAAAGAATTTGCCGCCATCTGTTTATTCTGGAACTTTTTTGTTCTCTGGTTTTCTGATAATATTACTTATCCCCCAAAAGAGATCTATGCTTCCTCCACTTCAAAGTAGCTGCTCCAGTTCGCGGACAGCTTCTCATACAGGGTGCTTACCGCAGAATCCAGATCTTCAATGGTTGGCAAGCCCATATTTGCCGCTCCTTCGTTCATTGCGGTGGCAAGTGATGCAAGATTACCCTCTTCACTCAGATCCTCCAGCGATAATCCCAATTCATCCAGCTTCATCAGGATGCTGTCCGGATTTGCGCGGAATGTCTCTGACAACTCCTCAAGCAATGCCTCTGTTCCTGTCGCTGCGGTTCCCTGCGTCTCTGTCGTTCCTGTGACCTGTGTGCTCTCCGTCGTCTCGTCCGTCTCCTGCGGCGGCATCGACGGCATCGGCGGGCGTTCTCCGCTCATCATCCCCTGTGCATTGTAAGTGCTGCTCGGCATCGGAATGTCCATGTCCATCTGGCTGATGCCCGGCACATAACTGTCCGTGGCTCTGTTCTCTTCCTTCTGCTGTGTGGCCTGGGTCTCCTGCATCTTCTGCTTCCACTCTTCCAGTGCTTCCAGATATGCCTCGTAACTTGAACTCTCGACCTTCATAACCAATTCCTTTCTGAGGTGGTCCCTTCCCGAAATTGTGCCATCCTTTGCATTTTCCTCGAAATAGCTATCGGATCTGCCGCAGAAAAAATAACAGACTTCACATAACATTCAGATAACCGTCACATTACTCCCCGGACTGATAGACAATCTCTCCGTTTATGATGGTATATAATATCCGCGCATCAATCGAAAACGGGGTGCCTTTTAGCAAAACAAAATCTGCATCCTTCCCTTCTTCAATGCTTCCGACACGATCTTCGGCGCCAATATGCCTTGCCGCCTGAATGGTAATTGCCCGCAGCGCATCAAACTCACGCATGCCGTTGTAGATTGCCCGCCCTGCGCAGAGCGGCAGATAGCGCTCCTCGATGACCGGCGAATCGGTGATGATCGACACCTCGCAGCCGGCATCCGCCAGAATTGCAGGCGTCTCAAATCCCTTGTTCTTCAACTCGTACTTCGTCGCATGACCGAAGGACGGACCGACCGCCACCGGAAAATGCTCCGCACCCAATTCCTTTGCGATCAGCGCGCCGTCCGTCACATGATCGAGCCTTAACCCCAGATGGAACTCCTTTGCAATGCGGATTGCCGTGCAGATATCATCCGCCCGGTGCGCATGCGCTTTCAGCGGTATCTCCCCGCGGATGACCGGCAGCATTGCTTCCAGTTTTGCATCGTAGGCTGGCATTTTGCTGATGTCCACCTGCCCCTCCCCGCTGCCGCGGTTGATCTCATTCCAGCTTGTCTCACAGCCTGCCTCCCGCAGCTTTTTATCGTAGATGATCGTCTTCTGCAGCACTTCCCGCAGTTTTGCCGCCACAGACATGCGCGAATAGACGCCTTTTTCCTTATAACAGTTCTTCGGATTCTCCCCGAATGCGATTTTCATGGCTGATTTTTCCCGGACAATCATGTCGTCCACGCGGTTTCCATACGTTTTGATAACGCAGAAGGTTCCTCCGATCACATTGGAGCTTCCCGGTCCTGTCGACACGCAGGTAACGCCTCCCTCCCTTGCCATGCGGAAAGTCTCATCCTGCGGGTTGATCGCGTCCACCGCCGAGAGCTGCGGTGTCACCGGATCGCCAAGCTCATTGAAGTCCTGCCCTGCAAAACCGACCGCATAACCGTCGAGCCCTAGATGGCAGTGTGCATCCACAAACCCGGGATAGACATCGATCCCCATCGCATCAATGACAGCCGCTTCATTGATGACTTTGCCCTCCAGCACAGGCGCAATCTTTTTTATTTTTCCGTCCTCAATCAAAATATCCGCCACAAATGCCTCCTCGTCGACGGCATTGTGGATCGTTCCCTGTTTTAACAATAAATACTGACTCATCGCAATCCTCCTGTGTTATTCTTTCCCTGCTCTGTCCTTAATTTTTTCTTGCATTTTATAGTTATCCTGTTATAATACAACTAAGAAATGAGTTTTTCGACCGTACAGCTATTGCTCAAGCGGCTCGCTCGTTTCTTTTTTTATTCTCAGAATATCATATAAATACATTTTTCCATCTTCATCATGGCGTATTAAAATCCTTGCGCCAAAGATATTATATCTGCACAAATTTCCCTCATCGTTGTATACAGGTATTGCAAAACGTGTATCATAACGATACCATCCATATTTTGCATCTGCCACATGTTTTTCCTCGTAATTAGGCGCAAATGTTTTACCGGCGGCAATTTTTATCATTGGTTCTACAATCTGAGATGCATTTGCCTTTGCATGCCGATTTGCACCTTTTAGGCTTTTCGTATCTTTGGAATGCGTATATTCATCCGGAAAATCTTTCCCGATATAAATCTCATCGGATGTTTCTAAAATCTGCACGCAGCTTCCAACATATTCCTTTAAACACTGTTCCACTGTATTCCAGTCAATATTCCTTCTGCTTTTAAATCGTAAATCATTGATAATGACAACTTTATTTCCTTCCGCATCTTCCACAATGTCATAGTGATTTCTTATCTCATTCCTCGCATTGTCTGTATCTATACTTCTCGTATAGTATGCCAGCATCCTTGGAATATATTCTGGCGGGATCCTTTTACCTGTCTCCCACTCCTCCATCGTCCTGAGCGGAATACCAAATTTTTGACAAAACTCTTTTCTGTTTAACCCTGTCCGGCTGCGTATTTCTTTTACTGTCTCACTTGTTTCCATACCAGCATCCCCTTCTGTCAAGTCCTCATTGCGTGGTTTTCTTTTAATTTAGCACAACCGTTCTTTTCTGTCTATATTTATATATACAAAAACCACCGGGGCGGCACACTTTCGCATGCCGCCCGGTGGTTTTTGTATATGGGTATATCATCAAATAATATAAGAAGGAGCTTTATTTATGCCACGTTCTTTTTCAGAACGCCTAACAGTACCGCAGATACCACAGATCCGATTGCCAGTGCCACCAGATACATGAATGGATTACCGACGGTCGGGAATACGAAGATTCCGCCGTGCGGTGCCATCAGAGTACAGTTAAATGCCATGGAGAGTGCTCCTGCGACTGCCGATCCTACCACACAGGATGGAAGTACATGTAACGGGTCAGAAGCTGCAAACGGGATAGCACCCTCTGTGATAAAGGAAAGTCCCATTATAAAGTTTGTCGGTCCTGCCTTTCTCTCCTCTGCGGTGAACTTGTTCTTGAATACTAATGTTGCAATAGCGATTGCGATTGGCGGAACCATACCGCCGACCATAACTGCTGCCATGATGTTATAGTTTCCGGCTGCGATGGATGCTGTACCGAATACATAAGCTGCCTTGTTGACTGGACCGCCCATATCCACAGACATCATACCGCCGAGCAGTGCACCCAGCAGAATTGCACTTGCGCCGTTTAATCCATTGAGTCCGTTGTTGATCAGAGTGTTTAATGCTCCGATTGGCGGCTCAACCACGTAAGTCATAATCACACCGGTAATAAAAATACCAAGCACCGGATAGATCAGCATCGGCTTCATGCCTTCCAGGCTTTCCGGCATCTTTGAGCAGATTTTCTTGAGCAGAAGCACTACATAGCCTGCCAGGAAACCGGCTACGAGAGCTCCGAGGAAACCGGAGGTTCCGTTTGCCGCGATCGCTCCGCCGACAAAACCAACAGCGAGACCAGGACGGTCTGCAATACTCATTGCGATAAAACCGGCAAGAATCGGAAGCATGAATCCGAATGCCGCGCCGCCGATCGACTTAAACATTGCCGCTACCGGTGTGATCGTACCGAAGTTGCTTCTCTGATCCATCGGAAGAGAATTCAGATCTACGGAAAATCCATCGATCAGGAATGCCAGTGCGATCAGGATACCGCCGCCGACAACGAACGGAAGCATATGGGATACACCATTCATCAGATGCTTATAAATCTGATGTCCGACGCTGTCCTTCTCATTATCGTTTCTATTTGCCGCTTCTTTATTGGATGCGTGGTATGTAGCCGCATCTCCATTGATTGCTCTCTTAATTAGTTCCTCAGACTTGCTGATACCGTCTGCAACCTTACACTCAATGACAGGCTTGCCATCAAAACGCTCCATCGGAACCTGTGTATCGGCAGCCACGATAATGCAATCCGCCTCGGCAATCTCCGCTCTGGTCAGCACATTCTTGGCACCGCCGGAACCTCTGGTCTCAACCTTGATGCGGCATCCTAACTCTGCTGCTTTCTTCTCAAGGCTCTCAGCCGCCATATACGTATGTGCGATACCGGTCGGACATCCTGTTACTGCAAGGATCAGCCTGCCGCCCTTTGTCTCTGCCTTTGCCGGTACCTCTTTGGATTCCTCCGCATCCTTTGCGCTCTCAGCCACATCGATGACATGCAAAAACTCTTCCACGCTCTTTGCATTCCGAAGATCATTTGTGAACTTCTCATCCATCAGCAGTACAGAAAGTTTGCTGAGTACATCTAGATGCACATTGTCTTTGGTGTTCGGCGCAGCGATCAAAAAGATCAGGTCTGCCTTCTCACCGTCCAGCGACTGGAAATCCACACCGCCTGCGACACGCATTGCCGCAAGTCCCGGTGCCTTTACAACATCTGATTTGCAGTGAGGAATGGCAATTCCCTCACCAATACCGGTTGTGCCCTCTTCCTCTCTTGCGTATACCCCGTTTCGATAAGTCTCGACGTCGCCGATCTTACCACTTCTCGCCATCAGATCCACTGCGTGATCGAGGGCTTCTTTTTTGTTTGCAGCTTTTGCATTCAGGTCAATGCTCTCTACCGCTAACAATTCCCTAATTCTCATGATCCTTCCTCCTCCATAATATTAAATGGTTTCTATTTAATCTGCGCACATTTTATAATTCTCATTTGCCGCAAAATTAAAACAAGTTTTGGTTCTTCTCCAGCAGATCAAGTACCTCTGCCTTTGTCGCAAGCTCTTCCGAAAAGGCCGATGCACTTCCTGTACATACCCCCATCTGAAAGGCTTTTTCATAAGTTCCATGCTCCAGATATCCAGCAAGAAATCCTGCCACCATGGAATCGCCAGCTCCGACGGAATTGATCAGCTTTCCTTTCGGCGCCTCTGCCTGATACACCGATCCGTCCTCGGCAACAAGTACCGCCCCGTCTCCTGCCATCGAAATAAGCACGTTTCTGGCCCCCCTTTCCTGCAGCTTCTTCGCGTAAGTCACAACATCCTCTTTCTCGCGGATCTCCACGCCAAAGATCTCTCCCAGTTCGTGATTATTCGGTTTAATCAAAAATGGATGGAACGAAAGTACATTTGCCAGAAGATCTCTCGTGGCGTCCACCACAATTTTTAAGTTCCTGCCCTGCAGATGTTTCATGATATCCATGTACATCGTCTGCGGCATCACATCCGGAATACTTCCTGCCATGACAAGTATGTCGCCATCCTGCAGTGCATCCAGCTTTTCATATAATTTATCAATATCAGAAGCAGCGATCGCCGGACCTTGTCCGTTAATCTCGCTCTCCTGCTCTGACCGGAGTTTGACATTGATACGGGTCATTCCCTTTTCTACCGGGATAAAATCAGCATGAATTCCCTTATCAGCCACCAGCCGTTTCAGCTCCATACCGGTAAATCCCGCATAAAAGCCAAGTGCTGTATTCTCAAATCCAAGGTTCTTCAACACCATGGATACATTGATTCCTTTTCCACCGGGGAAAATAATCTCTTCCGTAGTGCGGTTAACCATCCCACAGGTAAACTTCGGAACGGTCACAATATAATCTAAAGACGGATTAAATGTTAACGTATAGATCATCACCTAAGATCTCCTTTCACTCGATATTGATGATATTGGAACAATCCTTGTATATTTCCTGTTTTAACTCTGTCGTAATCACAGTTGCTTTCTCAAACGGCGCGAACGTCACGCTCGATATCTGGGAAAACTTGCTCTCATCCGCCAGAATGTAACAGTCTCTGCAATTCTCCATGGATTTCCGTTTTACCAGTGCCTCTTTTAACTCCGGTGTGGAAAATCCCCTCTGCCGGCTGACACCATTGGCTCCCCAGAAGCCTTTCGTAAAATTGTATTTATCCAGTGTAAAAACGGCTTCCTCACCGACGATAGCCTCTGTCACCGCCTTGAACTCACCGCCCAGGATATAGACCTTGCATCCATGCTCCGCCAGCTTTTTCGCATGGCCGATGGCGTTCGTCACAAACACCGCCTGACGGTTTGCAATGTAATCAATCATCCGTTCCGTTGTCGTACCTGCATCGATATAAACAAAATCTTCGGCAGTAATCAGTCCCGCCGCATAGCGTGCGATCTTATCCTTTGCCTCCCGGTTCTGCTCCTTGCGGTGAACCACTTCATCATCGATGGTACTGTAGACCGTATTCTTTAAAATCGCTCCGCCGTGTACCTTGACAAGCTGGCCGTTTGCATCCAGCGTATTCAGGTCTCTTCGCACAGTGGATTCAGAAGCGTCAAGTTCCGTCATCAGCTGCTGAACCGTCACACTCCCCATACGTTCCAGTATGGACAAAATCTTTGCAAATCTTTCCTCTGTCAGCATAATTTATTCTCCGTTTTCCGTCATATTCGTTCAAAATCGTTCATCTCTATAGTTGCATTATATTTCCGTTTCCAGTCACAGTCAATCATTTTCCATCAAAATCGTTCACAAAAATCGTCATCGAAATTTGTATAAAACACACAAATAAAAAGAAGGCTGACTTCTTCACGAAATCATCCTTCCTCACAAAATTAGTATCTCACATTGCTCTCCCGTAGCGGCGAATCGCCTCCCGGATCTCCTCCTCCGTCACCCGCACAAGCTCGGTGTTGCGTGTCCGGTACTCGCGCATCACGTCAAACGGACGGTTTGCCAGATAGCACCGCAGTGCCATCAGCACCGCACTGTGCGTCACGACAAGCACATCGTCCTTCTCGCACGTCAGAATCTGTTCCAGCGCAGCCAGCGTGCGCCGCAACACCTCGTTATAGCACTCTCCTCCCGGCGTATGGCAGAACCTCCTGTGGGTATCCCAGATATGATGCCGCTCTGCTTCCGTCTCCCTTATCTCATCCCAGTTCCTGCCTTCCCAGTCTCCCAGATCCATCTCGCGCAGATCCCAGAGCCGGATGCAGTCAATGCCCAGCGCCTCCGCAGAAAAACGGGCTGTCTCTGCCGCCCGAAGCTGCGGCGACGTGTAGACTCCTGCCAGACGAAGTTCCCCGTCTCGCTGCTTCTCTAAGAGTGTCTCTGCGAGCCGCTTCGCCTGCTGTATTCCCTTCTCATCCAGCGGAATGTCCGTCGTTCCCTGTATCTTCTTTTTTACATTCCATTCCGTCTCGCCATGGCGTGTAAAGTAAAAATTCATATGCCTCTCCATTCATGGTGCCTGCATGGTTTTACCGTTTCCACCCTAAGTATATACCAGGACCGATATCTTTTCCAAGAACAAATACACACAAAAAACGGAAAGTCCGGTTTCCCTGACTTTCCGTTTTTATTATCTGGCAATATCGATACGCACCAGCGCCTTGCGCAGCGCAAACTCGGCACGCTTGACATCAATCGCCTCTGTCCGATTGGCAAGACGCTCCTCGGCGCGTGCTTTTGCCGCCTCCGCTCTCGCCTTGTCGATCTCGTTCGGCCACTCAGCAATCTCTGCAAGAAGTGTTACCTTTTCCGGCAGGATCTCTGCAAACCCGGAATGAACCGCAGCAATGATATCCTCCTCGCCCTGCTTGTGGATCGTTACAACCCCCGGCGCAAGAACCGTTGTGAGAGGAATATGCCGCGCATACACTCCAAGCTCTCCGGCAGCCGTATTAAATTCGATCATCGTCGCCGTTCCCGTGAAAAAGACACGATCCGGCGTAATGATCTCCACGTCAAATACTTTGTTCTCGTCTGCCATAGCTTATCCTCATTTCCGCTACTGTGCGTTGTTATACTTTTCGCGCACTTCATCAATGGTTCCTGCATTTAAGAAGTAACTCTCCGGAATGTCATCATGCTTTCCTTCCAGAATCTCCTTGAATCCGCGAACCGTCTCCGTGATCGGAACGTATTTTCCTTCCAGACCGGTGAACTGTGTTGCAACAGAGAACGGCTGGGATAAAAATCTCTGAATCTTTCTGGCACGGTTTACGACAAGCTTATCGTCCTCAGACAACTCGTCCATACCCAGAATTGCGATAATATCCTGCAATTCCTTGTACTTCTGTAAAATCTCCTGCACACCGCGCGCCACCTCAAAATGCTCCTGACCCACGATACGCGGATCCAGAATACGCGACGTAGATCCGAGCGGATCCACTGCAGGGTAAATACCAAGCTCTACGATCGAACGATCCAGAACCGTCGTTGCATCCAGATGTGCGAATGTCGTCGCCGGTGCCGGATCCGTAAGATCATCCGCCGGTACATAGACTGCCTGTACGGATGTGATGGAACCGTTCTTCGTGGATGTAATACGCTCCTGGAGCGCACCCATCTCCGTCTGTAACGTCGGCTGATAGCCAACGGCAGAAGGCATACGTCCTAAGAGTGCGGACACCTCGGAACCTGCCTGTGTAAAACGGAAAATGTTGTCGATGAAAAGGAGGACATCCTTTCCACCTTTGTCACGGAAATACTCTGCCATGGTAAGTCCCGTAAGCGCTACTCGCATACGCGCTCCCGGCGGCTCGTTCATCTGTCCGAACACCATGGTCGTCTTATCGATAACACCGGATTCCTTCATCTCGTAGTAGAGATCGTTACCCTCACGGGTACGCTCACCTACACCGGTAAATACGGAATATCCGCCATGCTCTGTTGCTATGTTGTGGATCAGCTCCTGGATCAATACCGTCTTGCCTACTCCTGCACCGCCGAAAAGTCCGATCTTACCACCCTTCTGATACGGGCAGAGAAGATCTACGACCTTGATACCGGTCTCAAGCATTTCCTGCGACGTTGCCTGATCCTCAAATGCCGGTGCCGGTCTGTGGATCGGCCAGTGCTCGACATCCTTCGGCGCGTCGATCTCATCGATCGGATTACCCAGAACGTTGAACATGCGTCCGAGCGTATTCTCTCCGACCGGCACGCTGATCGGTCCGCCCGTGGCGATTGCCTCCATACCGCGCACAAGTCCGTCCGTCGGTCCCATGGCGATACATCTGACCGTATCATCACCCAGATGCTGGGAAGCCTCAACGACAAGCTCACCACCGTTCTTTAACGGAACGCGGATTGCATCGTTAATCTCCGGCAGCGCGCCTTCCGGAAACTTGATATCCAGAACGGCACCAATAATCTGGGTAATCTTACCCGGGCAATCCTGACTGCCTCTATTATTTGCCATCGCTATTTCTCCTTGTCTGTTATTTTCTATCACCAAATCCTGCTATGCAGCTTCGCGCTTCCACCGCCATCCGGCGCCGGAACTTTTTGCACTGCTGCCTCCTAGGATATCGCAGAAGCTCCCGCAATAATCTCCGTGAGTTCCTGCGTAATAGAGCCCTGACGTGCTCTATTGAATTTGAGTGTCAGATCACTGATCATATCTTCCGCATTACTGGTCGCAGAATCCATCGCCTGCATTCTGGCTCCGTTCTCACTCGCAACCGCCTCCACCAGCGCCCCGTAAAACAGGCTGGTGACATACTTCGGGATGATCATATCCAGCGCTTCTTCCTCGTTCGGCTCGTAATTCATGAGCACCTTCTCATCCGCCGCTTCCCGCATCTCGTCCTCGTCGAACTCCACCGGAAGAAGCTTGATGAGCTTCGGCTCATGGCTCACCGTATTCTTAAAATGCGTATACGCAAGATAGATCTCTCCGATCTCTCCGTCCGTATAGGCTTTTAAAATCTGTTTACAGAGCTCCGCCGCATCCTCATAGGACGGGGACTCCATAATCGAAGATCCATCTGCTGCAATCTCATAGCCCTTTCGCTCCAGAGCTTCTCTTCCCTTGTTACCAATGGCGTAGACTTTTGCATTCTCTGCCGTGATGTCCTCGCTTCCGGTCACCAGTTTTACAATGTTGGAGTTGTAACCTCCGGCAAGTCCACGGTTGGAGGTAATGACCACAACCGCTTTTTTGTCACTCTCACCCTTCTTGAGATACGGGTGATTGATCGTGCCGGACTTCGCCAGCATGGAAGTCACTGTCCGGTACATATACTGGAAGTACGGGTTTGTCTGCTCTGCACGGTTCTTGGCTTTCTGCAGCTTCACGGTAGACACCAGCTTCATGGCTTTTGTGATCTGCTGTGTACTCTGTATACTGCTCTTACGTCTCTTTATGTCTCTCATCGAGGCCATAATACGCACACCGCCTTTCTGCCGTCTACTTTATGAACTCTGCCTTGCACTCTGTGATTGCCTTTATGAGCTTCGCTTCTGTCTCTTCGCTGATTACCTTCTCAGTGCGGATTGCTTCCGGAACCTCCGGATACTTCGTATCCACATACTCAAACAGTGCCTTCTCAAACGGAAGGATGTCCGCAACCGGAATATCCATCAGATATTTGTTGGTTGCCGCGTAGATAATCATAACCTGCTTCTCAACCGGCATCGGCTGATACTGCGGCTGCTTTAAGATCTCCTTGATGCGCTCACCCTGCGTCAGCTTCTCCGTTGTGTCCGCATCCAGCTCGGAACCGAACTGTGCGAAAGCTGCAAGCTCTCTGTACTGTGCCAGCTCGGTACGGATCGGCGCCGCGATCTTCTTCATCGCCTTGATCTGCGCAGAACCGCCTACTCGTGAAACGGAAAGACCTGCGTTGATAGCCGGCCGGAAACCTGCGTTAAACATCTCTGTCTCAAGGTAGATCTGACCGTCCGTGATGGAGATAACATTGGTCGGGATATAGGCAGATACATCGCCCGCCTGCGTCTCGATAATCGGAAGCGCGGTCAGGGAACCGCCGCCCAGCTTATCGGAAAGTCTTGCTGCACGCTCAAGAAGTCTTGAGTGTAAGTAGAAGACATCTCCCGGATATGCCTCACGTCCTGGTGGTCTCTTGAGGAGCAAGGAGAGTGTACGGTATGCCGCTGCGTGCTTACTTAAATCATCGTACACAACGAGAACATCCTGTCCGTTCTCCATCCATTCCTCACCGATCGCACATCCGGCGTACGGTGCAATATACTGTAACGGTGCAAGCTCACTCGCCGTCGATGCAACGATGGTCGTGTAAGACATGGCGCCGAACTCTTCGAGGGTCTTAACGATTGATGCAACTGTCGATGCCTTCTGTCCGATGGCAACATAGATACACTTTACGTTCTGTCCCTTCTGATTGATGATGGTATCGAGCGCAATCGCTGTCTTTCCGGTCTGACGGTCTCCGATGATCAGCTCTCGCTGTCCTCTTCCGATCGGAACCATGGAATCGATTGCCTTGATACCGGTCTGTAACGGTGTGTCTACGGATTTTCTGGAGATAACTCCCGATGCCACACGTTCGATCTGACGATATTTCGATGTCTGAATCGGTCCTTTGCCGTCAATCGGCTGTCCCAATGCATTTACGACACGGCCTAACATGGCATCGCCAACCGGGACCTCAACCACACGCCCCGTTGTCTTTACCGTATCTCCCTCGTTGATGTTCTTCTGGGAACCGAGAAGTACGGCACCCACGTTATCTTCCTCGAGGTTCAATACCATTCCGTATACTTCGCCCGGGAACTCCAAAAGTTCTCCCTGCATTGCATTGTCAAGACCGTGAATACGTGCGATTCCATCAGCCACCTGAATTACGGTGCCAACGTCAGCTACTTCCAACTGCGCTGCATACCGTTTGATCTGTTCTTTGATGACGGAACTTATTTCTTCTGGTTTTAAATTCATGGAGCGCATTCACCTGCTTTCAACTGTATTTTGGATAATTCGCGTGTCAGATCGTACAGCTTCGTCCTGACCGTTGAGTCAACGACACGATCGCCGATGCGAATCATCATTCCGCCTATGATCGCGGAATCCACTTCATAATGCATTTCAAATGTTACATACTTTGTGGTCTCTAATAAGCGTTTCACCACTGCTGCCTTCTGCGCATCCGATAATTCCATTGCAGTCGTCACATATGCAGTCCCGATACTCTTATATTCTTTGACCTGATCATCAAAATACGCCAAAACCTTCCCGATCTGTGCAAAATGATCCTTTTCCACAATCATGCGCAAAAGTCCCACCAGTTCTGCACACACCTCACCGGTAAAAATCGATTCGATGATCTTTACTTTTTCTTCTTTTACGATCTTCGGGTGACGCATCAGCGCGAAGAGTTCCGGATTTTCCTCCAGCGCGGTCTGCATGGCTCTGGTCTGCTCCCAGATCTCATCCAGCCTGCCGCTCTCCACTGCGACCTCGAACAGTGCATCACCGTATACCTTTGATACTAGCTTTGCCATGTCGAATCACCCATTTCCTTTAATGTCTCTTCCACAAGCGCATCCTGTACCGACGCATCGATATTTGCCGCAACCACTTTTGCAGCCATCATGGATGCAACGGTGATCATCTCCTGTTTGACATCATCCATCGCGCGCTTCTTGGAAAGCTCTGCTTCCTCGTTCGCTCTCTGGATAATGCGGGCAGCCTCTTCCTTCGCTTCGGACTCGATACGCTCTGCATTCTTCTGCGCCTTCTGTCTGGCCTCACTTAAAATCTGTTCAGCTTCTTTGTCGATGTTCTTCAATCTGGCTTCATAATCCGCCTTCAACGCCGCTGCATCTTTTTTGTCATTCGCGGCATCCGACAACTCTCCGGCAATCTTTTCCCGTCTGTCGGCGAGCATCTTTCTGACAGGATTAAACAGCAGCTTCGACATCATCATGAACAGGAAAAATACTGCAATCGCCATGAGCACGACATCGTGGAGCAGCTGGAAATCCAGATTAAAGAGTCTGGTCATCTCTTCCAAGGTCCGGCCTCCTTTCCGTTATATTCGTTCTCTCCGTCTCTTCCTATACCAACGGTTTTACGAAAAGCAGGAGCATTGCGATCAAAAGACCATAGAGACCTGTCGTCTCCGCAACCGCCTGGCCAAGTAACATGGTAGACATGATGTCACCCTTTGCGCCCGGGTTTCTTCCTACTGCTGCAGCTGCATGTCCTGCTGCGATACCCTGTCCAATACCAGGTCCGATACCGGCGATAACCGCCAGACCTGCACCGATTGCTGAGCATGCTAAAATTAAATCTTCTCCTGTGATATTCATACTGATACCCTCCTAAAATAATCTTTTTGGTTTCGACGTCTATTCCGTCTCATAGTTCTGACTGATGTAAGTCATCGTCAACATACAGAATACGTATGTCTGAATTGCTCCCGAGAACAAATCAAAGTATACATGAAGCGCCGCCGGCCAGATAATCGCTATCTTGCCAAGCAGTCCGTATACAAGCGCCATCATGACCGTTCCTGACAGTACGTTCGCAAACATACGTAAGGAAAGAGAGATCGGTACTGCGATCTCGCTGATCAGGTTGATTGGAAACCAGATCGGCAGCCACGGCGGCAGTGGAGAACACATATCTTTCCAGATCTGCTTAGGCGGCAGATTCTTGAACTGCGTGATATGGATGAGAGCAAATGTGATGAGACCTAACGCCAGCGTTGTGCCGTAGTCGGCAGTCGGCGGTCTCAACCCGAACAAACCGGAAATATTGCTCATAAGTATAAACACAAAAATCGTGCTGATGTAGTTCACGAATTTCGGCGCCGCAACTTTTCCCATTGTTCCATATACCATCGCATCCAGTTTCTCTACCATGATCTCCAGAACATTTTGAAAGCCCTCCGGAATTTCCTTTGCATGTTTCATCGTCCGATTTGCCGCGATCGCCAGCCCCAACATCAGCAGCATCACAATCAGGATGCAGACGTGCGATGTTGTAATCCAGACCGTATGACCAAAGATCTCATAGGAAAAAATCCCATGTATCATGAAGTCAATATTATCGGCACCAGAAGACATCAAAATTGCGTTATTCACAATTTCACCTCCTTATAGAGCTTCATTTTCTCTGCTGTCCGAAGGCACATCACCTCTTCCTCCAAGCTTTGAAATGAATCTATGTGCAAGGGGCTGCAGATACGCTGATATCTTCAATCCCAAAACACCAATAAATGCTGCCGGCAGACTGCCAAGCTCCCACTTCATCATCACGAAAAACACAATGACGACCACCAGATACCTGGTAATGGACCGGGCGATAATCTTCGACCGGGCTTTCGCCTCCCCGTAGATCTCAACCGCATCCCGCAGAACCACCGCCATATTGACCGCCATCCCGCAGGCAAGGGCAATGCCTATGGCAAGTCCGGTAGTAAATCGCAGCTTGTCCGGCACGAACCAGATTCCCGCCAGAAAAACCGCCGCCCCATATGCAATAATTCCCAGAACAAGACCGGGCAATGCATCATTTAGTCTTCTCAACATGATCCCGCTTCCCCTCATTTCCCTGTCCGTAGATCTTCTTAGCCATCTTAAATATATTATTAAATCCGGCAAGTGCGCCCATGATAAACAACGGCACTGTTATGATGGGCATTCCGTATTTTTTCCCCAGCCACGCACCGAGCAGCGTGCACATCACGATCGGCACGATCATGTTCAGTCCAAACTGCAGAATCAGTGTCAAAGACTGGAAAACCTTTCGCTGATTTTTCATATAAATCCTCACTGTACCGCAGTCTCTGCTGCAACCATTGCCTATTATTTTTCCCATAACAAATTCTTTTATAAGTATAAAAGATTTGTAAAGAAAAATCAACCGACGCAAAGAAACTGCTTTAAAAATAAATGGATATTCTGGAATTTACTGACACAAAAAAAGAGCCGCCATCTCTGGCGGCTCCAAAAGCCCTTTTTCTACAGCTGGATCGTGACGGTTCTGCCGGTATGTTCGTATTTCTGTATATCCACCCCTGCGGCAGAGAGCATCTTCCGCGACGCGATGGTTGACGGCGTCCCGTTATACTTGTCGCTGTCGTAAACCAGCCGCTTGATGCCTGCCTGGATGATTGCCTTGGCACATTCGTTGCACGGAAACAGCGTAACATACATGGTCGCGCCCTCAAGGCTTCCCCCGCGGTAATTTAAAATCGCGTTCAGTTCGCTGTGCGTCGTATAGAAATACTTGTTCTCAAGCGGTTCTCCCTCGCGCGCCCACGGGAAGTCGTCATCCGAACAGCCCGTCGGAAAGCCGTTGTATCCCATGGAAAGAATCTTGTGCTCCTCACTGACAATGCAGGCTCCCACCTGTGTATTCGGATCTTTGGAGCGCATCCCCGACAAGGTCGCAACGCCCATAAAGTATTCATCCCAGCTGATATAATCTGTACGTTTTCCGCTCATGTTCCTATCACTCCCACCTGTGTCCGCCGCATCAAACAGATCCTATTTCGTGCCGAAAATACGGTCTCCCGCATCTCCGAGTCCCGGTACAATGTAGCCGTGCTCGTTCAGATGATCGTCGAGCGCGCCGATGTAGATGTCCACATCCGGATGCGCCTCCTGCATCTTTTTTACGCCTTCCGGTGCTGCGATAATGCACATCAGGCGGATACTTTTTACGCCCTTATTCTTTAACATCTGAATCGCCGCAACCGAAGATCCTCCTGTCGCAAGCATCGGATCTACCACGAACACCTCTCTGTTTGCGCAGTCTGCCGGAAGCTTGCAGTAGTATTCTACCGGCTCTAATGTCTCAGGATCACGGTATAATCCGATATGTCCGACCTTTGCCGCCGGGATCATGTTGAGCATACCGTCCACCATGCCGAGTCCGGCACGTAAGATCGGGACAACGGCAAGCTTTTTGCCCTTTAATTCTTTGACCGTGGTCTTGCAGATCGGCGTGTTAATCTCCACATCCGTAAGCTTTAAGTCTCTAGTTGCCTCGTAGCACATCAGCATTGCAATCTCGCTGACCAGTGTACGGAAATCCTTAGAACCGGTCTCCTCCCTGCGGATAATTCCAATCTTGTGCTGAATCAGCGGGTGATCCATAACTACTACTTTTGACATTTTTTGTACCTTCCCTTTCTTACACAGAGCCTAGTCTGTGCCGTTATCTTCACTTTCATTCAATAGGTTCACAAGCTTTAAGATCGTCTTGCGCATCGTCTCATAGCAGAGTCCGTACGCCTGAAGCGTCCCCCCGTAGGGATCGATGATCTCAAGTTCGTCTCCTACCAGTTCCGTAAGAACATAGACATTCTCCGGATCGGCGTGCCCGTACTTTTCCAGAATCTTCTCTCTCTGGCTGTGTTCCATGACTAAAACGAGCGCATCCTCCGAAAAATCCTCCTCCGTCAACTGGGTGGACATGAATCCATCCATATTGATACCATTGCTTATCATAACAGCTTCCGCCTTCTGATTCAATGGTTCTGGAAATAAAACCACCAGTCCCCTGGCAAGTATTTCCACCGGATGTTTTAAATTGCATTCCTGCAGAATTCCTGCAGCCATAGGTGCCCTGCAGGTGCCGCTTTCTGCAACAAATATGATTCGATTATATTGTCTCATAGAAATGTCTGCCCTCTCCCTGATGTAGCTATACCGGAATCACCTGATGCCCCGCCGCCTTCAGCAATCGGTTCATAATTGCCTGACCGATGCGCGGTGTGGCAAAACTCTCCGAGTAGATCGCATCCACATTCCAGTCATCAAACTCGCGCAGGATCTTGTACAAGTGTCTGGCAATGGCATCCTCATCTTCCCTGGCGCCGATGCTGACAACGTGATCCGCCTCATAGCGTAAAAACGTCTCATCCGTAGCGATCACTCCGACTTTCTGTCCGAGCTGCTGCTTTTCTCTGACCAGCTCATTGATTCTGGCAACGACCTTGTCCGTCTCGCCCTCCACCAGCACAAGATCCGCCTTGGGCGCATAATGCTTGTACTTCATGCCGGGCGCTTTCGGCTTTCTGGTGGAATCCGACGCAATAATTCCCGGATCCATGCAGACTTTCTCGCCGAGAACCTCCTGCAGCATCTCCTGTGTGATATATCCCGGGCGCAGGATCATCGGCGTCTCCTCACTCAGATCAACGATCGTCGACTCGATCCCGATGCCGACCGGCCCTCCGTCCAGAATCATCGGTATTCTGCCGTCCATATCAAGCGCCACGTGGGACGCCTCGGTAGGGCTCGGCTTGCCGGATGTGTTAGCGCTTGGCGCTGCAATCAGGCATCCGCTACCCTCGATCAGCCGGAGCGCTACCGGATGCTTCGGCATACGGATTGCCACGGTATCCATCCCGCCCGTGGTCTCATAAGGGACTCTGTCATTTTTCCATACGATCATGGTAAGCGGTCCCGGCCAGAACGCGTCCGCAAGCTTCTTCGCCTGCGGCGGTACCTCCCTCGCGATCGATACCAGATCTTCAAACTTTGAAATATGTACAATCAGCGGATTGTCCGAAGGTCTTCCCTTCGCCGCATAAATCTTTTTCGATGCCTCCGGGTGCAGCGCATCCGCCCCCAGTCCGTATACCGTCTCCGTCGGAAATGCCACCAGCTCTCCCGCGCGGATCAGATCACACGCCTCTTTCATGGCTGCATCGTCTATATTCGCAGAATCTATCTTAACAACCTTTGTCTGCATATTATTCGCCTCTCAATTGTTGTGCCTTTGCGGCCGTCATATGCACTGTCTCCTGACCTGCTTTACAGTGCGTGCATGACCGCTTCGCTTTCGTGAACATTATTGCATAATTTCACGATTTAGGCAAGTTTGACATTTCGCCCGCTATGGGCATTCTTCCGAAAATAGGGCAATTCACTTGCCATGTTTTTGCAAATGTGGCATAATTATCTGCGTTAGGTTTGTCCTGATATAAATGGAAAGGAGTTTCCTATGAAGATTACAAAGTCAGATTTTGGCACATTAAACACAGGAGAAAATATTTATATATACCATATGGAGAACGCAAACGGCGCTTATGTGGAAGTCATCAATTTCGGCTGCCGTCTCGTAAAGATCGTGGTTCCGGACCGCGACGGAAAAATGACGGACGTCTGCCTCGGTTTCGATTCCATGGAAGATTACGCGCGCGACAACGCCAGCCTCGGCGCAGTTGTCGGCCGTGTTGCCAATCGTATCAAGGACGGTCATTTCTGTCTGGATGGCAAGGAATACCAGCTTGCCATCAACAACGGCTCCAACCATCTGCACGGCGGACTGATCGGCTACGCTTCCAAGCCCTGGGACGCAAAGATCAAGGATGACAAACTCATTTTAACCATGAATTCCTACGACGGCGAGGAAGGTTATCCGGGCAATCTCACACTTTCCGTAACCTACGGCTGGTCGGAGGACAATGAGCTGTCCCTTCTCTATGAAGCTTCCACGGATGCGGATACGCTGTTAAACGTCACCAGCCACGGCTATTTCAATTTAAACGGTGAAGGCTCCAGTGAGGTTTTATCCCACGAGCTTTTCATTGACGCCGATCAGATCACAGAGCTCGATGACTCACAGGCACCGACCGGCAGATTCCTTCCGGTAGAGGGAACGCCGTTTGATTTCCGCTCCATGCACACCATCGGAAAACTGATGGATTCCGACTACGAGCAGTATCACAAGTTCGGCACCTACGATCACAATTTCGTCATCAATGGCACCGGATTCCGTGAGGCAGCGGTTCTCCAGTCAAAGGAGAGCGGTATCCGCATGACATGCTTTACCGATCAGCCGGGTATGCAGCTGTATGTGGCAAACCAGCCGATCGAGGTCACCGGCAAGAACGGTACGCAGTATGCCTGCCATACGAGCGTGTGTCTTGAGACACAGCATTTTCCGGACGCAATCAACCACGACAATTTCCCGAGCATCGTGCTGACACCGGATGAGCCGTTCCGCTCCAAGACACTGTATCATTTTTCAACATTTTAATCGAAGATCCGGCATTGAATATATTTGATAACAGGATTATGTGCTAATTTAAGTACACGGCTTTTTTGACTTGAAAGCCGTGTACTTTTGTATTAGAATGTCTTAAAGGTTATCCATAAGGGTAGCCGGATTTTGATTACAAATTAAGGAGGGAATTTAAAATGGCATACGTTATTTCTGATTCTTGTGTAAGCTGTGGAACATGCGAGCCAGAATGTCCAGTAGGAGCTATTTCTCAGGGAGACAGCCAGTTCGTAATCGATGCAGGTTCCTGCGTTAGCTGCGGAACATGTGCAGGAGTTTGTCCTACAGGAGCTATCAGCGAGGGTTAATCTTTCGTACATAGCAAAAAGCCGTCACGCTTGTGACGGCTTTTTCTTTTTCCAGAGTTTCTTTTCTTTCTGTTCGTCCTTTTTGCGGATATTTCCACGGATCGCAGCATCCAGCCTGCGGAAGCGGTCCTCCTCTGCCTCTTCCCGCTCCCGCATGAGGTAATTCATCTCCTTGATCACCTGTTTTCCTACCTCCTCGCTGATGCTCTGCCCCAGTTCTTCATTGTTGGCGGCAAGCGCTTTTCCCACTATCTCGGTCATCAGTTCTGTGAACTGTGCCATCTTATCCGTATTGTTTAGAATACTCTGCGGGCTCTCGGCGGTCGTTTTTACCGGAAGCTGCTGGGGTGCAGCGGGCTGCACCGGCTGCACGGATTGCTGCATGGATTGCTGCACCGGCTGTGCGACTGCTGCCGGCTGTGCCGCGACCGGTTGTACCGGCTGCGGGATCGCAGCGGCCGCTCCCACAGAAAGCGGTGCCTGTCCCACGGGAATCGTTGCTTCTGCCGTCAGCCCCTCGATCGGTCCGTTATGTACAATCATGCGTATCGCCTTCAACTGATAGCCCTGTTCCTTTAGTTCCTTGATTCTCTGAAATTCCGCAATGTTTTCCTTCGTATAATACCGGTGTCCCATCTCATTGCGCGGGATATTCAGTTCCAGTTCATCTTCCCAGTAACGTAACACATGTGATTCGACGTGGACGATATTTGCCGCATCGGAAATCATATAACGTACCTTTTCCATACACCCTCCTATATTGTAATTCCTTAACTTATATTATAGGTGTACCGCTTCTTCTGTACAACAAAAACCGCTCGTCTTATTGCGACACAAATCGCCGGACGCGGGGACGCAGCATATCCACGGTAATACGATATTTTTCACTGATTTCTTTAATTGTCATGTACTCTGCTCCTTTCCGGCGCCCTTTATAACCCTTTATAACGTGTGATGACATTCTCCGGCTTCTCCCCGCAGATAAAATAGTAGTCGAGCTGTCTCTCGCCTTCCGCGTAGAGATATTGCCCATACGTCTTAATATCGCAGAGCAGCACCGTATTTTTTGCCGCCGCAGCGATGCCATAGCCGCGGTTCGACAGCACAAGCGGCATTCTATGCTTTTTCCCTCCAAAGGATATATAACGCGCATTTAATGTCACATCCAGAAAATCCGTATCGAGCATGCCCTTTGCCTTGATGCGCTCTTTCTTATCCCAGTCGAAAAATACCCAGCTTCCCTCCTCGCCGATCACTCTCGGCTCCGCGGCATTTTCCGCAAGCAGAAGCTGATTCTCCCTGTTCCAGAAAGAGACCGCTCCGCTCCGTTTATCTACCCGCACCGTAATCTCACCCGCGGCAATCTCAACAACGCTTTTGGATTCCCTGGCGCTCCATGAAAACGCTTCCTCCGCTTTGGCCATCCAGCCCGTAGCTGCAATTTTTTCCGTCACTCCTTTTACAAAGCTGACCCGGATGATGTCCGGAGCGACCGGCGTAATCCGCATCAGCCCGTACATGCTCGCCATCTCTACATAGGATCTGCTCTTTTTTACCCACCGGACCGCATGATTTCCCTTTGCGTGCCCCCGGACGCGCAGACTGGTATTCTCCGGGATCATCCCGAATGCATACGGGGACGGATTGGTTCCCTCCGGTCCCGGACGCTTCCCTGCCGGCGCCGGAGACGTCGCCATATCCCACTGCCCGCGCGCTGTCTCTGCCTGTGGACGGTGCATTGCCCCGGTCTGCGGACGGTGCACTGTCTTTGCCTGCTGCCCGCGCACTGTCTCTGTCTGCGGACGGACCGCCGGGGATGCCGCCGGTCTTATGACCGGTTTCTCCTCCACCACCGGCGCTTTTGCCGCAATGCGTCTGGGGCCGAAATATTCCCGCTCCGCCATATCCATGGCGCCTTCCACCCTGCGCTGCTGCATCTGTTCCTTTTTTGTCCGGACAGGCTTCTCATACTCCCTGGCTTTTGTGAGCGGTTCCGCCGCAAATTCCTTTATATGCTTATCCTGCGGCGCCCTGCCCGCAAGAATTCCAGACAACTCCCCCCGATGGAGAATCGTCAGCTCATGCAGCGCGCGCGTTGCCGCAACATACAACAGCTTTACATGACCGTTGTCCGACGGATATTTTTTCTCCGACGGGTCAAACAGAAGTACCGCGTCAAACTCCAGCCCTTTCGTGTAGGATACCGGAAGCACCATGACGCCGTCCCCGAACTCCTCCGTCTCTCCTTTTGCGCCGTTCTTTACCGGAACGTCCTCTGCCAGCCGGGCCGCAACCAGCTCTGCCTCCTCTTCATCCCGACAGATCACCGCGATGGTCTCGTATCCTTTCCTCTGCCAGCCCTGTATCGTCTCCGCCGCCCGGTTAAGCAGCGCCCGCTCTCCCTGCACCGGTTCCACACAGACCCCGGCGCCATGGCGGATGATCGGTTCCACCGGATAGATGGAAAAATCCCCGTGGCGCAGAATCTCGTTCGCATATGCAGAGATCTCCACCGTGTTGCGGTAGCTTTTCCGCAGAAGCCCAAAGGCGTCATAGTCGCCGGTCAGGATGAGTCTGCGCAGTTCATCCCAGTCATTCAAGCCGTACTGAAAATGGATATTCTGCGAGGTATCGCCCATGATCGTGTAGGTGCAGCCCGACAGGCACGCATCCATACACCGGTATGCCATCATCCCGAAGTCCTGCGCCTCATCGATCACCACATGGCTTGCCTCTCTGACCGGGTCTGTTTCCTTGATCCGCTTGTAGATATAGGCCAGCGCCGCCAGATCATAGACGTCAAAGGAATTCCCCGGCGGGGTTACTTCCCTGCCACGGGCTGCCTGCGCCGCCAGGAAATCCTGATAGAACGCATAGACCGATCCCTCCCATTTTCCCTTTCCAAAATACATCGTGTATTTCCGGTCGAGCCGCTTTTTCTCTTCTGCCGGAAACGTGATGTCTCTTCCCAGGATCTCATTCTCATATCTGGAGTGGACAATCTCCCCCAGCATCAACATTTTGCTCTCCATGGAATCCGCCGGATGCTCCTTTAGATAGCGGCGGATCTCATCCGCACCGATCAGAAGCTTTCCCGTCTTTTCCAGATAAATGTCCTCCGCCGGCACGCTCTCTTTTTCATATTCTTCACAGTATGCTTTTAAATCGAGGAACCACTCCGTATCGCACTTGACGCTGTTTTTCGGATCGTCTCTCTCCATACTGTGATACGAGTAGCGTGCATCGTCCCAGTCTTCATATAAAAGCCGGACAAACAGCTGCTCCATCGTCAGCTGACGGATTCCATACACATCCAGTTCCGGGAGAACGCTCGTGATATAGTTCAGAAGGATCCGGTTGCTTCCCACAATGTAAAAATCCTCCGGCCGGAAATCATCCTTATAGTTATACAAAATGTAGGATATGCGGTGCATTGCCACGGTCGTTTTTCCGGAACCCGCCACGCCCTGAATGATGACGTTCGTCCGCGGCGAGCGGCGGATGATGACATTCTGCTCCTTCTGGATTGTCGCAATGATCTCTCCCAATACCGCCTTTTTATTCTTTGCAAGGTATTTTGTCAGAAGTTCATCATTGGCAACGACATCCGAGTCGAAGAAATCCTTCAGCACATCCTGTTCGATCTCGTACGTCCGCTTGCGCACCAGATCCATCTCATAGGTTCCCTCGGAGCTTACCGTATAAGTGCAGGGTCCCATGCTGCTCTCGTAATATACCGATGCAATGGGCGCTCTCCAGTCCAGCACCACCGGCTCTGAGCCGTTTTTCGCAATTCCGGCTCTTCCGATATAACAGGTCTCCTCCTCCTGGGAGATGCCGTCCTTAAAATCAATTCTCCCGAAGTAGGGCTTTTTTCTCGCCTTCTCATAGCGGATCAGATCGTATTCATTTTCCTTTAATCTTGCCGTCGCATTATTCCAGAGTGCAAGGCCTTCTTTGTCTTTCACGTCGTATGTCTCGAGAAGATCCGCCAAGTCTTCGTTGACCTTGCGTATGTCCGCCCCGGCGCGTTCCAGATTCTGCTGTGCAACCGAGATCACGTCCGCCAAATGCCGCTCCTCGTCTGCTCTGGTCAGTCCCAGGTATCCGCTTTTCTGTTCTTCCGATGTGCTGCGCTTATCCATCCTCCGCTTCACCCCCTGTCTTTTTACTATACCAAAAAAGCAGAGATACCGCATTACCAAATGCATCAAAGGTATCTCTGCTTTTCTTTTTCTTTTAAAATATAACGGGAAACCGGTTCTCTACCGCACCGCCTCTGCCTCTGACAATCTCTTTCTGCCGAGAACTCCGCGTGTTCCAAGCAAAAGCAGCAGACAGACGACAGATAAGCTTCCCCCCGCAAGAAGGCATTTTGCCATTCCGGCGGTAACCGCGCTGATCTCAAATAACGACGGCAGAATGGCGAGTCCGCCAAAGGTGCCGATCACCATTGTGATGCAGATGAAAGTGCGCAGACCGTTAAACGGAATACAGCTCTTCACCACGGCTGCCATGGAAATAACAATCAGCAGAAAATACATGACCGTCTGCCGTTGCTCCACCGTAAACGGAGCAATGATACTGGTGACCACGACCATCGCCGTGACTGTGAGGGCAAATGGCAGCGCATTGGATAACGCCGTCTTTAAGAATCTGCCGCGTATCTTGCGCGTGTCGGATTCCCAGATGGTAAGGAACGACGGATACCCCTCGATTGCCGCATCCAGCACGGTGATCTGAATCGGGATAAACGGGAACGGAATGTTTGCCAGCAGGCAGATCACCGAAACCAGCACCGAGTAGATGGTCTTGATAAAGAAGACGCTCGCCGTTCTTGTGACATTGTTCACGACTTTCCGCCCTTCCATCACAACCTGCGGAAGATTGGTAAAATCGGAATCCAGCAGTACCACCTGCGCGATCTGGCGGCTGGCATCGCTTCCGTCCGCCACGGCGATGGAACAGTCCGCCTCCCGCAGCGCCAGAAGATCATTGACCCCGTCTCCCGTCATGGCTACCTGGTGTCCCTGTCGTTTCAGCGCACACACCAGTTCCTTTTTCTGTCCCGGCGTCACTCTCGCAAACACCGCGTACTGCTGGCAGATCTGCTCATAGTCAATGTTCTCTCCGAGCGTCGATAAATCCACGGCATCCTTCCACCGGTGCAGTCCTGCCCGCTTTGCAATCATGGAGACCGTCTTGACATGATCTCCGGAAATTACCTTGACGTCCACGCCTTCCCGGTGGAAGAAGTCAAGCGTCTCCCTGGTGTTCTCACGGATGGTATCCTCCAGGGCAACCCCGTAGAGCGGCTGTATCTCTTCCGGCAGCGCCGCTTCGTCCTCCCACTGCATCGGGACATAGCCCACAATGATAACCCGGCATCCCTCTTCCAGCTTCTGTTCCAGTTCCCCCGGCAGCTTTCCCATCAGCTTTTCCGGAGCGCCGACAAAAACGCTGACCGCTTCCGCAAAACTGATACATCCCCACTTGCGCTTTGATGAAAATGGAATCTTATATGCCGGTGTATAAAATGCCTGACCGCCAAACGCCTCTTTCAGCGCCTGAAATGTCACATTGTTGTCGTCGGAGACCGCCAGATACGACTGCACGAGTTTTTCCGGTTCGCCCTGCGGCAGCGCCTTTCCTGAGAGCCCCGCACCGATTTCCATGACAGTGTCCACCGTAAGCTTTCCGTTTGTAATCGTTCCCGTCTTATCCAGACACAGGGTATCTACATGCGCCAGTGTTTCCAGCGAATAAATATTCTGAACGAGGATCTTCATTTTTGCCAGCCGGATGACTCCGGTCGCCAGTGAAATCGAGATTAAAAGTACCAGTCCCTTCGGCAGCATGCCAAGAAGCGCCGCGGCGGACGACACCACCGCTTCCCGCATGGGCGCCTGCCGCAGCAGGAAGGCCTCGAAAAACAGCATCACACCCAACGGAACAATCAGCATACTGGTAAACCGCGTTACCTTATTCATAGAGCCAAGCAGCTCCGACGTCACGCGCTTTTCCTTTTTTACTTCGTTGGCAATCTTTGTAGCATAATTTTCATTTCCGACATGCGTAACCTTCGCATATGCCTTACCGGAAATGACAGAGCTTCCGGAATATAACTCACTTCCAGTCTCCTTGACCACTGCATCACTCTCTCCTGTGAGCAGCGATTCATTCACTTCCAGCATGCCTTCCACGACCACCGCATCGTTGCAGATCTGATTGCCGCTCTGCAACACCATCAAATCATCCTTTACAACCTCATCCAGCTCGATTTGAATGTCCTTTGCCCCGCGGCGCACACATACGCCCGGACGGTTTAGAATCGAGAGTTCATCCACCAGCTTTTTCGCCTTTAGCTCCTGTGCAATTCCGACCGCAATATTTAAAAAAATTACTGCCAGAAACAGCATATTTGTGTAAGCACCCACGGCAAATAAAAGCCCTGCAATGATAAAGTTCAGTAAATTAAATAACGTAATTACATTTTCACGAATAATCTGCGCCTTGCTTTTTGTAATACTCTTTGCGCCTGTTCCTCCTTCTCCGCGCTCACGGCGCTCCTGCACTTCCTGCGCGGACAGTCCTGTCATATCTGTATCCATGATCTGCTCCTCCTGTTTTGCTTCGGATCGTAATGTGAGACATTTTCCAATCATAGCATGCACAATAGCCGCTTTCAACAACTGCCAATGTTTCCATACGCACCAGCCTGATTTCTGTACCTTTTCTTGATACCTGTGTAAGGTACTCCTCATAAGAATGGAACTGCCGCAATAAGCATATCGCGCTTTGGGGTGATAAGTAATATTACAGGAATACCAGAGACAAAAAAGTTCCAGAATAAACAGACGGCGGGAAATTCTTTGAAGCAAAATTCAC
>OGIR01000382.1_pt1 | contig 38781 bp, 41 predicted proteins | sample 1571831 | NCBI WGS metagenome assembly OGIR01 (sample SAMEA2582124, study PRJEB24529) | metagenome | biome: Human gut stool | place: China | collected 2011 | reverse complement strand
AGTGATATTTCTATATCAACACCAGATATTGTAGAGCCAAAAACTTCAGCCCGGTGTCTTGGGCTGAAGTTTTTTAGTTAGAAAGCTTATGTGGTGTTACATAAAGTGTTTTTTGACCTGTAAAAATAACAAAGCCAGGTTTAGCTCCGTTTGGCTTATGAAGTCGCTTGACAGGGAGATAATCAACGGGTACGTTATCGGAATCGCGACCTTTAGAGAAGTATGCTGCTAACTGTGCGGCTTCAAGAATCGTATCTTCGGATGGGTTTGTTGAGCGGATTACCACGTGGGAACCTGGGATATCTTTAACATGTAACCAGATTTCATTTTTATTAGCAATCTTAAAGCTAAGACGGTCATTTTGCAGGTTGTTTTTACCTACTAAAACCGTAGTGCCATCACTAGTATGAAATTCTTCTGGAGCACTTACCTTAACTTTTCGTTGCTTTTTCCCGCTTTTCTTCTTTTTAATATAACCCTGTTCTTGTAATTCCAGTTTGATCTCTTGAATATCAGCGGGAGCAGCTAATTTAATCTGGTTTTCAATGTTTTCAAAGTATTTGATTTCATCATTTGTCAGTTTCAGCTGTTCCTTTACATACTCAACAGAGGTTTTGAGCTTATTATACTTAGTAAAGTATTTTTGGGCGTTACGCGATGGTGATAATTCCGGAGCAAGCTTGATTTTCAGTGGCTTATTATCATCATAAAAGTTAGGAAGTTCGATTTCTTTCATTCCGGGAGTTAATTTACTAAGATAGGTAGTAAGGATCTCACCACAAATTCGGTACTGATCTGCAGTTGCTGCATCTTGTAATTGTTGTTGCAGTTTTTTTACTTTTCGTCGATCTTTTTTAAGTTCATTCTTCAGTACTTTTAACACTTGCCCGGCTAATTCTTTGGAACGATCTTGTTCTGCTTTATTAGCATAGAAAGCATCGAGAAGGGCAGAGAGGGAGTCGAAATGTTGCAACTCACCATCAGTATTTAATGGAGGAAATACAGCAAATTGAGTCTTTCCATTAGAGCGGGTGATTAATACTGGCTCTGGATTTTCAAAGTGATTAAGAAATTGCTGATAGGTAGTTGGTAAATTATCACTTTGCAGTAATTCTGCAGCTAATTCTCGCGCGGAGTCTTTGCCAAATCCTTGATAATGCTGCTGTAACTGATGACTTAATTCTGCTTCGTCATTAGTTTGCCTTACAAGGTCAGAGTAGACCTGGTTTGGTAAGTAAGGGTTAACTTTATCTTGCTTTGGTGGCATAACAAAGGTTGCACCTGGCAATAACAAGCGAACCCGGTTTTGATTTGAACCAACATGCTTAATGGTGTCAATGATTTTGCCCGTCTTAAGATTAACGAGGGAGATATTACTATGCCGGGCCATAATCTCACTCACAAGGATTAGTTGTTGACTATCGCCTAATTCATCACAAGTGTCAAAAGTAATTTTGATAATCCGATCATTATCAACTTGTTCAATTTTATTGACGATTGCGCCTTCAAGGTATTTCCGCATCGTCATTGTAAAATTAGTTGGAACTGCTGGATTTTTATATGGAATCTCAGTAATTTGGATTCGTGGGTATGTTGGATTAGCAGAAATGAGTAATGGATAATTGTGCCGGTGAGCACGGATCGTAATAATTAATTCTGCAGGGTAAGGTTGACTAACTTTGGCTACCCGACCAGTAGTTAATTTTTGATCTAGCTCATGGACAATTGCATGAGTAAACAAGCCGTCAAAAGACATTAGTGTAGCCTCCTAAATATTATAATTACAAACGAAAATAGCACTATTAATTATACAGTTTTACATCATTAATGAAAAGTAATGTTACTTTAGTGGACATATTTTTGGTTGGTTTAGGGCCGTCAATGTGGTATGCTTTTTGTATTATGTGGGTGAAATCCGCGTAAAAACGCAATTATTTTTAATTATACAAATTTAGAACATGGAGTTGATAAGATGAAAATTGCTGTTGTTACTGACAGCACTGCCTACCTTTCTCCTGAAGAGACGGCGGCTAATAATATTCATGTTGTCCCAATCCCAGTGACATTGGATGGTCAAACATACCGTGAAGGTGTTGATATTTCCACCAGTGATTTTTATGAAAAGATGGCAAATTCAAGCTCTTTTCCAACGACTTCCCAAACGCCAATCGGCCAATTGATGGAAGTTTATCAAGGATTAGCTGATGATGGGTATGATGCTGTGATTAGCATTCATTTAACACGGGCTATTACAGGATATTTGGATACTGTTGAGCAACTTGCTGAACAGATGAAGGATACAATCAAGATCGTACCAATTGATTCCCACTTAACAGTTAAAATGATGGGATATTTAGCCTTAGAAGCAGCTAAATTAGCTAGTGAAGGCGATGATTTAGATGACATTGTTAAAAAGGTAAAAGAATATCGCGATACCTTTAATAATGTATTTGTGGTAGATGACTTGCAAAACCTTGTTCGTGGTGGTCGTCTATCAAACGCCTCTGCATTTGTAGGCTCAATTTTAAAGATCAAACCCCTCTTGACTATGCATACTCCAACGCATGCCATTGAAGCGTTTGAAAAGGTGCGGTCAATGAAAAAAGCTAAACTTCGCTGTGAACAAATCTTTGACGAGGATATTGCCAAACTTGACTATCCAGTTAAAGCAATGGTTATTCATGCCAATGTTCCAGAGGAAGGTCAAAAGTGGCTTGATAAACTTCAAGCGGATCATCCTGATATTTCATTTGAGTTGAGTTACTTTGGTCCAGTAATTGGTTCCCACTTAGGACAAGGAGCCCTGGCCTTAGCATGGATGCAAGACACAGCAAAGAAGCCGTTAGCATGAAAAAACAAACTTTAATTAAAACCTTTTTGGCAATTGCGGCGGGGATTTTGATGATATTAATATCATTTACTGGCTTTCAAACCATTTTACCGACCGGCGAGGCGTTTATGCCTTTAGCTGGCGTGATTGCAGTGGGGATAGCTGTTGCATTAGGAATTAATATTGCATTTATCGTGACGCTGGTTAGTGCCATAATCATGATTGTCTTAGGAACTGCCGATTGGGTAATATTAGTCGATTTTATTGTTATTTTGATTGTGGTTGGCTTGATTTTACGCAAACAGGTTCCATTATCTATTGATCTCAATCATTCACAATTATTATGGCTTGCTATTTTTACCGGCTTAGTTCAATTATTCTTTATCTCAATCTTTTATGGTTTAATTGGATTAGTCCTAACGGGGACGCCAACAGGTGGATTAACATTTGTTCAACTAATTATTCCTAACGCATTACTGACAGGATTATTGTATGGCTTCCTAGTAGCGCCAATCTCATTGATTTGTCGGTGGGTAGCGCGAAAAACGTTGCATATTGATAATAACCATCATAATGATTCAGGTAACTCTGCAGGCGATAAGCAGGGCGGTTCGATTATTGTCGACTTAAGAAGTGCTAAAAATAAAAAAGATGATAAGTAAGCAAAATGCCATGGAAAAAACATTCGTGTTTCTTCCATGGCATTTACTATTTCCATAAACAATTTACATCTTTGCGTCCCATTCGGCATGAAATTCATCAAGAAAGTCGAGCATTACTTGTTGACGGTGATTTGCAATTTTCTTGGCAGTTTCAGTGTTCATCATGTCCTTGAGGTGTAAGAGCTTTTCATCAAAGTGATTAATGATAGTTTCATTTGCTAAATTGCGATATTCTTCCCGGGACATATTATGACGAGGTTTAATAGCTGGATCGTATATTTTTTCATGATGACCACCTCCATAATAGATTGCTCGGGTAATGCCAATTGCGCCGATTGCATCTAACCAGTCGGCATCACGTACTATTTGTCCAATGATGGAGAGCTTGACTTCCTCTTTATCTAATGTATGAGCAAAAGAAATATTATTAATGACATCCATAATTATTTTGACTTGGTCATCACTAAAGTCATTTTGCTTTAAGTAATCAACTAATTCTTGTTTAGCTGCCTCAACGTTGTCAACTAATTTCTCATCAATTGTATCGTGAAGGTAGGCCGCTACAATCGGCAAAAATGGGTCAACTTTTTCGCCCATAGCTAACCGTTTACTCATTTTTATTACGCGGTTAATATGATCCATCCCATGACCAGTCTTGTCCTGACCTAATTTTTGAATGGTGTACTCTTTAATGGCAGTTAATTGTTCTGCTTGTTTCATTATAAAACCTCTATTCTTGATTGGTTCTTTAATTATTAAATACTGAATCGCAATCCACGTCAACGTTTTGTAAAATAAGATGTGAGGAGTGGAATGAAATGAACTTATTATTTTCAATTAACGACAAGTTTGTTACGCAATTAGCAACCGTTTTATTATCAATTAAACTAAATACGCAAGCACAAGAATTTAACGTATATGTCTTACAAAAGGACAAATTGAAACGAACTGATGACTTGGAAAGAGTTTGTAAGCAATTAGGAATGAACTATTTTCCGATCAAAGTTAATGATCAATTATTTAGCAAAGCACCAGTTACAGACCGCTATCCGACAACAATTTATTATCGTTTACTAGCACACCGTCTTTTACCTCAAGATTTGCATAAAATTTTGTATTTAGATGCTGATGTTTTGTGTATTAATGATCTTTCAAGTTTGTATGAGACTTCATTAGATGGATACCTATATGCTTCTGCCATCCATACAAACCTTACGAATACGACAGAGGTTATTAATAAGATTCGTCTGCAAAACTTTGATACTGACGGGTATTATAATTCTGGCGTTCTCTTGATGAATCTTGATACTATCCGTAAAAAAGTAAAAGATACGGACATTTTTAACTATATCCGTACCCATACACTTCTCCTACCTGATCAAGACGTCTTGAATGCCTTATATGGACGCTATATTAAGTCTGTTCCTGATCAGTTATATAATTTTGATACTCGTAAGGGCGGTATTTACGAAACGATTTCCTTTGGCGAATGGACAACCGATTGGGTAATGCGTAATACCGTGATTCTCCATTATTGCGGGCGAGACAAGCCATGGCTACCAACTAAAAATAGTGGACGCTTCACTGCTTTATACAAAAACTACTTTCAAATGACTAATAAACTTATCAGTGGAGCACTATTACTTCCCCCAGAAGAAGTTAATTAAGATTTTATTGACTTGGGGGTTGTGATGAAGTAATTCGTGTTTAGCGTTTGGTCCGGTAATCTTAACTTCGCGGTATGAACGTGCGCGGTTATTAATAAGGTATTTAAGAGAAAGACATGAAGCGTTTGAAACTTGGCTATCATTGCCATCTTTTAAGTCACCATAAATATTCAATAATTTAATTTGCCGTGGGTAACGGTGACGTAACGGGAGTAGCTTTTGATAGGAATCATTCATTGCGGAAGGTTTTCCCGTCTTTTTATTCACTGTTAGATTGGCAGGCTCATTCCAGCCGATTGCACCATCAAAAGTTCCAGCCATCGCAACTTGTTTTTGAATTTGTGGAAGGTTATGGTTTCCGGCATTAGCAAGGAGAAAATACATAACTGCCATATTTCCCATGGAGTGTGCTTCAATATTTACCTTTTTAAAGTGATATTTAGCTTGCAGTTCTTCAAGAACGTTCTTAACCCATTGACCTTGTAATTCATAATTTGTGCTATGGTTATCATTAAAATTGACCATCACGAGCGGATTGATAGCGTTATGAGGAATGTCTCCTTTAAGAGTAACGGTTCCATCGCCAGCAACATCTGCGGTGATAACTGTTTTTGACACGCCTGCTTTCACAAATCCGTTTACCATATATTCTTCTGCATGGGCACCGCTTCCGTAGCCATGGAAAAAGAGAGTGGGGGTAGTAGAATGAATATATTTATTGGAAAGGTCTGCGTGAATTGGCTTTGCTGCTAGTCCATAAATAATTGTTAGAAAAAGTGCAGTAAATATTGTTAAAGTAAATTTAATAAATTTGGTCATATAAAAACCTTCTTTTTCTTTTTAGTGCTATCATAGCATATTGTAGGGGTAACTTTTAATAGTTAACAGTTGTATTTAAAACGTAAAGTATGTTACAGTATTAGGGTTGCTAAACGAATAACACATCTAATTAATGTAATGAGAAGGGAAGGTAATACGATGCAAATCAAACAAGCCAAAATGGATGATTTAAATCAAATTATGGAAATTCTGCGAGATGGTCGAAACCAATTAGCTGAACAAGGGATCGATCAATGGCAAGGAGATTACCCGAACGAAGAACATATCAAGGAAGATATTGAAAAAGGATTTGCATACCTTGTACAATCACAAGATGATGAAACTGTCGGTGCATTATCAATTGTTGAAGCACCAGATCACTCATATGATGAACTTGACGGTGATTGGTTAATTGACACTGATCATTATGTTGTTATTCACCGTGTGGCAATTCACTCTAATCATGCTGGAAAAGGATACGCCTCAGCATTATTCACTAGTGTAATTGATTACATTAAGAATAATCGGAAGGATATTAAGACTATTCGGATCGATACCCATGAAGACAACAAGATCATGCAACACTTGATCGACAAAAATGGCTTTACTAAAGTTGGTGAACTTCACGGGGTTTACCGTCCAGAAGAAAATTCATATGTTTACGCCTTATTAACAGGTAATTAAACACTAAAATAGGAGCGAGACAGAAGTCACTCGTGACTTCGTTTTCGAGCCCTCGCAAGCAACAATAGGCCTTCAGCGTTCGACATTGCCGGACGCTGAAGGCCATTGTTGTACTGCGCTGTTCGTATTTTATGGAAGTGACCTAACTTATGTCACAGCTCCATTTTTAAAATTAATTTTTGAAACTATGAATTGGAGCGGGAATAAGTCCACCACGGTTAATCATCGCGGTACTTGCGGCTTTATTGACTGCCATTACAGGGGCATATCCTAATAGACCACCGAATTCAACCGTATCACCAACTTTTTTGCCGGGTGCGGGAATCACGCGGACAGCAGTGGTTTTATTATTAATCATTCCAATTGCCGCTTCATCAGCAATCATTGCGCTAATGGTTTCTTTTGGTGTGTCCCCTGGAATTGCAATCATATCAAGACCAACGGAACAAACCGCAGTCATTGCTTCTAATTTAGAGATATTTAGCGTTCCAGCGTTAACTGCCTTAATCATGCCAGCATCTTCAGAGACGGGGATGAATGCGCCTGATAAACCACCAACATGACTGCAGGCCATAATACCGCCTTTTTTCACAGCATCGTTTAACATGGCTAGAGCAGCGGCGGTTCCATGAGTTCCAACCTGAGCAACGCCGATTTCTTCTAAAACTTCGGCAACAGAATCACCAGCGGCAGCAGTTGGTGCGAGGGAAAGGTCCACGATCCCTAATTGAACGCCCAGTCTTTCAGCTGCAACAGTTCCTACTAATTGACCCATTCGTGTCACCTTAAAGGCAGTTTTCTTGATCGTTTCGGCAACGACATCCATTGATTCGCCCTTAACTTTTTCTAGGGCGGTTTTGATAACTCCAGGTCCTGAGACACCAACATTTATTACTACATCTGGTTCACCAACACCATGAAATCCGCCCGCCATGAAGGGATTATCTTCAACAGCATTACAAAAGATAACTAATTTAGCATTTGTCATCATATCAAGCTTTGAGCCAGCAACGACTACTTCACCCATTTGCGCAACGGCATCCATATTGATTCCGCTACGAGTAGAACCAACATTTACTGAGGCACACACAAAATCAGTTTCCGCTAATGCTTCAGGGAGGGAAGCGATTAACGTGCGGTCACCAGTTTGGTACCCCTTTTGAACAAGAGCACTGTACCCACCGATAAAATCAATCCCTAATGTTTTGGCAGCCCTGTCTAAGGTTTTAGCATATTTAACATAGTCGTGGTCTTGAGAAGCAACGGCAATGAGGGAAATAGGAGTAACAGTTACTCGCTTGTTAGCAATTGGAATTCCATATTCAGCTTCAATTTGTTGGCCGACTTTAACAAGGTTCTTTGCTTTTGTCGTAATTTTGTTATAGATCTTTTGACATGCAACCGTACTATCACTATCGATACAATCAAGTAAAGAAATTCCCATCGTGATTGTCCGCACGTCGAGGTTTTCATTAGAAATCATGTGGCTGGTTTCATAAATTTGTTGTGAATTCATTAAGGGATATTCCTCCTGTACATATTAAAGATTATGCATGGCATCGTAAATTTTGGCATTTCTAAGGTTGATTTCAACACCAATCTCTTTACCGAGTTCTGTAAATTCATTAGTTAATTGATAACTATCAAGATTTTCAGGAATCATCACAGACATCATCATTACGAAATTGCCATCCATAATTGTTTAGGAAACATCTAGAATATTAATTTGTTTTTGGGCAAGAAGGGCACTTACCTTAGCGATAATTCCAACTTGGTCTTCACCTAGAACAGATACAACAGCTTTCATTAAAGAATTCTCTCTTTCTTTTAATGATTTTAATTGTAGTATAATAATATGAACATTTCTAGACAATTTTAGCTAATAAAAAAGGCATCACTCGTTTAGAGGTGCCTTTTATGGTAAAAGATATGAAATTGGTTGGATCAAAATGCTCCCGGTTTACCAATATAGTCATCTACACCGTCAGGATTTCCTGACCATTTAAACTTATCATACCAGATAGAATGCTTTTCTTGATCTAACTTATCGATTTGTTTCATTTTATCTGGTGATAGGGTAAAATCAAAAATTTCTGCGTTTTCTTGCATACGTTGAGGATGAGTAGTCTTGGTAAGAACTATAAAGCCTTGCTGAATTTCCCAGCGCAGAATTACTTGGGCCGGACTCTTTTGGTGCTTGTCTGCGATTTGCTTAATAACATCATTGGAAAGAAGACGACCATTACCTAGTGGCGACCAGGCTTCAAGCTGAATATCATTTTCTCGACAAAACTTTACAATCTTAGGCTGGTGAATCAGGGGATTGAATTCAATTTGATTAATTGCTGGTTTAATTTTGGCGTGATCGAGCAAATCAGTCATTCGTTCAACATTAAAATTGCAAACACCAATTGATTTCGCTTGACCGTCCTTGTAAATATCTTCTAACGCACGCCAGCTTTCATTGTATTTATCATTAACTGGCCAATGAAGAAGGAGAAGGTCGACATAATCAGTTTGAAGTCTCTTAAGTTGGGCTTTTACTGCTTGCCGAAGTTTATCATAATCACCTTGATCACCATTGAAAATTTTAGTGGTAAGAAAGATGCTATCACGTTCACGGCCAGTAGCCTTGAGACCATCTTGAATTCCTTGACCAACAGCAGCTTCGTTACCATACTGTTTAGCAGTATCGATTAAGACATAATCATTCATAACAGCCTCTTTAACCATTTGCTGTGTTTCCGCAAGTGAGGCTTTCCAGACTCCTAAGCCAAGTTGGGGGATGAGGTGACCGTTGTTTAATTTTATCTTTGGTTGTAGATTTTGATTCATTTTAATTAAATTCTCCTTTCTAAATCAGTTATAACATTAAATACTTTAGGATTCTTGAATTTGCTCGTTAACAAACTGAAGAAATTTTTCGATTGCTGGAGATAAGATGGTATTTTTGCGCCAGGCAAGGACATCCCCTGTCGATTTGTTAGGTACCAGGGGAACAAAAACAAGGTTAGGATCATGAAAATTATTATAGACGCCCTTAATTGTCAGACCATAGTAATTACTATTTCTTAAAAGGGAAACAGTATTTCCAGGTAAACTAGTTGTCGCACGGATATTTAAACGCATTTGATCTAATTTTAAGATATCACTAACTTCATCGCGAACAATACTACGGTGGGGAAGAATTAAGGGAATTTTGTAAAGATTTTCTTTAGTAATAGTAGAATGCTTGGCAAGTGGGGCCGATTTTTTCATCATTACTCCCCATTCTTCACGGACCGGTAATTCGAGAAAGTTATATTTAGCAGCTTCAACGGGTTCAAGGAGGCATACAAGGTCATTGAGCCCTTCATCTAGTTGGCGGCGAAGGACATCGCCATCCCCATCAGATAAATTAAAGATTACGTTCGGGTAAATCTTTTGAAATTCAAAAATTAGTTTCGTTATATAAGGAGAGACACTCGAAACTGCTGAGCCGAGATTGATTTCTCCTGTTAATGCCTCTTCTTGTTGATGAAGGTCGTTTTCAGTTTGATCCAAGAGTTGTAGCATGGTCGTTGCTCGCTGTTGAAATAGGATTCCAGCTTTTGTGAGTTGAAGGCGCCAATTTTCTCGGTTAAACAATTTTATGTCTAATTCGGTTTCTAGGTCCATGATTTGTCGGGAAAGGGTAGGTTGCGTAATATGTAATTGTTCCGCAGCTTTAGTGATATTATTAGTCTGTGCAACAGTTAAAAAGTATTTTAATACACGTGTATCCATATAGTATCCCTCATTTTTATTTATATTAAGGAGTTATTGATAATGGCAAAGCAAGCATTGATTTTATATTATTCGCAATTTGGAAATACTGCTAGACTCGCTAGTAAGATTCATGAAGCAACTGGTGCCGATATTGTCAGAATTAAGGTTCCCGATGATACTTTCCCACTGGATATGGAAGAAACCGGAAAAATTTATCAGCAACAGCTTAAAACATATGCCTTCCCTAAACTTGTGACCACCTTACCAGACTTATCGTATTACGATTTGATTTTAGTTGGTGGACCAGTCTGGAATGAGAAAGTTTCCTCACCAATTATTGCCTTGCTTCAACAGCTTCAAGAATTCACTGGTAAGATTGCGCCATTTAGTACGGGTTGGAGTGACACTGGTGATTATCAAGAGGACTTTATCAACTATGCTGGTAAGTTAAATGTCACGTCTGGCTACCATATTCTTACTCATGGTAGTCCAGCTTTCAATAAAAAGTCATTATTTTCATGGTTGCGAAAATTATAATTCATTTTTTGAATAACTCACCATTTATAATAAGCTTTTTACATTCTTAATACTAGAGTTTATTATTAAACCAACAATTAATTGGATGTTAGTAATAATGGCTAAGAATGAACATGAAGTAAAAAATGACCTTTTTGGTTTCGGTGATAAGAATGTTGCGTTTGCAAAATACTTTACTGGAACAAGTTATCTCAATGGGTTAGTATCTCTTGATGATAACATTGATGTAAATGTTTCAAACGTTAATTTTGAGCCCGGTTGCCGTAACAACTGGCATATTCACCATGATGGTTTCCAAATCTTATTAGTAACTGCAGGTGAGGGTTGGTACCAAGAAGAAGGTAAGCCAGCGCAATTATTAAAACCCGGTGATGTTGTAGCAATTCATGAAGGTGTAAAGCACTGGCATGGAGCTACTAAGGATAGTTGGTTCTCTCATGTTGCTATTACGAAGGGAACTAGCGAATGGTGCGAAGAAGTAGATGACGCTACTTACAACCGCCTTTCTGATTAGTTAATTAGTCAGCTTTCTTTGTCCTCGTCCTCAACTTTGATATACTAGGTAAAGTTTGAGGAGGAGATTACATGGAAAGCTGGCTTTTTTTAGCTTTAGTATTATTAATTGCAATCTTTGGCCATAACTCGTCATTGATTATTGCCACGGTAGTAGTAATGGTCCTGAAATTGATCCCTTATACCGCCAAATGGTTGCCCTTGATACAACATAAAGGAATTAATTGGGGTGTGACAGTGATTTCAGTTGCGATCTTAATTCCAATTGCGACTGGTCAAATTGGCTTTAATGATTTATGGGCTGCTTTTAAGACCCCTGCTGGTTGGATTGCAGTCGGCATGGGCATTGCAGTTGCCATCTTATCAAAGTATGGAGTCAACCAGTTGGCAACTGTTCCTCAAGTTACGGTTGCCTTAGTACTTGGAACGATTATTGGAGTGGTTGCATTTAAAGGAATTGCTGCCGGTCCAGTTATCGCGAGTGGGATGACATATTGTATTGTAACGCTATTGAATTTGCATTTTTAAATAGCAAAAACCAAGCGAGGTCAAAATGGATCTCACTTGGTTTTTGTTTTACGCATTTTCTAATTGCGCTTCCGAAGAAATTTTATGGTATAGCTTAGTGCTAAGGTATAGCGAAGTTAATAGCAGGCATAAGCATAGAAGGAAGCCGGCTTGAATACCGAGGTGTGAGGACGGGTTGTGAACTAAGTGATTAACAATACCAACAATTGAAACGATGAGGGCAGTTCCAAAGGCAGCCGCAATTTGTCGTAACGTATTAAAGGTAGCAACCGCATCAGGAACGATCTCATTAGGTAGCAATGATAGTGCTTGTGTTTGCAGAGGGATTAACATTGTCACTAATCCAAACTGTCGAATTGTTTGGAAAAGAGTGATCATGAGGACAGAACTACGCGCACCGATTGCGGCTTGGCCAATTGTTCCGATGATATCGATTATGAGACCAGTCCCAACAAGAATCTTAATTGGATAAATGTCATAAAAGCGGCCACTCGTTGTCGATAGTAAGCCCGTTAAGATTGCCCCCGGAAGGACAGCGATGGCTGAAATAACCGTACTTTTGCCCAAGACAATCTGTACGAGCAGGGGAATCAAAATTGCATTACCGTACATTGTTGATGTAATTAACATATTAATAACAGTGGCAAAAACAAATTGTTTGTGTGAGAAGATCCCAAAGTTGATTAACTGACGATTACTGTGACGTTGGTTAAGAAAGAACAGCAAGAGAAAGACTAAGCCGATAAGGACATACCCTGCAACATTAAATGAGAGCAAGTGATTGTTCGAAACATTTGATAAGCCCATCAGTAATGACCATAATCCACCTGTGATTAAAATGAGAGCTAATGTATTAAAGCGGGGATGTTCATTATGGGGGATTTTAGGAAGCAGGAAGAATGAAAGTAGTAATGTAATTACTGCAAAGGGAATAATTAATAGGAAAAGGTATCGCCAAGAGAAAAAGTGCAATAGAAAGCCAGAAATGGCAGGACCTAAGATAGGGGCACAATTAAAGGCAAGGCCAATAATGCCCATAATTTGTCCTTTTTTACCCGGCTTTGCGTAACGAATTGCCAAGACATTTACTAGTGGCATCATCATCCCTGCACCCAGAGCTTGAATCATCCGAGCAATTACAACTAGATTGAAGCTCCACGCAATCGCTCCGATAATGGTTCCTAAAAGAAAAATTCCAGAGAAAATAATAAAGAGATTTTTAAAGGGGAATCTTTTTATAAGAAATGAACTAACAGGAATCATTAGGGCATTGACAAGCATATAACCGTTTGTCACCCATTGAACTTGGGCCTCACTGATATGAAAGACATTCATAAAGGTTGGTAAGGCAATGTTCATTAAGGTTGAACAGAGAAGACTGAAAAATGTACCAAATACCATGATTACTAATGCATGGCTAATGCGTTGATTTTTCATTAGTAGATATAGCGCTCCTTAAAATTTGTCAAACAGTATTGAGTTTACTAGCCAAATTATTAATGTCAATATGCATTGGGAATTTGCAAGTAAGTAAATTAATGATAAAATATAGTTATGAATAATTTACATATGTAAACGCAGGAGGAATTAGATGAATATCGATTTAGAGATAACTCCCGCTGAATGGCAAATTATGCGGGTGGTTTGGAGTCTAAGGCAAACGACCAGTAGCCAAATTATTGAAATTTTACAGAAAAAAGTTGACTGGAAACCGGCAACGATTAAGACTTTACTTCGACGCCTGGTTGATAAAAAAGCCTTATCTGCCACTCGTCAAGGACGTGGATTTATCTATGAGCCCCTCGTTCCTGAACAACAAACAATGGACCAAGCGGCAGATAACCTATTTAATAATATTTGTGAACGACATGTTGGAAGCACCCTTGAACATGTGATTAATAATGTAACCCTTAGTAAGGACGATATTGCTAAGTTACAAGAATTATTGGCAAGCAAAGCAATTAATTCACCGGACCACGTCAAATGTAACTGCATTCCTGATATGCAGATGAACTGCTAATGAAAAGGCTCCCTGCAACTAGGAAATCTTTCCTAAATTGCGGCGAGCCTTTTTAATATCTATTTTTCTTTGCTTTGATCCTCATCAGCTAATGGCTTCTTCTTTCTAGGCTTAATGTAAACTACCTTGAATTTATTAACATAGGCATTCTTCAAATCAAGAGGTGTGAATGAGAAATTATCGACTCTAATTGGTTGGCCAACTTTTAAGTCATACTGCCGTTCAAGGAAAAACCCAGTTAAGGTTGTTACTTCAGAGTTGTCAAATTGCTCGATGTTTGTATCAAAGTAACGTTCAAAATCATCTAGTGGCATCTTACCTGAAACTTCGAAGGTAGGATTACCCTTGCTATCAGGATCCTTCTTTTCAATCATATCAGAGGTAGCGTGGTCAATTTCTTCACCAACTGATCCGAATAATTCTTCATAAATATCCTTATCAGTAATAATCCCAGAGGTACCACCGTATTCATCTTGGACAACGACAATTGGCACTTGTTTTTTCATCATCTCAGCAAGGACATTGGTGAGTTGTTCATTTTCGTAAACGATTGGAATTCGGCGCATGATTGTGCGAACTGATTGTTGCGGGTTAATTTGGTTTTGCCGCATAATATCATATGCAAAAATGTAACCAAGAATGTGGTCTTTGTCATTATTAGCAACAACTGGGAAACGCGTGAATTTCTTTTCAAAATAAAGTTTGGCTGCATCTTCAATTGAAGCCGTAATATCAATAACCGCTAACTGTGTCCGATCAATCATAATATCCTCAGCAACTTTATCATTCATTTCAAAAGCCCGTTGCATGAAGATAACGTCTTCTTTATCCATTTCCCCAGCTTTTTCCGATTGTTGGGATAAGGTCATAATTTCATTTTGTGAATATGTGTCTTCTTCTGGCTGAACATTGTATCCTAACATTTTTGTAATTGCCGCAGCGACTACCGCAAATAACCAAACGAAGGGATAAAAAACAGTATGGAAGAATTGTACCGGGTGAACAATTGATAAGAGAATTGGTACCGGTCGATCAATCGCCATATTTTTCGGAACTAAATCAGTAAATACCGCGTGGAAGAATGTAAAAATTAAAACACCGATAACTGGTGCAATCGCTTGAAGAACATCATGCGGAATGATATTAATCTTTAGCAACAGATCTGTGATAAATTCATCACCTAACCAACCTAAAACTAAAGAAGTCATCGTAACCCCGACTTGAGCTGTTGATAGGTACTCATTAAGATTTGCTACCATGTGTTCCGCGCGCTTGACTTTTCGCGTTTGCCGGAGCTCCTTTAACTCGCTAGGTCGCACTTTAACAACTGAATATTCCAGCAGTGTAAATAAAGCAGCTAACAGCAAAATCAAAATAATGATAATTAATTTAAACCAATATGAATCCCATAAACCATTCATCGTTTAAAAATTTCACCTAAACTTTCTTAAAAAATTTATCGACTACTATTGTATCAGTAAAATGTAACGAAAGGGGAGTTTAATTATTTTTTTATAAGTGAAAATGCTAAAATAAAGGAAAATAAGTAGGAGAAAACATATGACGACTAATGAAGAAATCAAGAAGTCAGCACGTTTGCGCAAGATTATGCAAGTGATGCGAAAATATCATTTTGTTAGCAATTTTTACCATCAAACTAACCCACAAGCTATTTGTCAGGCACTGCAAGAACTGGGACCGACCTTTATTAAACTTGGCCAAATATTATCAACCCGTCCAGACCTTGTCTCCCCAGCATATATTAAAGAACTTCGCCACTTGCAAGATCAGGTTAAAGCTGATAGCTTTGCGACCGTAGAGCAAACTTTTGAAGAAGAAACTGGGAAGAAAATTAATGACGAATTTGCTAGCTTTGCGGAAAAACCTTTTGCTTCTGCGTCGATTGGACAAGTTCACCATGCAACGCTTAAGGATGGGACACCAGTTGTTGTCAAAGTTCAACATCCAGAAGTCGGTAAGCTTGTTAGTACTGACTTAGCCTTGTTAAGGAAAGCGGTGGTCTTATTTAAATATGTTCCGCAAGACATTGCAGTAGTTGATTTGGATAAAGTAATTGATGAACTCAGTACTTCATTATTAAGTGAGGTCAATACTCTTGAAGAAGCAAAAAACGGGGAAGAGTTCTATACATTAAATAACGGTGACGGACCAATCTTAGTTCCTAAAGTATATATGAAGTATTGTGCTCCTAAGATTCTTGTTAATGAAGCGATGGAAGGAAAAAGTATTCGGTATCGTTTTAAGCAGTCAAATGATAATGATCAAGAGGCAACGACCGTTAATCATGAAATTGCTACTACGCTCGTTAATAACTTTTTAAAACAAGTTTTTATTGATCATTACTTTCATGCGGATCCACATCCAGGAAATATATTAATTCACGAATTACGTCCGGATGAGTCAGCAAAGCAATACGCAACGACCAAATACCATGAAAAGACCATTTATAATACAACCATTAGTTATGATCAACAGGAGGCATTACCGAATTACCGGATCATCTACCTTGATTTTGGAATGATGGGAAGGTTAAGTCCAGCGATGGCAAATAGTATTGCGAATATCGTGATTACTATCAACACAAAGGATACGCGAAAAATTGGGAAAGCAGTTTTAAATGTTTGTAATCGAACCGGGGAAGTTGACGAAAATGCATTTTATAAAGAACTTGGCGCCTTTATTCAACCATATTTTTCAACCGGCCTTGGCAATATTGATTTCGTGAAAATGCTATATCAAATTGTCCAGCTATGTAAGAAAAACCACCTTCAAATGAGGGGAGAGGTAACGATGCTAATTAAGGCATTTGGAACTCTTGAAAGCTCGGTTGCTAAACTTGATCCTGAAATATCAATGCTTGAAGTTGCCCAATCGTTTGGCCGGCGTTATTTAAAACGAAACTTTAATTGGCGTTCGGCTGTTGATAATAACCTAATTAATTTTTCCCTTACTAGTAAAGCAATAGGGAAGATGCCAGAAAGAATTAATGAATTAATCGATACATTTGTGAGTGGGGATGCCAAAGTTGATCTACAGTATAAAAATGAGCAACGAGTGCTAAAGCAGATAGAACGGTTAATGAACCGTTTCATGATTGCAATTATTTTAGCAGCAGTCATCTTAGGATCATCATTATTAGTCCAGGGAACACCAGCTGATTCGCATATTTATCGTTTAGGAGTATCTGGCTATATTATTGCAATCATAATTATTATTCTTTTAGTTGTTACAGAGATTATCCATCGATGGCGAAATTGGCGAAGGAAACGATGATTAATGATATATTTAAACTTAGTTAATGAATTAATATGTGCGTTATGCTGGGGAATTACGATTAGGCTTATTTTGATCCGCCATTTAAATAGTGAAACCAAGGTGGCTAGATTCAATACGTTTGCGTTTGTTTTGATGGTGGTCAACTTGGTAGTAGTACTGCCTATTTTTGCTTTTTTGCTTAAAAATTTACCGATTCAATCAGTAAGTTGGCTAAGTGCATTAGTAGTAGCAACTATTGACGTTTTAAGTACGTTTAATTTAATTTTATTTTGTATTTTCAGTTGTTGTACCCGTCTGCGAAAATGCCCTGCTACGGTTCAGGACTTTCTGGTTTTAGGGGCAGCTGTTAAACATGGCCAAGTCCCACCGGTTTTAGCTACTCGCCTTGATAAGGCCATCAATTGTTGGAAAACTCATCAATCTGCAAAAATTATTGTTTCTGGGGGGATAGTACAGAAAGCGAAAGAATCTGAAGCAGAAGTCATGGCTGCTTACTTAATTGCTCACGGAATCCCAGCAAGAAAAATAATTCGCGAAAACAAGGCACTTAATACATGGCAAAATTTATCCTTCGCTAGTCACATTAAGTCGCAAGAGACGGTTGTAGTAGTAACTAGTGATTTTCATGTTCTTCGTGCGAGAGCTTATGCAAGGAAGATGGGGTTAAACTGGTCATTCATTAGTAGCAAGACGCCTTGGCGATACTGTCCATTAACTTTTATTCGGGACTATCTCGGGATTATCCGTGACCATTGGTGGGTATTTTGCGGGAGCACGCTCCTTTTACTTTTAGTTGAATTTATTTTGAAATGAAATATGAGCGAGACAGAAGGGGAAAACAACCTTCTCTCGCTCATATTCACTTTATTTATTCTTATATACTGCAATTTCAATCAGATTATTATCTGGATCATAAACGTAAAGCGAGGTCATTTCGCCTTCTGCCCCTTGTTTGACAATTGGTCCAGCAATTATATCAATATAATAACTATTAAGATGGTGAACAATATCGTCAATACTGTCTCCGGCAACTAAACATAAGTCAGCAGAACCAATTGTCGGATTAGCTGCCTTTAGCGTAGTTGGTCGGTCAATTTTTTGTAAACGGATTAACTGATGCCCACACCGCATTGTAATTAAGTCATCATTACTTTGTTCTTTAATTACCGGCATATCAAATACTTCGTGATAAAAACGCATTGATTGCTCTAAATCAGTTACAGTTAAAACAACGTGATCAATTCGTCGCATTTTCATTGTCTAAATCTCCCTTAAATTTTTAAGTCAATATCATTATACAAGTTTCTAAATTGAAATAGCAAAAGTTGTATAATGAAATGATTGTAGATCTAAGGAGACTTTTTATGAATATAAAAACAATAATGAGTGTCGCGATTGGCGGCTTTCTCGGTGGAATTACCCGTTATGAACTTAGTGCCCTCTTAGGCGGCGATGGGATTTTATATGCCAACCTTATTGGTTCATTTTTGCTAGCCTTTATAACTTATTATTTTATTGAACGGGGGCTATTAGCAGCATGGTTAAATGCCGGGATAGGAACTGGTTTTATTGGCGCTTTTACGACATTTTCAAGTTTAGCTACAACTATTGTTAAGCTTGAAAGCCAAGGTGTGATTGCGAGTATCGGTTATTTTCTTGTGAGTTCTCTTGGCGGCTTGGCTTTGGCACTGCTCGGTTTTATGTTGGCACGAAAATACGGAGATCCGCGGAAAGATGATTAATGTAGGGCTTGGAGCAGCAATTGGGGCCGTGATCCGTTATATCATCACAACCTGGTGGAAAAAGTTAAGAATTGATTGGCCCCTAGCAACTCTGTTTATTAATATCACCGGTAGTTTTTTATTAGGCATTCTTACCAAAAATTTTGCTAGTAATTCATCGCTCATGCTATTATTTGGGATTGGCCTATTAGGAGGTTACACTACTTTTTCGACTTTTAACGTTGAGCTAATTTCAATGATGGATGAAAGGCGATGGGGAATGTTCGCTGTTTATTTTGGCTTAAGTTATCTTGGTGGAGTTATTGCCGCCATCTGTGGAATGATGATATGAAAGGAGTAAAAAATAGTGACAGAAACCAGACTACCAACGCAAATTGAAGTAAAAGGTGGAAGAGTCCACAACCTTAAGAACATTGATATCAATATCCCGCTACATAAATTTGTCGCAATTTCGGGATTATCTGGTTCTGGGAAAAGCTCATTAGCGATGGGGATTTTATATGAAGAGGGATCTCGACGGTACTTAGAAGCGCTTTCTACTTACACAAGACGGCGGATAAAGTTAGGTGCTCAAGCCGATGTTACAAGTGTTAAACATATTCCTTCAGCACTAGCATTGAAGCAACGTCCCGCAATTCCATCTGAACGAGCAACCGTTGGAACAATGAGTGAGATGTTGAACGTAATTAGGCTGATCTTTTCGCGGCTTGGCGAACCGGTCTGTCCAAATGGGCATCGTTTAAAACCAAGCCTTGAAATCGCAGAGGTAATGAGTAAGAGCGGCGATGAAATGGGACAATTAACCTGTCCTACTTGCGGCACAAAGTTTTATGCCTATGGAGCAGAAGACTTTGCATTCAATTCTGACGGAGCCTGCTTACGATGTCATGGAACAGGGAAAGTTCGTGAACTGGATGAAAGTAAACTTATTAGGGATGAAAATCTTAGTTTAGCTGATGGGGCAGTTGCTTCATGGCATTTGCCTGGACGAAACTTTATGCCGAGTGTTGCTGAACAGGCCGGTGTTCGAATCCATGTTCCATATAAAGATTTAACCCCTAAAGAAAAAGATTTTGTTTTAAATGGTCCACAAAAGAAGTTTAAGATGGACTTCCGCTCTGGAACAGGCCGTGTTTTTCATGACTTTAATGCTTTATATGAGAACGCTCATGAAGCGGTATTAGCATCTGCCAAAAGCAGTAAGAGCGAACGAGCACAAAAACGAATTAGCGAATTTTTCCATTATTCAACGTGCCCAGTTTGCCATGGAACACGGTTAAAGCCAGAATTATTAAAACAATTAGCTGGTGGTTTAAATATTGCGCAAGTTAGTGACCTTACGCTTGGAGAGTTGAGCAAGTGGAAGCGAGATGTTTTAGCTGCTCTTCCTTCAGATATGAAAAAGATGGCGACCTCATTATTTAAAGAGTTTGATGACAATTTACGACCATTACTGGAATTAGGCCTTGATTATTTAACTTTATCGCGAAACGGAAATACGTTATCGACAGGTGAATTACAACGTATTCAGCTTGCAAGAACTCTTCGAACCCAAACAACTGGTGTCTTATATATTCTGGATGAACCTTCCATCGGCTTACATCCTGACAATATTACGGGTCTCTTAAATGTATTTAAAGAATTAGTGGCCCAAGGTAATTCATTAGTAGTTGTTGATCACAATGTTGATATTATCAAAGAAGCAGATTGGATTATTGAAATCGGCCCGGGTTCTGGAGAAAAAGGTGGAGAAATTCTTACGGAGGGAACACCATCGCAAATCGCTGACAACCCTCAGTCTAAAATTGGTCCTTATTTAAATGGGACAGCAGTATTAAAAAGTCACCCCATAGCAAACGAACCAGCTAGTCAAGAGATTACCTTTGAAGTAAAAGATTATTACAATCTTAAAGACGTCTATGGAGAGATTCCGGTTAATCGGCTGACTGCTATCACTGGTTTTTCGGGTGCTGGTAAAACAAGTCTGATCCTTGATAGTTTAGTTCCTGCTATCCATGCTCAAGCAAGTGGGGCTAAATTACCTTCGCAAGTTCGAAAATTGTCAAGTCCGTTAAAAGAAGTAGTAAGTGTTGATGCAGCGCCAATCGGTAAAACTAACCGTTCAACCGTCGCAACTTATACCAGTATTATGGATAATCTGCGGAAGTTATTTGCAGCCCAGCCCTTAGCCAAAGAGAAACACTATACACCTTCTTACTTTTCTTATAATAATAAGCAGGGAGCATGTCCAACGTGTGGGGGCGCGGGGGTCGTAACCCTTGATATTCAATTCTTGCCAGATATGCAACAGACTTGTCCAACATGTGGGGGAAGTCGATACAATGAAGAAGTTCAAAAAGTTAAGTGGCAGGGATATTCAATTGTTGATCTCTTAAAATTAGATGTTCGGGCAGCGATGAGTGTGTTTAAGGAAGTTCCGAAAATTGCTCGTGAATTTCAATTATTAGATGAAGTAGGCCTAGGATACCTGCACTTAGGCGAAAGTACGCCTAGTCTTTCTGGTGGTGAGGCGCAACGCTTAAAACTTGTTAAACACCTTAATCATAATCAAAGCGAAACGTTATTTGTATTTGATGAACCGACTATTGGCTTGCATCCCCTTGATGTTAAAACCCTTTTAGCAGTAATGCAGCAATTACTTGATCGGGGAGCGACAATCATTACTATTACTCATGACTTAAATTTGATTATTAACGCAGATTATATGCTTGATATGGGTCCGCGCGGTGGCAGCAATGGTGGGGAAATTGTGGCTCAGGGTAATCCGTTAGCCCTTATTCAAAAACCAGAAAGTTTAACCAGCAAGTATTTGGCAGAATATTGGTCAAGATTTAATTAAAGATAAAGGCTCCAAACATTCGGATTTGCCGGACGTTTGGAGCCTTGTTTTTAATCAAGTTAATTATTTTGTTACTGCTTTTTCTTCATGGTTTTGCCAGATTTTGCGAACGAGTAAATAACAGCCAATTAGAATTAAAATAGCGATTGCGACACCGATCAGTCGTCTAATGTTACCTTTGAAAATAGCATCCCCACCAAAGGCATAGAGAAATGAAGTCGGAGCCATGCCCACGGTTACCATCGCCAAGTAGTGTTTCCGACTAACATTTAAACGGGCACCAGCGTAGTTTACAAGTACACTAGGGATAACCGGAATCATAAAGCCGATGGTAAGTGCGATTAACGGATGCTTTTGCTGTAAGAGGTAATGAAGGATCTTGTTTTTCTTTACCCGTTTAGAGAGGTTAATTTTACGAATTATACTCATTACAGTAGAGTTTCCTAAAATATTTCCAACCCAATTGATCAGAAAACCAACAATCGGTCCATAACATAACCCGGCAAAGATACAAACAACGGAATTAGACATTCCCGGAATCGCATTTAAGATGCCAATTAATGCTACAAGAAGGAAGATATCGGTAAAACCATGACTTCTAATCATATGGAGAAGCTTGGCCTTATTATGAGCATTAAAATCTAGCAACAGGTCAATTTCTGGCTTATATGTTCGATAAATGAAGTAGAGAACGATGACAGCGAGGATAATGGCGCCAACGATCAGCCACGTTTTATTTAATTTACGCTCTTTCATAATTATTTTTCCTCCTTTAGTAGCGTAAACCCAGCCTTCTCAAAAAGGGAGGTAAGAGAATGTCGTAAAAGCGGATCATGAGCGTAAAGATAAGTTCCATATACACCACGCTTGAATAAAACGTTCAAAGAATTCATAATCATTCTTTTTTCTAAACTCTTAATTTCAGCTGGATCAGTTAGGTCAGCACGTTTTTTGAATGCTTCAACATCTGTATAACGATCTAAATTAACTTGAAGTTGGGTTGTTTGAGGCGTTTGGCTAATCGGCGGACCGATAATAATGCCAGTGTAATTTAAGTCAAATCCTTGGCAAGTGTAGATTGAGCCAACTTCATCAATGGTTTGAGGCAGTTCTGCCCAGGGAGTAACTGTATAGTTATATTGATCCCACGGCATTTTAAATCTGCCTTCCTCAATGTAATGTTTCCCACCATCGAGCGTTGATGGATATCCAGACGTTGAAAGAATGCGGGAAAGGCCTACTTCTTTATTACGTTGAACAATTGCTTTCCTCATTTCCTCGGCATCACTGTAAATACGAAAATCATAATGATCACGGGCAGATGCTGGTAAAGGGGTTAATTTATAGTTAGTGAATTCATTAAACCACTTAACTAATTCATCGCTCGCATTCATGCGAAACATGTGGGTTAAGTGGTAATCTTTATGGGGATATTGGTTCGTAATTGCTTGAAGCCGTTCAGGGGTCCAGAGACTTTTCATTCGTAAGACTTGGTATTGATCAAAGACAATTATGACAACTTTAGCGCGTTTAATAATCTCGACAAGCTGATTATCATGGTAAAAATTATTATAATGATCAGGTTTGGACAATAAAAGATGAGCTTCATCGATAACAGCAACATCAATGGTTTGGTTTTGCTTATCCAATTGATTAATTAATGAAGTTGGCCGAGCGAAGTCCTTTTTATATAACTCTTTTATTGGCCCAGCAATCTCTTTATAGACTTTCAGAATTTCCGGATGGTTAACAAGAAAATAATTATTGGTATGATAAAGAACGGAATTTTGTTGTGTCCGTGCTTCTTTTTGAATGCGGACGAATAATTGTGATAAGATTACGCTTTTTCCAGTCCCAGCATCCCCGTAGACTGTATATATTGCAGGATGATTTTGTGTTAGATGGCGTTTAGTAAATGAAATAATATCATTGACGAGTTGTTCTTGCTCTGTCGTTAATTTTTTAAATGGTGAAATTTTGTTAGTTGCAGCGTTGTCTATATTTTTCATAATTATTTCCTTTTTAACGAATTACTCTATTTAATGGTATCGAAATGCATGAATTTCGTCAATTTGAACTTGAGAGTAATTTACTCAATGCTTTAGAAAGTGTTAGAATAATAAGAGCAATAAGTATTACTAATTATTAAATGTAAAATCAAGAAGGAGTGGAATAGATGAATCTGCATCCTGATTACCTCTTAAATGAAGTTAATGAACCAAGCGATATTAAGGACATGTCACTTGACGAATTAAAACAATTAGCAACAGAAATGCGTCAACTTGTTCTTGAACGCGACGCAAAAATCGGTGGACACGTAGGCCCTAATCTTGGCGTAATGGAGCTAACGATTGCTTTTCACTATGTCTTTGATTCGCCCCATGATAAAGTTATTTGGGATGTTTCACACCAGAGCTATGCCCATAAAATGCTGACAGGCCGGAAATTAGGTTTTCTTGATCCCGATCATTATGAAGATATTACTGGATTTACGTCACCAGAAGAAAGCGCTCATGACTTTTTTGAAATCGGCCATACTTCAACATCAATCTCACTTGCAGTGGGGATGGCTCAAGCGCGTGATTTAATGAAGCCGCAATCACATAATAACGTTATGGCAGTAATTGGGGATGGATCCTTAAGTGGCGGATTAGCTTTTGAAGGATTAAACAATGCCGCTAAGCTTAATTCTAACTTAATTACTCTCGTTAATGATAATCAAATGTCAATTGACGAAAATCAGGGTGGTTTATACAAGGGGCTAAAAGAGCTCCGCGATACCAATGGTGAATCTCCCAATAATATTTTTAAGTTTATGGGCCTCGATTACAAGTACGTTGCAGATGGCAATGACTTGCAGACGATGATCGACACTTTTAAGGAAATCAAGGATATTGACCATCCAATCGTCCTTCATGTTAACACCTTAAAAGGGAAGGGTTATGAACCTGCTGTTGAAGAAAAGATGAAGTATCATTGGCGCACTCCATTTGACCTAAAGACTGGTGAAGATAAGGTTAAGGTAAGTGGAGAATCATATAGTGATGCTGTTCTTGCTGAATTAGATAAGCAAATTGCAGCGGATAAGCCAGTTGTTGCTATTAATGCTGGAATTCCTGGTGCGTTTGATCTTGGCAAATTTAAGGCTAAGCACCCGGACCGTTATTATGATGTTGGGATTGCTGAACAGGATTCAATTACGACTGCTGTTGCAATGGCGCAAGCAGGTGCACGCCCTGTTGTATTTCAAAATAGTACTTTCCTGCAACGAGCATATGATCAATTGATTCATGACATGGCATTAAATGATGCTCCGGTTGTAATGATTGTGCGAGGCGGGTCAATTTCAGAAAGTTCTGCTACTCATCAAGGAACATTTGATATTTCAATGATTAGTGATTTGCCAAACATTGAATATTTAGCACCAACAAACGTCGAAGAAATGATTTCGATGTTACGGTGGGCAATCAATCAAACTGATGAACCAGTAGTAATTCGTCAACCAGAAAAGCCTCTTCTTCACGGGACACCAACACAAGATGACTACAGTACAATTAAGTACGATATTGCTCATCGCGGAAGTGAAGTTGCAATTATGGCTGTTGGTGACTTCTGGGAACTTGGTGAAAGGGTAAGGAAGGAACTTCAAGACAAGCTTAACATTGATGCTACATTGATCAATCCAAAGTCGGTAACTGGAATCGATTCTGATGTCCTTCACCACCTAGCAGAAAATCACGATGTAGTTGTTACGCTAGAGGATGGGGTCCTTAGTGGGGGCTTCGGGGAAACAATTGCTCGTTACTATGGGCCAAAGGGAATGAAAGTTTTGAACTTTGGAGCACCACGGGAATTTGCGGATAATGTTCCTACCGAAGTACTATATGAATGGTATCACCTAACCCCTAAACAAATTGTGGATGATATTGAGCAGGTTATCCATTCACTATAAGTTAACAGAGCTATCATCGCAGGTAAGGATTACTTGTAGATGATAGCTTTTTTCGATTTAAAAAATGCGAATTGCTTCTTTTTACGTATATATATTAAAGAGTATATAAAAGAGGAGCGAGATAATATGAACCATTTAAACCACCTTCATGTATTGCGAAACACTTGCTTAGTAGGCTTAACGACAGCGTCAACGATCCTTTCGCTGTCGTTAAATATTCCACCAGTTTTAGCTGCAACTCAAGAGCCAATTACGCATCCCATATCTAACGCAAATAATCAGAAAGAACGTGTTCAAATCAAACGTGTAATTTATTTTCATCTCTTAAATGAAGTTAAAAAAGTGGAACAAGTGTCTTATGCTCACCGTGAAGTACCGAATGATCCAACCAAAAAGGCAATTTGGATTATTGAACCTTTTGAAGAAGTTAATATCCCTGAGCAAGCTGGTTTTAAACCATCAATGGATAAGATTCCAACTGTTACAGAAATAGAGGATCTATCGCAATTAAAAAATACGATAAATATTTATTATCAGCCCCTCAATAAAGATGAAGGGCCAAAAAAAGACAGCAAAGAGAATACGTTAGCAGAAAAGCAAAAGGAGGGGCAAGCAAAGGAGAATAAAAAAGAGGAAAAGCAAGATTCACAGGACAATTACCCCGTGAATGAAGATCTGGGGGATGATAATCAGGTCACGGAAAATTATGGGGAGGTAAATAATACAAGAAAGCAGCAAAATTTGCACCAACGGATAGCAGGGATTAATAATCGACTAAATCATTCACATCGGGATTCACGTAAAAACGATAACTCTGACCAACAAATACTTCCACAGACGGGAAATGAGACCGATAATTTAACGACTTTTCTTGGTTTGGGGATAACGGTAATGGTCGCGGGGATGAGTCTTTTTTCGTTAAAGAAAGCGCACAAAAATAAATAAAACAAAAAACTTGATAAAAGGACTTGCATTTTTAATTTTCTAATAGTATTCTAATGTTATTGAAAAACGAATGGAGGAAACTAAAATGCAAATTTACAATAAATCAATTATTCATCACCTAACCTCCACCTCAACCACAACAACAATTACCGTGGTTGAGTAGTTTTAATATCTCTTAAATCTGTTAGCAATAGCTATTCAAGATGTCCCAACCACTTATCAAAAATTGACAAGGGTTGGCTAGGGACATTTTGGGTAGCTTTTTTATTTAAAGTGAGGTTAGAATGATGGATAATCAGAAAAATGAAGTTAAATTAAATCGGACAATGACTCCCGGACAAATGGAAATGATTGCAATTGGTGGGACAATTGGTAGTGGTCTTTTCATGGGAGCCACATCAACTATTAAATGGACTGGTCCTTCTGTCCTATTAGCATATGCCTTTGTAGGTTTAGTCCTGTATGGTGTTATGCGTGCGTTAGGGGAAATGATCTATATCAGTCCAGGAACTGGTTCCTTTGCGGACTATGGGTCTAAATATATTCATCCCTTAGCTGGATACCTGACAAAGTGGAGTAACGTCTTTCAGTTTATCATTGTTGGTATCTCGGATATTATCGCCATGAGTCAATACCTTAATTATTGGTGGCCTAACTTGCCAGACTGGATTTCTGGGTTAGTAATGATCATTATCTTAACTCTTGCGAACCTTGCATCTGCTAAGGCATATGGCCGGTTGGAATTCTGGTTTGCGATGATTAAAGTTGTTACAATTATTGTTATGATCATTCTTGGATTGTTAGTAATTGTCCTTGGGTTGGGTAACAATTGGCATCCGGTTGGAATTTCCAATTTATGGTCACATGGTGGATTTTTTACTGGTGGATTCATGGGATTCATGTTCTCACTATCTGTGATTGCTGGATCCTATCAAGGAATTGAATTACTTGGTATTACTGCTGGTGAAGCCGCTTCACCACGCCATGCGATTGTTAAGTCAGTTAAATCTGTTATTTGGCGGATTTTAATTTTCTATATTGGGGCAATTTTCGTTATCGTTTCCATTTATCCATGGGACGAATTAAAAGCAGTTGGATCACCATTCGTCGAGACATTTACTAAAGTAGGTATTACTGGAGCAGCCGGAATCATTAACTTTGTTGTTTTGACTGCTGCATTGTCCGGTGCCAACTCAGGAATCTACAGTGCTAGTCGGATGCTTTTCAAGCTTTCAGTTGATGGTGAGGTTCCTAAGGTCTTTAGTAAATTGTCAAAGCGGGTTGTACCAAATGTTGCGATCTTAACAATTTCATTCTGGATTTTCCTTGGCTTTATTGTTAACATGCTTCTATCAATGTTTAATGCAGCCTCTGCTAATATCTTCGTGATTGTGTATAGTTCAAGTGTCCTTCCTGGAATGGTACCATGGTTTATTATTTTGATTTCAGAATTAAACTTCCGGCGTAATAATCCGGCTGAATTAAAGGATCACCCATTCAAGATGCCATTTTATCCAGCATATAACTACTTTAGCTTGATTGCGCTAAGTGTTATCTTACTATTTATGTTTTTTAACCCAGATACACGGATTTCGGTCAGTGTTGGGGCAGTCTTCTTAGTTATCATGAGCATTGTCTACAAGTTGAGAACTCAGCGCCAGGATAAATTAGCATAAAGAATAAATACTCTCGAAACAGATTGTTTTGGGAGTATTTTCTTTTATCAATTAAAATGATAAAATACTTTTACGAACATACGTTTAAGAGGAAAGGTATTTTAGAAACATGCGATTTCGATTCAATAAAAAGACCCAGTATTTACTTTTAGCTTTAGTAGCGATTCTCGGCATTGGTAGTTTTTCCCAGCCATCTGATAAGGGAAGTACTTTACCACAGGGAATCCAACGGGTAGCATCTTGGCGCCATTCAACCAACAATAATCGATCATCTTCTTTTACGCCGCCAACCCAAGAGCAGGCTACGAGTGTTCTTTCTAATGGTGTTCGTCAGCAGTTAGGAACATCTGACATAAAATGGAATGGTTACGGAGCGTTTATTTTAAATAACAATCAGACGGCGCTAAACGCAAATATTAACAATGCGCCATACGCTGTTAATCGACGTGATTCGCGTGGACGAGCATGGCAGGGAGACGCCTGGCTCAATCGTACAACACGCCAATACCGTAATCGGAATGAAACTGGGAATGGGGCCACTAATTGGAAGCCAGCTGGATTTTTACAAGCTCACAACTTAAAAGGTGGTATCTCCCATGCTTATGATCGCGGACACTTACTAGGATATGCATTAGTAGGTGGTATCCGTGGTTTTGATGCTTCAGAGTCAAATCCCGCTAATATTGCAACTCAAACTGCTTGGGCCAACGAAGCTCGAAGCAGTACGTCAACCGGGCAGAACTACTATGAAGGCTTAGTGCGAAAAGCTCTTGACCAGAACAAACAAGTTCGTTATCGAGTAACAGATGTCTATGATGGTAATAATTTAGTGCCTTCTGGTGCCCATATTGAGGCCAAATCAAAGGATGGCAGTTTGCAATACAATGTTTTCGTCCCGAATGTGCAGCGTAATATTAGTATAAATTATACAACCGGAGCAGTTACACAACTAAATTAAAACACTGATATATCAACGGTTAAGCTCACATTGAGTTTAGCCGTTATTTTGTATATTTTGTAATTTCTGCGTAAAACACATAGAAAAACAGAAGAAAACAGAGAAATGTTAAATTTGTTGGCACAAATTTGGCACAAAATGGCTCGATTAAAAAGACTGATAACATTTTGTCAGTCTGTTAATTCTGATAAATAATTTACTATTTTTTTGTTGTCCTTATCCTGCTTTTCATCTATAAGATATGCATAAGTGTTTAGTGTAATATCAAATCGGCTGTGGCCCAAACGTTTACTGATTGAGTATATATCAACTCCATCTGATAGCAGCAGGGCAACATGGGAATGACGCAAACTGTGAAAATGAAAACCAGGAGCGCTGATTTTGCATTGTTTTAATAGTGATTGTAGCTCATAATTTGCAGTACTCACTTGAATGGTTCGGTTTGTCTGTGTATAGAAAATAAACGTATCACCGTTATCTTTTATATTTAGTAGTCTCTTAATAAAACTGTGTGGAACTGAAATATCACGTTTAGCATTTTTGGTTTTGAGATCTACAAATTTACGATCTCTGCTCAATTGTCGGTCAATATGAATAATGTTATTATTAACATCTATGCGATCCCAAGTCAGCCCTGCCAGCTCGTTTAGCCTGCAGCCAGTAACGATTGCAGCAGCTACCATCCAAGCGGTGCCAATTGGCTTATCAGAGTTGTGACGACGCGGAATGTGAGCGGTAAAAATATAATTAAGTAATTTCTTGATCTGATCTAAATTAAGATATTGTACTGCACGTGTTTCTTTACCGGCAATACGTGCTGTTTTAGCAGGATTGCGTACAATATATCCTTCATCAACAGCATATCTGAAAATTTCTGATAGCCTCTGGTGAACTCCTCTTATGGTATTTTTAGTATTACTCTTTGATTTTGATAACAGGAATTCTTGATATTCATCCTGAGTTATATTATCAACTAACTTGTCCTTTCCGAAATAATCGACAAACCACGATTTTGCTAGATCCCATCCATACTGCGTGTTGATTTTAACAAATGGCTTTTTACGTAAATTATAATAATGATCAAACAAATATATAAACTTGGTTGCAGCCTTATTTTTTCCTTGTGCGTGCTGACTTTCCATGTCTAGAGTCCAGTAATCAGCATCCTTTTTATATCTAAATCGCTTACGTTTCCGATGATGTTTGTGCTTTTCGTCAGTCCAGCTAAAATCTCCAATCCACGATCCATCTTTTTGTTTTCGTGGTTTTGCCATAGTATCATCCCCTTAGTTTTAATTGTATTAGGTATTTATATAATGTACAATAAAGACGTGGCTGATCTTGTTGGAGTTAGTCAGCCACAAACTTTTTTCTGCGCATTTTTCTAGGTCTGGGGTTTAGAAAAGGGGCCCCTGACAAATGAAAAATGTATATACAATGAATGATGTAGCTAATGATCTCAAACAGTTGAGTTTGATGATATCATTGATTAATGATACGTCTTTGTCGTTTCAAGAAGCTCGTGAGCAGTTGTTTAATAACAAATCCCGTGAATGGATTGATTATTATATAGTCTATCTTCACCCTGAGGTACTAACTACTAACGGAGGATGGATTACGCCACGTGCCGGATCTGGACATAAGCGAATCATAATTAGTAGAAATCAGGCTAAACTCTGGTTGTACAACAATCGTCAAAAGATCGATTGGAATTCATCAGAGCCAACTTCTGAGCAAAAGCGGCTCAGTGCAAGAAATCATTAGTTGATCATCATTCATCTCATAAGCCAACCTTTTAGCCGGGTTGGCTCTTTCTTTACATTTATATGTGAAATAATATACAAAATAAATACAGACGAAAACAGAGAAAGACAGACAAAATATTCATGAAAACAATATTGATTGTTTTCTTGTTTGATTTGATTTTAAAGTATAAAAGATGTACGATATTGAGCTATGATTTCACTTGATGAATGCCGATTTTACAGCACTTAAGAATTGCATTAAGTGAAATCTATAGTATACTATAATTATAAAGCTGATCGGGGGATGATTTATGAAAGCGGAAAATTGATGATGCATAAAATTATATATATACATAACTCGGATTATCAAAATCAAAATTATGTTAATGATTTCACAAAATAAAAGAGAGTAATCAAAATATGACAGAAAACCAAACTGAAAAACTATTAATAAAAGTGAATAGTGATAACCGGTATGATGAGTTACTCAATGATCTATTTTTTATTCGTTGGATTCAAAAGATGGTGCTAAACAATCCAATCATTACTGATAAAGATACTGAAAACATTTATGATCAATTGCAATCACGTGAAACTTCAGAACTATCTAGGGAAGATGTTAATGATCTTGTTAATTTGCTAATTACCTCATACAGCATCTTATATTTAGATTTAGTTAAGCAATTGGATTTAGTAATGAATGATGCGATGATTGATAAACTTATTAAGTTAGTTAATGAAGATAATGATATTGACAAATTAACGGTTTGGAATGCATTAGATAACGAAGTATATGAAACTCTACTGGGTCGACTAAATCACATTCCAAATCGTAATTATGCAGACGCAATGGGGGACGGATATCTGATGTTCACTCATCTATTCGTAACTAAGAAGATTTATAACATCAAGAAAATCGTTAAGAAGTCACTTGCTTGTTCGATTTAATTTCAAGCCGCAAAAGATTAGCGAAAGAAGGTAATTAATTCAAACGTAACACGAAAACGGCATGAATAATTGATAATACAATATAATTGTAATGCTGAATTTGGTCAGTCCAAAAGCTACAAAGTTGAACGAATTGACAACCACCAGGAAGACGAATGGCTCGATAGTTTTTGCAATTTCGATGATTACAATGAAGAATGAAGCAAGTCAAGCACTCAAGGAAGTTAATGACGAACTATATAATAATCGGCTAGATAATAAGTAGTTTGTAAATTGTAAATGTTGCCTGATTTACCATAGGAGGGAGCTGAGACAATGATACCGATTCGCAATTCTTGTCGGTTAATAAAAAAGAATTGATCAAGTCAACCACAACTCAACCAATTCGAACCAATAACTATTAACCAACCTAATTAACTTGATAACTCGTAACTCAAACATCAGATCGGCCACTTATATTATATCATATTTGGCCGTTCTGACATCTGATTAGATTAATGAAAGGCGGTCATTTTATGGCTAATTCAGCTAATACTCAAGATATTTTAGACAACGTAACTAAGAAGTATATGATTACAAATAATTCAACTACTCAAGAGATTTCAGAAGCTGCTGCTGCTTTTGCTGCTGACCCAGCACACACAAAGATCTTAGCTGGTGGAGCTGACAAGCAAACATTAGATATTTACCGAACACTAGTCAAAGTGTTCCGCGGAGAAAAACTATCAGAATATGACAACACTACAGTTAATCCTGCTGATAACCGTGTTAAACCTGAAGATGATAAAGATTTAGATAATCTCTTCAGCAAGGAAAATAAACCAGGAGAGACAATTAACCTAAAGATTGGTGGACTTAATACATCGTGGAATTATGACTGGCACGATTATCCACAATATGAATTTAATGAAGTTGGTGCTGCTCAACGTCTGACTGATGCCGTTAAAGAGCATGTTGCATATGATGTTGATCGCGGAATGTTTCGAGCCTGGAATAACAAACGCTGGGTTTGGATTAGCAGTGAAATAAACCAATTAACTCAACTAACCCGTGAAATTCTGAATTGTATGGTAAATGAGGCTTCAGACGTATTCGCTGACGAATCTAGTGATGGATTCAAAGATACAAAGAAGAAGATCGATAGATTGGGAACACAGCCAAAAATGATACAGATCTTAAAACTAACTCAAACTGAAGATTTGTTGGGTGTTTCAAACGTTCGTTATAACAGCGAAAACTATTTGATCAACTGCTTAAACGGTGAGATCGATATTTTAACTGGTAAACTGCTCAATCACAACAAAGAACATCTATTTACTAAGATTATTCCATTTAATTATAATCCTGATAATCATAGTGATGACTGGGACAACTTCTTAAATGTGACATTCCAAAGTGACAATAATATGATCAATTACTTTAAGATGGCAATTGGTGATTCAGCACTTAGCGGTATCAATACTGATCGTCATATGTACGTTAACTATGGGAAAAACGGACATGATGGTAAGAGTGTTGCCATGAACACAATCCGGCATGTTCTCGGTGGGGATGCAACTGATGGATCTGGTTTTGCTGATACAGCCGATATTAAAACATTTCTTAAAAACAAATCGGCAAGCGGATCAAGTGCTCGTCCAGATTTGGCTAATTTAGACGGTGTTAGACTTGTAACGCCAACCGAACCTTCAAAGAATGACGAATTAGACGAAGGTGCTGTTAAATCTATGACTGGTAAGAGCGATAGCATGAAAGTGCGTGACTTATACAGTTCAGTATTTACAATGAATCCACAATTTAGTATCTGGATTTCAGCAAATGACATTCCAAAATCAAGTGCCAGCCAGGCAATTATGGATCGGTTAGTGATCATCCCGTTTAATCATCGTATTAAGAAAAATAGCCCTGAAGATAACCCAAACATTGAAAATGAGTTGTCAACAACTAAGAATTCAGAGGGAATCTTAACGTGGCTTGTTCAAGGATCAGTTGAAGCACACCAACGTCGAATTCAAGCCAAAAAAGAAGCACAGCAAGCATTAAATAACAAAGATTATGATAAAGTGATTTATCAAGACCCACTCATGCCATGGCCTGATTCAGTGGAGAGGGCACGTAATAAGTACCAATATAGCGCAAACAGTGCTTTAAGTTTTATCTTTGATGTGATCTACAGCCAGGATGAAATGATGAACATTGTTATTGATTCCATTCTGTCTAATGATCGTGCACGTGAATATGTAAAACGTGGAATTGATGAACATCCACAAGGTATGGATGTAATCACTGCTAAGAAGATTTTTAATGAATACCGTTTAGTATTTGACGAATCAGCCTATATCACAAAGTCAGATTTATATAAAATGTATCAAGAATGGTCACGTGAGCAAGGTATGCGTAACCCAGCAACTAAACGAAGCTTTCATGATTCTGTTGAATCAATCTTACAAGAAGGATGGCAGAACGGAAGTCGTGTTTGGCTTGGAATCAGTGCCATGCCACATATTACAGAAGGATTTAGGACTGTAGTGAATACTGGAAATTATGCCAGTTTCTTAAAACATATCGCAATGAAGTACGATTTAGACCACTTACAATCGTTTAGTAAGTCAACAGATCATCTATTTGTATCTGATGACAAATCAACTAAATCTGCACGTGACCAACTGAATTCATTTATTGACGTAGCTCCTGAATCATATGCACATAAGTATCATATCAATTTTGATAATGTCAACTGGCCTGAACCATACCAAACCAACACGCAGATCAACAGCACAACCAACACGCAATCCAACATTACAGAAGCTAATAATGTTTTGAATGACCCAAAGGCAGATCAAGACGCAAAGAATAAAGCACTAACTGTTCTATTTAACGACTAAGAGAGAAAAGGATTGGTGGATAATTATGGTTGATGATAACACAATTACTAAGACTGTTGAGAAGTTCTTTGAGCGTGATGTTCAGCGTGATCTAATGCTGATTCACAGCGCAACCAGTGTTTCAAGCCCGAGCTTTGATGGAATGCCAAAAGGAACAAGTGATGGTAACGGATCAGAAAATAAGATGATGGCATATTCTGATGCTAAAACGACAATCAATATGATTCATTCAGCGTTTGATCTGATGGATCAAGATGAAGCTGATGTATTAAACATACTGTATCTTAAAGGATGGACTGCAACAAAAGCGGCTATGACGCTGTGCGTGGCTACGAGGTCAGTATATCGGTTACGAAAAAAAGCACTTTTAGACTTTGCTTTTGCATACCGGGCCGGCGAACTTATTGACCGCGTAACTAACAATGCAACAGCCACTGTTTAACAATTCAATGGATATAATGAGGCGACTCAAACAAAAGTCGTCTTTTTTATTTGGATAGAAATATAAAATAGTCTCACACATACTTTTTGAAAAAAATCAATGCGTGAGATATAAAAAGCCTTATATATCAATGCATTGTAAAATTACTTCACGCATACACGCAATATTTTCTAATTTAATTTATGTAGATTCAACAGATTGTATATTATGAAATAGTTTTAGTCACTATATGCGTGCAAGCGTGAGATCCTTACAAAATCAACGGTGGAGGTTATATTTTGTTGATTTAGTATGCGTGAGATTGCATGAAGTGATAGTGACAAAAAGTTGTCAAAAAGTAGGCATTCGTCGAACGCGGGTTCGTGTTACTATTACTATAATGAAAGAATTAGATAAATAGTAAATAGTGATGATTTAATAAGCGGCTTTGTTTAGTCGCTTTAATCATTTTAAAGTAAAAGTAAAGGACTTAGATCAATATGAAGAAATACAATGATGAATTTTTAAATAAGATTCGGCAAGATCGTCAAGATGGATTAACACAGAGTGATTTGATGGCTCGTTACAAGTTGGACCGTATGCAAATTAAATATGTGTACCATCTTTTACGTAAACGAAATAATGCACCAGAACAACCACACAATAATAATCAGTTTGAATTCGGTTCAGTAATGAAGAAGTCAGGCGATTCAGTTCTTGCAAACAAAATTTTAACTGTAAACAATGCCCAAGATCTTTCAGCTGATGACGTGTTAACGTTATTTGGTTATGATCCAGCAGAATTTAAGCTTAATTCTTTTAAATACTCAGAATACGGCAAGGACAAAGCAACAGGTAAGCAACTTGTTTCAGCAAGTGTTAAGATTTCACCAATTGTTCAAGATGCAACGCCTGAAAAGATTTTAGATATTATCAACAATCAAGTCCAACCAGTCCAACCTGTTAATGTTCGAACTATCACTAGTACGAATGACAACATAGAAAACTTAATCGTTCCTTTATATGATCTTCGCTTTGGAATTACTGATATTGACGTAGCTTATATGTATTTGCTAAATCTTCAAGAGATGATCAAGAACAAACATTACAACCATGTTCTTATTATTTTTGGTGGCGACGTTTTTATGACGTCAGCAAAGACAGTTAAAGGAACACAACTCGATCACGTTGACAATGTGAAAGCCTTAGAAGACGCAACGGAATTTTTTGATGACTTAATCCGTGATATTCACTATCATGCTGATCATGTTGATGTTGAAAATATTGGCGGTAGCCATGATTTCGATAAGTCATATGTTTGGATGTATGGAATAGCTGCAAAGTGGAAGAATTATGCAACGTTCCACCTTACAACAAATACTCGTAATTACTTTATGTTAGATAATGTTATGGTTGCAATTCTATATAGAGATATTGCTACTAATAAGATTGCTAACCTAATGTCAGTTGAAGCTCCTGAAATGTGGGCAAAGGCTACTTCACGTATTGCTTTAAGCGGTCACCACCATAAGAATCTGGTTAAGAAGGTAGTTGAAAATGATGATGGTGTAACTCTTTATCACTGCTCAACCATTAGGCCTGAAGATAGATATGAAAAAAATCAGGGATACACGATGGCTGATCATAAGATGGAGGTATTCACTACTAATAAGTATAGGATTATGTCAGTACGGTATTTATATTCTGATCCCATCAGCGATGATTCGAAATTAACTCTTGATGATTCAATTTAGCCTCTACAATGGTTACAGTCTGTGCGTTCTTGCTGTAACCATGATTTTTAGCTAAATTTAGCTACCTTTCAAAAATCTAATATGTATAAAGCAACGTTAAATACAATGCCTGCTTTATGTCCAAATACAGTATATGTATCAAGTTTTTTTAATATTTGAGTTTGTCCTCCTGAATAAAATCGGTCCTTTCTTCTTGATATTCTGAGTGCAACTCTCAGATCGGGCTTTTGTTGTTATATAGTTTAAAGGAGAGACTAAATACAAAGAAGTGATCATATTAATGAATAGCAACTCGAATCTAAATATTGGTTTAAATTTGTTTAGTTCGGATGTCATTTGCTCGTTAGTCTTAGCTGTCGCTAAATTGGTTGGCATAGCAAATATCAGCTGGCTGAGTGTATTTTTGCCGATGATTGCCGTTGTGATAATTGATCTGGTGTTTTTGCTGATGAATTGGTTTGATCGCTCTGATTATTTATTTAGTACACCGTGATCGGAAAGGAATGTAATTAGTATGGATAAGAAAGATTTATATAAAGAAATTAACCGACATCTGAACAGTATTGATGATTCGTTAAAAACTCTGTTATGGGTTCAATCAGCTCAGCTGTTAATCAATCGCAAAAATATGAAGAAGTTAAGCGATACAACAAGTCGTATGATGTCACAGTTGGGATCTTTGTTACTAAATGATGATAATTCAATTAATGATAAAAATGAAGTGCCGGATAATGCTTTGTGGAACGGGAATGACGACTAATGTGCCACGAGTTCGTGAGGGTAACCATTTAGGCTACCATGTTGTCATTTCAGCAATAGAAAAGTTTTATGTATGTCACAAGCAAGAGGGAAAACAACGTTATGCTAAGTATAAAAAACTACAGTCAGATCAACAATATAGTTTAAATTGACATGACCAAGAAGCTAATGCGTTTTATCATTTTGGGTGATGGACGCGCACACGTAAAATTATGTTAAACAGCGTGATTATTAATAGCGTAAATGGTAGTATGCTTAGTGATCATAATTGTATTGTTGACCACGTTGTCTCTCGTCGTTTGTCTTCTAATCCATATAACATCACCAATTTATGGTTATTGTCAAGATGTTATCACAATGTAAAAAACGATTTCATGCTGAGGCTTCTTCTTTTAGTCATATTATCATCAAAAAGAAACAATCACTGTTTAAATAATTTTATAGAATTAATGATGTTGAGTGATAATTGTTCACTAGTTTGTTTATTCATACTATCTAACAATTTATTCAGTTCGTTTTGATTTGGTCGTGTAGGTTTGATTGTCTTGTTTGTATCGTCTACTAGATCGTTTAGTGTCACATCAAGTGATTCAGCAATACGTAGTAATACTGTCACGCTTACATTTTCAATAATAGATCGTTCTAGTTTTGATAAATATCCAACGCTAATTTGTGATCGTTCCGCTAATTTCTCTTGGCTAAGTTTAGCTATCTTTCTGTATTTTATTATGTTTTCACTTATATTATTCATTTTACGATTCCTTTTTATTTAAATCGGGTGGATTATAGAATGAAGTTAGCCACCCAGTTGGTGGTAAATAAAAAACGCCAT
>OGIR01000345.1_pt1 | contig 41930 bp, 53 predicted proteins | sample 1571831 | NCBI WGS metagenome assembly OGIR01 (sample SAMEA2582124, study PRJEB24529) | metagenome | biome: Human gut stool | place: China | collected 2011 | reverse complement strand
TGCGGTCATTATCCGTGAAGCTGGTGATAATACCTCTGCTCACAGGCTCGATGCCGGCAATCACCGGATTAATACTCAAATAGATAGGTTTGGGGTCTGGAGGAGTGACAGGTTCCTCCGGATCAGGAGGAGTAACAGGAAGGTCAATAATGTCATCTTCCTTAGAACATGAGAAAATAGTAAGACTCAGAAGAGAGATTACTAGCAGCTTTTCAATTTTCATTTTCATAATCAATTATATAATGTTTGGTTTTGTTTCTGTTATATGATTTGAGATTACAAGTCACGGTGTATTTTATTTAGTACCTCTTGACATATTAAAGTTAAAAAAATACCTGCATACGCTCCAACTGCTAACCCTATTAAAAAATTTGTTTCCATAATCGTTATTTTTTGTTTTATTAGTCTTATATTTCTATGATTTATATGTTCAAACTACTTGCTTACATTTGTTTTGTTAATGGCCATCAAAGAAAATCGCCAGTAACGAATGTCCCTAATAATCCAATATTCCCCATACATTCATTTTTCGGGTACTAGATGGATCATCCAATAATATACCGGTAAATAGAAAATAAAAAAATGGCAGTATATATATCCCTGCTGCAACTACAATAGCTATAGATACAACGGGATCTACAACGCTTTTAGTTATAACAAACAAGCTTATAATTATCGCTGCAATACTCATCAGTGATGTAGCCGAATGAACAACCATTCTCTGTCTCATATCATTTTTCCTTTTTTTACTTCAACTTCATATCCACATTCCATCAATACCTCCAAGATACGACCAGTAGATAATTCACCAATATTAAACCGCCTTTTCATTTCCCATGCCTGGGCTCGGTTTAACGATGTTCCAGAATACCAATTACGTTTAGTAAGAAGCTCTCTAAATATACTCTTGATTTCCTCGTCAGTCATACTATATTTCTTTCGATTACAAAGATAAGTAAAAAAAACAATATGTCAATATTATATTGACTTTATTTTATATGTTAAATAGCACTATATCCGCACTACCTCCTGAACCCAATGGGATTACATGGTTTCTCATCCAGTTTCTTTTGCGTCTGCAGTTCGGCCAGTGTTTGATTGATCAGCTCCATTTGCATCCGGGTATCATCATTGATATCGTTATAATCTGCAAATACTTCTTCAATATACTCCTTCAATTCTTTCACTTGATTCTCCAGTTGGCCAACTCGATCTACAACTGGATTTGCTAACACCTTACGAACCGCTATAAATGCACGCATTATATTGATATTAATCTCAATTGCGACATCACTATTCAGAACCGATGAAAGCATTGCTACACCCGGTTCCGTAAAAGCATAAGGCATATACCTTGTACCACCTCTTTTGTTTGAGGTCGCAAATTGCGACCTCAAACTCTCAAATTCTTCTTTAGAGAGTTCAAACATGAAGTCAGAAGGGAAACGTTTGATATTTCGTTTTACAGACTCCTTCAAACGTTTGGTTTCCATCCCATACATTTCGGCCAAATCAAAGTCCAGCATTACCTTTTGTCCACGCAACTCGTAGATCTTACTTTGAATTACTGTTAATTGTCTATCCATCATTATAATAGCATTTGGATATCACAAATTGTGATCTCAAATTAGTCTATAGCTTTCTTACTCTCGGAAAAATATTACTTTCCATCCAATACCCGGTTCATCAGGTCACATACCTTTTGACAACTATCATGGTCAGCACAAGCAGGGTAGGGGGACCCATCAAAAGTCGCCTGATTATCCATCACTACGAACTTTCCACGATCAAAGGTTACCGGATGATAATACACATCACCGGCTTTAGGTTCAAATGAACACAGCTTTATAATCGTGTTCAACTCTCTGCAGATCCGGGCACATTCTTCTTTGGGGTAGGAGGGAGTACCGCTAAAGGCTTCTACAGGAATAAAAGCAAATCTTACATTATCCCACATCACCGGTGTATAGTTCTTTATCAAATTGGATTCAAACTGCCCCTCATGTTCATATTCCTGTATTGCATCATCCATATGATTCATGATAGGGGTAGGAGGTAACAAATGTTCAAAAGGGCTATATCCTTCCTGAATAGTATCAAAATAGCTGGTTAAGCTATAATACAAATTCTGATAAAGAGGTATTCCATATTTTTTAATAATTTCTCTCATTATAATTTCACGTTCTTGCAGAGTCTTTTCAAAATCTGCTTCACATATTTTGCCATCAATATACTCACAAACTTCCTGAACAGCTATTGAGAGTGATTTTTTAAGTTCAGAGTATTCATTTGCATAACAGACCAATGTTTCTTTAGGCGTAAACACCACTCCGAAATAGTTCCCTTTTATTTGAGGAAAAATCTGACATTGGATATGCCCTTTATATATGTTCCCTTCCATTTAATGTTCGTTTATTATTTCTTTGCCTTACTTCTAATTTTACTAGGTTTTCCTACTATTTCAAGATCCAGGTATTTGAACACCTTCTCTATATCCGATAGCGGAAAGGATCTTTTGCCTATCAGGAAGGAATTAAAATTCTGGAGCGCAAAACCATTGTCGTCAGCACACTTCTTCTGAGTTAATCCTAATTCCGCCAGCCTGTTTTTTATAACTTCTCGTATCATAACAATAATCAACTTACTCCTTTTACTTAAGTACACTATTTACATCCATCTCATTTCCAATCTACTGTTCAGACTTCTGTTCAGACTTCTTATAATTCTTATAATCTTCAGATGAAAGATGATCCTTCATCCATTCATCCATACCGATATCGGTGCGTTCATTTACATAACGGGTAAAGGGAACCATAGTCTTGCACCCTTCAAATCCCAGCCTTCTCATATCAGCTGATACATCAGCAGGTAACCCTTGTAACCATTCCTCATAGAAGAATTTCAGCCGGTCATAACCTATGGAGGAAGCGAGCTGATGGTATCTGTATGCAGCGTTTCCCCATCGGAACAATGTGGCATGCTGCTCCCATACCTCTTTCGGACAGCTATTCAGAAATTCCGCCTGATCTCTCATGCACTCCAGATCAGGATGAGTTGTCATCAACTCCTTTTCATTAATCAGAAATTCCACGATCTCGATTTTGTCTTCCGGAGAAGCATTTAACCAGAATATGGACCAATTTAGATAATTTCCATAGGAATCTATCTTGTACTCTTCAACAGTCTGCCAGGCTGAAGAACTGATAGTTTTCAATATTTCCAGACTATTGCAAAATCCGAACAGCATGTATTGATAAAGAACTTCCGTTTCAAACGGATACACTTCCCAGCGTGATTTCTCATCACGCAAACATGCCAATACCCTGCTTTCGTGGTCCGGATACTTATTAGCTTCAACCTCTATATCAAGAGCTTCAAGCAGAAAACGTTGTATATCACTATCTGTATTCAAATAGAAATCGAATAAATCCCCTTGCTTACTATACCACCTGTCCATAAGATCCCGGAATAATTCCGGTTTCATTTTATTTTCAAGTGACTCAGCTATATAGCTATTACTTACTTTCTCTGTTATGATGATCGAAACTTTGTCGATCACATTAATTGCTTTCTGTATATTCATATTTTTTATATTTCAAACTGGTGTATTTTTTCCGCTTGTTTTTCCTACAATTTCAACAGGTGATACCCTTACCTCCTCAATCCATTCTATTCTTTATTTGAATTAAAAATTTTCTCGGTTATGAAGGTTGTTTACTTACACACTCAGGTGATTTACTACCAAGTGGATTCATATTCTCATCATAGTAAGTCGCAGTGTACATGGTTTCTTTAATCTTATGCTTACCACACTTACTACATATATAGGTAAATGGAGCATCAAAAGGCTCTATCCATTTATGACGGTATTTGTTTGTTGATTTATTCATTACTATTCTTGTTTATATTCATACCCAACTATTCCCATTCCTTTGATAATCTGCGATGGCTTTTTGCATCTCTTCATCGTCTTTAGATTCATGGGTGTATCTCTTATGACAATAACAGTAGTTGCTTCCGTAAGAGCAGCAATTATATGTTTTGTTCAGTTCTTCACCAACTTCCCACCGTGCATCCTCGTTCGGGATTCTTCCCTCTTGTAGCCACTGCCATTTAGTTTTCATCTTTTCTCTATATTCCGCAGCTTCTTTTCTCTTCTGCTCTCGTTTTTGGCCTTTGCCCTGTATTCCTTGTTCTTAGTTGACACAATAGCTTTTGCAGCCACAAGATCCTCATGTACTTCACTTTCAGAGAAACGAATAACCCGATAACTATAATAATTGTTATTCCAGCCTTCTTCACCTTTTGCATCCTCATTGGGTACAAAACCCCTTTTAGCCCATTGCAATTCAGTTCGTTGTTCCATGATAGCTCCTTTCTTTATTAGTTTGATCATTTTTGAGTTCTATTTTAACACATATCCATTCCTTTTGATAAACTTAGGAGACTTAAAGTATTCTGTGAAGTAATCCCATGCCAAATCAACCCCTTGGATGAATACCTGATCATCAATCTCAGTAAACTCTGTCCGTTCATCTATGGCATTGACGACAGCCTGTAGTTTATTCAATACCGTATCATCAGTAACTAAGGCATCTTTACTTCTTTTTATATGCCCGGATTCTATCACATAATCAAAGCTGCCAAATGTTGCATGTATATCTTTATAGTCAACTTCTAATTCAATACTTGAATTATATTTGAAGTAGTTTTTAAAAACCAGCTTTTTGACATAAGACTTTTCCGGAGACAATTTCCTTAATGCACCTGATAGAGTTCGATAGACTTTATTGACTTCAGCGGCAAAGGCCGTATAATGAATTAGGGTTCCTGATTCCCTCGCATATGAGAGTCTGTCAGTATTGGCCAACTCATTGACTCTTACTTCAGATATTTTATTCTGTTTATAGCTTATTGATAGCAGTATCCCTCTGCTATCAGTCATGTGCATTATAGTCTCTACTTTATAGAAAGATCTCTTCTGACCGCTACACACTTGTGTGTAGAAAGGATAACAATAGCTGTATGACAAGTCCGGCTGTTTCATATTTATATCTTCGTAGTTTTCAGTGATTAATCCGTATGCCTGATGGCATTTGAATGATTCTTTGTTTTGTTAACTGTTTCTATTTGGGTATAAATATCATCATATTTGATGATATCACAAAACTTTTCATCAATTATTTTCACTGAACATCAATTCTTTAACAATAAATCTTTTATATGCGTCTAATCATAAAACAATAATTCTCCTTAAATATACAACTAGCACTCATTACAAATAGGCAGAAATAAATAATAAATTTGAATATAGATTCACGAATATTATTCTCTTAACTAGTTATGGGGAAATAATATCATAGCTTCTTCTATTGTATAAGCACTATTCCCCTTTTCTCTAAATAAGTTATTGCAATCTTCTATTAATTTATAAAGAAATAAAATCTTTTCTTTGTATACATATCCCGATATAAACGTTGTTATATTATCTTCTATTCTCTTTCTATTGTTTTCGCTGATAATGGCTAAATTTTTAATTCCATTCATCACAGCTTGTAAAATACTATTTTTATACCAGTCAGTCAGCCATTTATTATCACTACTATCCAAAATTATTTTCTTTAATATTATTAGATATTTTTCCAACGACTCAATATCTAAATGATTAAACCTAAAATTCATATTTAAATAAACTTCATACTCATTATTAGTTAATGAGTCAATCAACAAATCAAGCCCTTCAGGCATTCCATAAGCATTCAATAATAATATGATCCTCTGCTTATTTAAAACTGACAATTTCTCCGAATTATATATATATATTAATTCTGCTAAAATTTCATCTAATACTTTCTTTTCTAATGTTATTGTCTTACTATTCAGAATCACTTCTGACATATCAATCCTAAGTTGTACTGCAAAATTAGAACGTAATCTCCATACTTTTAAGGCAAATTGTCTATTATTACATAATAGATTAACAAGTCTGTCTTGCACAACAACTGCATCTTCTCCAAATCTTAATGGATCTTGTAAGTCATCAAGAGCTGTGTTATAACACTCAAACTGCTCATGTTTCTCAATAAAATCGACATATGCCTTATAAACAAAATAGTCATCTACTATTTTAGATGTATAGTTCTCCCTTATTTGGTTTTTTATAGAATCTAAAGAGCAAACTATTATAGCTTTCTGCATAAATTCAGCCCACTCATCATTTGTTAAACAGGCAAATCCATAGAAAGTTACCAGCTTTAAAAATACTTCGCTGTCAATCATAATATCAAGATGCACAATAAACCTTAAAGAGGTCTTCCATATTTCTAATGGTTTTGAATAACCCTTTAGCGTACTCTCAACCCACCTGCTTATTTTCAACACTTGATCATCAGACAAAGGAATACCATTATCCCTATGTATCTTATTATAAACAATCTGCATTGCAATAGTATTAAAGGCGAATTCATCCTCTAGATAATATCTTAAACTGGCAATATCTACCATATGCGCTTCAGTACTATGATCACGAATAGTAAAATACCCCACGAATTGAATGAAAATACCTTTACCTATTTTGATGCTATCTTTTAAAATTTCCAAAAATTGTTTCCAATCCATTTGCTTTTCCTTCACGAATAAAGGAAGTAAATATTCTCTAAACTTATCTATATCAAAAAGTATATCTATTTCACGTTTTTCATCATCAATCATAATCGATTGATCGTATCTCATCGATTGATCAAATTCCGTTCCTGTGCGAACCGTTATTTGATCTTTAAACTGCCATTTTACATCCTGATTATATATACTATCAGACAATTTTATAAGACTACTGATAGTCAACTTATCAATAAACTTATCAAAATTCTGATCATTCACTAATGTCCCAACAGCATAATAATGATTATCTCTGTCTTCTAAAGTATTTAATATATCACACAGTTTAGTGAGAACCAAGTCGTTTACTATACTCTTACTAAAAAAGGTGACATACTTTTTATCTAGCCCAAAAGACATTTTGGATTCCTCTAAAGCTAGATTAAGAATCGCATCCAGCAAGTTAGAAGATGAATTTAGATAAGGCTCTGCATTTGCCAATGTTCGAAGAACTAGTTCATCATATGTATATTGTGATTCACTACTTAAATGAGAACAGTTATTTGCAAGAAAACCAACAAGAGTTAATAGTCCCTTTTCAGAAGTTACATATCCTAATAAATCAAACGGAATATTATAATTAGCCACATAATTAGTTCCTCCTTCTCTCCGACTTCCAAATAGTTCTATGTTTTCAATAATAATAGGAATAAAGTTCTCTACCTTACCATAAGGAATTATACACAAAAAATCCTTCAACAGTATCTCATCATCCTTCAGAATAGTATAAATCTGCTCAAAATTAATTTGCGTTTTCAGAAAATTATTCGAGAAAGCTATTAACACAGATTGTCTAATACTAATATTCTCGGTCTTATCGGCAAGTATTTCTTCAAGCGATTGGATAATAATATTAGTATCTGCATAATTGGCTCTATATTCAAATCTAGCTAATAATAAGCAGGCATTAATCCTTATGATATCTGAGTTATTAAGATTCACAGCTTCTTGAAGACAGAAATCTATAAATCTAGCATCAGAACCAAATATCGCTAAATCGTCAACCTCTGAATAATTCATCCATGTCTTCTTTATTTTTATCTTTTCCCAGACTGTATAAGCCAAATCATATCGCATTTTTTCTGATAACTTAAATCTTTCAGACTTCAATAATACGTTTGGATTATATCTAAACATCATTTCTACCAATCGTTTAAAAACAGGATTATCTATTTCCATGAAACTAAGAAGCATGATTGAAGTGTTATACCAAGAGGGTTTTATTATCTTGGTACCATCATAACAAATATAGGTACAAATATTTTCAAAAGTATCTGTGACAAGCAGACTTGCAATTAATAGTTCTTTAATTGAATTATGTTCAAAATAAAAGTTATTTTCATTATCTATTTTAACAACAGAAAAACTTCGTAAAATATTTGGCCCTTGTCTATCACCGACTATGTATCTGATTACATCCTCTTCAGATATAGAATTTTCTTCTGATAATTGCATAGCCCACGCAAGTTTGGATAGCATCTCTTTTCCCTCATAAAAAACAGAATCAATTAAATGCTTATCATCTGCATCATAACTAGCTAAAATCAGGTAATCTAAAATTTCTTTACGAGTTACATCAAAACGGGCTTTATTTTTATCATAAAACTTGATAATTGCTTGAAGAAAAAATGGATTTTTCGAATAATCAACTAACTTATTTCTATCTATAAAAGAAAAGAAAAGATCATAATCCATTCCTTTTATCTCTAAGTATTTTCTGACATCTACCATTCTGAAGGAGTTCAAGAAAAAACATTCAAAATTGTCAAAATTATCATTGTAATAATTACTTCTGCAAGTAACTACGATAGTTATTTCCGGATGATTATTAGCTATTTGTTGTATATCCTTCACAGCAATACTGCGCATTGATAATGGAATTTCATCTAAACCATCAAAAAATATTATAACTTTCTCACCTAAATCATAATCCCAATATTCAGGTAAACTAGTAGAAAGCGAATTAGCTACTATGTAGTTTTTTAAAGGGAAATAAATTGGATAATATAATTCACTTTGGGCCAACTTATGGGCTACATGCTGGAGTTCTGTACTCTTTCCAACCCCACCTGAACTTAATATGACAAAACGATTATTCTCTGTTTCTATTCCCTGACATAATGATAAAAGAGTCGTTTCCTTATAGTCCCAAAAAGAAATCTCCTTTTCAGGAGAAACAGTCCTTTCAATAAATGGAGCTGGTTCAACTGGCACCTTATATAATTTTAGAAAATGATTTTTGGGGAGATCATACTTTCCCTTTACGTTTTGGGCTTTAAGAGAATTAAATCCACTCCTAATTACTTCCCCCAAGGAAGTAAGATCAGCCATTACCTGATGACTTAATTTATTGGTTTCAGAAACTCCTTCTTGAATATTCTCAAGACGTATATCGGCAATAATTGTATGAGTTTCCGGATCTTTATTCAACTCTTCCATTAATAGTATAACCAGCGCTTCTGTTGATTTTTGTACTTCTCCTTTATTAATGTATGTCTCTAAATCTTCGAAATGTTTGTATTTATGTATGTATTCAGACTTTCTTATCTCATCATTATCAATCCATCTAGCCAAAGCACGTTGATACACTCGATCAACTTTCTGTTCCCAGTCTTTTTTCAATAGAATTTTAAATAGACTACTAATTATTCCTTTGGCGATTAAGTTACACACTTCCATGGTATTTATATTTTGTTATGTCAATAATTTGATATAAAAGTATGACATAAAAACCTAATATCAAAATATAAGTATATATATTTGCAGCGTAAGGTATTTTACTAGAGTAGTAAATGGTTCGCTGGACTATAATCATTGTTATGTTTAATATATAGGAGAAACAACTTATACATATTAAACATCAGATATCATAAATATCCTTTTTATCGCACGCTCAATTAAATATTGAATTATATTTGCACATAGAACTAATACAATGATACTATGGAAAGGTTTCAAATCGTAGACATTATATGTACTATAGACTGGAAAGAATCAAAAGAGATTATTGATAAAGAATTTCAAGACTGCCCTAAAGCAGAAGGATCTTATAATGCCGAAATTCGGTACAATCTAATCAAACCGGCTCCGCTTGAATTATACATTTATTATCCACAGGATAATTTCTTATTCGAAAAGTTTGATTTTCTAAAAAAGAAGTCTATAAATATATTATCCTATATACAAACCCCTTCCACAGAATATGCTATAAATGATGAGCAACTTGACTTCTCAAACAGTGAAGTACTAGACATCTATGAAGGAAATAGAGAATGGGTACATAGAAAAAAACCTGTTATCATTAGAATTAACAATTTGGCCCACTATACAAGTTCAAGCCATACTAATGCGGGATTTTTCTTTTTAACAGAAAATGCCTGTAATCCAATACATCTTCTTTCTCATTACTGGAAAGTAGTAGAAGATGAATTCTGTTTCAGCAATTCACCAGTACATACAGGAACATACAACAATACTTATGATTGGGGACCTATGAGTTTTGGTATAGGTTTTAAGCATAGCATTAATGATTTATCAAAACACATAGTAAGTTTAGAACGTATTCCTTACCTTCTAATTGATGCAAAAATTGAATATACCGATTTGCAAATTGTAGATTATGCCAATAAACTTTGCCTTATAATGTCTCTATTCTATAGCAAGTATATAAATTATTACTGGGGAAGAATCAGAGTAACAAAAGAACAAAGGGGACAAAATATAAGAGAAAAAACTGAATACAAATTTATTGAAGACCAAATTGATGACAATGAACATGATACATGGGCAGATCAATTCGAAGATCTGTTTAAGTTCCTAAAGGCTATTGATTATAAAAAGGTCGCTGAATGCAATGATCTGCTAACCGAAATAACAAACAGACTTATAAAGAGTCAATATGTTGATGAGATCTCTGAGTTCATGCTATTATATAATGTAATCGAAAAAATCAGGAACTACTATCTTTCTCTGGGCTTAGAAAATGGTGGCTTCTCAATCAAAGAAGAATATGATTTTGAAACATCAAAAACAAGAACCGATAAGTTTATTAAGGAAAGAATACTAGAGGTATCTAGTATTGTGGCAGATTATGATAAAGAGGATTTTGAAAAGAATGCAAGCAACAAGATTACTTTCATCCGTAAAACAGGGTTGACGGATCAGTTTTCTTCACTAGTGACATTTTTAAAATTGTCAATTAATAATTATAATATTGATTTTAAGAAACTAATAAATATTAGAAATAGCCTTTATCATGGAAATCGTGCGGATGAGAACTATCCATTATACAATAAGGAAATGAGAAAGCTTATAAACCATATATTAGTAAAGCTATTATGTAAGAACTAGTACTATCATTTATATTTAAGTTATGGGGATGTGTCAAAACTAAGGCACATCTTCTTTTTTATCTTAAAATAGTCTTTCCTCTTTTTTTATCTATGCGACTATTTTTTCAGTAATTAGGTAATAAGGCTTAATATTTATCGTATGTTGAGTCACACGTGGTCTGAAAGAGGAACTTTATATAACATGGCAAGGAAATGTCAGAATATATCTGCGAACTAAGTTGCTTAACTAAAGATCATATGCTCAATATAGGTTATGGGCAAACTGCTTTATCAAGATGCATTAAAGGAAGCGGACTTCGTGATGACATTCCCACCATCAGACACCAACTGAAAACAAATGACAAGATTTTCCTTTGCCCGATAGTTTTTACAAAATCTCAGAAATGAATTTAGGACGAAAAAAAATCGAATATATCAAAGATAATATAATCAATCCCGAAGATGATGCTACTCTAATAGAGATTTCATTATAACAGTTTTAGATGTTCACATTCTCATTTTGTTCATTATTTGTGAACACAATGAGAATATGAACAAAATCATTCTAATACCTCAAACATATTATTATTGCATTAATTTTACTACATAACACTTACTTTCGGAAAAATAATAGACATCTTTTCCACAACCAGATTCATCATGTCGCACACTTTATGAATAGTATCATGTTATATTTAATAGAATTAAGGTGGGACAGTTCTTTACTGACTTCAGGAGTGTGCTATTTTTCTCCCATATCCGCAATCAAATCCTTAAAAAGTTTTTGTGAGTATCGAATACCTTCATTGAAAGTTGCTTCTTTCTGTATGTCTGTAAGAGTATCGTCATCAACAAAAGTCTCAAATAAGAATCCTATTGCATCAGCTACTTCCTTTTGAGTATCCGGATCAAAATGAGTCTCAACAGCAGTTCTGACAAAACATAGTCCATCATGTACTCTCATTGCATGGTTAGCTGACTCACCATATTCCTTATAGTTTTTCTTAATATCCTCATTTAGTTCTATGGGAAAAGAAGTTTTATTTCTTGTAAAATAACGACATATCACTTCATTGATATCTAATCCAGTGTCTCTCAGCTTTCTTTCTCTATAGCGAGTAAAGAAATGAATACTATAAGCATCAACTCTTCTGGTCATTATAAATGAATCGGAGTCAGTATGTTTATATGGAGAACACCCCCATTTCAGGAAATAGCGTTTGCTTCCTCCATTAAATACCGAAAAAATATCAAATTCAGGATTTTCAGCTACTTGCCTGCCAGAAGCATAAAAATATAAAATATATGTGTTGTGGCTTCTAGGACTTGTGTATTCAGACAACTCCCAAACCGGAAAACGCAAAGCTTTCCGGAATTTCTTCACAGCTTTAGGTCTTAACTGCTGATGCTTATACTCTATTCTCGGTAGATCTGCAGCTAAATCCTCGTACATCTCACATAATTTCATAGTTGCAATAACCATAAATATACGAATTAATTTAAAAGTAAATTTTTACAGCAAACTCAAACTGGCATATAAATACTTTCTTAAATAGATATATATTATTTTGTTCATCCTTTCCTTTTCTGATCTTCCTCTATCCTCGTTATCAGTTGCTGAATAAATTCCCCTAAAGTTTCTTCCGGAAGTATTTCATTTTTTGCATATGCTTCATCTAAGAGCTCTTTATATTTTTTGTTTCTATCAGAATCAGCAGGCAACAGAACTTTCTTCATATGAGGAGCATTAAAATTCGCATCTGAAGCCATTTTTAAGAAACGCAAGTCATATTCTGAAATCTTACTGGGATCTTTCATATTCAACCATTTGCATCGATTCAAGGTGAAAGCCACAAAATCCGCCAATTGCAGCATAGGTTCCTCGGCAGATGAGCAATATAAAATCTGCTTATCTTTTAATAAATCACCAAACATTATGCAGGGCTGCTTTGTACCTTTCTTTTTCCGTCCTTCATCAATAACAATCATATGTGGAGCAGAATACTCCGGATGAGAATCCAGATACCTCTTGACATTCATCAGAAGTAGAAAGAGCGACAGATCCTTATAACTATTCAGATCAAAGCCTGCCATAATAGTTTTCAACGTCTTCTTCAGTTTTATCCTGCCATAATCATCCTCTCCAAAACTTTGAATGAAGACTGGAAATTGAAAATGTCTCGAAAATAAAGCAAAATCATTGAATATTGCTATCCGGTTCTCAAAATCTATATTATTTTTCCTGTAAGCGCCATTTCCAGAAAAAATCTCAGTAAAATGAAATTCATCCAATCCAATAAAAGAGTGGAGAGATTTCAATTCAGCACCCATAAAATTTACCGCTTCACGATACTGAATATCATTTAGCACAATTGCACACCATGAGGCAGAATTAGATGTGTCATATTCAAATCCGCTCCGAAATTGCGAAGTCCCTGTGTCATCAATATAAATGTGTGTAGCCATTATTATTTCTTATTTTCTCGACAAATATACTAATTCATTGAGTACAATGATGATTATGTTTAATAGAAAAGGGAAATCAATTCCCCCCATATCCGGCATCAAAAATACTCGAAAAGTATATGCTTCTTCAGAAGATTACGTATATTTTTCAAATTCTTCCAAGATGTCCTTACAAAACTTAGAAATGGGTCTCTTACAAATGTCTTCCTCTTTTTTGGAAAAGCCAAATATCATACGGTGCCAATCCTCAGAAGAAATATCAAGATGAAAGTCCGAAACAAATTTTTTATAAGCCTCTGAATGTGTCATCTGGTTTCTAAAATACATTTCAGCTGCATAATCAGTATGCGAGTTATACAGTTCCTCTATATGGAAGATTCTAGCATTATTTTCCATTCCATTCTTATTATAAGTCACATTTACAGATATAGCATCGGCACATTTATTCATATCAACAAAACCACTGCCATCTATGTCTATATGAAATTTTATAGCATCAGCATTTTCTAACATAAATGGACTAATTAAACCTTCTTTTTCTGCGTCTTTTGAGTGTTTCCCTGTGGGCCCATTACAAAACGGGCAACTAGGAATTAGATTGTATTTTAATATGGCAAGATAAGGATATTGGGCTTTATCATAAAAATGGTCCAGTTGCCCCTTGACTTGCTTTTTATCATTACCGTCTACATTCTTCACGAACACTCGATTGCAATATGGACAGACATCCGCACCAGTAGCTTCAATTAGATTGTCCTTGGGAAGCTTATCGTTATATCCTCTATCAATAAACATTTTATAAGTTATGCGATATAAAGTGGTATTATGGTTACTAAAGCCTGCATAATGAGCTACAATATGATCTGATAATTTTTTTATGTCATCAGGACGTAAATTAACCCATGCCTTCAATTCTCGTTTAGCTTCAGTAAAAAAAATGACAGTATCAGTATCCATGGGAAGATCGGCAGCAAGAAAAGTTTTATCATTTCCTAAACTACACCAAGTTTTTTTATCAGCAGAATCATTAAATCTGCTTTTTTGTTCAATACTCAATTTCTTATAGAACTTCTTTGCATCTGGAACCTTCCAACGTTTGCGGTCACCTACATATCCATTGTTGAGACATTTATCCAAATTGCCAAGAAAAGTATCTATAAAGTCGTTATACTTTTTCAGTTTCGAGTCATCGTATTCTATTGGTATCATCGTCTCATTTTCATTTTTTCTTCTACAACCTGCATCTGCTTTTTTAGCATTTCATACTCAACTTCCAGACTGTCCTTTCTTTTCAGATATTCCAGTTTCTCCAGAAGTTTCATCTTTATAAACCTGTCGCCTATTATCTTGATACTTTTCTCCAAATGTTCAAACGTCTTTTTATCTATAGGTTTAGATACTTTTTCAAGTTTATCAACTATGGCATTCAGTTTTTCGGCTGCCACATCGCCTACAAATTGTGTCATAAAAAATTGGTTGTTCAACAAATCATATACATTAGAACAAAATGTCTGCTTCAACGCATCCTTGTTTACAGCACCTTTATTCAAGCATAAAATATTATCCACAGGAACATCGCTCAAAATAAACGGTGAATGTGTGGTAATCAAGATGTTTATATCAAAACTTTTGTTAAGACCGACTCTGACAAACAAGTCTATCATTTTTTTCACGAAGCATCTTTGATATTCCGGATGGAAACAAATCTCAACCTCATCAAGAATAAAATTCAATCTATTATAACGGACCCTCGTACCATTCTTAGGAATAGTACTTAAATTCATTGCATGATATACTAAAGTACTGGTGAGGTAGATAAATTGTCGTTCACCACTACTTAGATGATTTAAGGAGACAGGTACTCCTGTTTTTTTATTTTTTAAACTTATTTCTGATCTAAAAATTCCAGGTGGCAACCATTCCATGCGATTCTTAACAGTCATACCTTTAGGCTCAATACCTAATAACTCCGCATATTGTTTATAAGAAATTTTATCCGCCAATTCCTCACCTTTCAAATTTTTACCTTTCGTGATAAAATTCAGTGCTTGTCTTAGTTTCAGTCCAATATGGGAGGAATCGCGTTTCACAGCTATGGCCAACTCCCTGAGTTGTGATACTGTTATTTTCTTGTTTTCAATGGGAATAGTGCAGAAAGTATAGTTTATGTCTCCAAAGTTTTTCTTGAAATGAGTATAGCTTGGATATTTTTCAGCAACACTTAAGACTTTGTATACCACATACATTCTTATATAAATTTGTAGAGAATCCATTGTGCGGCTTACACTACATCGTAGTGCTCCTAAAATAATATGTGCAAATGAATACTTTTCCAAAGCCAATTTCCGAAAATCCTCCAAATCCTTATCCTCTTCATAATTCCACAAATCATGTTCATTAGTATAATTCCGGTTATGCTCCTCCACTTCTTCCTTATTCGGATACAACTTTCTTCTACCATCAATAATCGACACGAACTTTTCCTGCAATTGGCGAGGTTTCCAATGAAAATACATATTATCAAAAATGTAACCATCAAGCAAAGGGTGTTCAGGATCTTCTTCTATCAAAAGGGCAGCCAATCTCGATGTCGTAAGATGCTCTTCATTGCTCATGTCGATCCAGCCGTTATCACGATAGGGATTCAAAACGATTGGACTTAAGTAACCGTCATTCTTGTGAAAAAGACTATTCAACCATGGCCAAGAACCTGGGACTATTTCTTCATTATCACCATTTGCCATATAAATAGTTTTTTCCTCGGAATAATCTTGGGCAATAAAAGATTGCATGGAATAATTAGTGGCTATCGTATAAAAGAATGCTTTGGCTATTTCTTTCTGTTGTTTGAAGTCTACACTGGCATAGTCCTCATATTCCTGCAACTCTTCACCTATTTGTATTGCTTGTTCTGTTTTATAAACTATGAACTTACATTTCAATTTTCCAAATACGAAGCCAAGAACGCCATCTCGAACGCGAATCATCCCAGTCTTGCCATTAGCTTCATATTTTAAATCGACATTTAACCCCGTGATATAACTTAAAGGTGCGGAAGCATCTCTTTCTACTCTGCTGAAAAGGCAATAACTTAGATTATTTACTACACGGAAAATCATATCCAGCAAAGAAGATTTACCGGCACCATTCTGACCGACTATTGCTGAAATACATATATTCGGGGCAAAGAAATCCTTATCTAACTTATGCTCGATAGGATAGTCTGTTTCTATATGAAGGTTCTTCATGTATTTACACCCTTCATAAAATCGGATGTTAGTCAAGGTAAACATAACTCTACAGTTTTAAAATAATTATGTATTAAATCAATCTCTAAGGCACCCGATAGGCACTACGCAAACCCCATCTTCCCGACGATAGGCATATGGGCCGTTTGCTGTCAGTACCATTAAAAATGACGGTTTTTTCATTTTTGAGGTATCTATCTTCTCGGCCAAAGATGTTAGTGTTTGTACACCCTCACTGATGAGTTTGTCACCACCAAGTTTAATTTCTATCAATCCATAACGTCCGTCACGCAAATGAATCACAGCATCGCATTCCAATCCGTTTTTATCCCGATAATGATAGACATTGCCGTTTAGTGCTTCTGCGAACACATGGAGATCACGCATACAGAGAGTTTCAAATATCAGTCCGAAAGTATTCAAATCTGAAATGAGGTCTGCAGGTCCCAAACCGAGTGCTGCTGCTGCAATAGAGGGGTCTGTGAAATATCGTGTATCTGATGTGCGGATAGCTGTCTTTGAACGCAAGTTTGGATTCCATGCTTCTACATCTTCTACTACAAAGATACTTTTTAGCGCTTTAATATACGATGCTATAGTATCTTCATCAAGAGAGTCTCCTTCATTGGCAACAAGATCTGCACGTATTGTCGAATAATTTGCCTGGGCACCTTGATGACGTGCATACGAACGCAACAAACGATGTACTCTCAAAGGATCACGATCTACACCATCAGCTTGCTGAATATCTCGTTGTTCAACTGCATTAAGATAATCGAAAGCTTGGTCTAAAGCTATCTCGTCATCCATATCCACAGCCAAAGGCCATCCTCCACGGCATGAAACAAAGGCCACTCTCTCCAAATCCAAACCTGACAAACCTTCTATTTGTTCTTTACCATCGAAAATATCCTTTAGTGATACCTCTCCTGTAGAATCACCAGATTCCCACAAAGACATAGGGCGCATTCTCAACCATCCAAATCTCCCAGTACCACTGTGTATTACCGAACTCAAATCTGCAGGTACACATGAGCCAGTCAAAATGAACAGTCCTAATCCACTACTATGGTCAGCTTCAAAGCGAATACTATCCCACAGTTGAGGAGCAACCTGCCATTCATCTATCAGTCTAGGCTTGTCGCCTCTTAACAATAATCTGGGATTCATTGTCGCCAGTTGTATGTTTTGCTCAGTTTTTCCAGATTCAGACATATACAATACACTTTGCGCTATTTGTTCTGCGGTAGTTGTTTTTCCGCACCACTTAGCACCTTCTAATAAAACTGCACCTTTCCCGGCCAATTTCCTTTTCAACAAGCGGTCCGCTATTCGTTGTCTATATTTATTCAGCATTTTTTTCTTGATTTAGATAAATTCTTATTAGTTTCTGCAAAGATAAGATTTTTTGTTTGCTATTCGGCAGTTTGGCTGAATTATTTTCGGCAGTTTGGCTGAATTATTTTCGGTAGTTTGGCTGAATAATATTCGGTAGTTTGGCTGAATAATCATCTGCTTACTTGAACATAAATATAATATAAAGGATGGTACATCTAGCTCTTTTATTTATAATGCAAATAATGGGTACACATAATTCTTCAAAGGCTTTTAAGTATGCCAGTGAATCGTTCTTCTCCATTATTTCAAAGATATCTATCTTAGCTCTATAATCACCATAGGAATTACATCCTGTCACTTCTATATATAGATACTTCTTATTTAGAAGAATGGGAAAAGGTACTATAACTTCTTTTATCTCAAGAGTATCATTCTAGTCACGAAGGGCATCATAAAAAGATCCACCATAATTGTCAGTTCTAGAATTCTTGCTATAACTTCCTTCCTGTACAATCACTTTCCCTAATAATCTTTGATAAAACCATAACTTTATATGTAAATTACAACTTCTGTCCGATATTACTGTTTTTTTCAGACAATATTCTGAAAATAAGATGCCATATAAAAGATTTTGGCATAGAAAATATCAAATACTTTCACTAATTTCAGTTCTATGACGGATCTGAATAAAACTTGTTCATCCTTTCCTTTCTGCTCTTCCTCAATCCTCGTTATCAGCTGCTGAATAAATTCCTCTAAAGTTTCTTCCGGAAGTATTTCATTTTTTGTATATGCTTCATCGTATTATAAATATTATCCCTATTATCTTCAGCAAACAGTTCGATAATTACTTTCGGAAAACATGGCTACCTTAACCAATCTTTATGCCTTCCCTGTTTCCAGCTCAGCTAATTTTTCCCTAAAAGCACGAAGTTGATCAATAGTTGGGTGAAACGTAGTATTCTCCCAGTTATGGGAGATCATGGATATCATAGAGTCCAAATACTTCCCGCAGTCTAATATAGCAGCACTCTTGTTCACTTGAAAACGCCCCGAAGGATATCTCTTATTATCAAGCACATCCTGTGCCCATGAGAGCAACTCCTTCACCGCCTCATTATCGTAATTCTGTTCCATAATCAAATTTTTCACAAAGATACAAACTACAGAATTATTTCTATCATCATTATTTTATTCTTAGTCAAATTATTATCTTTGCAAAGTACTCCAGTAGTACATAGGCGTTCAGTCTATCTCCATAGAAAAGCGGCAATTTTTCAAGCGAGATATAGATTGGGCGGTGTTCGTGTATTGTAGAAATCAATATACGTGCCCGTTTTATATCTATATATTCTCGCTGGGTTGTTTGCCGCTACCTCTATGGTATATATATTTATTTTTCGGGCACTTTTTAATTATACATATATGGGCACAATCAAAACTTTAAAAGATTTCTTCTACTTCTACACGGAGCTGGCATATTATTTCGCCATCGGCTATTTGCTACTCATTGCGGTAATAATAGCACTATCAATAGTCATCATTAAACAGAATGATGAGATCGAGATGCAGAGAAGCATCCTTGAACGCACACCCCGATACACGACTTCACATTGTCCCGCTGGACTGTTGGAAGGCGAATACCGTATGCTTTTAAGCCGTATTGAACACAGATAAGACCGGACATATCTACTTGCAGTTTATCGAAAGTACATCGGAGAGCTGTGTAGTGTAGCAAGGAGAAAGACGTTCCTGCTTCAGCTTCCATTTGCGTGTACCGGTCCCCTGGACTGCAAGACCTACCCTGTTCTTGACCAGACCATTGTTCAGCTCATCAATGACATTCATGAGCATGGACAGCTTCTCACGGTCTTCGGTATAAAATAAATTTTGTTGGATGGCAGCATCAGGCACAAGCTCCATCACCATCACTCCGGCTTTCTTATACCCCACTCCTTTCCTATATATGGCTTTAAGTGCCAGAAGAGCATGACGCACTATTTCCATCGTATTGTTAGACGGGACCATCAGCTTCACTACACTATTCAGATAAATATGCGTGCCCGGCCGGGCATCATTCATGCACCCGACAAACACCATGAGGGTGAATGCACATGAGTGTTGCCTGCGCAGTTTCAATGCACACATACCGGCAAATGTAGATACCGCTTCTTCCATATCCGAATATTCGAATATAGTTGTCCCGAAGGATCTGCTCGTGCAGATCTGTTTCTTCCGAGGAGCTACCTGATCGAGATCCAGGCAAGGCTCTCCATTCAGCTCCTTCCATACACGTTCCCCGAAAACAGTCATTTCTTTGCGTACCCACGCAACCGGCATCTGGGAGAATTCATAGGCCGTATTCACATTATATCTCTCCAGTTTCTTTTGATATCTGCTTCCTATCCCCCAAACATCCCCGACACTCGTGAGCTTCAGGGCTTTTTCCCGCTTCTCATCATTGTCTATGATACAAACCCCTTCATAACCGGGAAATTTCTTAGCGAACTTATTGGCCACCTTTGCCAGAGTTTTCGTATTGGCCACACCAGCTGATACCGGTATACCGGTCCCCTTTGTGACAGTCCGGATCATGCTGCGGGTATACTCCTTCAGATCAATATTACCATAGCCCGATAAATCAAGAAATGACTCATCGACCGAATACACTTCAATATCCGGAGAATAATTTGAGAGTAAGGACATCACCCGGCAAGACATATCCCCATAAAGATTCTGATTTCCTGAGTAGACTCCAATACCATATTCCTTAATTAAGTCTATAATCTGAAAAGCGGGAGTTCCCATCTTTATTCCCAACTTCTTGACCTCATTACTGCGGGCAATGACACAGCCGTTGTTATTGGATAATACCAATAACGGGCGATTATTCCAGTACGGATTAAAGACACGTTCACAGGATACAAAGAAATTATTTCCATCGACTAACGCAATCATCACACCCTCCACCTTTTTATTACCGCAGCAACTATCCCCCAGATCCGCAGGTCATCACTTTCGGTGATCCGGATTTTAGGATAATCCGGATTAGCCGGCATAAGCCAGGCAATACCTTCCTCTATATTCACCCTCTTCAGTGTAAATTCTCCGTCCAGGTAACAAACGGCCAGACAACCATCATAGTGCTCCAGCAATTTATCTACAACCAGCAAATCCTTATCTTCAATGAATTCACCTTTCATTGAATCCCCGTCTACCACCGTAATAAAAGTAGAAGGCGGATTCTTAATCAGGATCTTATTCAAATCCACCTTCCCCAATATCTTCTCCTTCACCAAATACGGCAGTCTCAACTTAGAGATTTCTTCCGGAAGTAACTCTTCAGGTACAATGTCCCAATATACAGATTCCCTGTTTATCTTTACCCCCGCAGTAAGAACTCCCCAGATGGAAACCCCGTCCATACCCTCAGCAGCTCCATATCGCTGCAAACGAAACTCCCCGTCAATGGTATATGCAATCACATCAGATTGCCGTGGCTTAATTGAACGGTCAAAGACCAAGAGATCACTGGAGAAAATACCTGCTTCCGGAAGCAGATCCTTTTCAGCCTGAAGAATAAAAGTATTGGACGGATGTTTGACCAGGACAGCATTCAGATCAATAGGACTGCTCATATAATCTGTTGAAGGCGACGGAAAGCCGGCTTTTACACCGTCTTCCGCAAATGGCACAGTCAGATAACTACTTGTATCTAACGCATATACAGCTAACTTGTAACTCATAATATAATCTCCCCTTATTACAAAGATAACAATTCAAATCATTATTTATTCTATTAAAATCGGAGATGTATCACTATTTTTTAAGCAGTTGGTCATTTCTACGAACAATATCATAACCTCATTGTACATTCAGTTTTATTATTCTTTCAATACATTTTTTTATAACGATATCCATTATAACAGAGAATCATAAACCATGATTGAGTATATTCCAAATATTTCATATAATTATTATTTACGTTTTATCTTGTTTATAATAAATTATTTTTCTATTTTTGGATATGTAAAACGACACACATCAAAACAGAAAGGAGGCTGAGACTAAATGATAACTATTATTCCTATTTTCTAAAGACTAACAATCTGTATTTATTCCATTATTAATTCACTAAAACGACACACATGAAAACAAATTATTTTTTCAAAAAAAGCATTCTCATACTATTTATGGGCATAACCGGTGGACTATTACTAAATAGTTGTAACCAGGAAGATCTCAGCGATCCATTAGCTAACGACAATACCCAAGTACAAACCAGAGCAGCACGATCCAGCTGGCATTGGAAATGCCCCAGCTGTGGCTTTTATAATGGAGGCTGGAAAAGTAATTGTTCCTATTGCGGAAAGACATATAGCCCTGAACACCGGGACCTGATCTACACCATACTTGATTGTTTGACCCAACACTTAAAAATGATCGAAACAATAGAAGGAGTAGGCGGTAGCGCAGGAGATACAAATCGTACAATAGAGATAGATACAAACAAGTTTCCTGCACGAGTACCTGAAGCCTGGTATGAAACTACGGGTTCTCTAAAATATTATGAAGAATTAAAGAACATGACCTACGTTGGAATTCCAGAATATGCCGAAGGTGTAGAGTTCGGATGGTATAGAACAGTCCGTACACTATATCCAGGAGATACTAAAGTTGAGAGCCTCAGAGTAACATACGACAAATGGCTTATCAATACCGGAAAATATCTCACAGATCAAAGGGGACGGGGAATAAAGGCCGGCAGCAAGGCAGCAATAAAAGCATTCGAAGCATATAGAGGCCATTAAATCCTTATACATAAAAGCTGCCTGGAACCTCCAGGCAGTTTTAACCCTTTATAATCCTTTTAATTATGAAATTAATATCCAGTTTAATACCCGTGTTATTGATAATCTTCCTGACAGCAAGCTGCCAGACAAAGAAAATAACAGCTGGCTCCAAATCAATGGAATCAAAGATACTTTATCAGCAAGCGGTCAATTCTCTGAATAATCAGACATTCGTCATAAAAGCAAATGAGCTGTATCCTGCAAATAGAAAAAGATCCGTAATAACAACAGGCGGCAGCTATATATCCATGAACGGGCAACAGACTGTCATCAGCTTCACGCCAGAGGTGTTTCCGGGTGATTCATGGAAATATCTGAATATACAAGACAATGCTTCCAGAATGACGGTTGAAAAAAATGCCAAGAATGGTAATCAACAATATACCATCAAGGTTGATGGTGGCGAGGAATGGCTGAAAAGAGAGGTACATATCATATTATATATCAATACTAATAAATGCTACGTCCAAGTCAAGGATCGTGCAGGAACTAATATCATCAACTTTAAAGGAGAGATTTACCCTAAAGGAGATTAGGACAACAATGGAGTATTATAAAAGCTGCTTGGCATTACCAAACAGCTTTTATATTTCCAATATGATACTTTCGGAAAAATCCTACAAAAGTGCTACAGGTCGAATCCTGTATAGAAAGACTTGATAGCCATAGCTCTTATGCCCGTCACTCCAGCTGAGATTCCAGTTTTCCTTCCCGGATTTACGTGTAGACGAAAGAATCCTGCGATCCGTTTCGACAGCACTCCCGCCACATATAGCCAAAGCCAGATCAACGTCCTTCTTGTGATCATACATCAATGCCAGTTCACTTATGGAAGGCAGATGCCATTTACCTTTTACAATCGTACCACATGAATAGTTCAAGCAAGCAGTAGCTGCCTCACTTTTAATATCAGCAAGCAATAATGTATCTACGCTTCCCTCTATATAATCAATACCTTCGATAGTAGCAAACTGCCTGTTTTTCTGCAATTTATTACTTTCGATCAAAGGCAGGAGATCCCTAACTCCATCTTTAGCGATAACCAGGCTGTGTTTACCAATTATAGCCACTCCCTGAACTTCTTCTGTCTCATGTAGGCACCAATATTTGGGAACTACGCATTTCATACTTTCCGTTAATATATATACACCATCAGGTGCTTCATCCTTAAACCAAAAACTATTTGATTCTGCCATTTTCTATTATTATTTTCTCATGAATTTCTCTCCGGATCTCTTCATTTCTTGCAAACAAGGAGATCTGTTGCCCTTTTGTCATATCATAAGTTATAAATGTTTTGAATAATATTATTTCATATCCTGTAATCTCCACTCCCATAGCAACCCCTTCAAGGCTGGAACCATAGATGTTTCTACGGCACAGATTATCAGATATCAGTTCATCTTCTGTTTCAAAAGTATAACTATTATTCTTCTCAAAATATCTTCTGATCAGATTTACACCGGTAACATCCAGAGACATTCGCTCTGCAAATCTGCTGAAAAAATGAGGAGGATAAACGATCAATATAAGACTGCCATTAGACCATGTAGGCATAAACACATATCTGCCATGAGGTGTCTCCTGATAACATAAAAACGTTATCAATGAGTTATCGCCAATATTCTTCTTATTCCGTGCCTCCCACAAAATAATCCATTTGTTCTTTCTCGGAGAAGTAACGAAGGAATGGAGGTAGATAGGGAACAATACGGATTTCTGAATAATCCTACGGACTTTTGTATCTTTGGTGTCGGATATACTCACCACATTCGGCAGATCAAGCCTGATTTCTTCAAGCAATTCCGCTTCACTCATTTGTGGAATAATCATATTTTGGTATATTTGCGGAGATTCTTCGTGGTTAAAACCATGGTGGATTGATTGACAAGTTGGGCCAGGAATGACTGTCCTGCTCTTTTTGTCATAGTGTATCTATATTCTCCACATTATACGTTTTACCTTCAATCGCTATTTCAGGATCTTCTCCAATATGGATTTTATTTCCACAAGCACATTCAATTTCACATTCTACAACTTGCAATAAAGGTTCCCACGCCAGAGGTTTTCTGCATTTGGGACAATGTATTATGTCCTTGTTTGTTGTATCAAGATACAAAATACAAAGTTTATTAACTATATCAGATTTATTAAGTCCTAGCTCTTTTGAATAATGCTCAAGATAGCTGTTTGCTTGCTCTGATAACGATACTAAATTTTTAATTTTCTTTAATGAGGGACGCCCGGCTCCTGGTCTTTTCCCCCCTCTTTTTCCTTTTGTTTCAGACATATTATTTTTCCAAACGTGTTATAACTCAATTTCAATATAACAATCCAGGTCTACCGTACCGCTTGTAGCGTATATCTTATTATTCTGGTCTGTTTCAATATCGAACCATCTGTCTTCTTCTTCTAATTCATCTTCATCAATATATTCCTTTAGAATATCGTATGATGCTTGACTTTGATTAATGCCTGTCAAATCACAAGGAACCATTTCTCTTCCAAGCAATTGTTCTGTTTGACGACCTTGCGTTTCTGTAAAAAAACCAACTTCTTTCATAATTTGTAGTTATTAGTTGTGTGATGAATCTTAAAAACGAACGTATCCTTCTATCTTGTAAGGTTTGAATACAACTCCTTCGCTATTTTTATTTCTTTCGATTACTTCACCCTCAAATATAACTGCTTTACGCCCCTCGGAATATTCAGGACAATTGGCTGCATATAATGCTATTTCTTTTTCTATTTCGGATTTCGACATACCAGCCAACTCTATACTAAAACCGCATAAACCTGAAAGCTCTACTGCTTCATCCATGCGGCCGGTTTTAAACATTGATGTTCCTCTCTGCAAGTCACCCTCAGCATTCTCGGTAAACCGAAGGAAATACTCGTTACGGGGATTAATGATCATAGTTGATGTTTCAACAGCTTCTGTTTCTTCTCCTTCCTCATATTCGATTGTGATGCTGTCATCCCCCTTCAGTGAATCAATAGCTTCTAGAATAATAGAAGTAGCAATTTCATCTCTTGTATTATCATAGATAACTTCTTTGTATTTAACATCAAACTCGTATTCTTCTGAGGTCTTGCGATTGCGGCATCCTTCAATGATACTTCCTGTTACTGCGAAGAAAATATTTTCGCCTCTTTCTTCAGCGATAACTTTTGCAGCTTCTACGATTTCTGTGATATGTAATGTTTTCATGACTTGTTGTTGTTTGATTACATTACAAATGTAAGAATTTTATTTGATTTCGGATATCTTTATTCAATCTAAATGCTTTTAATATACAATTTTTAACGTTTGAGATCAATTAAGAAACATCTCCCACAACTCACGTTTAACCAAAAGCCATACCTTCTCCACTTCGAAACAGATAATCCCGAAAGATATAGTCTAGACTATGGGTAATAAATTTCATTTTCTCCTAAAATATTAAAGTCGTTTTATTAAATCATTCCTAAATCAAACTCAGAATACAATCGGTTTATACTCTGATTAAGCCACTCCAGGATAACCGATTGTGTGTGGTCGCCTTCAGGGACATAATCCTCCATGATCTTTATCATATCCCGAAGAATCCAGGCCCGTTCTTTGGTTAATTCAATCTTAATACCAGCAATACCAATGCCTATATCCGGAAACCGGACTCTTACCTGCTGCCTGATCCATTCCAGAGTAGCACAATAATTATCACTATCATGTTCCGGAACATGCTCCTCCAATATATTGGTCATATCAACAAGCACACCCGCCCTATATCTTGACAGCCTGATCGGTTTGCCTCGTATTCCTTTCTGTGACATAAGTAATAAACCTTCTGCAAAAGAATAATATTCATTCCTATTTATTTCCTGACTCATATTCATTATTTTCTTTGGATTTTTTCAACGATACACTTATCTCTGATTCGCAGGCTTTTACTGAGTTTTTCTTATGCTTTCAGCCTTATCCTTCGACGAGCCATTCATTCCACTTTTCACAGTCAGATAGAAAGCGAGCGTTATCCGGGTGACAAGATCCTGTCTCAATATAGTAGAGATACACATTTTCGTACAGGCTCAACGCTATCTTACAAGCTACTGCGGATGTTACACCATATAAAAACATGCTATTATCATATTTTTATTATCTTTGCGCATTAACTTTAAAATAAAACGAATATGAAAAAGCCAACAATGGTAAGTGAAATCAAAGCCGTATTACAAGAATCTGGAAAGCCTTTAACTCTTACAGAAATGAAGGATGAATTAACAAAAAGAGGTTTAAATTGGGATCGAACTTCTGAAGAACCTCTTACTGAAAAACAAATTGCTATGAGAGTATCATCTAAAAAAAATTTATCTGAATTCTCGATAACACTTGGTTTGAACGAATGATTCATTTCAATTTTGTTATTAATCATTGTAATATTGGGGATAACACCCTTTAATTATCTCTTCTGCATCCTTTTGATGTTGAGTACCTTTTGCTAAAAGTTCAACGGTTGCAGCCAAAATAGATATTTTGTTAGCATTAAGCCGATAGACATCGGCAACCAATTCAGACATTGCATATCGTTTATCGGACAATCCTTTTAGCTTAATCTTATTCATTTCTGTTCATGTTATACGTTAATACCTTGTTTTCTATAATACTGGGCTATTTTCTCTTTTTGCTCTTCGATTTTTAGATCGAGTTTAGCAACACGATTAACAAGCCTTTCTCGCCTGGCTTCAAGCTCTTCCAACTTTGCAGCCTGTTTCTTTATCATTCGCATACTTTAGCTTCTTTCCGCACGGTTATTAGTCAATTTCAAATTCTCTATCTTGTACCATTAATTGAGGAAACTCCGCTTGAATTATATCCTTTAGCGGTTTACTCATTCCTTCATTCCACGAATCCCACTCAATTGAGAGATGTTCCAAAATACCCTGTAAATAGTAGTGGTTAGACGGAGTGCAGTTACTCATATCTCCCGTATGTCTCATCCCATAAGTATGCCACAATTCAGTTAATCTGTCCCAATCTATATCGGAAAGATTGTATTTTTGCATTAAAAGAGGCTGAATCTCATACCTGCTTATTCCGAAATATTTGCCCATATATTAGCTCCTTTCTATGTATGTTTTACGTTAAATACTAATTGCTTTAAACTCTTGTGGTGAAATCATCTTCTTTGATTTCACAGAAGAAAAAAACACTTCCGCAGGACAAACACATTCAGGCATTCCTCCTATATTGCAATCATCGGGAATAGTTGTCAATATACATAAACCATCTGCGGGCAAATGTTCACAACTTACTCTATCATCCCACTCAATGTACTTTTGTGCTTCCTTTGCGAGAGCTTCACATCTATGCCTATAATTTATGTAGGCATCATCCGCATCTTTCAGTAACTTAGATATATTCATTTCTATTTTGTTATGAACGTTTCCCTGAATCCAGGAAAACGTTCGGGTTATTACTCTCTTTAATTGCTTTTTGTGCCGCCTTAACTCCCTTCTTGAATCCTTCTATAAAAGCAGCTGAGCATACTTCAAATATTTCGGGAGGACATATCTTAAGTCGTTGTTTAATTGGGCAATTTTTACAAGCTCGACTTTTCATGTTAGCCCGCTTGGCTGCTTTGGTTACTTCTTTCATATCTTAGTTTGAAGGTTATTCGGTCGCTTTCTTAATTGCTTCTTTTGCAGCATCAATCTCTTTAGCTGCAAAAGAATAAATAACCTGATCGTTGTAATCGAATCGCTCTAACATACCTTGTAAAGCTTTCAGTAACTCAGGTGCAGAAGCAAGTAGTTTAGCATATCTTTCTTGCTTTTTAAGTAGTGCTTCCGGTTGTTGTTCTAATGAGGACAAACCAAAATTGCAAACAGGAAATTGTGTACTATCGTCCTCTACTATTCGATAATTAGCACACATCATTTTATTGAGAGGATGATTAAATTGTTCTACTTTTAACTTTTTCATATTTATTCCTTTCTTATTGGTTTTGATTATATCTTGCTAAAAGAAATATTTAGTTTATCTATCCTTTCAGACGCTTTGCATAAGAACCGTTTACATCCGCTTCTTGTTATAGAAAATGCGCAATAGGCGCAAGACCCAGTGGTAGAAATTATTGCTTCAAAAGCCCCTCTACCAACGTAGACAATATCGTATGGCTTAACTTCCTTTTTATTCATTACTGTATTGATTTACGCTATTTGACTTCTACTTTAAATGGAAGAGGATAACCGCCAATCAAACGATTGTAGACATCTTCCCAACAGTACGGCATATTGGCATTATTTGCCAATTCCTTTGCTATCTCTTGTAATCTTTCTTTGCTCATATCTATTTTAAAATGGAAACAAAGGAACTGATTGAAATGGCTCAATGTACAATTGATAAAACACACAGGGATATAATGTACACTACATATGACATTATATCAAAAAACGGGAAAACATTCAAACTAGAAATAACAAACGATAACAAGCAAAAAACAATGAAACTTAGATGTTTTCAAGCAATAAATAAGCCGGATTATATCTTTCACAAATTGGGATGGCTATCTGTTGACGGTAAATCATCCAACCTGGATGAGAGTACCATTCTAAACATATTAAGGATGAATTAACTTAGTAACTAATCAATAATAACAATTCAAATATGATACCTACGGAATATAGATACCCGTTTGAGGTTTTTGAAAGAAACTTTCCTCAATACAATGGAGATGAATCGATATTTAATAAATGTTTTGTAACCTTTGGATATAACGATGAAGAAGACTTCAAAAAAGACTGGCCAAATCATAATGAGTTTATATATTTAGACGGATGTGTGTTCAGGTTTAGCGAAGAAAAAACTTCCCCAAAAACACAATAAAAATGAGTTAGGATAGAGCTGCAAGTTCTATCCTAAGATATCTCCCACCCTCCCTATCAAAGTTGTCCTTTCCACCTCATTCTTCCGGAAGTATGAAAGGACACATCTCCTACCCTTATAACCCTGATCCTCCGGATCAGGAGAGCGGAATAAAGTCTATCGTTATGATAAAAACTCTCCCACCCACCCAAAAGTGGTATAGGCTTGTCCTGCTTTTACGTCAGCTCTCTAACATTCCGCAAAGCTACATGTCCGAGAACCAACAAAAAAGCAGGAGGGATAAACAGAACACATTTACCTATGCCCCTTAACGATGCTTTGCTTACCAGCAAAACTATTCGATAAGTGACATAGATAAACGAGTTCCTCAATGTTTATCCTGGCAATCCTTTATTGTTTAACCCAGTTTCTCATCTCCCTACATCCGGCTTCCTCTTTTATCGGTAATATCCATGCCGGATCGCCTATATCTTTAAGGCAAAGATACTTCCAGAGATGTTATCACTCACATGCTCAGGCCCTGCGGATCTAAATAAAAATCTCCATCCCTCCGGGTAGTATTTTTATCTAGAACCACGTGTGTGATATCTCCTACAGAACCATGCCTACAGATAAAGGCGATTAACCCGACAAGGAAAACGACTTTTAAAAAAAAAGTCAGCCGATGAAATGAGATAGATACTTACGGAAAAATCTCATTCAGAAGCGAATAAGTTAAACTACTAATTTTAAGAACAATGGAACTTATCAATGAAGAATTAAAAAAGGTGTTCAAAAACTATCCCTTATACTCACAAGATGGTAAAGGACAGAAGGCAACAGTAATCGTAAAGTATTTCTTTCCCCTGTCAGACGCAACATGGATTATAACAGAAGCAGAAGAGTGTCCGAACGGAGACTGGAGGCTCTTTGGATATATCTGCATAACAGATTGGGAATGGGGATATGTCATGTTATCAGAGCTACAAAACTATAGCTATAAAGGTGTATTCACCATCGAGAGAGACTTGTATCTGGAAAAAAATGCAACAGTTGAAGAGTGTATCAAATAAAATATCATAGCAGGGAAAGCAATTTCCCTGCAAATAATCAAGCAAAATGATTTCAAAAGAATTTCAAAAATACTACGATACAATCAGTTCTAACAGAAATAGAAGTGAAGTGTTTACCGATTTTATAGATCACTCCCTGTATGTCTTATCGGCCGGAATGCTGATTGATGAATATACCAGGCTAGAAAAGAAATATAAAAAAGAAGAATTAAATTACTTCATAGAGATGTTACATATAGTCGGCAAACACTCTGAAGGATTCAGGGATTCACTCGGTGATTTATTTATAGAGTATGTAAGTCATGGACAAAACGGACAGTTTTTCACTCCTATATATGTAAGTGGTTTTATGGCTAAGATTCTAGGTACTGGTGAACTTCATTCAAAGGATTCAGTATGTGATCCTTGTTGCGGATCAGGCAGAATGTTATTATCTACCATGAAGCAATTTGTGGAGCAAGAAGGTGAAAGCATACGACCTCAATGTTATGGAGCAGACATAGATCTGATTTGTGTCAAGATGTGTGTTATCAATATGATATTAAACTCAATTCCCGGAGAGATAGCATGGATGAATACATTAACGATGGAGCACTGGCAAAGTTATCATATTGAACTAATCCTTATAGGTGGAATGTGGTTCCCATCATTGACAGTTACCGGAGCCGAAAATACAAGCTTCATACCAATGCTGAAGAAAGAACTAGAGGAAAACCCTGAGCTGACAGAAGAAATCAAGAAGAAAGTGGAAGTCAGACAACTAGCACTTGACTTTTAAACTAAGTCCCGCCCCCTATTTACAGGGGCGGGACTTATCATATAAAGGCGCTGTTAAATATTTAACATATTTAACAGCGCCTTTACTTGTTTTTCTCGTTTATTTTATATAATTTTGCGGAAATTATTATTTTAACATATATATGATTACAAATCATAAAGCGGAGACGCTTTACAACTTGAGACTAGATAAGCCACCTAACCAAAGGTGGAAGTGTTTAACTTTAAAATCAATAAAAAATGGAAATAATATTTCTCATTTTTATTTTGTGTGCTCAACTATATGGAGTAGTTTGCACAATTTTGAAAATGTTTCACATCTTTTTCTAAAAAAGTTTTGATACAATTTTCTAAAATAATGATTATGTTAACACTATCTAAATATATTAGATAGTTCTCTAATTAAAAGAGGGAGATAATATCATTCGCAGTGATATTTATCTTTCTCTTTTTAATTATGCCACAAATATAAAAAGAATATTTGGAATACTTCAATAACGAATCTTTCGAATAACATTATTTAACTTTAAAAAAATAAGCAAACAGTTGGCTGGAATCAATTAATGTGCTAGTTTTGCAGCCGCTTTCCAAAAGGGTCGTACACCTGCTGATAATCAAGACATTACGTTCGCATTTGCTATAAATATAGGATATTAATTTCTTTTTCAACGATACATTATCCTCCTTTTAAATCATTGTTTTTTTTCTCAATATATTAATGATAATAATTTATTATCATTATATTCTAAGATTAAAATAGCCCAAGATTTGAACATTTTAGCAGCCATATATTTACCTAGCATTCAATGACTTACGTTTATCCTTACAAAGATTTTCTTTTATTAAATTGCATCTATCTTGTAAATAAGATCTATATTTTCTTTATAAAAGCACACAAAAACCTTATTTTCATCTCTCATACTCATAAAATATCAAGTTTTACTTTATTTAAGAGATTTTTCTTAGAGTAATTACAAAAAACATCTAAAACATAGTTCACTGTATTTCAACCATTTATAAAAACCAAATCATATAAACAGATTAGGTATCGATGATTTCTATTAATGTTTTAATAATTCAAAATCAATTAATTAACTAACTTGTCTTGTTAAAAATAATCTCTATAATTTGAAAGGCTAATCATAATAACTCATTTCAAACAAAAGATATATTGTATTTAAATCAATTATATTGTTTATAAATATAGAATGGAACTTATCTCGCATAAAAATAAATGATTTAGGTATGAATTTAGCTAATATAACCATTGTTTTCAGCACTTTATTCACAAATTATGGACTTTACATTTTTTCAGTATTTAAAAATATAGTATTTTTGTATAGACACAAGCATTATTCAATACTTGAAAAAAATATAGTTATGAAAAAAGATTTCGAAAAATGTTCTTCCATGTTTGAAACAGACACAAAGAGTAAAACTATAAAATTATTAGTGACTACTTTGATAATTTCTTCACTAATCCTACTAGTCCCTGTGACGACTTCTGCTCAATTCAAGATATCAGAAAAGGAATTTGATAATAAGTATGCAAGTCGTTTTAAGATGATAGATGACAACATAGTAATTCAAAAAGTAATAGAGTTTCCAAATATGAATAAGGATGAGCTATATAATAAAGCTAAAAGATACATGGATGACAGAATATTGAAGAAGTACACAGCAGAGTCTACAAATACTGATTATTCATACACCAACTATTCGCTAATTATTACAGAAAATAAAATTGATTTTTTATGGTCAAAAAGTCTTGTCACAATGAATGCGTCAATAAGATATATTTATAAATTAGAGATTAAAGACTCAAAGTTAAGAGCTACAATTTCTGCTAGATCATTCGCCATTCCTACTTTTCCATATCTTGAATTTAAGGATTGGTTCCCTTATAAAGACAAAATGAAAAAATATATGAGAAGATTGCTGGTTCAATTCGTTGATTATTCAGATGAACTATTCGAACATACCAAAAAAGGAATTGAAACACCACCTGTGAAAGTAGAAGACGAATGGTAATAAAACAGATTTTTAAACACAAATAATTATGAAAATTGCCAGATTTATCTTTCAGAATCCCAAAACAATATTCGATAAGTGTATCCTCTACTTACCTGTAATAAATGCTAAGTATTCTGATTATTATCAGGCAAACCCAGTACTTAAAAATGGTAAGTGGGAATATCCAGGCGGCTTACAGAACGTCCCCAGGACAAGATATCTAGAATTTAATGTTTTGGGAAGGATTATGAGCAACACAACACAGATCTTCCCCTACGAATATACCACAGACTTTATGAAAAAAGTCGGGGATTATGTATACGTCACAATCAATGTTAGCAGTTCAGGTTATGCATCCTTAGATATAACTACACCATGGAACTGGTTCGAGTATGAGCTTTCTGTGAAAGGGAGCATCGTTGGGCGAGTTGATGATATTCAAAAGGGAACAACTGGAAGATGGAGTAATACTGAGATTAGAATTAAGGGTATCTTTTATTCAAGATTCAAAAATGTCTATTTCCCATTTGACCTAAAAGCAGAGTCTAATTATTCCTGCCTTGAAAGAGTATTGCAAGGCAAGCAAAGAATATGGGGCCGTGAAGTTTGCTGGATTGAATGCAACGGTCTTTCAGGCTTTATAAAGGAGGATAAGGTATATTACGGCAGCAGCACTAGCATCAAGATTATTTAATCAACAATTAAACAGTAAAGGTGATTTCATACTTTATACGAAAGTTCAAACCGAAGTCACCTATTGACTGAACGCTGCTAATCTTCTCGAAGTCATACTATTCTATGATAGCAGATAATATTTGTCTAAAGAAAATATTACCTTTGCATTCTAATTATTTATCCACTATGGAACAAGGAGAAATTATACTGTATCAGCCAGACGAAGCTGTTAAACTGGAAGTCCGCCTGGAAGATGAAACTGTTTGGCTGACACAAGCACAGATTGTTGATTTATTCCAATCTAGTAAAGCAAATATAAGCGAACATATTAAAAACATCTATGAATCAGGAGAGTTAACACTTGACTCAACTGTTCGGAAATTCCGAACAGTTCGTTTGGAAGGTGGAAGGAGTGTTACTCGTAATATGGACTACTATAATCTTGATATGATTATATCAGTGGGATATAGGGTATCAAGTAAACGGGGCGTACAGTTCCGTCAATGGGCTAATCGGGTCTTAAAAGACTACCTTTTGAAAGGTTATTCCATCAACCAGCGTGTAGACCAGTTAGAAAGTAAAATTGATCAGAGACTAATAGCTCATGACAGGAAACTGGAAGAGTTGACGAACAAAGTAGACTTTTTCGTCCGCACCTCTCTCCCACCCGTTGAAGGGATCTTCTTCGATGGCCAGATATTCGATGCTTATACCTTCGCCACGAATCTAATAAAATCTGCCAGAAGGTCCATTGTACTCATTGACAATTATATCGATGAAGAAGTTCTGTTGATGTTAAGCAAGAGATCAGCCGGAGTATCAGCAACGATCTATACCAAACAGATCACTCCGCAGCTACAGCTCGATCTAAACAGACATAACAATCAATATGCACGCATCAACATCCGGACATACCGGCAGGCTCATGACCGGTTCCTGATACTCGATAATACTGACGTATATCATATCGGAGCCTCCCTGAAGGATTTAGGAAAGAAACTATTTGCCTTCTCCAAGATGGGGATACCGGCAAGTACCATTATAAACCAATTATAGATATGGCAACTATCCTGCAAGTTGACCGCCTTGGTGAAGCCAGGGAAGTAGTATGTACCACCATGGATGAATGGTGGACAATTAATCAATATGAGAGTAATTCTATCATAGTGGACAAAAAGCCCGGTTTTAAAATCGGGGCCATGATTGAAATAGCCGGTGGTGAGAATGGCCAATCAGCTTTCTTACCTCGAATAGTGAAAAGTATTGAAAAAGAGGATGACCAAAGATGGATAATTACTTTCAATAATAAAGGTGAGAAAAGAAAAAAGGTATCCATAATTACGATCCGGTTAAATCAGGAAGAGTTAGAGCAGCTGGAAGCCTTTAAAAAGATAACAGGCAAGAAAACAGCTAGTGAAGCTTTCAAATACATCATGAAGGAATTTCCAAGATGGAATGTTATGACGAAAGAAAGCTTTCAGAAATGCAGAGAACAAGAAGCCAAATACAACAAACTACTAAAAGCAAATACGGACTTCGTGCTAGCTTTTCAGGAGATGGTTAAAACTGTTAGCAAGCAATAATGCTAGCATGTTTACGGTAAATATTTGATTTATCCATCATAAATGCTAGCAGCATTAGTCTTTTTCTAGAATTTTTCAGGTATTGATTGCTAGCATTTAGTTACTTTCGGAAAAAGAGTTGTCCTTAGTCTGAAGATGATGATCTCGCTTAATTGCGCTTCTTGCTTATGCCAGCTAGATTAGATAATAGTTCCTTTACGGAAGTCTGTTTCGCTCAATACTTTCTAATCCGTAGACTCTGCAAACAAGCTCCCCATATAGAATTCGAAAATTATAATTGATTACTACTTTATGAAACCTGAAAGATATAAAATAGGTCTTGGTTGATCTGCCCCCATGTATGGAGTGCACAATAGAAGAATAAAGAGAAATATCCATTATTTTCAAATATAAGGCAGCTAATTCACTACGAGTTATCTGCCTTATATTGAACCTTTATATATACCCTAAATACATTTAAAAACTCATATCAGCGATTTTTACGATATATGATACGAATTAATTTCCGGTGTATAATAAAATCCTGTTCGTTCATAAATAATAATACTGTCATAAGAGAGGAACCGCTCGAACCTGTATTAAACCATGTTTTGAAAGTATCATTTCTCCAACAATCATTAAATAGGATTTCACCAGTTGTTGAAGGGGGATAGATACTTATAGATATTCTCTCATCTAATCCATTCGGCATAGAACTAACTCTTCTAACTTGTAACAGTGGATTATTCAGCAAAGCTTCTTGATCACCATAAAATGGATTCCTTCGGAATTGTAACCCAACTGAGGAAGGACTTTCATAGCTATTTACTTCAATATTATCATTTGATGGATGAAATGCAAATGGAATTGTAGCATCCATACTAAGAAAGACAGGACTTCCCTTTACACCATCTACATTAAATGGTCTCATATAAACTGTTATCTTATTAGCATTGGGCAGTGTCGGAAGTACACTTTCAGGTTCAACCGTTTGCTTCCATTCATCTACAAAATGGTAGCCACTTTCACTTTTAACTTTCCACTCATATTGAATGTATTTTAAGAAAGGTTCCGCCTTCGGATCAATGCATCTCGCTTTTGCCCGATAATAATTATCAACATACCATTCTAGTACAAATGGAGGAAATCCAACCATGACTTCCTTATGAAACTTAATAGTAACATTATTTATAACACAACTTGCTGTAATGGTAATAACACCATACTTTTTCATTGATAACGTACCAGTATTATCTATTATTGCCACCGACTCGTCAGAACTATTCCATGTAATTGCATAACTTTTTGTATTGTTCCGTATCGAATACTTACTTCCATCTGTAGCAACTTCTGGCCCATCAACCGTTACTTTCATCTGTTCCATCATCCAGTCAAGCATCGTAGGTTCAAAAGATGTATGATAGGTAGAACCTTCAGTTATGTAAAATGCATCAAATGGTGTATGTTTAGGACTAGCTGGAGGAAAATCCATTTTATACTTCTTCTCATAATCACTTTGAGTAAGTTCTACCTTTCCCTCACCAATATCCAATGAACTTACTGTAGGAATAAACATCATCTTATCTTCAAAATCAGTGGTTATATTGTATTTGGCAAAGAAACTGACCCACTTGGGAGCCTGGCTGTTATTTACAGTAGAACCCTCAACTGAGGAGAGTTGATAATAAGACCCAGGCATTTTATCGTAACAAATCATTGAATATGAATAATCTCTTTTATACGAAAAAATCGTCCTGCGTATCTTAACCATCCATAAGAATTTTTTAACATACCGAATATACATGTCACAAACAGAACGCTGGTTATAATAACTTATTGGAGTTGCTTCAAAGTGTAAAAGCAAAGTGGAGCTTCCTGGAAGAAGTCCAAGCATAAAGGTTTGCCAATCTTGAAACACTACTCCCAAAGCAGTTCCTAATAGATTAGGAGCTAAAAATTCCATCAACAAATCCGAGAGAATTGTTGTCGAAGCATATCCATCAACATAAATATAAGGCTTCCGACAATCTATCACCGGTGTCTGACCGTTACTTATACTCACGATCCTCATTTTATAGCCGTTATCTCCTTGAGGATATCCCATTTGCGTTAATTCACGCTGCCAAGCATTATGACAAGAATTATCAACATTTCCATCATTGTCTACATAATTAATAAGCATCTGCCGGGCAGCATTGCTATAAAGAATAGGGGCTATCTTAGATTTAAAATCACCGAGAGCTAGCCTTCCAGCAATCCACTTGTCATGATAAAATTTCAGCAATCCATTTACTCCCTGAAGAACACCAAGAGGAACATGAGCTCCAAGATGCGGAGTGTCATGAAAAAACAGCAAAGATGTGTCATGTATCTTAGATGTTTTTTCCATCTCTTTCAAACCGTAACGAGCTATCAATCCCCCCATACTCTGCCCCATTACTATATTCTTCTCTGTACAACCACTTTCTTTCTTCTTCTGATTTATAATTTCTATTGCACGTTCAAACAAACGTGCATTAGCTTGAATACTTAGCTTGCTATCGAAAAGATCAATATAAATAATATCATACTCATTACGCAGCTTACTAAATGCAGAATACCTTTTTTGTAGTCCTTCAACGAATGTACCAATATGCGTAGATCCATAATTCTTATCACCACGATACGGATTAGATTCTTCTACAAATTCTATAGGATCAAATCCTTCCATAACGATGAAAGGTTTTGTTATCTTTCCAGGATTATACAATGAATATAAATACGATATTCGACCTTTAGCAGTCACACCTTCGAACGGTAATGCAGCAGTTATATCCTCATAATCATCTGCTAGTACCCGGTTAGCCTCCCCCCTAGTAATTACATCGTCTGTTACAACTTTAACAAGACTATGACAATACAGATAACTTCCATTAGCAAGTTTAGCCCTCATTTTTAGGTGCTTAATTCCAGTGGACGAGTATGTAGCCCAAAAATTCACCCCACTGGTAACTACAACATACCCTCTCCCATCATCAGCATCGAATTCTACCTTGATACTTGGCATGTTACTTTTCCAAATAGATGATGGAAAAGAATAATTGATTCTGCTGCCATAAAATATAGTATCTTGTGCTGAAAATCCCATTGTATATCCAGTAGCATAAGGATTTTGCCAAACACCATTCACCTGATTATCAAACACCTGCTCATTCTCATAGCGTATAAGATGATTAGTCAGTGCGTCTTCCCGGATATACGAGTACTGATATAAAATAACCCCCATAATACCCTTTCCTCTTTCAGAAAGAGAATATTGTTGAGCCAACACCTCATCAACATTGAAAGGTTTTGCACCAACAGAAGAAGAGCGTATAGTCCTTAGCAAATTTTCAAAAGCAATCCTATTTACATAATTAGTATCATTCAGTTCACGACCATTATAGATATCCAAATCAGCCAATTCAAAAGCATAATCTCTTAAGAAGCCATGAGGTACTTTACTTTTATCAAGATGCTGGAACATGTTGTCAAGCCAATTTCTTACTTCTTGATTATCTTCAACGAAATGTGTTTGTCCCAATGCTGACAGAGAAATTATGCAGCATATTATTAATAGAATATTTTTCATAATTAATTGACGTTTTAGAATATTATATCAAATAACCCAGGAGTATAAAAGGTTCTATCCCTCTCTATATGATAGCCTTCAAATTTTCCTTCAGTAACAACAGCATTATATGATGCCTCTGGAACTTGGAGGCTCGTTCCTTTGGCCTCAAAGCTAAATAGCCCAAAGATTTCTCCTTTATCAATATCTATTTTGGTGAACTCTATATATCCACTTTTGACAATATTAGTTTTTAGCACTATCCTCTTTTTTCTGATTTCTCTTGGAAGAAGAGATGTATCTGCACATTGATATAAAAATGGAGTCACTTCAATAGACGCAATATAGCATTTATCCTCAAATATAAAAGGACCATTATTATCAATTTGCTTCTTGAAATAATATCGTTCTCCTAATTGTGGTAAAGCCTTTTGAGTAACAGAGAGATAAACCCTATAATCCCAACCTTCTTTATCTTGGACACTCTTATTTATATTAAAAGTAAAAGTCTCATCTTCATCATATGAATAATTCATGTGAAAATTCGAGGGGGCATCAAAGGCTTTTCTTAATCCTTCTCCCCTAACAAATTTACCATTAATATTACATTCAATAAAGCTTTTATTTTTAAATAATGATTCCAATTTCTCTTTTTTACAACTAATAAAGGAAAAGAGTACCAGATAAGCTATTAGAATATGTATTAGTCGTGTACTATTCATTTTTGTCCGTTTAGATTTTCCACTAATTTTATATAATGAACATACAAGCTATCAGGAATAGTAAGATCAATAGCTTCCTCTTTACTCATATTAAGAATATAAACAGAATCACGATAAATTATCTGATCTACCAACATATTTTCAAAATCAGATTGTGCCCTATATGTATCTTCATCTGAAGTAGGGTTTACTTGGCTAGAGGCATCAGGTGTAATTTCACTAACATTAGATTGATTTTCAATAACATCAGAATCATGACATGAGATTGCTGTTAATAGAAATATATAAACCAGCATTAGTTTTGTGTTAATTCTCATAATTATTCGATTTAATAATTAAACAATATGTATATTTATTTGTACAAATAGTCTTGTAAATTCTACATTATCAGATATCGCAATATTGAGAAAATAATATTTACTTTAAATCCTATTGTATTCAATTCAAATCCTTTTTTTGTAAAATTAGTGATAATATTGAATAAAAAAATTATTCGAGCGTTTTTTTCTACAAAAAGATCGATTTTCTTAAAAGTTCAGTTATACGTTATACTACCATAATCAAAGGCGTAATTACTTTTATTATTTATATTACAATCCCTAATTTCCCCATTCCCCGCTTTAGAGCCTGAGCTGCACCTTATGGTGTAGCTCTTTTGTTTGCGGCCGGCTACTTCCGTTTCTTCCTTGTATTACTTTTCTTAATTTCCCTCTCGACTGTGAGATCAGTGACAGCACTATATACCTGCGTAGTCTTCACACTTTTATGGCCTAACAATTTCTGGACTGTAGTGATATTGACTCCCCGATATATCAACAGCGTAGCGAAGGTATGCCTCGCAGAATGAAAGGAATAATTTCTCTTTATTCCTATCTTCTTCAGTATTGCCTTTATGGTACGATTCGTCTTCTGATTTGATTCAAGCAGGAAGAGCTTTCCACGACTGCGGGGAATGGATTTACTTAACAGCAAAGCTTTACCATCAAAGATGGTGGATACAGGTATTCTCACCTCAATATTTGTTTTGTGCATCTTAATAATCAGCCATTTCTTTCGGTTTATGGAGTAGATGTCCTGCTTAGTGATATTACAGATATCAGAATACCGCAGTCCCGTATAGCAGCTGAACAGAAAGGCATTCAGGATCTCGTCCGATCCTGAACGCTGCCGATACTCTTCAAGCAGATTAAGTTCTTTTTCCGAAAGTGATTCCCGGTGTGTCTCTTCCGAGCGGATCGTATAGTTCAAAAACGGATCTTTAATGATGATCTCTTTTTTTCTCGCTACATTGATGTATCTCTTGATCACCTTCATATGCCGAGCAATTGTATTGATTGACAGCTCTCGCTCAATACGCATATAACCCTCCAGATTCAGAAGAAAATCACTATTTACACTCCTGATATCAATGCAGGAACTGAAGCCCATCAATTGTCTGTGCGTATCCATATGCAGGATCTTTGTACTTTCACTAACATTCGCTATAGCAATTTCCCGCTTCATAAATTCTATAAAATTCGTGCCTTCAGTATTTTCACATAACATACCCTGCATGGTAAGGTTGTTCAGATCCCCGCAACATTTAATATAACTTTTCCCTTCAATATTGATTTGTACCAGATATGCTCCCGTTTCCTCAGATAAGCCGAGTTCTCTCAGCTGTGAATCGAATGTGAATAAAACCCTTTCTATATCCATTTTTCCGCAAAGGTACAAATGATAGGAGATTATTGCAGAGAATTTACTTTCGGAAAAATTGATATAATTCTAACAGAACTATCA
>OGIR01000337.1_pt1 | contig 42205 bp, 44 predicted proteins | sample 1571831 | NCBI WGS metagenome assembly OGIR01 (sample SAMEA2582124, study PRJEB24529) | metagenome | biome: Human gut stool | place: China | collected 2011 | reverse complement strand
TTTATTCAATTTTAAAGCAAGAACATACAGGTTCCAACTTTAAGGGTACACGTCAAAGTGGTAATTCATGTCCCCGTTTTTATTTATGGCATTCTGTTTGGACTTTTTTTGACCATGGTAAATAAGCCTCAAGTCCTTCGTCCTTGCGGTTTGGTAAGTGATCAAAAAGATACTTAAAGTATTTGTAGATATTTAAATGGTTCTGGTTTGCAGTTGCCACCAAAGTATAGAAAATGGCATTTGCCTGAGCTCCGGCAGTACTTTTCGCAAATAAACTATTCTTTCGAATAAGAGTTGATGGACGAATCGCTTGTTCAACAGGATTATTTGTTAATGGTACTCGGCCATCTTCAAAAATTCGATACACTCGTGTTTTTAACTTTAAAGCATTGTTAATAGCGGCTCTTAAACGTCCTTGAGGAAAGTTAATGTTTTCTAAATAGGCATAGAGCTTATCCATCAAGGGTTTTACGTGCAACCGACGTTGCACTAGCTTTTCCTTATGAGTGTGATATGCTAATTGTTTCTCTTCGTGAAAAACTGGTCGCATTAGTTGTAAAACTTGGTATGCTTTGGAATTCTTCAATTGCTCCTTTTTCAATAAACATGTAATGCGGTAAAATTCACGTCGAATATGAACTAAACATGACCCAAACTTTGCTTGAGGATATAATCGATCACTATATCCACCATAGCCATCACACATAATCACTCCACTATATTGCTGACCAAGAATTTGTCCAATAGTTTTGCCTGCTCGGGTATTATAGTAATGAAACATGGTAATTTGATGTTTATTGAATTCTTTCGTTGATCGCGTTACCCAAAAATAGCCATTTCCATTAGATTCATCAATTACTTTAAATGGTGTTTCATCCATATGAATTACCGGTTCTGTTTTAACTAATCCTTGTAAATAATCATACAGTGGTTCAAGGTAAGTTTGACTAACTTTAATGATGTTCGCTGCCAATAGTCGGGCATCAACTTGTAAGCCGATGGCTTGCCAAAGCTTAATTTGACGATGAAACGGTAATGCAAGATTAAACTTCAATTCTGCTACTTTTGCTAAAATAGTACTCGAAAAGTAACTATGCGGTAAAAGACTTTGGGGCATCTCGCTACTAATTAATACCTCGCTACCATTAGAATTAATACACTCATCACACTTATATGTTTCTTGAATCAAGTTCACACAATATAATTCAGCTGGCTTTAACCGAGCTTCTCGACTATAAATGTGTTGACCTATTCTTTTCATTAAATGTAGTTTAATTTAAATTAGGTATTTTCACTAACTAATTAGCATGATATAATAGTACACGTTGATTGTTTTGCCGACATAGCTCAGCTGGTAGAGCATCTCCCTCGTAAAGAGAAGGTCGGAGGTTCGACTCCTCTTGTCGGCATAATTAAACTTTACTAGAGATTAATAACCTTTGATATAATAGCATTTTTTCCATAAATATCAAAGGTTGTTTTTATTTATTATGCAATTAATGACGGAGACGGGATTAGATTAAGTAAATAAAAATTAAGTTAGTGGTTAAAATGCTTACCGCCACCACTAATTACTATTTTAAGCGTGAGGGAAGAAGCCTATTAATAATGATTTTTAGTTATATTTTGTTATACTAAACATAACTTGATTTCAAAAAGGAGTGTAGCTAAATGGAAATCACAATCAACGGTGAAAAGCATCAATTAGTTGGTAATCCGCCAGCAATAGGCGACGAATTTCCTCACTTTAAGGTTTTTGATAAGGATAACAATAAGATTAAAATGAAAGAGCTACTTGGTAAAGTTACCTTATTAAGTGTGGTTCCTGATATTAATACACCGGTATGCAGCATCCAGACTAAGCATTTTAATTCAACAATGGACGAGTTTGACGAGGTTAACTTTTTAACTATTTCGACTAATACCATTGCTGATCAACAAAAATGGTGTGCTGCTGAAGGCGTTAAGAAAATGCAACTAGTTTCTGATGCAGAGGAATCGTTTGGTTATGAATCAAAGTTATTGATTCCAGATGAAGGAATTTTAGCGCGGTCTGTTTGGATTCTTGATAAAGAGGGTAAAGTTGTTTATCGAGAAATTGTTGATGAATTAGTTAATGAGCCGAAATATGACCAGGCAATTGCAGCATTAAGAGAGCTATTAAAAAAGTAAAAGACTAAAAAACGGGACTTCATTACATGGCACTATATCCCGTCAAGTATACAGGTTAAATAGATAAAATTAGTTTATGCGGCTTGATTGCGGAATTGTTCCGCGGTTAAGCCGTTTCTGCTTGTATAACCGCGTTTAGTATTAAAGTATTCAATGGCTTCTCTGCCGAGTATTTTGATTTTCTTCCCATAGAAAAAGCCCTCCGAGTATAAGATGAATTTTCTATTTCATCTGTATACTCAGAGGGCATTATAACCAAGGGGGTGTAGTGGAGTCTCGTTTTACGTTAATTCCGTTGAGTTTCTTCCATAAGATTCTTTCCCCATTCAAAGAGGTCGCCCATTGTGTAAATTAGGTCTTTCCCTGTATCGGTTAAGTGATAAGTGACTGATGGCGGAACCGTTCCTTTTGATATACGTTTGAGTAAGCCGTCCTCTTCTAATTCACGGAGACTCTTTGTTAACATGGTGTTTGTAATTGAACCGATACTACGCTTTAGCTCGTTGTAATGTTGACCATCATTGAGCATCAGGTACCACATTATTGGAATTTTCCACTTTGAGCCGATGATTTTCATTGAGTACAGAATAGGGCATTGTTTGGGCATGTTTTCGTGAAAATATTTTATTTTTTTATCAAATTCGTTTTGATTCATATTAATCACTCCAAATAAATTTAAAGGAAGAAAAATGCGCGTACTTATTCTTCTCTTCTCACCAAGATACAATTACTTTTGAACTTAGTCAAGAGGTAAAGGAATGAATGAGATGCCATTTATCATGTCACGGGTAAATATTAAGATTTCTAAGAATAAGGAACTAATGCTAAAGAAAAGACTAGGGTTAGCAATTGCTAATGTTCCCGGAAAGAGTGAAAAGGTTTTAATGGTCGGTTTTCAAGACAATTATCCACTTTATTTAAGAGGAAATGGCAATGAACCTTTAGCTTATATTGAAGTAAGTATTTTTGGTACTGAAAGTCATACCGGTTACGAAGGGCTAAATACTGACATTACTAAAGCGTTTTATGACATTTTAGGTATCCAGCTTGATCACCTATATATTAAATATGATGACATTAGTAGTTGGGGTGTTTAGGGAGAATATATTGATCGGCGAGATTATCTCTAGTAGGATACTAAATTTTTTTCGTCATCAAGGAAGAAAAATGTATATACAGTAAAAAAGAAATCTATAAAATAAAGGAGTTTCAAATTATGAAAAAAAGTATGAACCATTATTTCAACCATATACATTAAATAACGGTGTAGAGATTAAAAATCGTTTAGTTGTTGTTCCATTGACTGTTTATGATGCAGGGCCTGATGGAGAATTAACTCCTGCTTCAAGGAAGTTTTGGCATGACCGCTTTAATGGCTTTGGAATGTGGATAATTCCATTTACAAATGTTCACCCGAGTGGAATTGGTTTTGAATCACCAAATGCCTTTAGTGAAGACCATCTTGAGAACTTAAAAGAATATGCACGAATCTCGCATGAACAAGGAGCAAAAGCGGTTATTCAATTAGCTCATGCAGGTGTTCACGCTGATAAGTCAATGACTCGTGGCAACGGTGTGTGGGGCCAAGTGAGTTATCATATTTTGGTGCTCGTGAGATGACTGATGCGGAAGTTCATGAAATTGTTCATTCATTTGCTTATGCGACTAAACTAGCAATTCGTGCCGGACTTGATGGTGTCGAAATTCACGGGGCAAATGGCTGGTTGATTCAACAATTTGTTTCGGCAACCTATAATCATTGAACGGATCATTGGGGAGGAACAATGGAAAAACGTTTCAACTTCCCACTGGCAATAATTGATGCAGTTAATAAAGTACGGAAAAAGTATACTCGTCCTGACTTTATTGTTGGTTACCGTTTCTCACCAGAAGAACCTGGGGCGGATGGTTTAACAATGAAGGAGACCCTTGCACTTGTCGATCGATTAGTTGAAAAGCCACTACAATATATTCATATCTCTTTGTGGAACTTCTACAAAAAGGTACGACGTGGAGGTGATCAGAATGTTACTCGGATGGAGGCAGTTCACAACCGAATCAATGGTCGGGTACCATTTATTGGCGTCGGTGACCTCTTTGCTGAAGAAAATGGGGTGAAGGCCTTTAAGACTCGTTGGGCTGATTTTCTAACTGTCGGTGGTTCGGTTGAACTAAATCCCCACCTTGTCCAAATGATTAAGGATGGTAAGGAAGATGAGGTTCAAAATGAATTTGACTGGAATAAGATGGACTCTTACCGCTTTACACCAGCAATGCTTTATGGAACTTTAGCTGGTAATGCAATGTTTCCAAGGGTTAAGCAACGATAGAAGGGGTTGAAGATAATGACAAAGCTAACAATTACGACAGTTACTGACCCGATGATGGGGATACTAGTAATTTTCGGTCTCAAGTAATTAATAATTTTGGTAAATAAAATTTAAAATAATTGTTTGCAATGACTTGTCGACATGATATAATATTTTATGTTGATGAGTTATTCCGGCATAGCTCAGTTGGTAGAGCACCTGACTGTTAATCAGGTTGTCGTCAGTTCGAGTCTGACTGCCGGAGTCGATTGAGATGTTAGCTGTTTGGCTAGCATCTTTTTTTATACCTTCTAAATATCTTTTTAATAATCTAAATTGCATATCTCCAGTTTTTAACGATAGATTATTAATTTTTATATCAAAAAAATTGTAGATATTTTAACATGAGAATATACTAAAACTGTAACTAGTTTCATATGTAGTTTAGGAGAATGGAGGTATTTATAATGCGATTTAGTAAAGCGTTCCTTGTTGCAACAAGCATAATTGCAATTGGGCTATGTACAAGTGGCTGTAGTAGTTCTAGCACGAGTTCCAACAGTAGCAAGAGCAGTAGTGCCCAAGTCTCATCAGTAAAAAAAGAGGAGTCACATATTGTGGGCTCGTATCGTGATGATGCCGATGGAGCTGCTATTACCCTTAATTCAGATGGAACTGGGACATATGTAATGGCAAATCCGACGCAGGCTGATATTCATGATCAATTAACCTGGAAAAAGGAAAAGAATAATTACATCATTAACTTAAATGATAGTAATTATGATACGCCGATTGATGCGCGGCTAAATGAAGATAATTTGAGCCTTGTAGGTAACGATGAGTGGCCTAATCAGTCATTTAAACGAGTTCACGGTGACTTTGACGTTGATAATTTCTTAAAAGAACAACATGCGAAAACCAGCAGTTCTACAACTAAGGATACTCATTCTAAGGAATCATCGACTCATGCCCGTGCAGCACTTAAGAAATGGGCGAGTGACCACCACAAAGATACCAACAAGATTGATAATTTGAAGGCTACGACTGACCTATCTGAGCCAGATGAGGGTTGGGCCTTTGTTGATGATAATGGAACTGAATATGCCATTGTTCGAAATGGAAAAGTTTACCCACGGCCGGTTATTGATGGAGGTACTTCATCTAATTAATAATCTTAGCGACAAACTTAATAAAATAAACAATTATAGCTCATACATGCGGTTGAGTTCTCATCAAAAACTTATTTTTCAATTGACGATGTTTTGAAACACGTTTATAATAGTACTATTCTGAATTTTATTGTTAAAGTTTTTTAATGTTTAGAATACGTATTCAATTAACATTGTGCTAATTGAAAAGTGAAATTATTTGGAGGAATTGTATGAGTAAACAAAAGAATTTGGATACCTCCTTCTTTGGACAACCGCGTGGATTGTCGACATTGTTCTTCACTGAAATGTGGGAACGGTTTAGTTACTACGGAATGCGGGCTATCCTTCTATTCTATATGTACTACGCTGTTACCAAGGGTGGTTTGGGCATGGACCAAGCTACCGCAGCATCAATTATGTCAATTTATGGTTCATTAGTTTACCTGGCCAGTGTTGTCGGGGGATGGTTATCTGACCGTGTATGGGGATCGCGGCGAACGGTCTTCATCGGTGGTGTCCTTATTATGTTTGGACATATCGCTCTGTCATTGCCATTTGGTGTGTCGGCACTTTATGTATCAATCGCTTTGATTGTTATTGGTACCGGGTTATTAAAGCCAAATGTTTCAGAAATGGTTGGGGGCTTATACAGTCCTGAAGACCGTCGTCGAGACTCTGGTTTTAGTATGTTTGTCTTCGGGATTAACTTGGGGGCCGCTGTTGCTCCTTGGGCTGTTCCTTGGGCTGCTAATGGTTTCGGCCTAAACCTTTTCCATGGTGAAATGAACTTCCACGCTGGTTTCTCACTAGCTGCTATCGGAATGTTCTTTGGGTTAGTACAATATGTAGTTGACGGTCGGAAGTATCTTTCAAAAGATAGCTTGTATCCTGATGATCCGATCGATAAGGAAAGTTTACGTCCAGTAATTATTTGGTCAATTGTTGGTGTTGTTGCATTAGTGATCATTCTTGGATTGCTTGCGGCAATGGGTCAATTAAACATCAATAATATCATTACGATCATTACGGTTATTGCTATTGCTTTACCAATCTACTACTTTGTAATGATGTTGAATTCCAAGAAGGTTACAAAAGATGAAAAGTCACGGGTTGTTGCTTACATTCCACTTTTCATTGCTGCTGCTATCTTCTGGGCAATTGAAGAATCAGGTTCAGTTGTTTTAGCCCTCTTTGCTGAACAACGGACTATTTTACACATTGGTGGCTGGCACTTTGCTGCTGCTAACTTCCAGACATTGAACCCATTATTCATTATGATCCTGACACCATTCTTCGTTGTGCTTTGGGATCACTGGAAAAAACAACCAAGTGCTCCTGGTAAGTTTGCTGCTGGGTTAGTAATTGCAGGTCTTTCATACGTTTGGATGGCACTTCCAGCTATGATTCACGGAACAACTGCCGGACGGGTTAGCCCATTCTGGTTAGTTGGTTCATGGTTCATTGTTGAAATCGCCGAAATGTTGATTTCACCAATTGGTCTTTCAGTAACTACTAAACTTGCACCAAAGGCATTTAAGTCTCAAATGATGAGTATGTGGTTCTTGGCTGATGCTGCTGGACAAGCGGTTAACGCCCAAGTTGTTAAGTACTACTCATCAGCTACAGAAGTTCCATACTTCTTAATTATCGGGGCAGTAAGTATCGTCTTCGGATTGATCCTTTGCTTATTTGTTAAGAAGATTCACGGCTTGATGGATGGTGTAGATTAAAAATTATATATTAAGAGATCGAGAATAATTCTTGGTCTCTTTTTTTTTCGAGGTGAATTATGAAAATCGCAGTAAGTAGTGACCTTCATTTGGATTTAAATCATGCTGATGTTGCAGAAATTATTACTCAACAGGCGCATTATTTAACTAGTCATGGAATTGACCATTACTTTTTTGTGGGGGATGCCTTTAATGATTTCGAGCAAACCAGCGCATATTTTGCGGAACTACAATCGCAATTGCCTACCACAAAGGTTCATTATCTAGCCGGTAACCACGATATGTTAAAAGGGGTCACTTATGAACAATTAGAAAATTTAGATGATGATCTATATTTTCATAATCGATTTATCGATATTCCCCAAACAAACTGGCGAATTATCGGTAACAATGGTTGGTATGATTATTCGTTTTCAACGTATAAAAGTAATGTAAAAGAGGTCGCACAATGGAAGCGGGCATATTGGGTGGATCGTTCAATTATGCAGCCAATGAATGATCCAGAACGAATGGCGATTGTTTTGCACCAAGTTGAAGAAGCCCTAGAACAAGCTCATAATCAACAAAAACAGGTTATTTTTATGACTCACTTTGCACCGATTAGGGAAGCTCTCCCGCATCCACTTATTGAGTCAGTACGGCGGCAGCGGATGTGGGAGATGACGACAGCAATGTTGGGCAGTAGACACTTAGGAGCATTACTCGCTAAATTCCCGGAAGTAAAAGCAGTTTTCTATGGGCATCTTCATTATGCTCAACCATTAATTACCGTTGGAAATATTGAATACCGTAATCAAGCAGTTGGCGTAAGACGCAAAAATAGTGAGGACTGGAAGGGGGAAAGCCTATTAGATCAATGGATTAGCCGCCTTTATACTAAAAAAATCTAGTTTTTTCAAAAAAATAAGAAAAAACACTTGCAATGCGATTGGAAATTAGGTATTATAATAAACGTTGATTGATACGAAATATTTAATCAAGCAACTTCTTGGAGGAGTAGCGAAGTCTGGTTAAACGCGACGGTCTGTAAAACCGTTCCTTCGGGTTCGGCGGTTCGAATCCACCCTCCTCCATCTTTATTATTGGGCTATAGCCAAGCGGTAAGGCAACGGTTTTTGGTACCGTCATGCGCTGGTTCGAATCCAGCTAGCCCAACTGTTATTGAAAGGCTAAGAAAAACATCTGTTTTTCTTAGCCTTTTCTAGTTCAAAATTTTATTAAGCTATATGAAAAAAGGAATGACAGCCAATGCCTAAACAAGGTCATTTTGCAAAAAGTATGCGAACTAAACAACTAAATGATTTTAAGGTGAAACGCAATGCGACTGGTGCGACCATTGATGATGAACAGTTAACAGATTTCCTAGTGGTTCGCTTTGCTTTAACAGCTAAGAAGAGGGTTCAATCTGAGACTCGAGAAACTGTTCAACGGTTCTTGATTGAAATTTGTGATTCTCTACAAGAAAATGATGGGGATTTACAGGCGATCATTCCAAATTTACTAGCGAGTCTTAATGCCCGGGTACCTTGGCAATTCTATCCAGAAATTTTAGGAGAATGGGATTTGCTTCAAAAGTTTTTACAAAAAGAACTTCCTGCAGTCCCGTTAGAAAAACGTCTACGAATTAAGCACCCAGTCACAACCCAGGAAATGGAGACGTTAATTGCAAAATTATTGGCAAAAAAGATTACTGCAATTACGTTTATTAATCAGCCAGGAGTTGATCAAAATAAGAAAGATCAGATGGTGACAATGATGCTAACGACGACTTATCGTGATCAGAGGATTGAATGGGAAAAAGTGCGGTTGTTACTGGCGCCATTTAAATTTGAAATTGCTCCTGAACTAGACGAAGAAACGAAAGACTGGTTAAAGAAATTAGCAGAAAAATAATAACGTTGACTTTCGTTCTGCTTCCTTGGTAGAATTAAATCGTTATTGCAGAGCTGTGGTGGAGTTTTTATCACCGTGGCTCTTTTTATTTTGATTTGAAGGAGGAAGCGGAAAGCAATGGCAGAAAAAAACTATTCACGTATTTATCTCGCAATTGGTTCCCTTGCATTACTAACGTTTATCGGAATTTTGAATGAAACATCGATGAACGTCACATATCCAGAATTATCTGCTCAGTTTAATGTATCGCTCGATGTTATTCAGTGGATTACAACTGGTTATTTATTGATGGTAACAATTACAATGGGGACGACTGCCTATCTATTACGTCAGTATCAAGCACGTTGGTTGCACTTATTTGCAGTATCATTTTTCATTATTGGTGACTTGATGTGTGCTTTGACTGGTAATTTTCCTATTTTGTTAACGGGGAGATTGATTCAAGCAATTGCAACTGGGTTAGCAACGCCAATTATGTTCCATTTAATTTTTACGGAGATTCCGCGTGAAAGAATTGGCATGATGACCGGAATGGCTGCAATGGTTATTTCGTTTGCGCCAGCGTTGGGACCAACATATGGTGGGGTCGTTTCAGAAATGCTATCATGGCGGATGATCTTTTGGATTTTACTACCAATTGTTTTGATTAGTCTTGTATGCGGTCAACTTTTTATTCGTAATAAACCGCTTGGAAATGATAAAGCATTTAGTTATGGAAGCTTAATTACACTGGCAATTGCCCTTATTAGTATAATTAGTGCAGTTTCTTCAATTGGGAAACAAGGATTTGGAAAGCAGTTTTGGCTTTTATTATTGGTAGCAATTATTTTCTTTAGCGCCTTTATCTATATCAATAATCATGGTAAATCAGAATTGTTTGACTTAAGGGTATTTAAGGTTGTCCCATTGCGTCTATCAACTGTCACTTATTTTAATTTACAGTTTATTAATATTGGGATTTCGCTTGTTATTCCTATTTACGTTCAATATGTTTTGCACTCTTCGGCAATTGTCGCGGGTCTTATTTTATTTCCCGGGTCATTAATCGGTGCTTTTATCTCACCATTTGCCGGAACTTTGGCTGACCGTTATGGTTTTGCTACGCCAGTTATTTCCGGGGGAATTCTGTTAGTTATTGGAACAAGCTGCTTTGGTATTTTCCAACGTCACTTAACACCACTACTAATAATGCTCTTCTTTGTTGTTTTACGAATTGGTTTTAATTTTGCTTTTTCTAATACAATTTCCAATGCTTCAATGTTGGTTCAACCACAAAATGCCCCCGATGTAAACTCAATTTTTAATATGGTCCAACAATTTGCCGGCTCACTGGGGACAAGTCTCCTTGCCTCTACAATTGCGTTATTCCAAATGGGCAACAGTGGCTCACTGATGGGACGTACCTATGCCGGGGGACAATTTGACTTTATCTTATTAGGTGTTTTGGCAATCATTACTTTATTAACAATGGTTACTAACTATCGCATGCAACAAAAGAAGGAAAGTATTTCTCAATAAGTAGTTGAATTAGCCTGACAAGAATGTAATAATGTGGCTTGATTAATACAAGTTATTACAGGTTTTTAAAGAAAGTGACTATAAGTTAAAATGATACATTCTATCGTTCACTTTATGGTGAGCAATCAGGTTTTTACGCTGTTTATTTGTCTTGCAATTGGCTTTTTGATTGGAAACTATAAAATTGCGGGTAAATTTAATATTGGAGCAACGGTGGGAACGTTAATTGTGACCTTAATCGTGGGACAAGTTGGGAGTTTTCCTCGGGATGAAATGTTGGGAACGATTTTCTTTGGCGCCTTCATGTTCTCTGTTGGTTATCGGATCGGGCCTCAGTTATTAGTTAGTTTGAAACTATTTGGAGTTCGCATTTTAATCGCTAGTATTTTCTGGATGGTTGTTGCGTTCTTAGTTGGGTGGAGTCTTTTTTCTGCCTTTAAGATTGGACCAGGGATCGCTGCCGGAGTTATTTCAGGAGCCCTCACCCAGTCAGCTACCGTTGCCAGTTCGTTGCAAACGATTGGCTCATTGCCAGTAAGTCAAAGTGTTAGGGCAACTTATGAGGCTCAGCTCCCGGTTGCTTATGCTTTAACATACGTTTTTGGAACATTAGGGGTAATTATCTTTTTACGTGACCTAGCTCCTAAAATTTTGGGGATTTCGATTGCTGAACAAGGGCCCAAAATGGCTGAACATTATCACTTTCATGCTAAAAACCCTAACCCAACTTGGCGCCGAACCTATCGCATTGCAGATGATTCGTCGCTTGTCGGTAAAACGCTTGAGGAATTTAATCGGCGGTCTAATTACCGAATTATTGGGTTAGCTGCTTTTCATGATGATAAAATGACTGACCACCTTGAATATCAATTGCAGGCTGGTGACTTGCTAACTGTTATTGGTTATGCTGTTCATTTTGATCGGTTGATGCGAGTACCAGGCTTAACGGAAGTGTTGACCCCCACAAATGCGCCGCGTGAACGAGCTTTTGTTCTGGGGAAAAACTTTAAACCGGGTGAATTAGCCCTTCTACGGCAACACGGGGTTTTTGTGAACATTCAAGACCCAATCAGTGGAAACCAACAATTGATTAACCAGTTGCAGCCAGGGGATGTGATTTCATTGACTGGGAATACATCGCGAACCAAAGCAATCTTAAAAAAGATGGGACGCTGGAAAGCTGCAGATACAGCGATGAATTATTCTTTATTCTCTTTAGGAATCGGTTGTGCTTCCCTTTTAGGAATTATCGGGCTAAAATTAAATAGTATTCCGTTGCAACTGGGGAATGGAACAGCGGCTTTGATCATGGGACTAATCCTAAGTTCATGGATTGAGCGTCACCGTGACCGTAAATCAATCCCTGTAACGGTAACTAGCTTTCTTCAGAGTTCTGGCCTAACGCTTTTTGTGGGGACAGTTGGTTTACAATCAGCTCAAGCATTTACAAGTGCAATTAAATCGTTAGGTATCGGGGCCTTATTTATTGGGGCGATGATTTCAATAATGCCACATTTGCTAACGCTGTTCTTTGGACGCTATGTATTGAAGATGGAACCTCTTGCTTTAATTGGCGCGTTAACTGGTTCGGGAACGATCGCAGCGGCAATGAATGAGATTTCGCAAAAAGCAGGTCCGGAAGGTGGCGCATATTATGCGGCTGCCTTTACTCCGGCGTTTGTAGTTGGTAATATTGGAATTACATTACTAGGGCCGATTTTTGTGGCGCTACTATCATAATTTATTCGCTTAGAAAGGGCGTGCAAAATTATAATGCAACAATTTTTTACAATTTTAGGTGGAATGGGGACGCTGGCAACAGAAAGTTATGTACGTCTGTTAGATAAGAGAACGCCAATTCATCGTGATCAAGATTACTTAAACTATTTAGTTGTTAACCATGCAACCGTTCCTGATCGTACTACATGGATTCTCGATCATAGTCAACCAGATCCTAATGAAGCCCTGATTGAAGATATTAAACAGCAAAGCCTTTTGAATCCTGCATTCTTTGTCTTAATTTGTAATACAGCTCATTACTCTTTTGATAAGTTACAGGCAGCAACGGAAATTCCAATTCTCAACATGTTGCAAGAAACAGTTAATGAGATAAAGAAGATTAAGCCGGATACAAAGCGAGTTGGTCTTTTAGCCACTAAGGGAACTTTGGCAGCTAACCTATATGATCCTTATATTGAGAAGGCTGGGTATGAACTTATCAAGCCTACTCCTGAGATTGCCGAGATGACAGAAGACTTGATTTACCATGATATTAAAGAGGCTGGTCATTCTGATGGCAACAAGTATCATGAGCTAGTGCGGAAAATGATTGAAGAACAAGGAGCAGATGTAGTCGTTTTAGGTTGTACTGAATTATCTTTTGCGGAAGAGATGGACCCTGAAACTACATACCCTGTTGCCGATTCGCAATCAATTATTGTTGATCGCTCCCTTGAACGAGCATTGAAATTACGACAAAATAATAAAAATTAAAAATTAGAGACTGGGGAAGGTAATAATTCCAACGGTCTCTAATTTTTATTAATTTTTTGCCGATATTTTAAGAAATTGGTCTAGATTTTTGGGAATGGTGTAAAATATACACATGCGCAATGTTTAGCAAACAATGGCGTAAGGAGGAAAGAAAATGAGTTCACCTGTTTATATTCAAATTCACAATCAGTTAAGACAAAACATTGAAGATGGTGAGTGGAAAGTTGGCGATAAAATTCCCGCTGAACGCGAACTCGCTAATGATTTTGGCGTCAGTCGAATGACTTTGCGGCAAGCAATTCAAGCATTAGTTGATGAAGGAATTCTTGAGCGAAGAGTTGGCTCTGGAACTTTTGTCGCTAATCGCAAAGTCCAAGAAAAGATGTCAGGAATAACGAGCTTTACTGAATTAATGCACGCGACAGGGAAGAAAGCTGCTAGTAAGACAATTTCTTACCACTTGACGATCCCTTCGCAAACAGAGGTTGAAAAGCTAAAGTTAGCCCCCGATGAACAGGTTTTACGAATGGAACGGGTTCGTTATGGAAATGATGTACCAATTTGTTATGAAATCGCAACTGTTCCTGCTAACCTCGTTCAAAAATTTAGCAAAGAAGAAATTACCACATCTTTTTATCGGACGTTAGAAAAAAAGGCGAACCTTTATCCTGGTCATGCAACCCAGCATATTTCAGCAACGAAGGCGACGGAAAAGATTGCTAATTACTTGCAGATTAAGCGTGGAGATGCTCTCTTGCGAATGACCCAACTATCTTACTTGCAAGATGGTCGTCCTTTTGAATATGTCCACACTCAATATGTTGGATCGCGGTTTGAATTTGTCTTTGAAAAGTAATCAAGACGAATCCATGTTACAATACTGATTAACGACATTACTTTTGAGAGGAATTATACTAATGAAATTTGATTATCCGGATGATAGCCTTACCCTTCATACTGATGCATATGAATTGAGTATGATGCAGACCTACTGGAAAAAAGGAATGGGTAACCGCCGTGCTGTCTTTGAGGCCTTCTTCCGTAAAATGCCATTTAATAATGGGTACGCTGTTTTTGCCGGGTTAGATCACATTATTCGCTATGTAAAGCAATTACATTTTACTGATAGCGACATTGAATATTTAAAGTCTACGAATCAATTTGATGATGACTTTCTAGAATATTTACGTAACTTTAAATTTACGGGTTCAATCAACAGCTTTGAAGAAGGGGATCTGGTATTTAACCATGAGCCTATTATTCAGGTTGATGCGCCGATTATTGAGGGCCAATTGATTGAAACAGCAATTTTAAATATTCTTAATTATCAGATTATGATTGCGACAAAGGCTTCACGGATTAAGTCAATTGTCGGTAACCAAACTGTAATGGAATTTGGCTCACGTCGGGCACAGGAATTGGATGCAGCTTTGTGGGGAACGCGAGCAGCATATATTGGTGGCTTTGATGCTACAAGTAACGTCCGTGCAGGTAAATTATTTGGTATCCCGATTTCTGGAACTCATGCCCATGCCCTTGTGCAGGTATACATGAATGATTATGACGCATTTAAAGCATATGCAGAAACTCATCATGATTGTGTCTTTCTTGTGGATACTTTTGATACCTTAAAGAGTGGGGTTCCAAACGCAATTAAGGTTGCTAAGGAATTTGGCGATAAAATTAACTTTATTGGTGTCCGTATTGACAGTGGTGACATGGCCTACCTATCTAAAAAAGTACGCAAAATGCTGGATGAGGCTGGTTTTCCAGACGCAAAAATCATCGCATCTAATGGCTTAGATGAAAAGACAATTCAAAACTTGCAAATGCAAGGAGCAAAGATTGATACGTGGGGCATTGGAACCAAATTAATTACTGCTTATGACCAACCAACTTTAGGAGCGGTATATAAATTAGTCGCTATTGAAGATGAAGATGGCCAACTTGTTGATACGATTAAGATCTCAAATAATGTTGGTAAAATGTCAACTCCCGGCAAAAAACAAGTATGGCGGGTTAACGATCGTGCAGACCGCAAGAGTGAAGGAGATTATATTACCTTAGTTGATGAGGATCCGCGTAATGAAAAATCACTCAATATGTTCAATCCTAACTTCCCGCTCCAACAAAAAGATGTGGAGGATTTTACTGCGCGGCCAATGCTAAAGCCAATCTGGCAAGACGGTAAGTATGTTTATAATGAACCAACCTTAGAGGAGAGCCGTCAACACCGTTTTGATAGTTTAAATGCTTTATGGGATGAATATAAACGAGATTTAAACCCAGAAGTATATCCGGTCGATTTATCACAGAAATGCTATGATAATAAACTTAAATTAATTCACCAAGTTCATGAATATGTTAAATCATTGAATAAGTAGAGGTAATCTGTAGTGCAAAAGTATCAAGAAGAAATAATTAATGCATTAGGCGTTAACTCACAAATTGATCCCCAAACAGAAGTAACTAACCGTGTTCAGTTCATCTGTGATTTTCTCCAAACCACTAAGATGAAGACCCTGGTATTAGGAATTTCTGGCGGCCAAGATTCAAGTTTAGCGGGACGACTTTCACAATTGGCCGTCGAAAAGCTGCGGGAAGAGACTGGCGACAATGAATACCAATTTATTGCAGTCCGACTTCCATATGGTGAGCAGGCTGATGAATCGGACGCAATGTTTGCAATTAATGACTTTATTAAACCTGATAAAATAATGCGGGTTAATATTAAGGCGGCTACTGATGCGATGGTGGCATCCTTAAATGAAGCAGGCACGCCAATTAGCGATTTTAATAAGGGAAACATTAAAGCCCGGGAACGGATGATTGTCCAATATGCGATTGGCGGAGAAAACAAAGGAGCTGTAGTGGGAACAGATCACGCCGCTGAAGCAGTAACTGGTTTTTATACTAAGTTTGGGGATGGTGGTGCAGATATTACGCCACTTTCTGGATTGGATAAGCGACAAGGAAAGGCCTTATTACAATTCTTAGGAGCACCGGCAAAGCTTTATGATAAAACACCAACCGCCGACTTGGAAGAAGACAAACCAATGCGTCCAGATGAAGAAGCGCTTGGTGTTCGCTATGATGAAATCGATGACTATTTAGAAGGTCGTGAAGTTTCGCCAGCAGTTGCTAAAAAAATTGAAGGCTGGTATCGTCGAACTCAACATAAGCGTCACTTACCGATTGCTCCATACGATACTTGGTGGAAGTAAATTGATAATAAAATGGGAGGCTGGGCATCAACTCAGTCTCTTTACTAGTTTAAGAAGGAGTTTAACAGATAATGGAAGAAGAAACACTTCAACTTGTTAGCAAACAATTACCGGATATTCGTCCTCAACAAATTAAAGCAGCTCTCGGATTAATGGATGAAGGAAATACGATTCCTTTCATTGCCCGTTACCGTAAAGAAATGACGGGCACGCTTGATGAAGTTCAATTGCAAGCTATCAGGGATGAGTATCACCGGGTAACGACATTGCGGGAACGTCAAGCAACAGTTATCAATAAAATTAAAGAGCTCGGTAAGTTAACCCCGGCGCTCGAAAAGCAAATTAACGGTGCGACTGAATTGCAAGAAGTAGAAGACCTTTATTTGCCATATAAGCAAAAGCGGCAGACAAAGGCCCAACAAGCTCGTGAACATGGCTTAGCACCATTAGCAAATTGGCTATTATCTTATCCTGATGACGATTTAAGTGCGAAGGCGCAAGAGTTTATTAACGATGATGTTCCTGATGCTGAAAGTGCATTAACAGGGGCACATGAAATTTTGGCTGAAGCAATTAGTGAAATGGCCACGGTACGAAGCTGGTTGCGAAATTATACTGCCCAACATGGTCAATTAGAGACAAGTGTAAAACGTAATGGGGAAGAAAAAGATGAGCTGGGGACTTATAAGCAGTATTATGAGTTCACTAGTCCGGTTCAAAAATTAAATTCCTATCAAATCTTAGCCTTTAATCGTGGAGAAAAAGAAGGGATTATTAACGTCAAAATCACCTTAGATGAAGAACCAGTGATGAATTACCTTCGTTTCCGTTTGATTAAAACTAGCAAGAAAAATGATGCGACTGCCTTTATTGAGGAAGCTTACAAGGATGCTTATAAGCGTTTCTTGGGTCCAGCAATTGAACGGGAACTGCGGCGACAATTAACAGAAGGTGCTGATGAACAGGCGATTAAAGTCTTTGGTGAAAATCTCTATCATTTATTGATGCAAGCACCAATTAAAGGAAAAGTTGTGTTAGGCTTTGACCCTGCTTACCGAACTGGCTGTAAGTTGGCAGTTCTTGATGAAAATGGGAAATTTTTAACTAAAGCAGTTATCTATCCCCACAAGCCGGCACCAGAAAAGCAACGTGCGACAGCAGAAAGTGAGTTTATTGATTTACTAGAAAAGTACCACGTTGAAATGATTGCAATTGGGAACGGGACAGCTAGCCGGGAATCAGAACAGTTTGTTGCGGAAGCTCTTAAAAAGATCAAACGGCCAATCTATTATGTCATCGTAAATGAAGCCGGTGCCTCTGTTTACTCTGCAAGTAAAGAAGCACGTGATGAATTCCCTGATCTGCATGTTGAACAACGAAGCGCAATCAGTATTGGTCGTCGGTTGCAAGACCCACTTGCCGAATTAGTCAAGATTGATCCCCAAGCGGTTGGTGTTGGGCAATACCAGCATGATTTGCCGAAGAAAGAATTGAATGGGGAACTGGAAACAATTGTTGAACGGGCGGTAAACCGGGTAGGAGTAAACCTCAACACAGCTAGTTACCAATTATTGACGCGAATTTCCGGTCTTAATAAAACGATTGCTAAAAATATTGTTACCTATCGAGATGAAAATGGCCGCTACACAAACCGGGCACAGTTAAAGAAAGTGCCACGGTTAGGACCTAAAGCTTATCAACAATCTGTTGGTTTCTTACGGATTATTGGTGGCGAAAATCCATTAGATAACACCGATGTCCACCCAGAAAGTTACCAGGTGGCGGAAAAGATTATTCAAGCGGCAGGGATTAATGTCGATGAGTTGGGAACGCCTAATGCTGATGATAAGTTAAAGAAAATTGATGTTAAGCAGTTTACGGATGATCAAGTCGGGACTGAAACCGTTACTGATATTATTTCTTCCTTGCAAAAGCCAGGCCGTGACCTGCGTGATTCAATGCCTGCTCCATTATTACGCCATGATGTAATGACAATTGAAGACCTTAAGCCGGGGATGAAACTTCAAGGAACTGTCCGGAACGTTGTCGACTTTGGAGCCTTTGTTGATATTGGTGTCAAACATGATGGGTTAGTTCATGTTTCAAAGATGAGTAAGCAGTTCATTCGTGATCCGCGAGCAATGGTAGCCGTTGGCGATATTGTTGACGTATGGATTGATGATGTCGATTTGAAGCGTCAGCGGATTCAATTAACGATGCTTGAACCGGAGACAGTCACAAATGACTAATGCCGAATTACAACAATTGACCGAACAGTGGTCGAAAGAATACTTTGGGCGCGAATTTACGCACAAGGTATTTTTTAATAAGCGGTTAAAAACAACCGGTGGACGCTACCATTTAAGTGACCATCATATTGATATCAACCCGTTAATGTATACTGAGTTTGATCTTCATAATCTGCGCCAAGTAGTTCTTCATGAATTGTGCCATTATCATTTACATCTGCTGGGGATGGATTATCACCATCGCAGTAGGGAATTTAAAGCTCTATTGACACAGGTGGGAGGATCAAGATATGCGCCACCGACTAGTAAAAGAAAGATAAATTCCAAGAAAAAATGGCATTATATATGTACTGGTTGTGGTGTTGAAATCGCGCGACAACGGCGTTTTAACACCCAAAGATATATTTGTCGACGATGTGGTCACAAATTTATTTTAAAAAATTGAAAAAAGTTGTTGCCAACGAATAGGTATCTTGCTATAATAATATTCGTTGGTTGATATGCGGCCGTGGCGGAACTGGCAGACGCGTAAGATTAAGGATCTTATGGTCGATTATGACCGTGGAGGTTCAAGTCCTCTCGGCCGCACTACTTAAAAGGTACTGAGTAATATTTGCTCAGTGCCTTTTTTGTTTTTAAAATTTCTGTTTAATAAAATTTACGTAAATTTTACCTCTCCTCTTGCTATCGCAATCATGAAAGCGCTATACTTTAGATGTTGTAGATAGTAACGAGGAGGGATTTATCAATGGATGCAGATATCAAATGGCTTGATGAACCGGAAACATTCCGCGTTAATCAATTACCTGCTCATAGTGATCATTATTATTACGGTAACTATGATGAATGGCGGCATAATAATAGTCGTTTTGCACAAAATTTGGATGGTCAATGGCAATTTAACTTTGCTGAAAACCCGCGTGAACGTGAAGAAGATTTTTATAAGACAGATTACGATAGCAGCAGCTTTGGAACAATCGAAGTTCCTAGTGAGATTGAACTAAATAATTATGCCCAAAATAATTACATTAACACTTTGATTCCGTGGGAAGGTAAGATTTACCGCCGTCCTGCATATGCCCTTAGCCCTGATGATGCGCAAGAGGGATCATTTAGTGATGGGGATGATAATACTGTTGGCGAATACTTAAAACATTTTGATCTTGAACCTTCTTTACGGGGAAAGCAGGTCCGCATCCGGTTTGATGGTGTCGAACGTGCCATGTATGTCTGGCTTAATGGTCACTTTATTGGTTACGCTGAAGACAGTTTTACCCCTTCTGAATTTGACCTGACTCCTTACATTCAAGATGAAGGTAATGTTTTGGCTGTGGAAGTTTTCAAGCATAGTACCGCCTCGTGGATTGAGGATCAAGATATGTTCCGCTTTTCTGGTATCTTTCGGAGTGTAAACCTATTAGCTCAACCACTTGTTCATGTTGAAGACCTTAATATTCGGCCAATTGTTACCGATAATTATCAGGACGGTATTTTTAATGTTGACCTTCAACTTCACGGTGAAAAGACTGGGAACGTTAATGTACGGGTTATCGACAATGATGGTAATACGCTCGTCAATGAAACACGTCCTGTTGACTCCACGGTAAAAGTTCAGGATCAATTTTTAGAAAATATTCACTTATGGGATAACCATGATCCTTACCTCTATCAATTGTTGATTGAAATTCGTGATGACGAAGGTAATTTGGTCGAACTCGTTCCATACCGTTTTGGTTTTCGGCGAATTGAAATTAATAAAGACCATGTTGTCCTATTGAATGGTCAACGGCTAATTCTAAATGGTGTTAACCGTCACGAATGGGATGCTAGACGTGGCCGCGCGATCACGATGGATGATATGACGAGTGATATTCACACCTTTAAGGAAAATAATATTAATGCCGTCCGGACGTGTCACTATCCAGATCAAATTCCGTGGTATTATCTTTGTGATGATAATGGAATTTACATGATGGCTGAAAATAATCTAGAATCCCATGCTACCTGGCAGAAGATGGGAGCAATTGAACCATCATATAACGTCCCTGGTTCAGTTCCTCAATGGCGTGACGTAGTAGTAGATCGGGCGCGGACTAACTATGAAACATTTAAGAACCACCCGTCGATTTTATTCTGGTCGTTAGGTAATGAATCATATGCTGGCGATAATATTGTCAAAATGAATGAATTCTATAAGAAGCATGATGACAGTCGGCTTGTTCACTATGAAGGAGTTTGTCATACTCCTGAATACCGTGATCGGATCTCAGACGTTGAAAGCTGGATGTACTTACCACCTAAAGAAGTTGAAGAGTACTTGAAGAACAATCCAGACAAGCCATTTATGGAATGTGAGTACATGCATGATATGGGGAACTCTGATGGTGGAATGGGTTCGTACATTTCTTTACTTGATAAATACCCACAATACTTTGGTGGCTTCATTTGGGACTTTATTGATCAAGCCCTCCTTGTTAAGGATCCGGTAAGTGGGCAAGAAGTGATGCGCTATGGTGGTGATTTCGATGATCGTCACTCAGATTACGAATTCTCGGGAGATGGCTTGATGTTTGCTGATCGGACACCAAAGCCAGCAATGCAGGAGGTAAGATACTACTATGGCTTACACAAATAAATTACGCGTGATATATGGTGATGCGACATTAGGACTTAGTGGTGACGGCTTTCATTATATTTTTAGCTATGAGCGTGGTGGATTAGAATCGCTTAAACTAAATGGTAAAGAATGGCTATACCGTGAACCAATGCCGACATTTTGGCGGGCAACTACTGATAATGATCGAGGAAGTGGCTTTAATATTCGGTCTGCTCAGTGGTTAGCAGCGGACACTTTTCATAAGTGTGTTGCGATTGACCTGACAGTTGATAATCAACACTTTGCTGAATTACCTATTGCGCCGATAACCAATGAATTTAGTGATCCGGTATCTGCTGAGAACGTCAAAATTAAGTACACTTTTGAGACGCTAACAGTTCCGGCCACGCAAGTCACTGTAACTTATGAGGTTAACGGACAAGGTGAGATTAAAGTGACAATGCACTATTACGGTCATGAAGATTTACCTGGTCTACCAGTAGTAGGAATGCGTTTTATCATGCCAACAGTTGCTACCGGTTTTGACTATCAAGGATTATCCGGTGAAACATACCCTGACCGGATGGCAGGAGCGACTGAGGGCACCTTCCATGTTGACGGTTTACCAGTTACTAAGTATCTAGTCCCACAGGAAAATGGAATGCACATGGCTACTCATGCATTAACAATTACCCGCGATTCCATCCAAAATAATGCTGATCATTCTCGTGAACCATTTAGCTTAACTGTTAAGCAGGATGCGCAACCATTTGCCTTCAGTTGTTTACCATATACAGCGGAGGAATTAGAAAATGCAACACACATCGAAGAACTCCCACTCGCACGACGAACCGTTCTCGTTGTTGCGGGGGCCGTTCGAGGTGTTGGAGGAATTGATAGCTGGGGTGCAGATGTTGAAGAACAGTATCATATTCCTGCCGACCGTGATGCTGAGTTTTCGTTTGTATTGAATGCAAAATAAGAGGTTGGATTATAGTCTATGCCGCTATGTTCGTAAAAAGTTGTATAACAAAGGTCTCTAACACCCGGTAAATCCGAACGTTAGAGACCTTTTTGTTTTAATTAATTTGTCCAGCTGCAATCCCTTGGAAGTATTTCTTAATATGAGTACAGAAATAATAAAGGCCATAAATTGCAAGTATGCTAAGACCAACTAATGAGATCACTAATAAAGCGGTGAACCATTTTGCTTGCTTAAAGTAGAGGGTAACAGTATTTTTTCCTTTACGTTGCTGAATGTATGGAGCACCAACCGAGGATCGCTGATAGTGGCGAAGTAGATGACCATTAACCGTTAATTGTGATTCGTGATACGTAATAATTGGCAACCGAACTTTTCCTGCCTTTCCTGCTTCCCATGATAGTTGCAATCCTCCATGCGGCAAGACAGTATGAGTATATTTATGGGCTTCATTAATGATTTGCCCTTCGTAAGCGTAAGAACGAACATATTTTTGATTCATGTACTTCTTAGGAATTGGCAAATAGTCAGGACTTCTCTTTTCGACCATTGTTAACAATTGACCAGGGTAAAGGTCGTGGACGGAATGTCGCAGTGCGGCCTTATTTTCACTTACGCGGGTAATCGCGCTAAAACTATTAAGAACAATTTCTGAGTCATAGCGGGCTGCTCGTTTATAAACATCAATTGTTGTAGGAGTAAAGACCAGAAAAACCATTAGTAAGAGGATACCGTTGATTAATTGATTTCGCAAGTCAATCTCTTGCGCTTTTTTATCAAGGGTTGTAGCACTGATCCCAACTCCTGCAAGCAAAAGAGGAAAGGCAATAATTGTTAACCGGTTTGGGAACTGCAAAGTGTGGCCAAGTGCAGGGATCATATCTTGGAAAAAAGACCAAGGAGTAAGGAAAGAACTAAGTAAGAAAATCAAAGAACCAAGTAATGTTAGTACTGTATTAATAAGCGATTTTTTAAAAGTAAATAATACGTAGATGAGTTGAAGGATGAAGAGAATCCACATTGCGTAGATTAGATAATCGCGTGTACTGCTAAACATTGAGGGCAATAATACGTTATCTGCGAGACTAAAATCAGCAGGATGGGCAATATTATTGTGGAGGTTAAGCATTAATAGAGCTCCCCAGACATTGGCCGTTAAAATAACCGTTCCGCCGACTGCCTTTAGCGTTTCGATCCACATTTTCTTACGATTAGTCGTTATAATTAACCCAATAATAAAAAACGGTGTTAGGGTAATCACGAAAAATAAAGAACTTAGCATGTGGATCTGAATGATGATCGTCATCAGGGTCATCAATTGTAGCCAGTTAACTGGTCGTTGGTGGTCCTGGATCATACGTACGCCACAAATTACCATATAAGGGGCCAGAGCAGCTCCCCAGGCATTCATGTTCTGTGCTAATTCCCATCGTGGAAGCCATCCAATATTCATGTAAATTAGGGCACAGATAATTGCAAATGTTCGTTTACTATGAACACGGATGCCAAGTCGATACATACCGATTCCACCTAATAGATAGACGATAAAGGTAGTAACGATCTGATATTGATACCAAGTTCCTACTACGCCAAGAATAGCCCCATTTAAATATGCAAAGAGGGGGCCATAAACGGCATTGATGATGCGACCACTTTGTTGAAAACTATAATTACTTTGAAAATAGCTAAAATTAAGCTGTTGAATTTGCTTAGCTGCATCGTAAAAACGATTAAAGTGAAAAATGGAGTCCGTCCCTAAAATAACTCCATGTGATACAAACTGGGGGAACATGATTAAATAGGCCATTGCAGCGATGGCACAATATGGTAGCCCCCAATTAATTAGATTAGCAATTTTAGATTTCATAAAATTGAGAATTAAACCAAATCAGTTTAATTTCTCCTTTCCTCAAATACTTACCTTAATAATTATACGGCAGAAAAGTCGACTGTAAAATAACCTTCTGCAGCTAGTTTAATTGTTAAGCACTAGTAAAATGCGCTATTATAAGATAGTGGCAAAGGGGAGTGAAAAAATGGCAGAATTAGTAATTGTACGTCATGGGCAAAGTCAAGCTAACCGTGATAATATTTTTACTGGCTGGACTGATGTTCCGTTGACTCCTAAAGGAATTGAACAAGGTGAATTAGTCGGCAAGGAATTGCTAAGACTAGGTATCCAATTTAGTGATGCGTATACGTCCTACATGGAACGGGCAATCATGACAACTAATATTATCCTAGAAGAAATTAATCAGTTATATATTCCGGTTCATAAAACGTGGCGACTAAACGAACGTCATTATGGAGCATTGAGTGGTCGGAACAAAGATGAAGTGAAGAAAGAGATTGGTGCAGAACAGCTTCATAAATGGCGGCGTGGTTTTAAAGATTTACCACCACAATTAAAAGAGCGTCAGCATGATCGCCGCTATGATCGCTTAGGAGTCAAGATTCCGCTTAGTGAGAGTTTAGAAATGACGCTCCAACGACTCCTCCCATATTGGCAAGACCATATTGCGCCTCGTTTGATTGATGGACATAATCAGTTAATTGTTGCCCATGGTAGTTCTTTGCGGGCACTAATTAAATATTTAGATGGTATTTCAGATGACGATATTGATAAAGTGGAAGTTCCAAATGGCAAGCCAATTTTATATCGCTTTGATGATCATCTTAATGTCATTAAAAAGACTTTTATAACAATGGATGGTGAAATTGATGACAATACACGAATTAGCAAATAACCCAACGTTAAGCGGCCAAGTACGCTTGATTGAAAATATTGTTTATGGTGCGATGGATGGTGAGGCATTACATATGTCGATCTTAGCACCGTGGACGCAACGTTTCCCAAAACAATATCAAACTGAACCTCGACCATTGATTGTCTTTGTTCAAGGAAGCTCGTGGCGAACACCAAAAATGGGAGAAGAAATTCCACAACTGGTTCAATTTGTTCAAGCCGGTTATATTGTAGCGACTGTTCAACACCGTAGTTCAATTGATGGCCACCCATTTCCTGCGTTTTTGCAAGATGTTAAGACAGCCATTCGTTTCTTACGGACTAATGCGCAAAAATATGCAATTGATCCGCAACAGGTTGCAATTTGGGGGACTTCCTCTGGGGCCAATGCGGCAATGCTAGTCGGCTTAACGGGTGATGATCCGCGCTATAAAGTTGATCTTTATCAAGACGAATCGGATGCAGTAGATGCTGTGGTTAGTTGTTTTGCCCCAATGGATGTGGAAAAGACGTTTGAGTATGATGCTAATGTTCCAGGGAATAAGCTACTGCAATATTGCTTATTAGGGTCTGATGTATCAAAGTGGCCAGAAATTGAAAAACAAATGAGTCCCTTATATCAAGTAAAAGATGGACAAAATTATCCGCCATTCTTATTATTCCATGGCGATGCTGATAAAGTTGTTCCATATGAACAAATGGAAAAAATGTATATGCGGTTGAAGGATAATGGAAATTCTGTTGAAGCGTACCGGGTTAAGGGTGCAAACCATGAACGAGATTTCTGGAGTCCAACAATTTACAATATTGTGCAGAAGTTTCTTGACGATCAATTTAAATAAATTTTAGGAATTGTATTGACAACTTATTTTTTATAAGTTATGATTTTGACATACTAAGTTAGGAGGAACACGTCATGTTTAACAAACAATTAATTAACGCTACTGTTTGTTGTTGTGGATCGCGTCTTATGCGACCCACAGTTTGGCGTGCTTACTTTTAGTTGAGTAACTGCTAACGTAATCGGGAATAAATGCATAAGGCGCAAATTCAAGTGAGAAGCTCTTGAGTTTGCGCCTTTTTTGTATTCGTTTTTGCATTCTAAAGGAGATAGATATTATGAAATTCAACACCCAATTAATTCATGGCGGTAATAGTGAGGATCCAACAACTGGTGCCGTTTCAACACCAATCTACCGTTCATCAACATTCCACCAACACGTTCTTGGCGGTGAACCTAAATGGGAATATTCTCGAACAGGAAATCCAACACGTGTATCTCTTGAAAAATTAATCGCAGAGCTTGAACATGGGACAGTCGGCTTTGCATTTGCTTCTGGATCTGCTGCTATTCATGCTACTTTTTCTCTATTCTCGCAAGGCGATCATTTTGTAGTTGGTAGTGATGTATATGGGGGAACGTTCCGGTTAATCAATAAGGTATTAAAACGCTTTGGCTTTGAATTTACTGTTGTTGATATGCAAGACCTTGAAGCAGTAGAAAATGCAATTCAAGATAATACCGTTGCAGTTTACTTTGAAACACCGACTAATCCGCTCTTACAAATCGCTGATATTAAAGCAATTGCCGATATCGCAAAGAAGCATGGAGTAAAGACAATTGTTGATAATACCTTTGCCACTCCTTATAATCAACAACCATTAACTCTCGGGGCGGATATTGTTGTTCACTCCGCAACCAAATATTTAGGCGGTCATAGTGATGTTGTTGCCGGATTAGCAGTTACTAACGATGATGAAATTGCTGAACAATTAGCATTCCTGCAAAACTCAATCGGTAGTACGCTTGGTCCTGACGATAGTTGGCTATTACAACGGGGGATGAAAACTCTCGGTGCCCGGATGCGAGTTCACCAAGAAAATGCGAATGAAGTTATTAACTTCCTCCAAAATGATGACCACATTGGAAAAATTTATTATCCAGGCTTAAAAGATTTCCCTGGTCATGAGGTTGCAGCTAAGCAAATGCGGAACTTTGGAGCAATGATCTCCTTTGAACTTAAGGATAGTTTAGATGCGAAGAAGTTTGTTGAAAGTCTACAATTGATTGATCTTGCCGAAAGTTTGGGGGGAATTGAAAGTTTGATTGAAGTTCCAGCTGTCATGACTCATGGATCTATTCCCCGGGAAATACGATTAGAAAACGGAATTAAAGATGAGTTGATTCGTCTTTCAGTGGGAATTGAGGACCCTGAAGATATTATTGCTGACTTGCAACAAGCACTTAAAAAATTAGATTAATTATAGAAGAAGGGAAACTGTGACTTATGTGGGAAATTATCAAGACATCTTTACCACAACTCTTAGCAGCGGGATTTAAATATACGATTCCGTTAGCGATTATTTCATTTTTCTTTGGACTGATTATTGCACTAGTAACAGCTTTAATTCGTCTCTCTCGTCAACGTGGCGCATTCATGATTCTTAAATGGATTGCTAGTTTTTATGTCTGGCTTTTTCGGTCAACACCGCTGTTGGTTCAATTATTTATTGTATTCTTTGGACTGCCATATCTGAGAATTAAGGGAGTCCTGCCGCATGGAATAAAATTAGAACCATTTACAGCCGGCATTATTACATTTTCACTTAATACCGGTGCTTATGCTTCCGAAACAATTCGGGCAGCGATCAGTTCAGTTCCAACTGGGCAATGGGAAGCAGGTGCAGCTATCGGAATGACGCGACTGCAAATCTTGTGGCGAATTATTTTACCGCAAGCCTTAAGAGTAGCTTTACCACCCTTATCAAACAGTTTTATAAGTTTGGTAAAGGACACGTCATTAGCTGCTTCAATTACAATTATGGAAATGTTTGCTGTTAGTCAACAAATTGCGGCCGAAAATTATCAACCATTACTTATGTATACTTTAGTAGCAATGGTTTACGCGGCCTTTACGACAATTTTATCTTATTTCCAAGGATATCTTGAGCGGGTAGTAGATCGGCAAGTGAATGCAAATAATAGGTGAGAAAAATGAAATTAACAAATATTAACAAAAGTTTTGGTAATAAAACTGTCTTGAAAAATACCACGTTAGAGTTTCCTGCAGGTAAAACAACAGTAATGGTTGGTCCATCTGGATCGGGTAAATCAACAATTCTTCGCTCGCTTAACTTACTAGTAATGCCAGAGAGCGGCCAGTACGATTTTGATGATCATCATTTGGATTTTAGTCAAAAAGTAAGCAATAAAGATAAGTTGGCAATTCGTCAAGAAACAGGGATGGTTTTCCAAGACTACAATCTTTTCCCTAATAAAACTGTCCTTGGTAATATTATTGAAGGACCAACACAGGTTTTGAAACAGCCGAAAAAAGAAGCAATTGCAAATGCGCATAATTTACTTGCTAAAGTGGGCTTAGCAGATTATGGAGAAGCTTATCCGAATGAATTATCTGGCGGACAGGCACAGCGGGTGGCGATTGCCCGGGCATTGGCAATGTCACCAAAGTATATCTTACTTGATGAACCGACTTCTGCCCTTGATCCAGAATTAGAGCTTAGTGTATTGAAGGTTCTGTTGCAATTAGCTGAAGAAAAACAATCAATGGTAATTGTTACTCATAATATGGTCTTTGCGAAACATGTTGCGGATAAGATTATTTTTGTCGAGAACGGTGAAATTTTATATGATGGTACTCCAGACGAGTTTTTTGCTCCAGATAATCCAAACAAACGAATTAAGAACTTTATCGCCTCGATGACAATGGAAAATTTAAAATAAAGGAAGTTTAGAATAATGAAATTTTGGAAGAAAGCACTATTAACAATTGTAGCCTTAACGGTCGGTACCTCTGCAGGAATCACAAGTGTTTCTGCTGCTTCATCAGCTGTTAATTCAGAATTAGTTCATAAGGGAGAATTAACAATTGGTCTTGAGGGAACGTACTCTCCGTACTCTTATCGTAAAAATAACAAATTAACTGGCTTTGAAGTAGATCTTGGTAAAGCAGTTGCTAAAAAGATGGGCTTAAAAGCTAACTTTGTACCAACTAAATGGGATTCGCTAATTGCCGGTCTTGGTTCAGGTAAGTTTGATGTAGTAATGAACAACATTACACAGACACCTGAACGGGCCAAGCAATATAATTTCTCTACCCCATATATCAAGTCCCGGTTTGCATTAATTGTTCCTACTGATAGTAACATCAAAAGCTTGAAGAATATTAAAGGCAAGAAGATTATTGCTGGTACGGGAACTAATAATGCGAATGTGGTAAAAAAATATAAGGGTAACCTTACACCAAATGGCGATTTTGCTAGTTCCTTAGATATGATCAAGCAAGGTCGGGCTGCCGGGACAGTTAACTCCCGTGAAGCTTGGTACGCTTACAGCAAGAAGAACAGTACTAAGGGTCTCAAGATGATTGATGTTTCTAGTGAACAAGATCCAGCTAAGATTTCAGCACTTTTTAACAAGAAAGATACTGCTATTCAATCTTCCTACAACAAGGCACTTAAGGAACTTCAACAAGATGGAACAGTCAAGAAGCTATCTGAAAAGTACTTCGGTGCAGATATTACTGAATAATTAAAAAAGATCTCTAACGTCTGTGTGTTACAGTGTTAGAGATCTTTTTTGAAAGCTATAAATAAAATATATTTATCACAGCTTTTTCACAAATTAATGTTAAATTATTATGCTAAAGTTCCCATTGGATCCCAAGGCTTAAGAACGACGGGGCTCTTAGCGTAATCACGTTTAAGATCTTCGCTAAGGTACTTCTTATTAATAACGACTTGGTAGCAGTATTTGTCCATCCAATCATCACTCATAACAAAGTAACCTTTATGGCCGACCTTGTTACCCCATGAGTTTTCAACTTTCCACTTGGTTGGCTTACCATCGACAAGGTCAACACCAGTGATAACCATTGCGTGATCCATCATGCTTTCACCATAATCAAGTGCTTCAGCTTTGGTCATTTCAAGATCAACGTCAAATAGTTTGTCGTAGTCATAGGTGTTAAGGGCCATAATCCCAAGTTTAGTTTCTGAATATTTAATAACATCTGAACCAAACCAAACACTTTCGCCATTCTTTAATTGTTCAATTGCAAGCTGCTTGAATTCATCCATTGGTAGGTTTAAGTGCTTGATTTCACGGCCGCCAACGACATTACCAAGCATATCGATGGTGTAAGTTTGGTGGTACTTTTTATCAGCAGTCGGTGCTTGGATGATTGAGATATAGTTATCGAGGTTCCAGCCAACATACTTCTTAAAGAATTCTTGAGGAGTAAGGTTAGTATCGCGGTGGAATTCGTTATCTTTCTTTGTCCGATATTCGAAGTCAAAGTGACTAACTGGTTCACCAAACGTGTAAGCAAGCATCCGATAATTTTCATTCAACATCTTCCGGCGCGTTTCGTCAATTGCTTCTTCATTTGCATGATCTTCGTTAATCATCTTCCGCAAAATAACGGCATCGTGACGAAGCTTGTTGTTTAAGACTTCATCAATTCCCCGTGAGTTAGAAGAGTTAAATGATTCGGGCATTGCGGCTTTTGGCATAACCCCATACTTGCTGATAAGGGAACAAAGCATATCCCATTGCCCACCATCGTTTTGTGGCTCGTTCATTAACCAGGAAACTTTTCGGCTGTCGGTAGGCTTTTTAGCAGTCTTAATTACGTTTTGGTAGAAGTAATTAGATTTTTCAAACTTATCCCAGAAGAACTGGTAGGCCTGTGAAAGCTCAAAATTATCAGGTAAGTTAAATTTTTGTTGCATATCATGACGCATTGTGTTCAGTGCCGCAAACATCCAACAACGACCGGATTGTTTTTGATCAGCAACGTCCCCCGTCTTGAGGTCAATAGAGAAATGAGGAGTATTATCAGCAATTGAATGCCAATTAAAGCTTGCATTTCGTACCCCGTTTTTGGTAACAGTATTTTCTAAAACACTGCTGTTAGGGTGATGACGGTAGTTTTTATGAAAACTAGCGATATCTTCTTTATTAATTGAAAAGCTCATTTGCAATATCTCCTTTGAATAGATTGAATTAACGAGCGTGCAATACCTTTGGACCTTCTGGAGTACCAACAATTACGTCGTTAACTCGATTTAAGAATAAACCAGTTTCAACAATTCCAACCATGTGGATCAATTCGTCGGCTAAGGCCTTAGGATCATCAATTTCGCCAAGGTGAAGGTCAATGATATAGTTATTTTCATCGGTACGGAACTTTTTATCTCCATCCATCCGCCAAGTTGGCTTGTAGCCTTTCTTTTCAAGACGGTCAAAGACATGTTGAGAACCGAATGGAATTACTTCAACAGGAAGAGGGAAAGCACCAAGTTTGTGAACGAGTTTGCTTTCGTCGACAATCCACATTACTTTATTTGAGGCATTGGCAACGATTTTTTCCCAAAGGAGGGCACCACCGCCACCTTTGATACCTTGGAAGTCATCACTGATTTCATCGGCCCCGTCAATAGTTAAATCGATGTGGTCAACGTCATCAATATCTTTAATTGTAATTCCGAGGTCGCGTGCTTGCTTAGCAGTTCGGTTTGAAGTTGTTACACCGATAATGTCTTTAATCTTACCTTCTTGGACTTGCTTACCAAGTTCATCAACCATATATTTAACAGTTGATCCAGTTCCGAGACCGACGATCATCCCGGATTTAATGTACTTAACTGATTCCTTACCTGTTTGTTCTTTTAATGCATTTTGATCCATTAATATTCCTCCTAATTAAAGCGATCTGCAACTGGCAATAGTTGCTGATATTCTGGATGTAGTTTGAATTGCGCTACCGCATATGGGCACATGAGTTTGACAGTGTATTGCTCTTTTGTTGCATAATCCACAAATTGATGCACTAGTTCAGCTGCAATTCCTTGTCCACGGTAAGTTGGTTGCACAAAAACTCGTTCAACGACAACGTGATCATTTGTATCTGGAACTTTTGGAAAACTGATTTCGCCAACTAAAGGTTCTTGATCATCAAAAGCAATGATACGCTGACCATCAACTCGATATTGCATATAAACACATCCTTTCATAATAATTTTCGATAAACTGCTTTTAAAAGTCAAGTTATCAAAGCGATACCATTAACTTATTATCTAGCATATAATAGTATACTGGAATTATTAAGAATAAAACACTATGAGGTGAACGTAATGAAACGTGGATTTAAGATTGTTTCTAGTAAGAAAGGCCAAGATATACATTTACCCCAACGCCAAACAACACGGGCGGCCGGATATGATTTTGAGGCGTCAGAAGATTTTGTTCTGCCATCAATTTGGAAAGGCAATTTCTTAAAGGCGCTTTGGCAAATTCATCAACAAAAAAAGCTGACTGATGAAGAGCTTAAGGCTGCTGATTCCTGCTTAAAGCCATACTTAGTACCCACCGGCATCAAAGCCTATATGCAACCTGATGAATTTCTTTTATTAGCTAACCGATCAAGTGGGCCTTTTAAACGCCGCCTGATTTTACCGAATGGAATCGGCATTGTGGATGCAGACTATTATGACAATGATAGTAATGAAGGGGAAATTTTCTTCCAGCTTATTAACTACGGGTTAAGAGATTATCGTATAAAAAAGGGAGAACGGATCGGTCAGGGGATTTTTATGCCTTATTTAACTGCTGATAGTGAAGAACAACCAACCGCTAAACGGACTGGCGGCTTTGGTTCAACAAAGGAATAAATAAACTTAGAGAGGAATTAATGCGATGGCAAAAGTTCGAACACAATATGTTTGCCAAAACTGTGGTTACAACTCACCACGCTACTTAGGGCGGTGTCCAAACTGTGGTGAGTGGAATACTTTAGTAGAAGAACAGGTAGAAGCCAGTTCTGCACCAACAAAAAAAGCAACCACCACCTTAACCGGCTTAGTTGCCAAACCACAGAAAATTAATGAGATTGATAGTACAGAGACTCCCCGCGTTAAAACAAAATTGAACGAGTTAAATCGCGTTTTAGGTGGGGGAATCGTTCCAGGATCACTAATTCTAATTGGTGGGGATCCCGGAATCGGGAAATCCACCCTCCTTTTACAAGTTTCTGGACAATTGAGCGATGAGCATCACCGAGTTTTATATGTGTCTGGAGAAGAAAGCGGGACACAGATTAAAATGCGGGCGGAACGGTTGAAGGTTGCTGGAGATGACTTTTATGTGTATCCAGAAACGAATATGGATAGTATTCGAGACACTATTCGCGACCTCAAGCCAGAGTATGTCGTTATTGACTCCGTGCAAACGATGCAGGCAACTGATGTAAGTTCCGCGATTGGTAGTGTATCGCAAATTCGTGAAGTTACCGCCCAGTTAATGCAAATTGCTAAAAGTAATAACATTACGATTTTTGTTGTTGGTCATGTGACAAAGGGTGGTGCAATCGCCGGTCCAAAGATTTTAGAGCACATGGTTGATACGGTTTTGTATTTTGAAGGAGATTTGCACCATACATATCGTATTTTGCGATCAGTGAAAAATCGATTTGGTTCAACCAACGAGCTCGGCATTTTTGAGATGCACACAAATGGGCTGACGGAAGTAAAAAATCCATCAGAAATCTTTTTAGAAGAACGATTACATGATGCAACTGGTTCAGCGGTGGTTGTTTCATTAGAAGGAACGCGACCGATTTTAGTTGAAATTCAGGCGCTGGTAACACCGACCGTTTATGGGAATGCACAGCGAACTGCTACCGGTTTGAGTCGAAACCGAGTATCATTGATAATGGCGGTATTAGAGAAACGTGCTAACCTAATGCTTCAAAATCAAGATGCTTACTTAAAAGCAGCTGGGGGCGTTAAGTTAGATGAGCCAGCGATTGATTTAGCAATTGCGGTAAGCATTGCCTCCAGTTACCGGGATAAAGGTACTCAACCAACTGACGCATTTGTCGGTGAAGTAGGTTTAACTGGGGAAATTCGCCGGGTAAATCGCATTGAACAGCGGGTTGCTGAAGCAGAAAAACTTGGCTTTAAACGGATCTTTATTTCCAAAAATAATTTAAAGGGTTGGAAACCGTCAACTAATATTCAAGTAATTGGTGTCTCAACCCTGAAAGAAGCGTTATATTTAGCGTTGGGGTAAAAATAAATAATTGAAAGGATGAAGCAAATGCGGCGTAGAATGATTACTCTCATTTATATTCTAGTTGGCGCGGCAGTGGGATTTTATTATTTGCCATTATTATGGGGGATTTTGAACATCGCCCTTAACCCGGCATTATTAGTATTTATCGACATTATTATTGGTGCACTTATTTTCTGGCTATTATCACTCCCATTGGCTAGCGGCACTGAAAAGTTGATCCAGCGAATCGAAAAAGAACTAACCAAGCGTAGTCCCGTATACCTTTTCTTTGGGACCTTATTAACGATTATTGGCTTAGTTTTAGCAATTCTTATTTCGATTCCATTGTGGAGAACGAGGATTCCGGTAATTAATAATATTTTGCCGATTCTCTTGATGATTGTCTTTAGTTATTTTGGCTTTCGAATTGGTACGACGCGGTTAGATGATTGGCGCAAAGCATTTACCCATGCCAAAAGTAGTAAAAACGATGGTGGGAATGTAATTGAACGCCAGGACGATAATTACCATCATTATAAAATCTTAGATACGAATATTTTGATTGATGGGCGTATTTATGATTTGGTCAAAACAGGTTTTTTGGAAGGGACATTACTGGTTCCTAACTTTGTTTTATATGAATTGCAATATATCGCTGATTCTGGCGAAAGTATTAAGCGTGTTCGCGGACGCCGTGGCCTTGATATTTTAAATAAATTACGGAATGAGAAAATTGTCCCAATCGAAATGTATGATGGGGACTTTGAAGATATTCCAGAGGTTGATAGTAAATTAATTGCCCTCGCTAAAAAAGTCGATGGGGTAATTGTGACAAATGATTATAACCTTAATAAGGTAATTCAATTCCAAAACGTTCAAGTACTGAATATTAATAACTTGGCGAAATCATTGCGGCCACGAGTTATCCCGGGCGAAACGATGACGGTTGTTGTTGTGAAAAAAGGAACTGAACGACAACAGGGTGTTGCTTATCTTGATGATGGAACGATGGTGGTTGTTGAAGATGGTTGTTACTTCATGGATAAACAAATTGAAGTTGAAGTAACCAGTGCGCTTCAAACAGATGCTGGTCGAATGATCTTTGCCCGTCCGCTCCATTCACAACGAGGAATTGACGAGCACACGGACCATAAAGAAAATCGGAATAATAAAGACAAGAAAAAATAATAAAGAATGGCTGCGAAGAGAGTTTTCTTACTTCCAGCTATTTTTTTAAACAAAAAAGAAGCAGCTCGGGAAAAAGCTGCTTCTTAGGGAGTATTACGATAATCTTGGGGGAGATTTCGTAAAAAAGAAAATATTTTTTTCGGTTACTATTGGGAGGAGTAATTGAAAAATAATAGGTTTCATTGATGTAGTAAAGCTCATCTTTACTACGCTATATATTATAACAGTAGAATGTGAAGAAAGTATGACCAAATGGTAAATGATTTTTTGGATACAAATTAATATCATCAGAAATGCTATTCTAATACGGAATGTGGTAAGATTAACTGTACAAATTAATTCTTTATTAATGATTTTTAAGGAGCGGATAGACATGCTAACAATTTACAATACGTTAACAAGAAAAAAAGAAGAATTTAAGCCATTGCATCCAGGCGTTGTTAACATGTATGTCTGTGGTCCAACGGTTTATAATTACATTCATATTGGAAATGCGCGCAGTGCGATCGCCTTTGATACAGTCCGGCGTTATCTTGAATTTAAGGGATATAAAGTAAATTACGTTTCAAACTTTACGGACGTTGACGATAAGATGATTAAGGCGGCGGCCGAGCAAGGGATTACCGTTCCACAATTAGCGGAGAATTATATCAATGCTTTTATGGAAGATACCGCAGCAATTAATATTGAACCAGCTACTCTTCATCCCCGGGCAACAGAAAACATTACGGAGATCATTAAATTCGTGCAAGGATTAGTAGAGAAAGGATATGCCTACCCTAAAGATGGGGATGTTTATTATCGGGCACGAAAGTTTAACCACTATGGACAGCTTTCTGGGCAATCACTTGATGACCTTGAAGTTGGGGCAAGTGAACATGTTAGTGCGGATGAGGTTAATAAGAAGGAAGATCCGCTCGATTTTGCTTTATGGAAAGCAGCTAAGCCCGGCGAAATTAGTTGGGATTCACCATGGGGAAAAGGTCGTCCAGGATGGCATATCGAATGTTCAGTGATGTCTACTAAGTACTTGGGAAAGACAATTGATATTCATGCGGGGGGACAAGACCTTGAATTCCCTCACCATGAAAATGAGATTGCCCAAAGTGAAGCAGAAACGGGCCAAAAATTTGTTCGTTACTGGATGCATAATGGCTTCGTAACAATTGGAAAAGACAACGAAAAGATGAGTAAGTCTCTCCATAATTTCATTACTGTTCATGAAATTATCAAGGAAGTAGATCCTCAGGTTTTACGTTTCTTTATGGCGACTACGCAATACCGGCGTCCAATTCAATATAGTCAGGCAAACTTAACTGATGCGCAAAATAATCTTAATCACATTCAAACAGCCTTTGATAACTTGACTTATCGTGAACAAGATGCCGATGAGGGAGATGTTCAAGAAGTCACTGATCGGCTTGAGCAATTCCATCACCAATTTATTACAGCAATGGATGATGACATCAATGTTCAAAACGGGATTGCCACAGTCTACGAATTAGTTAAATATGCAAATGTTTATGCTCAACAAGATAATGTTAGCTTAGGTGCCATTCAAGCAATCAAAAAAGAGCTTGTTGAATTGATGAGTATTTTTGGCGTTAAGCTTGAAGCAAGTGACAATCAAATCAATGATGAAAAGATTAAGCAATTGATTGAAGAACGAAATATAGCACGGAAGAATAAAGATTTTGCGCGAAGTGATGAAATTCGAGACAACCTAAAAAAACAAGGGATTATTCTTGAAGATACTCCTCAAGGAACACGTTACAAAAAGGAATAGAAAGGATCCTTATGGTACAAGCAGACTATCGACAACTTAATGGAATTGCTTTGGCTTATTTAGGAGATGCAGCTTATGAGGTTTACATTCGTCAGCATCTTTTAACCAAGGGAATTAGCAAACCAACGAAATTGCAGCATATTGCTACCCACTATGTTTCAGCAAAAGCACAGGCGGCTCTCATCGACCTGATGAAAGAAGACGAGTTATTATCAGATGAAGAATGGTCGTATTTCAAACGTGGCCGAAATGCTAATAGTCATACTCATGCTAAAAATACATCAGTCATGACTTATCGGATTTCCACCGGATTTGAAGCGGTGATGGGTTACCTTAAACTAGCTGGTAAAGAAGAGCGATTAGCTGAATTAGCGCAATGGTGTATTGAACAAGTAGAAGCGGGGCGAACAGCACATGAAAAATGAGAATACAGATTTTATTATTGGTCGGCATCCAGCTGTGATGGCACTAAAATCTGACCAAGAAATTAATAAAGTTTTTATTCAGTCGGGATTAAAGGCAGATGCTATTTCCCAGATTGTTAAATTAGCGAAGGAACGCCACTTAGTAGTATCGAATGTTCCTAAGAATAAATTGGACTTGATGACTGACCGGCAAAATCACCAGGGAGTTGTGTTAGCTGTCGCAGCATACCAGTATGCAGCTATTGATGACCTCTTTGATAATGCAGCTAAGCATGACGAAGATCCATTTTTCCTCATTCTTGATGAACTGGAAGATCCGCATAATTTAGGTTCAATCATGCGAACAGCTGATGCCGCTGGTGTTCATGGTATTATTATTCCACGGCGACGAGCAGTAGGATTGACTTCAGTGGTTGCCAAAACATCTACGGGAGCAATTGAACACGTTCCAGTTGCCCGAGTAACAAACCTGGTTCAAACCGCGAAAGAATTGCAGGAACGAGGCGTTTGGCTGTTTGGTACTGATATGAAAGGAAAAGATTACCGAACATGGGATGCGCATGGTGCCGTCGCTTTGGTTATCGGCAATGAAGGTAAAGGAATTTCATCCTTGCTAAAGAAAACTTGTGATGAAATGCTAACAATTCCAATGGTTGGTCATGTTCAAAGTTTAAATGCGAGTGTGGCGGCAAGTTTATTGATCTACCAAGGCTTCAACTCTCGTCATCCTTTAAAATAATTTTGATTTTATTGCTTTTAAACCTTGATTCGTGCTAACCTAAGTACTGTGTGGAGGTGATAAGTATGTCCCAGAAAAAAGTAGCATTGGAATGTACAAAGTGCGGTGCGCGTAATTATACGATTACCGCTAACCCTCAACGACAAGAACGATTAGAATTACGTAAGTTCTGTAAACATTGCGGTGAGTATACTATTCATCGTGAAAGCAGATAGTGGAGGAAAATATGCACTTAATTCGATTTATTAAGAGTGTTAACCACGAAATGAAGCTAGTTGTATGGCCAACAGCTAAAGAGAATCGTCGTGATACGACTATTGTTGTTTCATTGACTCTGTTCTTCGTACTGTTCCTTGCTCTGTTTGATTGGTTAATTCAATTAATGATGAAACTCTTTGTTTAACATTAGTAGTCAAATAGAAATTAGTTTGTTATACTAAGTCTAAGGGAACTTCGTAGCTATTACGAAGTTTTTTATTTTACTGAAAAAATGATTTGAATTATGATAGGAGGATTCATCGTGGAATCACATGAAAAACGTTGGTATGTGCTCCATACCTACTCTGGTTACGAAAATCGGGTTAAGAGCAACTTGGAATCACGGGCTCAATCAATGGGAATGGAAGACTACATTTTTCGCGTAGTTGTTCCTGAAGAAGAAGTTCGCCAGGTTAAGGACGGTCAAGCAAAAGAAACAATTGAAAAGACATTCCCAGGCTATGTTTTAGTTGAAATGGTAATGACTGATCAGGCTTGGTACATCGCTCGTAATACTCCCGGCGTAACTGGTTTCTTAGGATCTCACGGTGGTGGTTCCAAGCCAACCCCATTGCTTCCTGAAGAAGTTGATCGAATTATGAAACGGATGGGAACTGAAACAACTGTTAGTGACATTGATGTTAAGGAAGGCGATACTGTAAAAGTTATTGCAGGATCCTTTGCAAATATGACTGCCAAGGTTGTAGAAGTTGATCACGAAAAGCAAAAGATTAAGGCGACCGTTGAAATGTTCGGCCGTGAAACTGCTGCTGAATTAGGCTTTGATCAGATCGATACATTTTAGTTAGTTTAATATTTTGAAAATTGTTGAAATAAGTTTAGAATTGTGGTATGTTTTCTAAGTATGCTATTAACATACTGTGGGAGAGGTAAAACTTACTGCCTCATCATGACCACAACACGGACTAAGGAGGTTTTGTCTCGTGGCAAAGAAAGTAGCTAACATTGTCAAGTTGCAAATTCCTGCCGGTGCCGCTACACCAGCTCCACCAGTAGGTCCTGCACTTGGACAAGCAGGTATTAACATTATGGGCTTCACTAAGGAATTCAACGCACGGACTGCAGACCAAAAGGGTATGTTGATCCCAGTTGTAATTACTGTATATGAGGACCGTTCATTCGACTTCATTACTAAGACGCCACCTGCTGCTGTCTTACTAAAGAAGGCCGCTGGTGTTGAACATGGTTCCGGTGAACCTAACACAAACAAGGTTGCTTCAGTAACGAAGGACCAAGTTAAGGAAATCGCTGAAACTAAGATGCAAGATCTAAACGCAGCTGACGTAGAAGCAGCTATGCGCATGATTGAAGGTACTGCTCGTAGCATGGGCTTCACTGTTGAAGACTAATTACTAGCAGTCGGGATGCGCTATGAAAATAGTGCATCCCACGTGGGAGGTATAACTCCGTTAGACCACATTTGCAAGGAGGAAAACACAAGATGGCTAAAAAACGTGGTAAGAAGTACCAAGACGCGCTCAAGAAAGTTGACAGCAAGAAAGAATACGCTGTTAAAGACGCTGTCCAATTAGTAAAAGATATTGCCTACGCTAACTTCGACTCTACTATCGAAGTAGCATTTAACTTAAACGTTGATACAAAGCAAGCTGACCAACAATTGCGTGGTGCCGTTGTTTTACCAAACGGTACTGGTAAGGATCAAACAGTTATTGTTTTCGCTAATGGTGAAAATGCTAAGGCTGCTCAAGAAGCTGGTGCTGACTTTGTTGGCGACGATGATTTAGTAGAAAAGATTCAAGACGGTTGGCTTGACTTTGATGTTGCAATCGCAACACCAGACATGATGCCTAAGGTAGGTCGTTTAGGACGTGTCCTTGGACCTAAGGGCTTAATGCCAAACCCTAAGACTGGTACTGTTACAATGGACGTAGCTAAGGCTGTTTCTGATGCCAAAGCTGGTCAAGTAACTTACCGGACTGACCGTGATGGTAACGTTGCTGTACCATTCGGTAAGGTTTCGTTTGATACTGACAAGTTAGTTGAAAACTTGGCTACTTTAGAAGATATTGTGGCTAAGGCTCGTCCAGCTTCAGTACGTGGAACATACATCAAGCACGCTTCCATTTCTTCAACATTTGGACCAAGTGTTACGCTTGATTTAACCACATTTTAATTTAAATTAGTTAAAATGAAAAAAGACTTTGAGATTTTTGCTCAAAGTCTTTTTTTGTTTCAATTTTTACTTCACAATAGAGATTTGTTGTGCTATATTATTAATCAATGATAAAAAGATTAAAAAATAATTAGATTTTATCATTTGAGTTTAAAATTAATTAAGGAGTGACGACAATGACACAATTTAAATATTCAAAGCGTGTTCCAGCAGATGGTACGGATGCGGTTGGTGCAATTTTACAAGCAGCGGCGGATCCTAAGATTATTTCATTTGCTGGGGGATTGCCGGCACCCGAATTGTTTCCTGTTAAAGAAATGAAAGCTGCTGTTGATAAGGTTTTTGAAGAACATGGTCAAGAAGCGATGCAGTATGGAGCGGCGAAGGGAGTCACCGCTTTACGTGAGGTTATCCAACAACATGTAAAGGAAAAGGAAGATGTGGATTCCGAATTAGACAATGTTTTAGTAACAACGGGATCAGAACAAGCCCTAGATTTAGTGGGCAAGGCATTTGTTGACCCGGGTGATACTGTATTAGTTGAACAGCCAACGTACCTCTGTGCTTTAGATGTTTTTCGTTCTTACGGTGCTAATTTTGCGAGTGTTGAGATGGACGAAGATGGGATGAAGATGGATGCTTTAGAAGAAGCACTAAAGGCTAATCCAAATACCAAACTCATCTATACTGTGCCAAATTTCCAAAATCCAACTGGACGAACAATGACTGAAGAACGCCGAAAGCAGTTAGCTGAATTAGCAGAAAAATACGATGTATATGTACTAGAAGATAATCCATATGGTGAAATTCGTTTTGCTGGCCAACATGTGCCAGCAGTTAAGTCATTTGATAAATCAGGTCATGTCCTTTACATGAGTACATTTTCAAAGACGTTAGCCCCAGGATTTCGTTTAGGATGGTTGGTTGCTGATGAAGATGTGGTTAATAAATTAACGGTCCTTAAGCAATCAGCTGATCTCCATACAGATAACTTAGCTCAATTCGCGGTTGCCCAATTCTTTGCCGATAACGATGTGGATGCCCACGTTAAAGAAATTAGTGCTTTATACGGCAAACGTAAAGATTTGATGCTTGAGGGAATTAAAAAGTATTTCCCAGAAGGAGTTAAATATACGGATCCTGAAGGTGGCATGTTCTTGTGGGTAGAAGTTCCTGGTGTTGATGATACTGTAGAGTTATTTAAGGAATGTCTTGAACATGATGTAGCCTTTGTTCCAGGTGATCCGTTCTTTGCTGGTGAAGTTCAACCTGGTGCTTTCCGTTTGAACTATTCAAATATGAAAGAAGACCAGATCGAAGTTGGTTTGAAACGTTTAGGAGCGGCCTTAACAGCTGCAGTTAATAAGTGATTATTTCAGCCATTAATAAATACAATCCTAATAAAAAACAAAATTAAATAATTGTGAGACTATGGAGCATTTTCCGTAGTCTCTTTTTTATGGCTCTACAATATCTGGTGTTGATATAGAAATATCACTTTCTATACCAATATCA
>OGIR01000330.1_pt1 | contig 42942 bp, 58 predicted proteins | sample 1571831 | NCBI WGS metagenome assembly OGIR01 (sample SAMEA2582124, study PRJEB24529) | metagenome | biome: Human gut stool | place: China | collected 2011 | reverse complement strand
TTACACCGCGGATTTCTTCAATTTCAGCTTTAGTTATAGGTTGTTTATAGGCTATGACAGCTAATGTTTCCATCGCTGCATTAGATAATTTATCTTCTCTCTTACGGATATGACCTACATAGTCAGCACTTTCCATGGCACTAACTAACTCAATACCTGCTCCAGATACTCTCAAACGGATGCCGCGATTTTGCGCTTCTAGTTCCCGTTGTAATGTATCTATATAATCTTGTACTTCCTCTTTTGAAAGTTCAAATACTTCTTCAAGCATTTCTATTGATATAGGTTTTGCCGCTGAGAACAACACGGCCTCTAAATGCATTGTTGGTAAGCTCATATAGCCCCCTTTCTATACGGTACCTTCTAAGGCTGCAGTGAATATAATATCATTCTCTTCATAGCGCATTTCCATAACTTGTTGCTTCAACAATTCTAAAACAGCCATAAAGATTGTTACCATACCACTTTTTGTTTCAATTGCTACTAATAACTCTCTAAAATATAAACTTTCACCACGTCGTACACGACTAGATAAAGACAAAATCATATCCTCTAGACTATAACTGTCTTTTTCAACCTTAACCTCGCGAATAGGCTCCTCTTCAGGTAATTCCTTAGCGCGTTTTATGGTCTGATAAAAAATCTCATATAATCGGGAAAGTTCTAAATTATATACATTATCTAACCCAAGTACGCTTGTTTCTTCAGGTCTACTAAATATATTAGCGGATACAGCCGTACGTTCCATCAGTAAAGCTGTAAAATCTTTGATTTTTTTAAACTCTACTAATTTAGCTACCAATTCATCACGTGGATCTTCAGCATCCTCTGGCTCAGGTTCAGCTTTAGGTAATAGCATACGCGATTTAATCTGTAACAACGTAGAAGCCATTACAAGAAACTCACTACTATAATGAATATCAAAGTGATTCCAATTATCTAAATATTCCAAGTATTGACTCGTAATTTCAACGATTGGAATATCGGTGATTTCTATTTTATGTTTTTCAATAAGATGCAAAAGCAAGTCCAAAGGACCTTCAAAGACATCTAACTTGTAATTATAATCTCCCATAAACCCCAATCCTTAGAAAATATACTTTAACTATATAATTATACGATTATTACTATCTTACTTTCAATACGCTATTATATTTCACATTAAAAGTATGGCCAAGCAGTTATATATAATATTATTTTACATTAAATACGATTATTTGCTTTCATTATTTGCCGTTTCGTTTGCCGTATCAAGATTGAACGTAAATCTAATCAATTCTGACACGCTTATTTGCAGTTCTGAAGCTATCTTTTTTAATGCCTCATATTCTTTATCATTCAATGAGATAACTCGCTGTTTACGCCGATTTTCTGCACCTACAGTAATAGGAGCGCCGGCCCCCTTTCGGAGACCGCCCCAGTTTCTATCATTCGCCATTATATAACCTCAATTCCTGTTTTAATCATGTCAAGATCAATAATATGCCCCTGCGGATATATTATTATAGTCTGACTGTCTATATACCTATAAGATTTAAAATAATGAGCGTAGTCATTAAGCATCGTTATTTTATACATTATATCACCTTTATCTGAAAAGCCTTTGCAATCATATCATCGATAATAACATTTGTTGTTTCATATTCTGTGTCGGTTATTTCACCGTTCATATATAGAGAATATGCATAATTAATATATGTGGTTAATTCTCTATAAGTAGTTATTTTGGCAAGTTGCAACTTGCGTTTTATGATACTAACTAGAATATCGGATAGTTCGTCTGTAGTTATCATGCCACCTGCATGAAGTTCCTCATATTTTTCTAGTATTTTATTTAATGTTTCTATGCTTGTTTCATCTTTAATGTACTTCATGTTCTTATCTCCTTTTATCTGGCTGCACCGTTTGGTGCAGCCAGATCTTAACGCTTATTCGTAACCTAACTCTTCGTCAATCTCTACCAATCTATTACGTAGTGCAGGTAGTTTATCTTTTAATGTTCTATATCTTTTATCATGTTCAATCATGTAGATTAAATCAGAAATTGCATCGTACATAGGGTTTGTAGTAGTTAGTTGTTTTGCTACTGCCAAAGTGATGAAAGATAGTGGAATGCGTTTTGCCATGATGTTCGTCCTCCTAGTAAATTAAGTTAGCCTTTAATAGTTTTGTATGTAATTCATCTACAGTGTTTGCCACCGCATATAGTTTATTAGTGTGAATGCTAAAACATTCATAACCAGTTCTGAACTTTTCAACTGCTAGATGTTGATTTTGTTTAATCAAGATATTGTTTAATTCTTGTACTGTCATTTTGTAAGCCTCCTTGTAGCTTAATCACTTCTTATCTTGATTATATTATATAACTTATTCGAGTTAAAGTCAAACGTTTGTTCGTAAAAAATTCAAAAAAATAAAGGGCACCTACTGTTAAAGTAAATGCCCTATATTTAACTAACAAAAGTTGTCTGCATATCCACCTTTATGCAGTAAGGAGATATTGGATCACCTCCGCCTATCTACGCAACGCACCTGCAAGGAATAATGCAGCATTACTAATTGCCCATGTATCACGCTGCCTACGTAACCTTTGTTCTGTTCGTTTATTATTCTTTATTTCGTTTTTCAATTCGTCCAATGAGCTCGAGGCTTGATTTAATCTCTGCTCTTGCTCTGTTATTTTGTTCGAGGCTTTCTCCAATTCTTGCCCCTGTTTCTCGTTGATTGTCCTCAATTCTGTTAAGGCTTTCGCCCTCTCGCTGTTGATAACCCTCAATTCTTTTAATTCGGTCGCCTGCGTCATTCTTAAGCTGTCGGCTTGCTTCAATGAGTTTGTTGAGTTCTCGATTGAGGCGTCTGCTGTCCTCAAGTGCTCCTTGAGCTTGTTCCAGTCGCTCAATGGCACGCTGATAGTTGGCTCTTGCGGTGAAGTATCCGTCAATGAGTTGGCATGCACCAACGAGGAGCAACAAACAACCACAAACAAGAATAAACCGCTTAACAGTAATTTGAGATTTAACTGCTTTGATGTAGTTAGTGATTTTTTCATACATACATAGCCCCCTATCTAATCAAGATCAGACCAACGTGCCTCGTACCCTCGAACATCAACGTGTACGAAGTCCTGATTATAGTATTTGCCAATACCATCGGCACCACATTCTTCGGCAATTTGTGCAAGATAGTCAACATCAATGCCATCATATGTAATGTCTGCTGCTGTACCCTCTACATGTTGAGAATTAGGAACGCCCCCTACTTCCTCATTATGTTCAGGGCAACGGTAACCACTATTGATATATAATGGCACCCCTAAACGTTCACGAATTGCGTCCAATAAGTCTACTAAACGTTTATCGATGATATGGTCCAATTTATTGTGTCCATTTTCGTCGACTTCGTGTCTATTACAACTGCAAGCGAACTCAAAATCATCAAAATATGCACCGATTTTCATTATATACACCTCTATTTCTGCTTTTAACGATAATTTCATAGTGCTTTTATCGTTATTTTCAAAATCTGAATATAAAAGCCACGCTCAACATTGTAAGCGTGGCCTATAAAATATTATTTCTTTAATAGTGCGTCAACCTTGCTTTGTACTAATTCCAATAGACCTGAAATAGTACTATTACCACCGTCTCGCATATTTTCCAATATAGAAAGGAACTCGACGGAGCCAAGATATAGCCATACTAGATTTACGGCAAAGGCATAATTGCCTGCCATAAAATCAAAACACCATGCACCAGCTGTGGCAAGGCAATAGGTTAGAACCTTTGTTACAAAAGGTTTTCGCATGTGCTTAGAGTTAATTAAACCTTTACCCCATGCAGCAGGAATTGCAATATACTTATCTGAAGTACTAATATTGTCAGGACTAGCCCCTAAATCTATGAGCATTTGATAACTAATGGCAGACCATTTAGTGATTAGATCTAAAAAGACAAGCAATATAAATATACCTAAAACTTGTACATGTTTAAGACCTAACATGTATATGCCGACTTCTGCTATTACCGCCAACAAAGCCTTGATTGCGAATGACTCAGTAAGTGTTTGCCATGCATCGCATAGAAAATTTGTTAATTCTTGCATTGTACTCACCTAAACCATGTCGCCATAAGTAATGCTATCAGTATCAAAACTGTAAGTATAGCTGGCAAAGTCATTCATTTCGATAACCTCAGATCCATTAATTTTTACTTTTTTATGTGGAACACCTGGAGGGCCGCCAACACCAGTGAATGTAATTTCATTAAATTGACCTACAATATTTGGTTGGCCAGGTAACATGCCTTCAGTAAATACTTGCGATTTTTTAACCTTAACGGCAGTAGTGTCTGTACCTTTCCACAAATAATATTCGAAGTTATTTCCGTCTTTATTTAATATACTTTCGCCATCAGGAACTGCGGTAAAATCAAGCTCAACATTTGCAACAGTATTATTGTTTGTAATTTTACTAAACACCTGAGATGCTACATAAGCGGCTGAACCTGGATTCTGAGGATTATTAAGTTCGGTAAATATTAATTTAACACCGTTTTCATACACTTTACCTGTACCAGCGACATGAGAATAATAATCTTCTGTTGGTGGTTTTAATTCTACGTCCTTAACATAAGCCCCCATATCGAGCTCATCGCTCGCAGTATCTGAAAGAGTGATAACAACTGTTTTGATAACCTCATCAAGCAAGTTGTAATAATCAACACGAACGCTATTTTCAGCGTCTGCAGGGATATTTACCTTTAAGTTTGTTGTTTCAAACTCTACTTTGTCGCCACCATTCAACGATACTTTGAAATGTGGCTCACCTGTAAATTTAATAAAGTTTTGACCTACACGAGGTTTTGTATATCCTAAAGGTTTAGGTGTAACGTTAATACTATCGCCCATTAGATCAATTATTTTAGTGAGTACTGTATCGAGTTGATTATCAGCAATATAAATATTTTTGCGTTTAAGTTCTTTTACAGTTTCAGGCAATGTAACTTTTGCTTTTAAACTTTCCAACCATTCTTGTCGGCTGCCTGTAAAGCCCTCTAACTGTGCAATATCATATGCACTTAAACCGTCAGCACCATTGCGACCGTCTTGCCCATTATCGCCCTTAATGCCTGGAATACTAACGTTTAAATTAAGTGGCTTTTCGCCTAGTGTTACAAGAATTTCTTGTAACGTTCTCACTTCTGCCATAATGATCCCCCTTAATGCATAGAAATATCATGAATAATAGTAATGTCCCCCATAATTAACTTATGAGAGACATTGTTTTGAGTGAGAAAAACATCGTATACGGCCTTAGTGTATATCTTGTTAATCTCTAATGTCGTTTCTTTGGAGATAGTAACAAATATAGTTTTATTGTCTATTACTGTCTCAGCCTCGCAAAGTAACTTACCTTGTTTAGTACGGACTTTACATACGGCATTGGCTTGGCTTATATCAATATCATCTGTGATTGTGTAAGCTCGCCGCCAATCTTCGCCGATATGTATCGTCTCATTTAATCGTTTAACTAGATCCATATATACACCCCTTACCAGAATGAAACGATAAGTAAATCAGCCTCGCCATAATAACCAAAATTTCCGGCGTTGTAGAAATAATAAAAATAACCCTCTTTTGTAATGCCGCAACCCTTAAACCATTTAGCATTAGCACTTTGAGAGGCTGCATTGTTTTTAGGGTAACCTCTACCGAACGAAAAAGTTCCACCGTCTGGAATATCACCATTAGGAAAGAATACACGATTTTGCAAAGGCTCCCCATGTATCCAGTGGCCGCTGTCTAAATCATCAATTTTGCCACTGCCTGGCCTATCGTTAAAATACATTGAATAGCGATTATTGAAATCATGAATTTTGTTCATATCGCTATCATTAAAATAACGGCCAGTAATTTTATATACTGAGCTTTCACGCATTTTAACGTTGGTTAGGTAGTATAAACATCGCTCATAGTTGTAACCGGCTGGCAAGTTGATTTTTTGTCCACTAACTACATGCAAGCTCATAAAATTGGTGTTTTTTAGCGGTTCGCCATTAGCATATACGCTATTGGCGTCAATTCTCGAACCAGTAATATTTACACCTCTAATATTGCCGTCAGCGTCTACACTAAACGTATTGGACGCATTTTTTATAACAGTACCAGTAATTGTGCCGCCTCTTAAATCACCAATATTGGCCGTGATAGATGATAAACTATCAACTTGCATTTTATCGGCAGTAACTGAGCCGGCTTGCAGCATTTTCTTAGTGATGATGTTATCATCAAACAACGCTTGCCCTGTAACGTGTAGCAATTTACCATCAATTCTAGTGCCTGCTGGTGTTAAGTTGATACGGCTTATAATTTCTCGGCCGTCAAGGCTATTGAGTACATTATTCACTTTTAACTCAATACCATTTGAGATTTGAGTTATTTGTGAGCCTAAATTAGTGTTTAGATCATTAATGCTATGTTGGAATGCATTGGCTTGGTCGATGAGTTTGCTTTGAAAACCGTCAACGCTAGTTTTAACTGTTCCAACCTCATTTTTTAAAGCCTTTACTGCCTTGTCCATATCAGATATGCCAAGTTCTTCCATATCTAGCAATTTACTGTCTATTTTAGCTTTTACTGTAACATTTGTTGCATCGGTTCTTGGCCCCTCACCAAAGATATCGACATAAGCAACTTTAACGGAGTAAACGCCGGCTTCAACAGGAATGCTCATCGCATTAGTAGATGTGAAATATACAGTATTATCAACGTATACGTTAGCACCTTTACAACCTGTTGGAATGTTTTCAAATACTACTCCGATACCGCTAATAGTACCAGTTAATTTGACATTCGTAGGCTTAGGTGGAATTGGCACGTTATAGGTAAGCTCAGCCGGTGCCCCATAGCCTTTTGATGGGTTATGTGCATATAAATAGACTTTGCCACTACGTTCACGTAGCATGCCACTATAAGTAGTATTATTGCTTTTACCAATCAAGCCATCTGTTTGCCCTGTTCGTGTATCTAAACGCAATTCGTAAAAATCAACGTCAGCGTTACGAACTTCAAGCCAGTTAAAATTGGCTTTATCACTAAAGGTAATAGAAAAGCCTTGTGGTGCGTTTGGTACTTCCGTTTTCATGGCAACAGTAATGGACTTTGTAACACCTTGCGAAGTATTTCCATGTACGTCCTTAACGATAGCTTTAACTTCGTAAGTATGTCCAAGCTCGCAACCGCTAATAGAGATTTGTCCGTTACCATTTCCGCCATACTTCCATTTTGCATTGCCCTCACGGTACCATAGCTCAACTGTATCAAAACTATTGATTTGAGGTACGTCAAATTGAGCTACTACATCAAATGACAATACTCCATTGCCTATTTCGTAATACTTAGTGAATAACGTTAAATTGTTCACTTCTGGGATATAGTATGGAACGATTTTATAAGTGTACTCTTGCACCTCATCAAGTCCCTGTTCATTACTACCGAACAGATTTAACGAAGTAAACTTGAGATATACTGTCTTATTTATATCTTCCTTACGATAAGGGTAACGGAATAAAGCCTCGTCAACTCTGACAAACCTTTCATTTGCATTGTGGTTAATAGCATTAGTGCCATATTGTCCACGAACTAAACCTTTTAGCGTATACCAATTATCCGGATGAGTTTCCACGCCCTCATAGCTCAATGCCTCGCCATTTATCCAACACAATGTATTGGCACGTTCAGCATCGATATGTGTTACAGTTTTTAGTACGCCTTGATTGAGTACTACATCACACATATTGGAGGACTTATCAAACGCATTTTTGGTTCGGCCCATTCTAGCTTGTTGAGTGATAGATCCTATACGACGATAGTTTTCGCCTGTATCAGATACCCATACGGAACAACCACCCCAACCGCTCGGAGCATTAACCCCAACAAATACCTGATTGCCACCAACATCGCCAACGGTTTGGAATATAGCAACATCATTAACGCTTGGTGCAGCTTGGTTATAATCAATAAAAGGTCGTTCGTTTTCATGTACATTATACTTGGCAGGAGCATATGTCCCTGGCGGTTTACCCTCGGCAGTTATTTCTAACTGTCCGTCTGCTGCCTCAGATACAGATGTTATAACTACTATTTGATTATTTAAGCCACATAATTCATCGGTAAGAGTAACAAGGTCGCCTGGCTCCAATCTACAAAAAGCCCAATCTAACTGGAATGTATATTGATTCTTAGCGTATAGCCGTTTCATGGCTAATTGTTCGGCATAGTATTGTGCCCTAGCCTTAGTATAGAGATAATGTGCAGACTTCTTGGAGGCTGGCTTTAAACCATTTTTTTGCACATCGGCCACAATTTCAAATGCGACTGTCTCCTTTTCATAGCTATTCGCACGATTAATAAATTCAACTGTAGCTTGGTTATAGCTTTCTGAACTATCCTTTCGCTTATAGACAACTAATTGTCCATCGCTAGATGGGATAAGATCATCAGCAGTTAAATTGTATTGAATTTGATTATATGGGCTCCATGTCCCTATTGGCTTATCTGCTAACGGTACAATTTTAAGTCGGTCTGTAGACCAAAAAACAAGGCTGTTTGTAATTTCAGCTATGTCATTAATTACAGTTTGAGCCTTTGTACTTTTACTGTCCGGCGGTGTACTGATAAGAATATCAGCTGCCTTGCAATACTCCCTGTAGTGTTCCAAGCCGTCAATATTAACATCATCAATACCGATTGACTTTAACACATGTACGATATAGTCCGCAGGGTTTACATCAACACCGTCGCCTGTTTCTAATAACTTGCCCTTTATTTCAAAGTTGAATTGAGGCAAGCTACCACGCTCGCCCAAATCAACAACACCGGCCATATATGCCAAGCCACTATAAGGCAATGCCTTTTCCGGATGCTTAGATAAAACATACGGCCACGGAGCTTGTCCATAATCACCTTTATAGGCAGTAAGCTCAATTTTTTCGTTAGGATAATCGTATATTTCCTTATCTCGCCATACTTTACCTATGCCAGCGATAGGGCCCTCACATAAGCCAATCGCACATGCGACTGTATATGTGTAGGTTATTTCAGTATGCTTTGAGCCACCGCCCTTGCCAGTTCGTGTAGTGGTTTTATGTTCATGAGGGGTGAAATCATCATAATAAATAATGTTGCCACTCAATCGTGTAGTGCCAAGTACTTCTGGAACTACTTCACCATATGAGGCACTATTGATTTGAAAGTCGCCTATCATATCAGCTCGATTGGTAGTGTTTCGCCCTCGACTAAATAGAAAGCCCATTATTTGTCCCCTTTCCTAAACCTATAAACCGCACGTAAGCGACTTCTGCCCTTTGCGTCATAGAATAACACATCGTCAATAGATGAATAGATAACGCCTAGATCAACGAACGCATGCACGACTAAATTATTGCCGACATAGATAGCACCATGAGAAATGCAACGACCATATTGGTATAAAAGAAAATCACCGATACGAATATCATTAATAGGAACCTCGTCAGCTACTTTTTGAACGTATTTTAAATACTTTTCTTCGCTACGATGTAAATGCCATTCATTAGAATAATTTTCTATTTCTATTGCATCACGTTTCATGAGGCCACTATCGACCAGTGCAGCAACCAACAAATAGGAGCAATCGACACCAACACCATGAACCATAGTATTATTTTGATACGGTGTGCCTATCCACTTTTTTGCAGCCTCGGCAATCATTTCACCTGTTGTCAATCTCATCGTATTGTCTCCTTTAATGGAACATAAGGCGTTGCCCTGTTCCTACTAAAATTATTAAATTTGGCCTTGCAAGTTGTAGGTGTTTTGTCGCACCCTGGATAGATATAAGCTACATCGCCAACATGAGGTGCAGTATTGGTCGCACTCATATAAACGATTGTATTCGTAGCACTATCCATAATTTGAGTTGCTTGTCCACTTAGTGGGCCGCTTATCCATTCCATACCACCGGCAGTGTAATAGCCCTTTTCAAAACTAGTGTCAATCTGCACTGTATTGGTACCAGTAACCGCAATTACAGTAACACGCTTACGATACTTCGTAATATCTACGCCACACTCTTTAGAATATACTGAGTATGGACATTGTGGATAGTATCGTCTGTTAGGGTATTCAATATTAAGCCTTTGAACTACTGATTTTGCATTAATTTTCAACGCAAAGCCACCGCCCTGTGTTACTTCACAAATACCCTTGAACAGATCAATACATTCGATAACGTTTCCATTATCGCCGAAGAACGCACGTCTCAAATTTAAAGTGGCACCGTCTAAACCACCATTATGGGCAACAGTTAAGACTGGCACACCGCCAATTTGGTCAGACTGATTAGCAGTTATTGTAACGTTCAACTTATCAACGCTAACAGTACTGCTTGTTGCAATCTTTTCACGCACAATAATTGGCCCATCGCCTTTATACGTGTTACCACCATAAACAACATCGGCATCAGTGTCCGCCCAGTAGTAAGAAATGCCACTTTTGAGTCTGAGTTCATATAAGTCGCACGATACAAACGTCTGTGAGTTGCTTAAATGAACGCTTAAAGCCTCGCTAACTTGTTTCATTTATAATCACCTCACCGTAACCAATTTAAACGATTTAGACTTAAATATGTCCTTAAAAACGGCCTCGTCAGTGTAGTCGCCACTGAACATGACTTTCCAATAATATGTGTAGTCAGCTGTAATAATGGCAGTCGGTGCCACCCTTACCCCTGGTGCTAATCTAATAACACCCTTATCTGATACTGCACTTACTGGTGAGCCATTAGCATATAATTTGAGCTTTTCAATATGTGCAACCGGTTCCCTAAAATCACCATACAAGCGAACTGCTTGCCATTCATTCTGAGCCCCAGTACCTAAACGAATACCCTTTTCTTCGTAGTCCTCTGGATCCAACCATAAGAATGGAACTGTACCACCCTTTACAGATGCATAAAAGCCCATTAGACGCTTATGTTCTTCTGGGCTTAATATTGCGAATTCAGTTGTAATGGTATATTGAGGATACTGCCACGTTGTCATGGTACGTACTCGACCACTTCCAGTACGTTTGATTTTAGTGTCCCATTTTTGAGACTTTGTAGACTTCCACGCAAAGGTTCTTATATCTGGGAATTTTAATAAATCAGCCATTACCATGTACCCTCCGTAGCCACAAATTCTCGATTTTGATTAACTAAAAACTGACGTAAAGAACGTCCTGCCGAATTCTCTAACCAATCACCAAATGAATGAGCGTCCATAGCTGATACGTTAAACGTAATGCCACCAGTAGCACCACCACCGGCACGTGCTATACCTGCACCCATTTCATCGTATGTGCTTTCACTTAGAGGTAAAACGGCCTCTTTATACTTACCTTCGCCAATTTCAGCATAAGTGGAGCCATAAGCCACACCACCGTTCGCCATCTTAGGCAATTCTAATCGGCCGCTACTTAAAGATGAAAAGCTAGTCGAACCATTGGCAAGTGATAATGCACTACCGGCAGAAGTATTAGCGGACCATGCAGCATTACCGGCGATAGCGCTAGCACCAAATGTTGCCATGCTAACTTGTTGAGCCAATGCAGCCCATGCCGGATATTGAGCGTTAGCCGTAGCAATGCCAGTTGCAGCCTGTTGTGCTGCTAACATTTTACCGAACACGGCCTGTTTGATTTGACCCGCTATCCATTGAGCTACACTATCAGCAATAGTTTTGAGGATAGCTTTGCCAAGATTTTGGAACGTTTGCATAAGAGTTGTTGTACCTTGAATAAGTCCTGAGATAGAGCCTTGCAAGCTATCTAAACCGGCATTTGCAGCATCGAACAGAACCTGTTGCCCATTCCAATGTGCGTCCATTACTGCTTGTTTATATTCTTCAAGTAGTGCCTTTTTTAGCTCATGATTTTGTTGCTCGGCAATGTACTCATCTGTCAATGCAGTTTGAAGTGCCTCAAAGTTCTGAGTACGCATAGCCTCATCAATGGCATACTTTTCGTTAACTAGATCAGTATGTTGTTGTAATGCTTTTTTATTGAACTCATCTTGTAATGCTAGCATTTCTTCGTTTTTCATTTTTTCAAATGAGATTTGACCTTCGCCACTCATTTCGAACTCAATGCCACGTTGTTTTAGAGTATCAATGTATTTTTGCTGTTGCATAGCGTCCATTTTAATGAAATTGTCGGACATTTCTGCGTAGCGGTCCTCAATTTCATCAATATGGTCGATATAATCTTTTGCCAACTGCATTGCCGGAGATACGGAGCCAGTACTGTCTTTATCGGCAGTACTGAATGCAAAATTCTTCTGCATATCACGAATACCAGTTTCAATGGCACGTAGTTTTGCCATCTCTTCTTGCTTAGCCTTGATACGCTTATCTGCATAGACTTCGTTAAGTCTTTCTAAATCTTCTTGATAGTTAGCATTGGCCGCCTTAGATTTTTCAAGCTCGTCTCGTTCTTTTTGGTATTGAAGTTCGACTAACTCTACTTGATTGCCTTGCATTTCCAAGAAAGATTGCAAGATTTTTTCGTGGACTTGTTTGGCCTCTTTTGCAAGATCTTTACCACTTCCCTTGCTACCTTTGCCACCGCCACCACCTTTGCCGCCTTTACCTTTACCGCCTCCGGTGTCATAATCGCCACCGCCACCAAAACCACCTGTATCGATGTCTCCGCCACCGCCACCGGATAAGCCTGATGTAATTTGGCCCATAATATCACCGGCAGTGTTGACAATATCTTGTGCAGTATCGGCCGAAATAGTGTCTACTTGTTGAATTGCAGTAAATGTACCGCCAAAGAATTTGGCTACTTTATCACCAACGCTATTGAGTTTAGCGATTAACCAGTTAAGGGCCTCAATAATCTTATTAACACCCCAAACGGCTGTATGAACGATTGTAGAGAACACAGAACCTAAAGTGTTACCAAACCCATTACCGGCTGCCGCAGCAGTTGCGAATACGCTAACCAATGTCAAAAGTACTGAAATCAATAGTCCTACAGGGTTTGCCCTCATGACTAAATTGACAACCTTTTGAGCTGCCGCCGCAGCTAATGCACCACTTCTTGCAGCCATAAACGCAGCCCTTACACCTGCCAAAACCGCAGCCAAGAAAGCGGATGCCGTAGCACCTGCCGCCATTGCAGCACGGAATGTTGCCATAATTGCCACATGAGCCCTTGTTGCAGTTGCAGATGCTACTTGTGCGACTTTCAACGCAACCATTTTTACAGTAAGTGCAGCTGTTTGTGCACTACACAATAATAATGTTGCTTTATAGGCAATGAAAGCAGTTGTAACGCCTACAACTGCCACCCTAACTGCCGGCATAGATGTTGTAAATATTCCAACAAAACTTGTTACAACGTTCTTAATAACACCAATAGTAACGCTTAACCCTGCAAACGCAGCTTTGATAGTAGCTATTGCAACTTGTGCAGCTGCAGCCACTACTTTGAACGAAAATGCCAGCTCATTAAGGACACCGGCCAATAAATCAGAACTTGCCATTGAGCCAATTTGTTCCATTACTGGTTGAAATGCAGTAATAAGATCATTCTGTAATTGAGTGCCAATATCTTGGAATGTCAAAGGAATTTCAGCGAACTTTGCATTTGTTTCTTCCGCACTATTAAATAATGCGTTCTTAATAATGTCCGCAGTGATAAGACCTTGCGAGCTCATTTCCTTTAATTGGCCTACAGTTAAGCCCATTTCACTGGCAATAGATTGTGCTAACATAGGTGCATTTTCCATAATAGAATGGAATTCGTCGCCTTGTAGCTTACCTGCTGCCATAGCTTGTGTTAATTGGTACATAGCGGATGAAGTTTCTTCCACACTTGCACCGGCAATCTTAAATTGCTTATTCAACTGTTCAACGAAGTAGATAGCCTCATCATTAGAGTTGAAAGCGTCCTTTGCAAGCATATTCAACTTCGCAACACTATCAGCCATGTCAAGGTAACTACCACGAGAACGGTTAGCGGCTTGATATACCTTATCCATAATCTCCGCAGTACTTTGTGTACCGTCATTGATAAGGTTAATACGAGCACGTAACTGGGTTAATTGGTCGGTGGTTTTAATTGCACTTACGGCCATGTCTTTTAATGCTCTGCCGGCTGCCTCAATACCAATCGCAGCACCTGCAAAGGCAGCACCACTTTTGGCTGCATTCATAAGCCCTGGAATTTCCACCCCAAAGACCTTTTGAGCCTTAGCCTTAACATTATCAAGGCTATCTGAGATACTTTTACCTAGCGACTGTTCTGCTTTTTTTGCCACACGGTCAAGTGCCTGTTCAGCACTATTTGACGAGCCAACAATTTTGACATTTATTTGTGTATCGGCCATAGATCTATAACTCACCTCCTGCCTGTCTGAATTCTTCCATGAATAACTTTTCTTCGGTTTTGCGTTTAGCTGCTGACATAGGGTGTAATTGTTTCATAATGTCTTCGACACGTAATTTTCTGTTGCCAGCAATATGTACGTTTGTCATTAGACACGCAAAATACGCCTGTCTGCGGTCCTCTATTTCCGTTCTTAATTCATAGCCCTCGGCAAGCTTGTAATATTCCATAGGGCTCAAATTCATAAATTCCCACGGCTTTAAATTAAGTGGACCATAAGCCATACGTTCTGCCTTAGTTATCCAAATACTAAAAGAGGGGGCTGTATAGCCCCCCTCTAGTTTTTTGTGTCTGCCTCAGCCTCAACTTCGGAGTGTGCTTGCTCGTCAGCCTCTTCTGGGAATAATGCGTAATATGCAGCTTTACCAAATACACCGCTACCGATAAGGGCTTGCACAATTAACTGCACAAGGTCGCTATATTGGACTGTTCCCTCGTCAAATAGTTCTTGTAGTTTGTCTTGATAATAGATATAATCACGCTTTTTGCCGTGTTGTTTCATACCTACAACAAACGCAGTAATAAGCTGATTAAATGTCATTGTGCCACTTTGAACGGCTTTGAAAATAGGTTCACCCCATAGCTGTTCCAATTCGGCAATACGACCAATGTTGAAAAAGATAGTTTCGCCCATAGCGAAAAGATCACAATTAATTTTTTTCATTTTGCACACTCCTTAATAAATTAGGCTTTTTTCAATTCAGACAATGGACCTGCACCATTCAAGCTGCCTTTATATGTAGCCACATCATCGTGTGGAGTACTTAAGGACAACTCTGTAACGGATGCATAGCCAGTCATATAGGACTTATCAGGATATTCGAATTTCAAATGAATTTTTTCATCATTTAAAAATGCCTTTTCAAGCAATACAAGGCTTTCTTCGTTTGGCATAAGTAGTGTTTCAAGGTCGATAGACCATTCTTTTTGGCCTGGAATTGTAACTTTCCAACCGCCGCTATCTTTACTGGATGCGTCGATAGCGTCTGCCTTACGAGATACATCACCACTACGTTGACCGCCCAAGATAAGCCATTCAGCGTTTGTAGTTTCGTCAGTGCCTACGTTTAAATAGATAAGATAATTCTTGCCGGCTGTAGGCATTGCGGTTTGAGCCGGTTTGTATAATTTTTTTGGTGTTGCAGCTGGTGCCATTAGAAAATACCTCCGTTAGTTTCTTCTTTTAAATCAATAAGGCGAACCATAAAGCGATATTGAGTGCCAATCAATGGCCTTACACTATCATGGTCGCCAGTTTTATTTGTGCATACCAAATCTATAATTTGATAGCCATTAGACTGCAATATACAAGCCTCTTCGTCTAATTCACCACATCGTTTGCGTAGATCATTAATAATTGCCTCGAACTTATCCTCGAAATTAGCAATAACTTCGTAACCGACTTCCAAATCTGGGTTGTCGTTACGTCCCCAAACCTCGATATATAGTTCTTGTTGCAATTCAGACTGAATGGAGTTATCTCCCCTCGTAGTTTCCCCACGAATAACCATAATAACCCCATTTTCGTCTATCTTTGCTGCTTGTGGTCGCATAGCACCTAGCATGACATTAAATGCAGCTCCGCTATTTTCAATAATAGACTTAATATGTTGCATTAATTCTAGCCACATATTACCCCCTGTATATTTCAACGGTACGATAGCGAGCATACTTTTTCGCATCGCCTGTTAAATCTTCCGGAGTTATCTGCTTTTCTAAAATCTTAATGCGTTCGTCTAAATATAGTAATTTCTTACTATAAAAATCATCTGTCGAACCGTCCCTTGTATAAGCACCTGGCAACGCATAAGCCTTGTCAAAGCATACAAAACGATATGTATAAAGCTGTACTAGCTCATCGGCTAGATAGCCCCTAATTACATCATTCTGCGGAACCCCTAAACGCTTAGCGAATGCGTATAAACCTTGCTCAGCACGTTCGACATGTTGTGGCAGCACCTCTTTGCCTAATAGCTCATCGGTGAACTGTATTTCCGTGTAGTCGTATAACATTGAGCCCCCTATAATCGAATTTTAATTTCATGGTCTGTCTTGCCAAGCCAATCGCTTTCGCTTATATCTTCAAGTGCCATATTCGTAGCCTTTGCGAATGTAGCATATACATCGCCACGCTTACGATTAATGGCATCGTATAGGAATGGATCAGATTTAGTGCCTGGATGATGAACCACTTTAGAAAATATAAAACCATTACCGGCCATAGGTGCCCATCGCAAAACACTTTTTGTCTTAGGACGAATAATATGAGGTCGTGTACCCTCATGGACAAACACACCGTAAGGTGCAGCCTTATCATCAAGATATACAACCCCAACATTATTGCCATTATCAAAGTCAAACCGTGTATCAATAGAACGTTCCAACTGAGACGTCCTCGATATAAAGTTATGTTTTGCCTGTGCCTCATCTTGCACCATAAAGGTGCTCGATTTAACGGCCTGTCTCAACCGTCGCTCGAACACCTCAGCAGGTAACATGATTACGCCTCAGCTTTCTTACGGCCACCACGTTTTGGCTTTTCTTCTTCGTCCTCAGTTGTTTCAGTATCGTCTACTTCCTCAACTTCAAAGCCCTCGGACTTTAAACGTTCAATATCAAATTCAGTGTCTACATATTGAACTTCGTTCATACGTACAAGTCTTGTCATTTAAAACACCCCTTAATTATGCACCAGTATTAACACGAATTGTGGCAAAGCGGTTTTTAGGAATCCAAAGGTCATGGTATTTACGATAGTCGATTTTCCATGCATCTGCCTTTTGGTTAATGTCAGGAGCGAACACACGCACTTTGTCTGTTTTAGATACTGCAATAGGTGCAGACTGAGGCATGATGATCCAGTTAATGTCTTTTGCAGCTGTATCAGCTTTAAAGCCACCTGCTTGTTGGTTTGCAGTTTTACCGTCATTAAATACGTATTGTGTTTTTAAGCACGCAGACGGAGCAGTGATGATAGGCACACCATTAAAAGATTTGACGTTAGTATTTACTGCACCATTTTGAAATGTAGTAACATCAAGGAATTTGTTGAATTTATCGGAATTATTTAACATTGTACGTAATTTAGTAGACATCACAACGATTAGAGGTTCGTTTTCGCCTACTACGTCCAAGATATTTGTAATTTCTTCTTCTAATTTTTCCAAAATAGTTGTCGCTGTTGGAGTAAAGCCAGCTGTAACTTTGTTAGCTGCAGTTGCTAACGCAGCAATTTTGGAATAACGATAGGAGTCAATTTCCGGAATAACTTGTGTACGTTGGAATTCGCCCATTACAGTGCCGGCAGTTGCAACGAAGTTAGTTTCGTTAACGTCCATTGCGTCAAGTTGGAATGTACGGCCACGGTCTTGAGTCATTTTGTAAGGGTTAAATTTCAAAGTAACGGAACCTTGGTTGAAGCCCTCATCTCGGTCGTACTTCGCAAGACCTTGCATAGAAATTTCAGGAATATGTACAGTATCACCACCGTCATATTTGACTTGGCCTGCATTCGCTTCCATAAAAGCGGACGTTGCACCTGCCAACATTTGAGCGTCAAGTACAGTTTGGAACTGTTGAGAATATTGAAGTGTGTTAATTGGCATTGTTAATTACCTCCATTAGTTAAATGATTAAAGTTTTACGCCGGCTGCTGCTGCGAATTCATTCAAGACGCTATCGCCACCGCTACCTGTGCCACCTTGTCCACTGCCAGTGCTGCCAGTAGCTTTGACTGCCCATGCTTTCCCTTGTAGCCATTCATTGGTACGGTCTTGGATAGTTCCGACTGTGCCGTCCTCTTTCAAATAGCCATAAGTGCCATCGTCTTGTACCTTAATATCATTGGCAACCAATCTTGCAAACTCTTGCGGATCTACCGCATTTGCCTTAGTAAAGGCGTCAAGTGTCTGTGCCATAATTTCAGATTGAATACGCTTTGCCTCAGCCTCTTTTGCCTTAGTTTCAGCAAGTTCGAACTTTTCGCTCATAGCTTTTAACTGCTTTTCGAGCATTTTATACTCTGGAGAATTAGCACCAGTATTGGCCCCTGCCGACTGTTCTAATTCGGTAACACGAGTTGATAACGTATCACGTTCACCGGTTAATTCCGTGATTTGTTGTTGTAACTTTTCACGTGTTGTCTTAGCCTCATTATTAAGACGAGACGTCTCCCCCTTAATAGCCGAGATAAGATCTTGACCGTTCTCCAATTGTTCGAGTGCTTGATAAACTTCTGCGATGTTCATGTTGTAACCTCCGTATATAACATGAGAAAAATATATGTAATAGGTCTCCACCTAATTACACCAATAAAAATACGCCCAATCATCACACATGAAAGGGCGTAAATAGCTTATAAAAAAAGAGCTATGCATATCGCATAACTCTTAATATTCAATTTTATTTAGGCATTCGACTAACGGCTTGCCTAGAATTGTAACATTTTTTAACATCCCATCGAATGTTTTATATTTTTCATAGTTAACTGAATCTAAATAATCAGGAACTGGGACTGGATAAATCTCATAGGCTCCATTGGTAAACACGGCATAAAAGTCGAATTTATCATCATATGTATATACTTTTCCGCCAGTGTTAATTGCCTCCCAAAATTCGTCTTTCGTCATTGAAATACCCCTTTTCTTTTTCTGTTAATGGTTTTATTTCTGATTCTTCCAAAATAGGTGTATCTTCGTTTTTATATCCTACTATTTTATAAAAATGCTTATGATGATATATAGGGTTGTCATTAGTTCCAACATTATGGTGTTTAGCATTTCCATGATGGCCACCATGTAACTGTTTGTATAATATCCCAAATTCATTATAAAAAGAGAAGTTGAGTTGTTGCTGACCATTACTGTTTTTGGTTTTATACATAACAACATCATTAGGGTTTGATTTTGTTTTAATCTTATATCGACCTTTGGTTTTGTCTATTATCTTATCAAAATCAATTTCGTTATTAGAGAATAGTTGTAAATCAAATAATGGTTTGTCATTCTCCTTTAACTTAATTAAACCATTAACACCGCTATTATGCAAACGTTTTATTGTTGAATTGGGGTTTCGCACGTTGAATGTTTCATCTGTCCAACCCCTCACAAAGTTTTGCCAATTTCCTTTGCCACTCAATACAGTATTTCGACCATTTACACCGAGCAACACTTCTTGATGTTTCTTAGATAAAGATTTGATATATTCTAGCCCTGACTGTTCAAGGTTATTATGCCTTTTATTGACATCAATATCGAGCTCAGTCATAGGCTTGATATGACACATACAATGCGGATGTGCTGGCAGTTTAGGAAATTTGTCTTTTGGGTAAACCCCTTTGCCAAGTCCGTATAGATCAGCATTCGCATAAAAGTCGCATATGTCATATCTTGGATGATTAGCGGATAACCTCCATTGAAAAGCGACCACGTCCTCATCGTCTAAATATCTGCTCATTTGGCCGTCAGCGTAAGCCCTTGCGTTTTCTGTTCGTGCTATACGCTCAGCATGATAACGTGCTTTTTCTTGTGTAGCTGTGTAGATAGCTTTTTGCAATCTAACTTCGTTGCCATCATCAACGGCTGCAACTACTTCATTATATGCAGCCCTAACATAAGGAGTATCGAGCCTTGCTATTTTCCCTTTAACGCTACGTAATAACTCACGTTGCTTACGTTTAGCCTCTGGAGTAGCCTCACCACTTATATTTATATCGGATAGCTTGCGTAGAAATTTAGGTATACTGGCCTCCGGTATAATACCACCCTTACCATAGCCGTCGAATATTGACTTTGCTAACCCCTTTACAGTTTTATTTGTCTTTAACGCTTGCTTGATAGTGTCAGCCACTTCATTACGTATAGTGCTTGACCGTCTATATAAACGTTTAGAAAGTGTAAGATCATCACTCGCCCAACTTTCAGACATAGCCTGTGAGATACTTTTACCGGAGTATGGAACAATACCTCCGTACCCTGCCACAAAAGTATTGACTAATTCTGCTTGTAAGGTAGCTTTCATCATATCCATAACAGGATATTTTGCATAAGCATTTTTAACGGCCTCGTTAGGTTTAAGCCCAAGTGCTAGCTGTGCTTTGACTTCTTGCTCAAAACTATCTATCGCCTTGCTTATCTCCCTTTGCGTTCTCATCTTCTGCACCGTCCTCTACATCATCATCGTTATTATTATGATATGTTTCGTCTTGCTCCTGCCGTTGAACACTTTTTTCAATTTCGGCAACAATTTCATCGAACGTTTCAGGCTCAATGTTTGGCATGTAGCTATCCAATACCTTTTTGCCTGTTTCAACTTTAAGAGTGTTACTGCCGAGCCCAAGATCTAACACGGCCTGAGATTGTGCAAGGCTGTCTGTAATATCATTAATTTTGAATTCACGAGGATAGTCGCATTTATAATCGACATTCGTATTTGTCCACAACTCAAATAATTCGATAATGTCCTTTTCCGCACTTTCACATTGTACGGAGAAATCTGCCAAGCGTTGGTTTGTACGTTCGAAGTCCCATTGCTTAGCGACACCGGACTTCGCCTCTTGTACACCTATAACGGAATTAACACCGGATAAACGATACATATCATCGACAAGCATTTTAATAACGCTCATGATAATCTCTGCCGGCCCTCTATCTGGTGCAATAAAAGCTGGTGCATGACTACTTTCTGCCGGATACATCAATACATTATTTGTGCCTAGCGTAATATCGTCCACACCTTGCCCATTGTCAGGTAATGTCAATGTACTAAAAGTCTGCATATTAAGTATTTGAGTTAATAGCGAGCATAGGTGATACACTTGATGATTTGTCTTAGCGATAGCCAAGTATTCCGGTGGAGGTAGAATATCAATCTTACGAGATGAACGACCAAACCATTGAACGATTGGAACTTTGCCGAGGTTATGTTCACCAGTAGCAATGACTTTTTGCTCCTCATTTCTTACTGTCCAAGATGTGCGTGTCCATTCATGGTACTGGGTTTTGGCTTTCCCCTCATCATCAAATACAGTTGTTGTATAAGTAAATAAATCAAGTTCGCCAATATCATTTACAAGCCATTTATATACGCTTTTTGGCTCAATAGCGACCAAATAAGGCAACTGCCTATTATTTACTTGGTCGGCTACTGTTTCCCCTATCTCAGATACGTTATCGACCAATACATACATAACGCCATATATTTTGGCTTGCGTAGAGTTATAACGCATAAATTCTTGAAGTGTAGTGCCTAATCGGTCTACATCATTAAGGAATGTTTCGAATAATTCATTTTCATTGTAATCACGTGAAATAGTATCTTTGAATATCGGATCTACACACGCATTGATGATAGGTGCAGTATGATTTAAAAAGTAAGATAATTGCTGTCTGAAAGTATAGTTTTTAGTGTCCTCACGTGGATGTTGTTTTAACGCACCACCAGCTGCAAACATACCTGTTCCGTAATAAGCGTCATGCAGCAACTCATATTCGCTGTTACGCATATTGGTTAATATAGCCATGTAATAAGCCTCCTAATAAATGTTAGTTCTTGTTGCTTTATAATCTGGTGCCGTTAATTTCTCAGCCACACCAGTTAATGCATCCGGAGCATCGTCATGTTCGTTCTTGCCCTCACGTTGATAACGTGTAATGGCTTTATAAAATTCAGGCCATCTGTCAGCCCAATTTTTAGGGAAGTAAATGTGCTCCATAACCCATGTAGCATTGGATAATATGCGAGCCTCTTTATTCTTAGATTGGTGGAATGATACAACTTTTGTATAGTTGCTGTTATATTCCTCTTTCAATATCCTTGTAACCTGTCGAGCAAAGCCACGACCACCGTTATTGCTTTCAAAATCTGCAATGTTAACACGGTTACGGTGCAGCATTTCAGCTACGGCAGGTTCTGTATATTCCATACTAGCCTTAGAATAGACCACATCAAGTATGTAAGCCTCTTTGTCATATATTCCGTAAGTAATACTTGCTAACCAGTCTTCGCCAGTATCAGCAGTATCGGTGTAGTTTTTAATTTGAGTAAATAGCGGAGTACCGTCAGCACCAGTAGGAACATGCTCATAAGTTTTAATATTCGAATATAAGCACCCTTTTAAGTCAATAGGTATTTGCTGGTAATTGGCACTGGCTATGTCCTCACCCATAGCCCTGCACTTTTCTTTGTAGCTTTCATAGGACAACACATCATCGCACAACATAGTGCCATCGTCCTGTAAAGCTTTCATAGTAATAACCTTGGCTTTATCTCCAAAGTGTTCTATTGCCCTACCGGCTAGATCATCACTGGCCCAACGAGTCATAATGATAATAATCTTACCGCCTTCCTCTAAACGAGAAAGCATGGTATTAGTGAACCAATCCCAGTGCTTGGCCTTTGTGTTTTCGTTATAAGCCTCTTCTGCATTCTTGATAATATCATCAATGATAAGAATAGACGCACCAAAACCTGTAGCAGTACCACTCGGAGAAGTAGCTAGGTAAGAATTATAACCGCCCTCTAACGACCACATATCCATGGAGGCATCGCCACGCTTAATACGTACGTTAGGGAATATGTCTGTATATACAACCCTGTTTTCGTCCGCCTTTACTTCTTGAATATCATTGCGGACATTCTTTGCAAAGGTAGTGGATAAAGTCGTATTGTACGAACCAGTCATAATCTTTTCTACAGGGTTTTTGCCTAATATCCATTTGACTGCCATCTGAGCTGTACGGCTTTTGCCATGTCGAGGTGGCATATTCATTATTAGGACTTTTGCGTCTGGATCTTCATAGAACTCTTGCAACGTATTGCACAATTCGACTAGGTAGTCTCTGTCTTTCCTGTAAAAGTCTGGTGCTTGCAAGTGGCAATAATAAAAAAACTCACGCCTAGCCAATTCATATTTGAATTGCTGCATGAGTTCCGGTGTGAGTTTCATAGCCTCACCCCTCTTTGTCTATTAACTTTTTGAGTTCCTCAGTTGTAACACCGTCAAGTGGGTTGCTTTGAACAGTCGTATTGACTTCCATTTCTGTCTTATCTGACTGTCCTAGGAAGTTCTTGCCTAAAAAGATTGCCATAGCCGGAGACTTCTCTGCAAGTTGCCATTGCATACGTCGTAAACTTATCTTGCCTTTACCCCTCTTTTCACGAAAAACATGGGAGAAAGTTTTCCCATACGTTCGTCTACACCAAGCGTTCAAAGTCTTTTGAGTAACCCCAAACCAGTCGCACACCTCTTCGTAGGTGCATTGTAAACCACATAAGCCCTCGAACTCTTTCCTGTCAATTTCAGCCCTTGGCCGACCCATTTTAGCCACTGTTTCGCACCTCCTTATTGTATTTTATCCACGCAAGTTGTGTTTCTCGTATCTCATGTATTAACTCTTTAAAGGCAGCCTCGTCTTTTATCCTCACATTTCTATGCGGTGGCTTTAATTTATGGTAGAACCTCACATGCTGCCCATTAGCTTTTGTTGCAAGTCCACATTGTACATGGTCAGGGTATATTTGACTCGTTGCAATAGGTCTAATATGTCCCCATTTATCATATGCAGCACGCATGCCAGTGTTGCTTTTGCTTTCCTTTGTATAGTGGTAAGCACTTAATACTGCATTTGTATATGTTCCACTATGATTGAAGTCTAAATTATGAAGTACATCATCATCAAACGGCCCTCGCCACTTTATGTCAGCCTCTACATTTTCAATAAAGCAACTGTAAGCATAGCCATTTCTTAAAATTTTCTTTTCTACGGTAGGTGTAGCACCTAACACAATACCCATATAACCAATGTTCGTACATTCACACATACGATATAAATGCTCGAACACTTTAGGCAGTATGTTTTTTGCATAATACGATTTAGTCTTACCAGTAGTATGTACTTTACCGGCTCCAAAGATCACAATGTTATCGTCTAATTGGTAAGCATATTTTTTGCCATTCTTTTTGGCGTCCTCTAAACACATTTGACGATTGCAAATAGCACCATGAAATGGAACAGGGTACGTTTTATGTCTTTCGAAATATTCGTCCTCCCATTCATCTGATACTGACACTATTTGACTTTCACTTACGCCTGCACTTAAATAGCTATCGACTTGCTTTTCATTCATAACAAATTTAAAAGGTAGGCCTGCCTCTTCTAACCACCACGTTGTTGGTCTGTCTTTAGGGTTTGGCCTACCATGTGTTATGACATAGATAGTCGTATCTTTTTCAATAATTTGTCTTGATTGTAGCACTTTCTGAAATTCCCTCTTTTATCTTGTCGTATAGTTCCTTAGATATTTCATGTTGATTAACTACAACAGTTATTTTATATTTGGCTTTTTCTTTTAACTTATCGTCTAAACTTTCGTTAATGGCCTTTGCCTCCTCGACAAGTTTTTCGCCTAAAGCCTCCAATTCTTTATATTTAAAGCCGGTGAATACATCATCGCAGTCGTTTATTTCTGCAATTAATTTATCAATGTCCCAGTTAGCTTTTGCACTAGCCTCATTTTCGACAATTCTAAATAAATTACAATCGTCCTCGTTAAGATCATCTGCATATATGCAAGGTACTTCTTTAAGCCCTAACTTTTTGGCAGCAGCATAACGGCCATGACCTGCAATAATAACATTGTCGGAATTAATTAGAATAGGGTTTTTAAAACCAAACGTTTTAATGCTTTCCGCTAGTTCCTCAATATTTTTATCATGATTGCGAGGGTTGTTCTCATAAGGCTTAATAAAATTAATGTCCAATATTTTAATGTCCATTTACTTTGACCTCCGCACCCTCATATTTCGATGTAATTTCTTTTATTTTTTCTATATCTTCATCACTATCGGTTTCAATAGTCAACCTGTACACACCTATCGCACCTAAATCAAACATATCTGAGCTGATATCCTCTTCTTTACAGAAAAGGTCGAATAGTTCTATATCGTCAAGCATGCCACTATTAAGCATTTTTTGAACTTCTTCATTGTATTTATCGAAGTTCCATTCGCTCAACTCAGCCATGCGATTGTCTGCAATTCGATATGCCTTTACTTGTTTTTCGTCAAGATCATCTGCAATGATACATGGAACAGTAACAAGCCCCAAAATATGTGCAGCCTTATAGCGAGTATGTCCTGCAATAATAACGTAATCTTTATCGACTATAATTGGAATTTTAAACCCAAAACGGTCGATACTTTCAGCAACATAGGTTGCAGCCTCATCATTATAGCGAGGGTTATTTTCATATGGCTTTATATCACTTAAAGCCAGTTCGACTATATTCATTTTAGAACACTCCTTTTGCTACTCTTATAACGATTATGCTCCTTTTTCATTACGCAACCCTCATAACGACTTGCACTACTGGACGTAAAAAAAGCACGACAATATTTATCTATGACGATAAAGTTTGCCATGCATTTGCCTTTTCTATTATTAAGGCACTGTAATGCCTTACATTTTATTGTTGTCATTTTGTGCCCTCATAACATAACAAAAAAAGCTCAGACATACAGGGAGAGAAATCTGTAGTCTGAGCCTTTTTCGTAGGTAGTTAAATGTTCAGTATATGTGTGTCGTCGAAAAGAGTGATTTGAAATGCCTAGGAGAATGAACATTTTTCGACACTAATAGTTTACTATATGTAAACTGAAAAGTAAATGAAATGTTTTTGCAAACCCATGTCAAGCTGCTTGAACGCCCCAAAGTAGTATGCTTATATCCTTTTCCGCCCTTTCAAGATAGTTGTAAACAGTTCTTTCTGAAACGCTTTTTGCAATGGCTATATCTTCAACAGGTACAGAATTGACATAAAAATCGATTAAAATCTCAAAATATGGCACCTCCCTATGCTCACATTGAGTTTTGTACACGGCTAACATAGCATCGATATGTTCTATAATCAATTCGGTTCGCCTCTTACTAGCTGCAATCGCCTCAACTTTCAACAGTCCTCGACGGTTAAAAACTTCATTAAGCACTATTTGTAGATCACTAGGAACGCTATTTTCTACACTAGCGACCGCATGTTCGCAGTGTTCTTTAAGTTCCTTATAGCCTTTCAGAAGTCTTTTAGTGTTCTTTCTAGCCTTTTCTCGTTCTTGCTCACACTTGTCAGCCTCCATTTGCTTATACTTTTCAACGGCTGCCTCACTAGCAATTTTGATTATCTCTTCGATAGTTATATTATTTTTATTTTCCACGTTTCACCTCTCGAATAGAAAAATCAATGGTATGTTTATCTGTTTCCATTTTGTAAGTGTACATACAACCTAAAATACTATATTCTTTGCCAGTATCTTTGTCGAAGAAACGCACTGTATCTCGTTCCCTCATATTCATTAATATTTCGCCTAACGACTTTTTATCCATGTTAGTATTCCTTTATTTGTCAGTACTACCAAAACCACCTGTGCGTTTCGTTGTAACATTATCACGGCTCGTTATACGATAAGGCATAAACACAAGTTGAGCCAAGTTATCGCCCGCCTTATATTCAAAAGGTGTAGTGCCAATATTTCGAATAGGTATCATAATATGGCCCTCGTTAGTTTCATTGTTGTAGTAGTCAGCATCGATAATGCCAGTTCCATTGGCTAGCATTACACTATTTTTAATGCCTACACTAGAACGCAAGTGCAGTTGAATATACTCGTCTGGGTTCACTTTACATTTGACCCCAGTTTCTAGGAGTTTCACTTCGCCTGGCTTTACGCTGCCAGAATGATAACATGCAAGATCATAGCCGGCAGAAAATTCTGTTTTACGTGTTGGCATAATTGCGTCATGATAACCTGTTACTTGCTCAAATTGATTTTCGTTCATCATTACTCCTCCACCCATTCTATTTCGTCAACCTCTACTTCATCAATCCAATCATTCATATCGCCATCATCTACATCAGTTGAACGTTCTATTAAATTAGCTAATCGATTAGCTTCTTCAAAGTTTTCACACTCTACAATTTTTTCAAAACCAATTTTTGCGTATCCTGTAATTTTGTATTTTTGCATGTTATTAATACCCCTTTTCTTGTAAACGTTTCCATACAGTACTTGTTGAGCGATTAACTCGTAATGCAATATCAGATAAAATCATGCCATCTTGTCGCATTTTAATAGCGTCTTCTATCCAGTCGGTAGGTTTTAACGTTCTATTGCGTAGCTTTTGACTACAGGACGGACTGCATGTCTTTTTAACATTGCGTAGCCGATATGACACACGATATTTAATGCCACATACAGGGCATTTTTTTACGACAATTTCTTCTGTCTTTTTATCTACAGTATCGAACTGGTGTTCCCTAACACGTTTTGTGATTTTAACAGTATCTTTCGCATTAGCTTTCCAAATTGGTAAGTGTGATAAGAAATACGGTATGTTATTCATTTTTCGTTCTCCCTTTTTGACAATTCACCGGACCAAATGCATAAACTCATTATGACAATACCAGTCGCACAACCTAATACAGACCCAATAAAAAAGATGATAAGTTCTGTTGTCATTCTTCCACTACCTCCGCAAATTTATATGAAGTAGTGCCTAAACAACTATCGCCATACGCACTCCATGAAGTTTTTCCGTTGCACCAAACATATATTTCGCCATTTTTATAATAAGCGAAATAACGTCGCACCCAATCAGCGTTCATTCTATCCTTAACACGTATTTTTGTATCAACTTTAACGGTAGACCAATCAATGATATTTAGTTTTTTGGCAATATCAATGCAGTAGTATGTATCATTTAAAATCGACCTACCTAATTTATGTTCATACCCAGAAAGCACGTCGTAAGATGCTAAACTTTCAATGAATTTCTCATTGGAGAATGTCGGTTTTGACTTTGAGACTGCTGCAACACCAGTGTATGTAACAACAAACAAATAACGGTAGCCCTCATCATATAAGTATTGTAAAAAATCTCTTACAATTTCATCTGTTAATGTCATATTTACTCACCCTTACGTTTCAAATTATGTAACGGAGTTCCCTCCGTTATCGGAATTATGTCTATTTCAACCCTAGGCGAACTTTTATCAACTCCGGCAATGCATGAGCCATCGTAATGCACTATCCATTTATCATCGTCGATTATTTTCGCATCGGTTAATATGTCACTTGTAGCCTGTAATAGGCCGACCAAGTCCGGCCAAGATCTTTTATCCGGCATGTAATAGCGGCACCGGACATGAACTGGACCTGCAACATAAAAACGTTTTCGGTAAAATTGCAACTGTTGTAACGCTAATTTTTGATACTCGACATATGCTTTTGATGGTAAGACACGAGGATATCGACCAGCCATTACAACCCTCGAACTATTTTTCTTTGTCGTTGGTCGGCCATATATTACAAGGCTATTCATTGCAGCACTTGCACCCCCTTTCTTTATCTTTGTTAGTTTCTAACATTTCTGCAATAGCCTTTAATGCCATAATTCTTGCAACACCTTTTTCAGTATCGCTATCTAAATCATGATAGAGAGATAAAGCTGTACCCCATAACGCTACGCAGGCATCTAATTCCGGAGTGTTACAAAACGGCTCACCCTCGATTTTTAATTTCACATTTTTAGGATCATTTATCGTAATTTCAATTTTCATGTTTTTATCTCCATATATCCGAACATTATTTTCTAATTTAAGATATGAATTCGGAGCGATACGGCACTTCTAACATTCGCAATGAGTATTTTATAGTTAGGAATTAAAAGTAGCCGTATAACTCAAAATTTTAAATTTCGCTAATTTCTAATGGGTCTCGTTTTGACTTCCCCTTAAACTGAAGCAAAAATGATGTGGACTTCAAACGGTCGTATATACGGCTGTCATATCCATCTTTAATTTGCTTTACATTCAAGTTTGTAGTGATTATAGTAGCCCTGCCACGTTCTACCCTGTCAGATATAATGGCATCGACTTTGTTTCCTACCCATTTATTGTCGTATTCCGCCCCAAAATCATCGAGCACTAACAATGGACAATTACGAATTTGGTTTTCAAATTTCAAGTAGTGTTCGGCTGGTCCTTTACTCAAAACAAGCAAGGTGTCGAGCATGCTTATCATTGAGATTAGGTAGCCGTTATACCCTTGATTAATTGCAGTTCGTAAGATACTTATTGCAAGGCTAGTTTTACCAGTACCAACCGGCCCCATAAGTATGAGCCCCTTGCCATTTCGAATGTGTTCACTCAAATGCAAGGAATATTTGAAAGCATTGTTATACGCCTCTTTATCCTCAGGAGGTGCCCCCAGTTCTTTAAGCTTATCGAAGTCCATGTCTTTATATCGGCCTTTAATTCCGTATCGGCTTAGATCTTTTTGACGTTCAACAACAATGGGTGGTGCATAAGTCGGTTTGTAGAACTCATAACCATTCGCCTGTTTCGTTTTTCCAGTCAACGTCCGAGCCATCTGATTTTGCCTTAGCCGTTCTATTTCCTTTGCCACGTCTATTGGTTCCACTTTCTTTTGCAGCCTCCTCCCTTATCTTGTTATTTAGTATGGCAGTGATATATGCAATACTAGCTTTGCCAACCTCAACTGATTTTGATATAGCTGTTATGACTTCATTTTCTCCAAAGTCATTGACAAGGTATTCCAATTTCTCTTTTGTCATTGGAGAAATTTCTCCGACATCATTCATGTAAATTTTGAATACATTTTTATATGGATCAGTTTTTGGTGGTTCATCATCAAACATATTTAATAATTCAGAATTTTCATTTTCGCCGTCCCTATAATATGAATATGAATATATATTTCCTTTCCTTTCCTTTCCTTTAGCTTCGTTTGCTTCGTTTGCTTCGTTTGCTTGAAGCATTTGCTTCGTTTTGCTTCGTGCCTTTCCACTCTTAATACCTCCTAAACGCCCTGCCTCACTACGTTTTTGAGATATTTCATCACGCTTTTTTTTACGAAGCAAATTCCTTCTGATGAGTGATGGCGACCAGAAGTATTCGCCGTCAGTTTCCAGTAGTTCACACTCATTAATAAGCAAATTTACATATGCTTCGGCTTGCTTCGCTGTGCTTCCTTTTGCTTCGTTGCTTGAAGCATTTGCTTCGTTTTGCTTCATTCCAAATGCAATACCAAGACCTGTGAAAGTGATTTTATCCATAGGTAGTTTGTATTCTTCTTGTGTAGCTAGCTGCTCGATTAATATCCACCACCAAGCATATGAAATCACTCCGCACAATTCTTTCATTACAATAATTTTCGGATCATTACTGGCGTTTACATCATGGCTGAAATAATATGTATCTTTTGCCATCGCTTACCCCTTAATAAAACAAATCGTCGTGCTTAACACCTAACACATCGGCCCACATAAAACGCTTTTTGTCAAACGTAATGGGCTTGCCACTTAGATATAACACCAACGCACGTGGAATAGTTTGAGCTTTGTTGCTAAATTCCATAAGGGTTAGCCCCTGTTTTTCTAACGCCCTAATAAATACGTCAAACTTTACTCGCATAATTAACACCCCTTTTCTTGATGTACGATAACCAATTTCCCTGTTGCAGCCTGCACGGCTTTCTTAAATTCAACCTCGTTCGAATTCTCATTAGATAGATGAATGAGGTGAATGGCCTTACATTGTGAAAGATCCATAGACCGCAAAAACTTTATGACATTTTCAAGTGCAAAGTGAGATTGAATAAGTCGCTCCATACGTTGCTTGCTCAACTCATCTTGCTCGACTTTCTTATTTAACAGTTCATATGAGTGATTGCATTCAACCAATATGTGATGCACACCTTTAAAAGTGTATTTACAATAATATGTATCGGTAATGTAGAGGAGTTTCTCCTCACCATCGGTGATAAGATAGCCAACATTAGGCACATCGTGTTGCAGTTCAAAAGGCAGTATTGTAAATACGCCACGTTTGAAAGACTTCCTAGGAGTTATCTCAACCCAAGAATGTTCGTCCACTACATGCAGTGCATCGGCAGTTTCACGTAACATGTATATCTTGTGTCCAAGTTTTAACATATCAGCCACGGCCCTTGAATGGTCGCCATGTTGGTGAGTAACTACCGCCCCCAGTAGGTGGAGAAAATTATACCTACATGCCCTTTGAATGGTTTTGAAAGGTAAACCTACGTCAAGCAACAACTCATCGCCATTTACGCTTGATTTAATGCGGTAGCAGTTGCCAGCGGAACTGCTACCGAAACATTCGATATTAATCATTTGAACATTGCATCGGCGTTTAATACTTCGCCAGTCTCAGCATCGACAAAAGTTGGTTCATTAGGTTCAATGTCAATCACTTCGCTATTGGCATTATGTTCAATAGTAGTTGTAACGTCGTCCATTACATCACTGACTTTGCCCTCAACGTCGATAATTTCATCTGTAGTTTGTAGCCCCATACTAATTTCCGGAGCAGTTGTGCGGATTAACCATGCTGCAGCCCTATAACGTAACATTTGGTCTGGCATTGTTTTCCATTTACTACCTTTTTTGTCATACCAACCCTCTTGCTTGGCAATGGATATGGTAACTTCTGGGCCATAGATAGTTTCATCGCTTCCCTTTTCTTTTGTATAGGCAATAACACCTTGGCTGTCCGTTCCTTTCTTGCCAGTCTCTTTGTACTTGATAGCCTCAAAGCGACCACATTGGTTGAAAGTAGCTATTAAGAATTTACTGGACCAACCTGGGTTGCCATATACGATATATAGATTTTGCATAACCATTAAAGGTGATGCATTCATACGTTGTGCCATTTCTAAAGCAATAATAGCGTTCCCATAGTTTTGTTCGCCTTGAAATTGTTGAGGTACTAAAGATGAACCGCAAAACATTTTGGCCTGGCGTTGTAGTAGTTCAAACCCCTCTGCACTTTGAAAGCCTGGTAATGATTGTTGTTTTATTGCAACTTCTTTTGACATATTAACCTCCATTAGATCATTGTTAATTCTTTGAAATCAGCGTCAACAAACAATTTGATTGTTTGGCTGTTACATTTAATAAAGTCTGTTACGGCCTCAGCATTATCAATGAATACTGGTGCAGTAACGTTATAGAACTTAGTCAACGCATTAATAATGTCGAGCCCTACATTCATACGAGCCGCATTATTCATGCTCCGATACGGCACGCCTTTATAAGTGGTTTCGCAACATTCCTCGATGTTGCCATTCACTAACACGTTAAACATTTTGAACCTTGCATATTCAAAATGACTGTTGATGTTATCCTCCAACATGTCCACCTTTGCTTTGACGAATTCATCAATCAAGCAAGATGTTTCATCAAGTAAATTCTTTTCGGATGCTAGTTTTTGTTGTTGGCTTTCAAGTTCAATCACACGTTTTTGAATATCAGCATTTAAGGCATATTTATTGAGCTCAGTTTCTAACGCTGCACGCTTTTCTTTGACCTCTTTTATTTCATCATCAAGCCTTGCCACTTCTTTGTCGTCAGCCTCTTCGCCCTCATCTAATTCAAGTAGGAATAATTCGGCTTTTAGTTCCTTATAGTCTGGATCATCTTCTACATTAGGTTCTAAATAACTTTCATATTCTTTAAATTTAGTTTCATAAGCCTTTGTTTTGTCCTCAATTTCTTTAGTAAGTCCATCGGCTTTGACTATCAACACTTCTCGTTGTTCTTCATAGTTGGCTTTTAATTTCTTTGCACTTTCAATTAGTGATTGCCATTCTTCCAACTTTGCAGCCTTTTCAGAATTGAACGCAGCCTCTAACTCGGCTTGCTTATCTTCCGGCAAAGGTTGTCCACAGGTGGGGCAAGCCTCTTTGTTAAACTCCTGAGCATTAAATGTATCGAACTCAGACTGCAAGGTCTCAATCCGCTTACTTTCTCGTTCAATATCTTTCGCCAAGTCATAAGCCCTGTCGGTGTATCTATCGTGTTCGCTTTCAATGATTTTTAATTGCGTCAATAAAGCCTCGTATTCGCCTCGTTTACGTTGTTTTTCTGAATTATAGATAGATAACACCTCGGACTGTCTTGCTTTCAACTGGCGGCCAATTTCATCGATTTTTGAACGCTTTTCCGTGGAACTAAACCCATTAACGATAGTTGCCTTTTGGCTTTCTAATTCATTAATAGATTTATTTAATGTTTCAATGTCAGTTGTTAGCTTGTCTTGACTTTCGGATATATCCACCTTGTTTCGCATAGCCTCATCAATACGAACTGGGATCATATCCAGTTCTTTATTGATGGCCGTTTTCTTTGCAGCAACAATCTTGCGTTGCTCATCAACAGTTCTGCCATTCAATAACTCGGCCAAGCGTGTAAGCTCAGAACGGCTGTTAATAACTTCATCGTCCTTAATATCTCCGCTAATTTCTAACAGTAGCTTGCGGCGGTTTTGCCACGAGTACTGCTCGTTAAAATATAAAGGGTTAGTGATTAACTTAAACACGTCCTCTGCAATAACATCATTGATATATTGCTTGTACTCCTTTTCTTTAACTGGGACATCGTTTACGAAGTAGTCCGTTGTATGTCCAGTTAGTTTTGTGTCGCCACCACGAGGGCTGCTATACTTTTCACGATACACACGTCTTAAAGTAAAGCTGTTGCCATCATCGTGGAGGAACTCTGCCTCGACTTCATGATTAACCTTGTGAATTGGCTCACCATTTTCAATGGTTTTAATTTCAAAGTCGGCACGGTCTAAACTATCCTTGCCAAACAATAGCCAACATAAGCTGTCAAATACTGTTGTTTTGCCAGTAGCATTGTCGCCATAGATGGTGGCATTTATACCACCAAAGTCGAACTCGCTATTTTTAATGCCTTTGAAATTTTGCAATTTCAATTTTAATAATTTCATATATGTTCTCCTTAGCTAACTTGCGCCTGCACATCAATCGTGCGTGGTTCAATTTCTAATTGATTGGCCCATTTAAGCACTGTATTATTGATGGCCTTGTCTTTAGACACACATTGATTGCCAAACAATTTTGCTTGCACCAGTTTTGTGAATTTTTCCTTGCCTTTTGACAATTCAAGGCATGCAATAGGTTTCATCTCATCATCTGTAACAACAACAATGGCTGCAGCACCTCTCATGACTTTATCTTTATAAGATCCAACACAATTTCTGAGTTGCTTGCCTATCATCATTAAATCGGCGGCAGTTTTAGGTACCATAAAGTGCATACCATTTACATCGGCATTTAACTCAGGCACTTTAGGCAAGTTTACGTCGCCATATTCTTGCTTGTTATAGATGTTAATAAGTTCGGCGTGTAAATCTTTTAGTTTGAACTTGTTGCCCCAGAACATATCTCGATATTTGACTATTAGCTCAGAATACATCTTGACGCAGTCCTCAATGTCTCGAAAGTCCTCGGATAATATCCAACGCAATGCAGCTGGCTCGCCATATCTATCAATCATTGTTTGCCAAAACTCTTTTGAACCATTGATATGCAGTTTCATGGACTTTCTTATGTCCTTGGCACGTTGCACTTTACCGCTATAACGTTGTATATCGCAATCAGGAACACCATATCGATTTAGTGTCATAATAGTTCGTCTGATGTTCTCATCATTGAATAGGTTTAACACGCCTGACATATAAACCGCCATAGGGTTTGTTGCCATAGCCTTACGCAGTGATCTACTATTCGGAGCTTTATGTACAATACGCATTGCCTCATGGAAGTTGACGCCTTTTCTAGTTAGTTCAAATACGTCATTTCCAATCGGAATATTAATATTGCGACTATAAATATGACTATCGTTCCAATACGATGTACAACGATGTATATAAGCTATATTCGGCATATCTGGTGCAGCAATTTTAAGTGCCATATTTAACAACATATTGAAGTGATATCCTCCCTCCTCGTTAGCGGAGGGGGATATATACACATCGGCTGCACCATATCCATATGTAGCCAATAAACGTTTTTGGAACGCCACTCTTAGCACTCTGAATAAATCATTCAAAGGTTTTTTGTTAATACTATGCATGGCATAAGACTTGCCGAAGTATTCCAACACCTGCATGAAGTAATGTTCTCGTATGTAGTCCGGTGTTAGATCATACTTTTGGCGATTGTAGTCAGTATAAATGGCTTTCTTTTTCTTAAAGTCAAACCGCAACACCTCTTTGCGTGTTCCCTCATCAATAGAGGTTCCGTCCAATCGCATTGTTATAGCTTTGTAGCTGATACGTAAATCAATGCAGTCTTTGAGCTCAACTACTTCTGCATAAATGTTTAGCGGTATAAGGTGATTTTCATCGCCTATATGTAACGCTTTGTCCCTGTACGGCTCACTATGATAGCCACAATTTGGACAAGTGAAGTACTTTGCAGCAGTTGTGTAACCGTTGCTATAGTTATACTTACGTTTCCATTTGCCACCGAATGTAAAATTACAGTCGGTATGATATATAGTTGTGTAAGCTGCATCGTAGCGACTTTCCAATATCACACTATCAAACATTCTAGGGATATATGTTCTCGCTAATACCTCCATGACATTCGCCCCTTTTAATCAAACATATCGAACATATCTTCCGGAGTTTCCTCTACGGCTAGTTGAGGTTCCTCTACTACCTTTTTAGGTTCCTCTTTTTTAGTTTTCTTTTTAGTTGCCTTTGGAGTTTCCTCTTTTGGTTCCTCAGCTTTATCTGTTTTCTTAGCCTCTTTTTCGACTAACTTAATGGCCTTTATAATGCTTTTAGATACAGAAATATTAGTTTCGCAAAAATCAATGGCACGTCGATATTCAATGGTATTAGTTGGATCTAATTCAATCGCTTTTTGTAACACCTCAATTTGAGGTGTTACGTTGTCAATTACTGTTTTAAAGCTATTCACATTTGACATGTTTTTATTCTCCTATCTACCTATCTGTTTATTTACCCATTAATGCATTAAGTTCTTGCATAATTTCTGGTGTTAAATCACCGGAATTAGGCTTGCCATTAACACCATGATTACGGAACACATCGAGTGCAGCTTTCACACCCTCAGCACCTACATGTTTAAGCCAGTCTTTGAAGTCATTCCAATATACTTGTGGGTCGACTTCTGCCGTTTCAACATCTAATTCGGTTTCGGTTGGTTGCTCAACTTCTTCCGCCTTAGTTTCTACAGGTTCGCCCTCAAAGTTTGTAACAGGAACTTCTGCAACTTCCTCGGCCTGTTCCTCTTTTACCTCAACAGGTTCCGGCTGAGGTTCCTCAACTACTTTTGGTGCAGTTTCTTTTTTAGGTTCCTCTTTTACCTCTTGTTTAGGCTCCTCTATAACTTTCACCGCTAACTCCTCAATAGATTTAGGGTTCATTAATTCGTTATATTCGGCGATTTTCTTCGCTAGATCTTTAGGGCCTTTAAATTCAATAGTGAAAGTATTCATGTTATGTCTCCTTGTGTTATACTAAAGTTGGTTAATCTAACTATGGGCGTTACTAGTTGCAGCTAGTGGCGTCCTTTTTTCTTTGTTTAGCCCTCACTCTTAAATAAGATGTGTGGCAGTCTTTACATACGGCAACTACTTTGCCAATGGCTGTGTTATAAAGGCTATAGGTGATATGCGGTGTTAGTTTACAACCGCAATGATAGCAACGTTTTACCATTTGATAATTACCTCACCTGTAACCCACCATGTGAGCATGCTCATTACTACGAATAGGAACACGGAACCAAATACAAAGCCCTCAACAATATCTGCGAATTGAGGTAATGCATTTGCTCGTCTCAATTCTCGTTTTTCTCGATAAGTCATGTTCATTTGTTACACCTCCATAAGTTGCAGCATACCTGCTGTAGTATTTCGTATGCTTGCTTTCAACTCTTTTAATTCCCTTTTTAGCTGTTCATTCTCAGCCACTAACTCGGCATATTTTATTGCCGTAAACTCTTTGTCGTACTTAGCTAGTGCATGCACTCCCTCCTTACTAAATCTGACGCCTGGCACGTCTGATAATTGAATTAGTTTACCCTCGTCTCGGAGCTGATATACTGCGGATATAGATATTTGAAAGAGTTCCGCAACCTCTTTTACGGTATAAACCAAACTCATAAGCCAAGCACCTTTTTGACCTCGTAACATCTATCTAGGTATGCTCTGACAACGTCTAAACTCCATTGCAGATCATCTGTTTTGTCAGGACATTTTTTTAAACGTTCTAAAATATCTTTTTCAGCACGCTCATGTCGAATTATGCTACGCTCGAATTCTTTTACTGTTTCACCCCATTTTGTGATTTGAATCAACCTATAATGTTCGAACATGTATTCAACATGTTCCATACTTGCGAACTCCCAAAACTCTTTTGCAGTTTTCTTCATGATTAATTCTCCTTGTTATATTCATCAATTAATTTTTGTAACTCACTATTAGGAGCGTCCTCAAAGTCATTACATAATTCATCTGCACAATTAGTTGCGTAACCTCTCGCCCATTCGTTGTGAGTTTCATTGGAATTAGTAGATGTATAAGGCAAGGAATTTTGCTCATACACTAAATTAAATTCAAGTTGCCATAATTCTTGAAATAGGTTTTCTCTTACTTCATTGTGTGTCATGTTCATTCTCCTTTGTTTACGTTCAGTAAACATTGATTATAAAAAAATATCTTGCATATTCAACTGACTATCAAGGTGGCGAAAGAAATCATATAATTTTGCCATTTCATCAGGCTTGAACTGCCTTTTTCCATTTTCCTTTTGGTTATATGTAGACTTGTGTAAGCCTAACATATTAGCCATTTCTAATTGTGTATAGCCATATTTTTGGCGAAGTTTAGAAAGTTCTTTCATATATCCACCTCCTTGTGTTTACCTCCTGTAAACTTCTTATGAGCTCATTATAGTTCACAAAATGCATACCGTCAAATAAATTTTTTATAAAAGTTTGCATATTGCAAGTTTACATTTTGTTTACAATTTAATATGATAGCTATAGGAGGTATGCAATATGAAAACTTTAGGACAACGCATACAAGAATTGCGAAAAGATAACCAATGGACTGGTGAGGAGTTAGGCAAGAAATTAAATGTAGCAAAGTCTACGGTATCACTCTGGGAAAGTGGTGCTCGTACACCTAGCACTGATATGCTAACAGATATTGCAAAGTTGTTTAACGTATCTATCGACTATCTTTTGACTGGCTCAGTACCAACACAAGATGGTTATTATACTGATCCTGAAGTTGCAGAATTAGCTGAGGAAATTAAAAATGACCCTGAGTTAAGGTTATTACTTAATGCAAAACGTAATTTATCCAAAGAGGAAATGCAAGCAATAATAAACATTACTAAATCGTTGTTACAAAAAGGCTAGGGAGAGTTGTTTTGATTAATACCATATTTAGTGATAAGTTGCCTGCTGCTTGCGGTGGGTTTGTTAGAAAGAATGAGGATGATAGCTATACCATTGTTCTAAACGCTAACCATTCATACGACCAGCAACGAGCAACTTATAAACATGAATTATCGCATATCATTAATTGCGACCACGATAAGCAAGATCATATTAATTTTATAGAACATATTCGCCATGCATAATAAAAGCACCCTTTTATGGGTGCTTAATTTATAACTATTATAGCGAACATATGAACGGAGATACTATGCAATACAATATGACAATACGCAGAAAAAATAAGGGCTATCAAGTTATCGTATCATTTAAAGACGGCAGAAAATGGCGTCAAAAGTCAAAACAAGGCTTTGACACTAAACGAGCTGCCAAAATGTACGGCCTAAAAATTGTCGATAAATTAAAAAGTACAGTGATTATGGTTGATAGCAGTAAAAGCGATATAACATTCATGCACTTTTACAATATATATATTAACGAAAAAGCCAATATAACAGAAAACACACGCAGAACATATAGCACCATTATAAATAGCTATTGCCAATCGCTACTAAATAAAGCTGTTGTCGATATAACTCATCAAGATATAATGCAGCTACTAAACGAACTGCCTAGATCATCTGCAAGTAAAAACCTGTGTTTGGTGCTTTTAAAATCAATATTTAATTATGCTATTACACCTTATCGGATAATCAGCCATAGCCCTTGTGCAGCAATTAAGCGTTTCAAGTCAAAGGCTAATAACTCACCGTCAACAATTAGCCAAAATGACATGAATTTGCTCCTGTATGCCATTAAACGTAAGCACCCCTTATATTATCTCTTATGCAGCATAGCACGCTATACTGGGGCAAGATACGGTGAAATTTTGGCACTTACATGGGACGATATAGATTTAGTTAATAATACTATATCTATATCCAAACAATGGACATGGCTTGGTAATGCTGGGTACGGTTATAGTCAGCCTAAAAGTCGCAATAGCATTCGTACTATTCCGATACCTGAGATATTAGTTGATGAGTTAATATGGCATATTGGCAAAGGTAACGAACGTTTATTTCCTTTTAAGACTAATCGCAGTTCGCCACTTAATAGAGTGATACAACGCTATTTACCGGATAAGTCGATACATTCTTTCCGCCATACCTATGCGACCACCCTACTCGCCAATGGCGTAGACATTCAAACCGTAGCCAGTTTACTAGGAGACAAACTTAATACGGTTATGACTACGTATATTCACTACTCAGACGATATGAGAAAGCAAGCAACGAACCATATAGCAAGCATATTTGGATAGCATTTTTGCCGTATATATGACGAAAACAGCCTAACCCCTTTTATATTAAGGATATAGGCTGTTTTGTTTATAACTATATAATTATAAAGCATTTATAGTAGTACTTTCAAATAATTGTTTTTTTTACAGTCATCTGCTATCTTTATTATAGTAATTATTATATATTATAGAAAAAAATTTATTGTGTATTCCTTCAAGAGGGGATTTATTATGTCATCTAGTTTAAAGCAAATTGGGAAAAACCCCATCTTTCGCTTTGGTATCATTGGTATTGCTTTATATATAGCTCTATTTTTCATCTATGAACCTATTACACTAGGTCTAGATGTTGAAGATATAACGATTTTAGCAGTCCCAACAATTGTAGGTACTTTTTTATTTCAATATTTTATGGGATGTACCGTTTTTCATAGACCATTTTTGGGATATGGCTTAGTCGGTATTCTTTGGGCCCTTACATTCCCACTTCTGTTCCACTGGTCCTATGTAAAACCTTTATATTTTTATGAATTTGCTAATGACTTTTTATTTGGCTTATTAATCTTTATGGGTTTATCGGGGATTCAATTTTTACTGAACCAAACAAATCGTCTCCATAAAACTACATCATTAATCATGGCAATTATTACCATGATATTGAGCCTTATCCCATTCTTACAAATAGGATACTATCTAACTACATGGCATTGTTTAACGCCAGCTAGTTTACTAGCAGTATACATGACAAATCCTGAAGAAGCATTTGGTTTCTTAAAAAATGCTGCTGGTATTCCTGGTCTTATCGCTGTTGGTATTGGCCTTGTAATATGGACCTATCTACTCTACTGGTCTAATCTAGGAATGAAAGCAGTAGTAAACTTAAATACTACACGACCTATGCGCTCTACATTGCTCATTGCATCCATAGTAGCATTCTTAGTATACGTACCATTCTTCTTATTCCCGAAAACATGTATTGTAGCAAACTGGATTGCAGCTGGCGACTATGTAAAACAAATGCAACAATATAATGATAACCATCATTTAGTATTCGATTCCTTCAATTTGGATACAAAGGAAACCTCTGCTAATAAAACACCAGGGACCATCATATTAGTCATCGGTGAATCTAGTTCTCGTGATTATATGAAGGTATATAATCCAAACTTCCCTTATGACGATACGCCATGGCAAGGTACTATGCGTGCAGATAATAAAGATTTTGTCTTCTTTGATAACGCATATTCATCGTATGTACAAACAGTACCTACCCTCGAACGTGCTCTATCTGAGCGTAATCAATATGATGATAAACCGTTCCTCGATTCTGCGAATATTTTAGATGTTGCTAAAAAAGCAGGATATACTACTTCTTGGTTTAGTAACCAAGGTGTATTTGGCGAATATGATACAGCTATTTCATTAATGGCAAAAACAGCGGATACCACTAAATGGTCACATGAATCCTATGCTTTCTCTGATCGCTATGATGAATCACTCTTACCATTATTACAGTCTGTTGATCCAAGTAAAAATAACTTTATCGTCATTCATATCATGGGTAGTCATATTTACTACAATGACCGTTATCCACATGAATTTAGTAAATGGAAACAAGGTCCATATCCTGATGGCCAAGAAGCATATGCTAATAGCCAATTATATACAGACTGGTTATTACAACAGATTTATACTTATGGTAAGGAAAAATTGAACTTGCAAGCCATGGTGTATTTCTCTGACCATGGTGAAAGCTTGGATAAATCTCATAATCCAGATACATTTGACTTTGTTATGACTCATATCCCATTCTGGATATATTTATCACCTCAATATCGTGCTGAGTATCCTCAAACAGCTGAAGAACTCTCTAAACACGAACATCAATACTTTACAAATGATTTACTATATGACACATTGATTGGTCTTATGCACGCACCTAATCAACGGTATGATGTAACAAGAGACTTTAGTAATGGTAAATATCGATTCAATTTACATAACCTAACTACCTTACTAGGGGAACAACCATTAACTAATGATCCTGTAAACGCAGGAAAATAAATTTTAACATTTCTAGTAATATAAAAATTTTATTATGTTAGTATAATGTAGTTTAGATTTAATGTAGTTTAGGTTTCACTAACACGAAAAAAAGAGATGAGTTAAAAACTCATCTCTTTTTTTGTTCCATTAATAGGTCTATTTCTTCTTCCGTATAAACCTCAATATTATTCATTAATAAGGCCTCTACAGTACATCCGTGCCCCTCTCGCAGGGTTTTACTAAAGGTACCATCATAAATGCGCTTATAACCGCAACTAGGGCTTTTTGCTTTCATTAGAGCCTGCTTACATCCCTGTTGAATTGCTATATGCAATGCAATTTGAGCTCCTTTATGGAATTCTGAGGTTACATCAGTTCCATTAGCCGTACATACACGTTTACCTTGTCGTTCCGCAGGATCTCGAGGTATGGTAAGACCACCTAATACTTCTGGACATACGGTTACTAAATCAAAAGTATCCTTTAACAGTGGTAACTGTTCTATAAGATTGTCTTTCCCATCATAACGACAGGATACGCCACATAAACATTCACTAATTAATAATTTTGCTTTATTATTCATAACATTATTAAACATAGAGAATCGTATTTGAAATAGATCATCTAATAACAAACGCACTCTCATATTTTTAAATTATACACATTTAAAATTTAGATTTACATAAGAAAAAAGACTAACCGAAGTTAGTCTTAATTGGTGCCGAGGACCGGAATCGAACCGGTACGGTTGTTTCCAACCGACGGATTTTAAGTCCGTTGCGTCTGCCTGTTCCGCCACCCCGGCATGGGT